>Ga0316204_10008695_pt1 | contig 13910 bp, 16 predicted proteins | sample 6monrhotite_MG_2_FD_205661 | JGI IMG/M metagenome (GOLD analysis project Ga0316204, IMG submission 205661) | Microbial mat bacterial communities from mineral coupon in-situ incubated in ocean water Damariscotta River, Maine, United States -... | ecosystem: Environmental > Aquatic > Marine >... | reverse complement strand
GGCTTTCGACTTCGAGTTCGATGTCGATCTTGCGCCGCGAAAGATTGTCGACGATGACAACGTCATGGCCAATATTCGAAAGGTGGAGGGCAGTGGGCCAGCCGCAAAAACCGTCGCCGCCGAGAACGATCACCTTCATGATGGACACCTGTGTTGTACTGTTAAACCCTGATTGGCGAGCCTTGTCGCAAGGTGAAGGCTTGATGACAAGCCTTTGCTGCGCAAAACAAGCAGGCATACTATGCGCTATGATGTCCCGAAAGGATGCTGTTTTTGCCTGAAATCGAACCCCTCGGACCCTTTTTTGATGCTTATCTGATCGAACCCCGCCGGTTTGGCGATGAACGGGGCTGGTTCGAGGAAGTCTGGAATGAAACACGGTTTCAGTCGCTTACCGGCGTGTCTTGCCATTTTGTGCAGGATAATGCGTCGCGCTCTGCGGCGACTGGCACGGTGCGCGGTTTGCACTTTCAATCGCCGCCCATGGCCCAGGCCAAGCTTGTGCGATGTCCGCGGGGCGCGATTTTCGATGTGATCGTGGATATTCGCCATGGATCCCCGACTTTCGGACAATGGGCCGGGGCTCATCTGACGGCTGACAATGGGCATCAATTATGGGTGCCGCGCGGGTTTGCGCATGGCTTTGTAACGCTCGAACTCGATAGCGAGATCGCCTACAAGGTCGATAATCCGTATTCGGCACCGCATGATGGCGGGATATTCTGGAATGATCCGGCGATCGGGATTATATGGCCGTTTGAAACCGGGCGCGCGGTCTTGTCCGACAAGGATAGAAAAGCTCCCAGATTGGCGGATTTGCCGCGATTGTTCGAGTTCGGCGAATGAAAATCCTGGTGATTGGCTCCACAGGACAAGTGGCCCGCGCTTTGGCGCGGCAAGCCGGCGCGCACGAGGTTATTGCTGTCGGACGGCCGCAGATAGATCTCGCCAATCCGACCGGGTTGGCGGATGTCGTCGGGCAAGTGGCACCCGATGCCATTATCAATGCCGCCGCGTATACTGCGGTTGACCAGGCCGAAGACGAAATCGAGGCCGCGCGCGCCCTGAACGAGACCGGGCCCGCCGCGTTGGCACGTGTGGCCGAGGCGCGCCGCTTGCCACTCCTGCACATTTCCACGGATTATGTTTTCAACGGGCTGGGCGGTGCGCCTTATCGCGAAACCGACGAAACCGCGCCGCTGAATGTGTATGGTCAGACCAAGGCCGATGGAGAGACGGCCATTCTGGGCCTGAACCCTTCAGCGCTGATCGTCAGAACCAGCTGGGTCTATGCTGCGGAGGGCAATAATTTCGTGCGAACCATGCTGCGGCTTGGCGCCGACCGCGATCAATTGAATGTGGTGGACGATCAGATCGGGCGACCTACAGAAGCCCATGGGCTTGCAAACGCGCTGCTGAGGCTTGCCGAGCAATTGCGCAGCGGCGCGCCAGGTGGATTGTTGCACGTCGCCAATTCGGGAGACGCCAGCTGGCGGGATCTGGCGGAGGCAGCGATTGCCGGCGCCGGGCTATCCACTCACATCAATGGTATTCCGACCAGCGCCTACCCGACGCGGGCACGTCGCCCAGGGGATACACGGCTTGATTTGTCTCGCGCCGCGGATGAATACGGAATCACGCTGCCGGAATGGCGGGAATCGCTGGAAGCCTGCCTTGAAATGATGGGGGTGAGTGGACGCCGCGCGTAAGAGCGGGTAAACGGCGCGCGACTCTCAATCAGGCGAGCGACACAGCTCGCGACGGTGCGGATTTTAAAAGGAGTTTGGCATGGCTGTACGGGTTGCCATTACGGGTTTTGGTCGCATTGGCCGACTGGCATTGCGCGCAGTGCTTGAAGAAAAGCGCTGGGGCGAGATTGAAGTTGTTGCGATCAACGATTCCTCGACGCCGGAAACCAATGCCCACCTTCTGACCTATGACAGCGTGCATGGCCGCTATCCGGGCAAGATCACGGTCGGTGATGACTGGATTGATGCCGGGTTCGGCAAGATCCAGAAAGTCTCCAATCGCGATCCGTCGCAATTGCCGTGGGGCGATATGGGCATTGATCTGGTTCTGGAATGCACCGGAAAATTCAACTCCAAAGAAGCGGCTATGGCGCATATTGAAGGCTCCGGCGCTAAAAAAGTTCTGTGCTCGGCTCCGGCCAAGAACGCCGACAAAACGATTGTCTATGGTGTGAACCACGAGCAATTGGCAGCTGACGATCTGGTCGTTTCGAACGCGTCCTGCACAACGAACGGCCTTGCACCGGTGGCCAAGGTTTTGAACGACGCCGTCGGCATTGAGCGCGGTCATGTCACCACCATTCATGCCTATACTGGCGATCAGCCCACGCTCGACCGTAACCACAAGGATCTGCATCGCGCGCGCGCCGCTGCCATGTCGATGGTGCCGACCTCGACGGGCGCGGCCAAGGCAGTCGGACTGGTCCTGCCGGAATTGGCGGGCAAGCTGGACGGTGCGGCAGTTCGCGTGCCGACGCCGAATGTGTCGCTGATCGACCTGGTGTTCACGCCGTCGAAGGAAACCAGCATTGACGAGATCAATGCCGCTATTCGTGCCGCCGCTGATGGTTCGATGCAGGGAATTCTGGGCTATGACGACATTCCGCTGGTATCGATTGATTATAACCATGACAGTCGCTCGTCAGTGGTTGCGATCGACAAGACGAATGTCATTGATGGAAAGCTGGCCCGGGTTATGACCTGGTATGACAATGAATGGGGCTTTGCCTGCCGGATGATTGATACAGCCGTCGCCATGGGCAGATTTATCTAGACACCGAAAACGGGGTTCATCATGGCTTTGCGCCGGATTGAAGATGCGGACGTCAACGGCAAGCGGGTTCTGGTCCGCGTCGATTTCAACGTGCCGATGAAAGACGGTGTCGTGACGGATGCCACGCGCCTGATGTCGGCGATGCCGACGATCAGCTATCTGAAATCGGCCGGGGCGAAAGTCATTCTGCTGGCCCATTTCGGCCGTCCGAAAGGGCAACGCGTGGCTGAAGCCTCGCTGATGCCCGTAGTCGCGCCATTGGCGGATATGCTGGCGGCGCCGGTTGAATTTGCCGATGATTGCGTGGGTCCGACAGCGAAAGCTGCTGTTGATACGCTCAAGCCGCGCGGCGTATTGCTGCTCGAAAACACGCGGTTTCATGCCGGTGAAGAACAGAATGATCCGGACTTTGCGGCCGAGCTGGCGGCGCTTGGCGATGTTTATGTGAATGACGCCTTCTCTGCGGCCCATCGTGCGCATGGATCAACCGCCGGCATTGCCGCTTTGTTGCCAGCCTATGCGGGCCTGGCCATGCAGCGTGAACTGGATCATCTGGGGCAGGCTTTGCGCGATCCCAAACGTCCGGTCATTGCAATTGTTGGCGGCGCGAAAGTTTCGACCAAAATCGCGCTTCTGGAAAACCTCGTCACCAAGGTCGACAAGCTGTTTGTCGGCGGGGCGATGGCCAATACGTTTTTGGCGGCGCAGGGACATGACGTTGGCAAGAGCCTTCATGAGCCTGATTTTGCTGACACGGCCCGCGCCATTATCGAGGCAGCCCGCACGCATGGCTGTGAAATGATCCTGCCGGTGGATCTGGTCTGCGCGCGCGATTTCAGACCCAATCCGGAAACCCAAACCGTTGCGGTTGATGCCATTCCGGCAGACATGATGGCGCTGGATTGCGGCCCGGCGACGGTGGATGCGCTGGCGGATTCGATCGATGCCTGCAAGACACTGATCTGGAATGGCCCCTTGGGCGCGTTTGAAACCCCGCCGTTTGACACATCCACGGTTGAAGCGGCGAAATATGCCGGTCGCCGCGCCCGCGAGAATAATCTGATCGCGGTGGCAGGCGGCGGCGACACGGTCGCGGCGCTGAATCAGGCCGGGGCTTCAAGCGATTTCACCTTTATTTCGACGGCTGGCGGCGCTTTCCTTGAATGGATGGAAGGCAAAACACTGCCGGGCGTGGAAGCCGTCACCGATTGACGCTAGACTTTGACACAATCTGATCTGCTGGGGACAAGACGATGGATCTCGAACAATTGAACGAAATCGCCACGCAAATGGTGGCGCATGGCAAGGGTATTCTGGCGGCGGATGAATCCACCGGCACGATCAAGAAACGCTTTGACACGATCGGCGCTGTTTCGACCGAAGACAGCCGCCGCGACTGGCGCGAAATGCTGTTCCGGACACAACCGGCGATGAAAAACCATATCTCCGGCGTCATCCTCTATGACGAGACGCTTCGTCAGACGGCGGCAGATGGCACGCCCTTGACCAAATTGATCTCCGATGCGGGCGCGGTGCCTGGCATCAAGGTGGATATGGGCGCCAAGGATCTGGCCGGCGCGCCGGGCGAGAAAATCACCGAAGGCCTGGATGGCCTGCGCGATCGCCTCAATGAATATTACGAGCTGGGCGCGCGCTTTGCGAAATGGCGCGCCGTCATTGATATGGGCCGCGATGGCGATGACAGCATTCCCTCGCCCTATTGCGTCGATGTGAACATGCACGCGCTCGCGCGCTATGCCGCCCTGTGTCAGGAAGCGGGCATTGTGCCCATCGTCGAACCGGAAGTTCTGATGGATGGCGATCACACGATCGAGCGCTGTTATGAAGTTACCGAATACGGGCTGAAAAAGCTTTATGCCGAGCTTTATGCGCAAGGCGTTCAGCTGGAAGGCACGATCCTCAAACCGAATATGATCATTCCGGGCAAGAAATGTCCCGAACAGGCGAGCGTTGAGGATGTGGCCGATATGACGGTTCAGTGTCTGGCCAATTGTGTGCCATCGGCGGTGCCGGGCATTGCCTTCCTCTCTGGTGGGCAGTCCGATCTTGAGGCTACAGCGCATCTCAATGCCATGAATGCGGCGTATGACCTGCCCTGGCCGCTGACCTTCTCCTATGGCCGGGCCTTGCAGGCCGCGCCGCTGAAAGCCTGGAACGGCAAGGATGTCGAGGCAGGCCGACAAGCCTTCAATCACCGGGCGCGGATGAATGGTCTGGCCGCGACGGGCGAGTGGACACCGGATCTCGAAAAAGAGGGCTGATACCTTTTTCGCCACTTGGCGACACGGTTTTCGCAGAGAAACGGCGGCGTGGATAAAGTCTCCGGTTTTCGAGATTTTGTCTCCTACTACTACGACTATGGGTCGGGCGTGCGCCGGGCGGAATTCTCTGCCTGGCAAGGCGTTTACGCTCGTCTTCATGTCTCCACCTTTCTCCGACCCATCTCCTACGGGTCTCCTACTGTTCTTGATGTCCTGGCCGCGCTGCGACGGGCGCGGAACCGTGCAAAGGGCAGCACGTCAGACGGCGAGTCTAAGGGGTGGCAGGGTCAAGGGGATAAGCGGGTGTAGTCGATTCAAGATGACCGGATAAATCGTGCTCGCTGAGTGTTGATAATATGCGGCCTAAACCAACGACACTTTCGCCAACAGGGACAGTTCGCTTTTGAGGGACACGGCCATATACTCAAATCGAAGAGGCTGGCTTGGAGCGAAAATGACGCAATGCGTAGCATTCTGGTCATATTATTGGCGAGTTGCACTTTAGCCTGTGGTGATGTGGGCGAGACCGATTTTGCAGTCGAAACAATATTCACGGCGCAGGATTGTGATATTCGAATCCGGTCTGCTTACAGCAATGCCGACATAAGTGGGGGAAGTAACCGAATTTATAATGAAGCCCGTTGTGGTGAGGATGCGACCTGGTTCCAGATCGTTCGCCACGGTCGTGGCGACAGGTTTCAGGTGACGTCGTTTGACGGGAGCAATGATCGGTTGGAGTATCGCTATTGTCATATCTCGTTCGATGATCGACATACTTACATGATTCCCGATTTCAGCTATTTGGAGAATTACGGCGTTACCGCCGAACTGGCGGATGATACCGCCAATTTTTGCGATGATTGGCTCGTCCGATTTTGTGCCGGCCCTAATCGCACGTCGAACTGGGGCGTGACGGTTTGCGAAAATTCTAGTCCAAGACCCGATTATTTTCCAACGTGGCGAAACTAGAAAATCGGGCTTTCGCGTGTGTGGATGGCCCAGCAAGGCGTCGTCGTTGATTGCTGGCTTTTAATGTCGCTTGCCGATCCACCTCCGGAATGGAGATCGTGTCCCAACGCTCACTCGTGAGGAAGAGAGCTATGTTAGATCGTGATTGGTGGGGTTGGGTTAAAATCGTTGTCCTCTCGTCTTGGGCGGCGTCTGCTTTTTTTCTATACCTGCCCAATCTGGCGAGTGGATTTTCTTTTGTCCCGTTTCAATGGGCAATTTGGTGGTTTATTGCCAGCAATGTTGCCATGGTCGCTTATGTGATAATCACACCGATTCGTATATGGCTTTATCGTCGATCCAACAAAGTTGTCATTGATCCACGCGAAGCGATGTTGGCCCGCTTCCTGAGAATTTTCTCTCTAATTTCGCTGGCGCCTTTAGTCGGCGCGTTTATCTTGGTGGTTTTTCTCATCCTTTTCTGACGCGGCCACGCCACCGGCACGGTGAGCTGGTCCCGGAAAATCGGGGGTGCGCGACGGCGAGGCGGCTGATATTGTCCAACAGGAGGCGCAATGAAAATTTCAGTATTGCTGGTTTCAATTTTTGCGCTGGCCAGGTGCGAAAACCCGCCGGATGAGACAATTGCTATATCGGCGCCCTTTGATGAGTCAGAAGCGGCAAGGGTCTTCGAGGACGGAAACAATACGATTTTCGGGTCGGCAATCGTTCATTATGAAGCCGGTGACACCCAAACAACCGGATGTGTGGCCGCCTACCTGAGACGGCAGACCGCCCATGCAGATGAACGTATTCTGGCTATCTACGGTGACGCCGAGCGCGGCAATAATGCCATTGTTTTCGGTCAGCGGATCGATTTTGAAGGCCGACGGATTGCTTTTGAGCCCGACCCTCCAGCCTATCGGGAAAACCAGCGCAGGCTACCGTGTGACCCGCAAGGGCGATTTGAATTCCAGAACGTCGCCGATGGCGGGTATTATGTTATCGCGGAGGTTCACTGGTTCGATTCCGATACTAACCTGTGGGAAGGCCGGGCCTTGATGCGCCGCGTGAATGTAGAAGGTGGTGAAACGATCTCTGTCGACTTTTCGGAATAAGCACCCGTCCGCCATTTTCCAGCGGGGACTTGCCGGTGGCTGCGCAGCGGCGTTTTGAGGGTCCGACGCCTTATTGACCGAAAACCTAAGTCCTGCTTTTCACCTTGCCGACGCGTTCAATCAGGGGGCGGTCCTGCAAGGCCTCGACAGCTTTGACGGCGATGTCGGCCAGATTGCATCCCACCTCATCATAGAGCGCGTCCATGGCCGCCCGGATGTGGCCGAGCATATCCAGCATCAGCGCGTATTGCGCCTGCCCCTCTTTGGTCAGCTTGAGCACTTTGCGCCGATTGTCTGTGGCATGCGGCGTCCGGGTAATCAGACCCAGTTTAATCAGAAGATCGATGCGCTGTGTCGCGAGCTGATGGGGTTGATCCAGTGCGCTGGCGATGTCTGCGGCGGTGACATTGTCCAGCTCGCCTATCATCAGAACGGTCGAGATGGCGCGCGGCGGGATGTGGATGCTCGCTGATGCCAGCAATACCTCCCCCTGCTCGGCAATCGTTTCGACCAACCGCAACAGCTTGTTCGACAGGAAGGCGCCGCTCAGCGGATGGGTGTCCATGATGTTGCTGTTTTGCATGCCTTGAATAATTCACAATTGATTGCACAATTAATTGTATTAAACTATATGCTGGACGACGGGGCGTCAATCTGCAGCCGGGGGCCGGAGGAAAACATGGAACACCAGCTTTCAGACCATCGGTCCACAATCACGACACTCCTACTGTTTCTGGTTATTCTGACCCTCACCAGCGCTGCCGCCCATTTCGCGATTGTGCGCCTGATCCCGACCTCGCTTTATGTCGGGACGCTGATGATGATGCCCGCCCTGTCGGCGTTTCTGACGCTGAAGCTTCGAGGCCGGAATATATCGTCATTGCCCTGGCGCTGGGGCGGGTTCGCGTCCCACTGGGCCGGTTACCTGATCCCGGTTTTCTATGTCGCGGTCGCCTATGGCCTCGCCTGGTTTTTCGGCTTTGGCGGGTTTGGCAATGCCGAAACACTCTCCGAGTGGCGGGCCCAGCTGGGCCTTTCCGACGCGTCGGCCTGGATAGTGATCACCCTGATGGTGGTGCTTATGGCGGTCGTTCAGTTCGTGAAATCACTGGGAACGATTGCCGGTGAGGAAATCGGCTGGCGCGGCTTTCTGGTCTGGGAGTTGCGCAAGCTGATGTCGTTTGAAGCAACCTGCCTTGTCAGCGGCTTGCTATGGGCGGTCTGGCATTATCCGGTCATCATCGCCTATGGCGGCGGCAATACGCTGTTCCAGCTGGCCTGTTTTACTTTGATGATCGTCGCCATGTCGGTGATCATGACGTATTACACGTTCCGTTCGGGCTCCCTGTGGCCCGCCGTCATGTTCCATGGCGCGCACAATATCTACATCCAGAAAATCTTCACGCCGCTGACGATTGAAACCGAGCTGACGGAAGTCTGGATCGACGAATACGGCCTGATGGTGCCGCTAGTGGTCACGGCGCTGGCGCTGATCTACTGGCGCAAGGCCAAAGCCGAGGGGCTGTGATGGTCTAGCCTTCGCACGCCTCCGGCATGCGGCCGCCATCTTCCAGCAGGGATTTGCCGGCGGCATTGCACAGGGCGCCGACACTTCAAACGCTTCCCACCATCAAAACCCGGCTATAATGGTTCATCCCATCGCCGCGCCGGTTCCTATTGCCCCTGTTGGCCGAAAACGATCCGCTCGACCTGACCGTTGGCATGAAAACAGTCAAAGGATCTCTGATATCCGCTGCGATAGACGATCGTTCCTGACACACGCCAGGTCTGTGATGGTTCTGTGAACCTGCCTCGCAAATTCCGAGCGTCGGCGAAGCCGCTTACAAAATTCCGCAACCGGTCAATGCACTCATACTGTTGGTTCATTCCAGGCCGGCTGTCATTAAAGCCGGTATCGATCTCGGGCTCTCGGGTGCGCACATTCGTGACCGGCAAATAATGATGAAACGTGATAATCAGCTCTTGCGGGTGGCCGTACTCGTTAACAGGACCATCGCAATATCGACGTGCCATTTCGAACCCGGACGGAAATGCGGGGGTGTCAAACTGTATACCCACCTCTCCGTGGATCAGTGAACCACGATAACCCGCGCGACAGGCATCCTCATTATTGTCCGGCTGACCATTCTCGACAAACCAGTGTCCTGCGAACACGCCTTGCCGATCGCTATAGTTCCCGGCGAGTCCGTCTATGTAATACAACACATTTCCCGGCCCGCTGAGGACGGCGTAACCGCCTTCGTCTCGCTCATATACAATCCGGCTTCCATCCGCACTTTCCCAGACCTCATCAGCCGCTGCGAGTCCGCCAAAACATGCGGTTAGCGCGATCACCGTAAACGAACGTAACATGCGAATCTCCTCCGATTGATATGCTGAATAGTAAACATGCCCGAGCGCATTGGCGAGTCGGGTCAGGGGGCAGGCTCACTGCGATACGGTCGGGAGACACTCTAAAGCACATAGCGGAAGGCGGCCCGGTTTCCTTTTTCTCTCTGTCTGCTAACCTGTTTGAAAATCGGGGGAATAATGATGAAGTCGCTTATGTTGAAAGCCTGCGCGCTGGCAGGACTAATGCTCGCAAACCCGCTTCTTGAAGCTGGAGCTCAATCGCCGCAAGCCAGCCGGATTGCATCTATCATTCTGTGGGACGGTCCGAACTTTACGGGCCGCGCCGTTACAGTCCGTGTTGATCAGGATGGGTCCAATCTGGTCAATCTCAACTTCAATGACCGTGCCTCGTCTATTCAGGTCGCCGGAGACTGGCAGGTTTGCGAACATATAAATTTCGGAGGCGATTGCCGACGCTTTAGCGGCGATGCGGCTGGTCTGGGCAGTTTCGACAACCGCATTAGCTCTGTAAGATTTCTTCAGCCTTCTGCGCCGCCCCAACGGCCGACTGCTCCGCCGACCGGGGACCGGCCGGTGGATGCTCCGCGCACCGGAATCCGGCTGTTCGATTCGGTGGGCTATTTCGGTGACCGGTATGACGCGCCAACCGATGTCAGAAACCTCCGATCATCGGGTTTCAATGACCGTGCGAGTTCTCTCGCCATCGCGGCGGGCGAGGTATGGGAGGTTTGCGTTGATGCAAATTACGGCAGTCGTTGCCAGAGATTCGGAAGCTCAATTCCTGACCTTTCCTCATTTGGCTTGGACAATACAATTTCTTCGATGAGACGGGTCGGAGGTGGACCCACCACCCCGCAACGCCCGCAAGTTCCGGGCAATGGCTTTGATCCGCAGCGCCCTGCTTTCATTAATGTAACAGGCGAAAGCCGCGGCGAGGGCGGCGTGTTGTTTTTTGCTGTCCCCCGCGTAAATGGGAGCGCCGTCGCGCACTGTGCGAATTCATCTATACGAAATTGCGGTGACTCTGGCGCAGACCTGATCTGCGAAACCGCGGGCGCGCGGGAAGCGTCGAGCTATACCGTAGCGGACCCTCGTCAATACGGCGGAACCGTTTATATCGATGACGGCGCTCAATGCTATGGCGGAAATTGCGGTGCGATTGTCAATCTGTTGTGTAGCTCAAACTAGGCGCTAACGTTGACCGTTGATCATTGGCACGTCCCCAGATCATTGGCACGTCCCCGGATCAAACGAACGTGGCCGTTCCGGCCGATCATGTCGTTTGCCAATCGGGATAAGTGTCATGCAGCCTAAGCCTCGCACGCCTCCGGCATGCGGCCGCCATCTTCCAGCAGGGATTTGCCGGCCGCATTGCACAGGGCATCAATCCGGTAGCTGATCGCGGCATCGCGCGGCCCGCCAGCATAACGCGCCACAAGAAGCACTTCGCCGGCGCGCGGCACGACGCCGCTGCAGGCATAGACTTCGTCATAATCCTCGCGCGCTTCGGCATTTTGTGCCGTTACAGGGCCATAGCCCGGCAAGGCGGCCCAAGCGGCGGCGCAGGCATTTTCGGCGAAGGCCGATCGTTCTTCCATTGTCAGTGTGGTCATGCCCGCGCTGGAGGCGGGTCCGCTCAAAAAGAACGAAGCCGCCCAGATCGCCAATCCGCCCAGGATCAGCATATTGAGAATACGCAGCATAATTGCTTGTCCTCCCCACCCGGCGGGTAAGCTCTCGGAAATATGACACTTCTGCAACGTGTTTCTCCCATTGCGTGAATCGGCTCGCCTGACGCTTTTGTTCCGGATCGGAAAAGGGTATTCGCACTCCCATGACCTGCCAGCTCTATCTGATCTCGCCGCCGCGCCTTGAGGCCGGTTTTGAGGACGCCCTCGCTGAGGCCTTGCAGGCCGGTGAGGTCGCCGCCTTGCAGCTGCGCCTGAAGGATCATCCGGCCGGCGAGATCAAACGCCTTGCCCCGCCCCTGATCAAACTCGCGCAATCCATGGGCGTGGCGGTAATCCTGAATGATGATCCGGAACTGGCCGTGGCGCTGGGCTGTGATGGTGTGCATGTCGGGCAGGGCGATGTGCCGGCCAAGGCGGCGCGCGCTGCGATTGGCCCCAATCGCATGCTGGGCGTGACCTGTCATGACAGCCGCCATCTGGCGATGCAGGCCGGCGAGGCGGGGGCGGATTATGTCGCCTTTGGCGCTTTTTATCCGACGCAAACCAAAGAGCCTGCGACGCGTGCCGATCCGGAGATTCTGGAGTGGTGGTCGGACCTGTTTGAAATCCCTTGCGTCGCTATTGGCGGGATCACGGTGGAGAATGCGAAACCGCTGATCGCGGCGGGAGCGGATTTCCTCGCCGTGTCATCGGGTGTGTGGTCGCATGTGGACGGACCGGCTGCAGCCGTTATAGCGTTCGACGCATTGATGCGGGGCGAGTAGACGAGGTTGCGTATGTTGCGTCGCGTATTGACTGCATTTTTGTTATTGCCCGGTTTCGCCGTGGCACAGGACGATCCCCCGACAAATTCGCAAACGCAGGAAGAGGCGACACAAACGCCGCTTTTGCGCGGATTGTCGATCGTGGATGCCGAAATCCAGAATAATGCGCTTGATCTCGCGCCTGATGCGGATGCGCCGGTCACAACCACGCCGCCGGCCGGCACCGATCTGGCGGCGATTTTCAATCGCGCCCAGCTGGCCTATGCGACCGAGGATTTCGAGACGGCCTATGTGCATGCGCGCAATGCCGCATCCGGCGGTCATGCGCAGGCGGCGACGCTGGCCGGGCTGATCCACGAGAATGAAGAGATTGCCGAGGCCAGTGATCAGGCGGCGATGCGCTGGTATCGACGGGCAGCCGATCAGAATGAGCCGGTGGCGCTTTTCCGACTGGGCCGGATGGCGGCGTCGGGGCGCGGCGGCCTGTTGCCGAACGAGGCGCGGGGTTATTTCCAGCGCTCTGCGCAAGCAGGCAATACCGATGCCATGCTGGCCTATGCGATGATTTTGAAAGCCTCGCCCGTGCCCCAGGATGCGCCCTTTGCGCTGGAATGGGCCGAGCGGGCCGCGAGCCAGGGAAATATCGAAGCCATGTTCCAGCTGGCGCAGATGTTTGATGTCTGGGAGCGTGGTCCTCAAGATCCGGCCGAGGCGCGGGAATGGTATCTGAGCGCGGCTGAAAACAATCACGCCGAGGCGGCCTTGCAGGCCGGGCTGATGGCGGCCGCCGGTGAAGGTGGGGATGAAGACCCGGTGCTGGCGCTGGCCCTGATCCGTCAGTCAGCCGAAGCCGGTTTTGCGCCGGCCATGGGGCAATATGGCCTGATGCTGCATTCGGGATGGAATGGCGCTGAACCCGACCGGGCGAGTGCCACCGAATGGTTTGCGCAAGGCGCGGTCGGTGGTGATGCCGAGGCGCGTTATCTTTACGCGCTGGCGCTGGCGACCGGTGATGGCGTGGAGCGGGATCTGGTCCGGGCCTATTACTGGACGCTGATGGCCGAATACGAAATGGACGGCTCGCCGGCCTCCAATACGGACCGTCGGCGGCTTCAGGCGCAGCTTGAAAACCACCTAACCTCAACAGAAGCTGAACAAGTCCGCTCCCAAATTGCCGCATATCGGGCACGATAACCCTGATTGGGTCCTTTTGAGGCCTTGACCGGCGCGCAGCTTTCCCCCGTCAGACAACAACAGGGGAGGCTGACATGACGACACCTTTTGATACGGCTCTGGAGCATGTTCTTCAGTTTGAAGGCGGCTATGTGGATCATCCGAGCGATCCCGGCGGCGCGACGAATATGGGCATCACTATCGGCACGCTGGCTGAATGGCGCGGCACACCGGTGACCAAGGAGGATGTCCGTAATCTGACGCTGCAGGAAGCCGGCCAGATCTACAAACACCGTTACTGGAATATCTGCCGCTGCGGTGAAGTGCCGGCGGGCGTGGCCTTCATGCTGTTTGATGCTGCCGTAAATCACGGACCGCACCGGGCTGCGCTCTTTCTCCAGCAAGCCGCCGGTGTGGCGGATGACGGTATTATCGGTCCGCAGACGCTGGGCGCGGTCAATGCGGCAGATACCGAGGCGCTGGTCGAGGAATATGCGGCGCGGCGCATGCATTTTTATGGCCGCCTGTCGACGTTTTCGGTTTTCGGCCTGGGCTGGTCGCGGCGCCTGATGAGCGCCTATGCGCTCTCCATTCCGGCACCCGTGGCTGGCTATACCGATCCGCCGCCGGTTTTCGACAATTCCGACCTTCCTGAACCTCAGAATGTGGGAGCATGGGTATGATCAATCAAAGACGCAATCAGGCGCGCGAGCTGCTCTTGCTGGCGGGTTTTGACGATGCCATGGCGCGGCGTGTGCG
>Ga0316204_10008694_pt1 | contig 13913 bp, 15 predicted proteins | sample 6monrhotite_MG_2_FD_205661 | JGI IMG/M metagenome (GOLD analysis project Ga0316204, IMG submission 205661) | Microbial mat bacterial communities from mineral coupon in-situ incubated in ocean water Damariscotta River, Maine, United States -... | ecosystem: Environmental > Aquatic > Marine >... | reverse complement strand
ACAACACCTTTGCCGGTCAGTATTTTGATGCGATAAAAGGTTTGCTTTTTACCCTCGATAGTTTCAATGGCGAGAATACGACCACCCAATTTACTTTGTACGCGGGCCGCAGCTTCGTTTGGAGACACAGCATTGTTTTGCGCAAGTAGACCATCGTGCCAGTGTGGACGGTCAGCATAAGCCAGTGTTATTGGCAGTGCGAATAACAGCAGGCAAAGTAACGATGTTTTTGTAAATTTCATAGTACTAGCATACACGTATCTGGCTTATTGAAGAAACTACCCGCCCACTTGTTAATGGCGAAATTAAGACAAGAAAGGCGGGCAGTATCATGGTAATCCACATTAAAATCTAAAGATTAGGTCGATGCCGCTGCGGTAACCATGGTGGTAGTTAGCATGATGGCCGTGACGGCGCTGGTGATGATTATAATGGGAATCATAATGACGGCGTTCGTGTCGACGATGGCGTCTTTCTTCCTTGTAATGACGACGTTCATGTTTGCGAGCATGTCGATAGGCGTCGCGATAACCATCATGATATGCATGACGATCATTATTTTTATAATAACGATCGCCGGCTTGCGCTTGGTTTGAAAACAAAATTGGCATGCTGATAGTCGCTATTAGTGCCAATGTAGAGAAAATCTTCTTAATGTTCATAATAACCTCCAATAGTTTCGTTGTGCGTTGGTTCAGTCCTTTCTGAACCATGCGTGCAGACTACGCGGCTACCACTGAACCGAACCTGAACGATATGAGGGGATTTCGATAAAACAACAAATACAATAAAATCAATTAGTTATATATTTTTGGGGTATGTATAAAATTTTTATGGGTAGCGCAAAATGACTTTACTTGTGAGATCGGCTGCTTGCAGGCAAAATGCGCGATTGATTTCGACACTGTGGCCTTATTGGCGGCAGTCACAATTAACTTTATATAGGTAAGGAGCCATCCATGAAACTTATTCTTTTAGGCGCACCAGGCGCAGGTAAAGGTACCGTTGCAAAAATGCTGACCGAACTTGACGGTTCAGTACAAATCTCAACAGGTGATATTCTTCGCGGCGCTGTTAAAGCGGGCACAGATTTAGGTAAAGAAGCCAAGGGTTACATGGACGCTGGTGACTTGGTTCCTGATGCATTGATCATGGGTATCATGGGTGAGCGTTTGTTAGAAGATGACTGTAAAGCAGGTTTCTTGCTTGACGGTTTCCCACGTACTATTCCACAAGCTGAAGAATTGAAAGTGTTGCTAGAAAAAATCGGCGTGACACTGGATATGGCTGTTAGTCTTGATGTGCCACGTGATGTGATTTTAGATCGTTTAACAACTCGCCGTACATGTTCAAACTCAGAATGTCAGGCTATCTACAACACCAAGAGCAACCCAACTAAGGTTGAAGGTGTTTGTGATAAATGTGGTAGCCCAACTATTCAACGTGATGATGAAACGGAAGAAGCGATCAGCAACCGTCTTGAAACTTACAATGAAAAGACAGCGCCACTAGTTGGTTTCTACGAAGGCGAAGGTATGTTGCTTTCTGTGAACGCGACGTCAAGTGATGCAGTTGTTGCAGCAATTCAAGAAGCAATTGCTAAATAAGCAGTAAGTTTGGTTTTACAAAGAGCGGGGTGTGATGAAAATCATACCCCGTTTTTTTGCCCGTTATTGCAAGCGCTGCGCGGCAATCTATATTTTAAATACCATCACCAATTACCCCTCAATAATTGACCCTGATTTTTAAATACATTGCCTTTTTAGCCAAGTGCTATAACCTAGAGCATCTTCGTTTCGTCATTTATCTTCGATAGCTGGCCTAGCGCTCATATATTGAGACGGCCAATGACAAATCTACGCTTATGCTACCAAACCGTTGAGTTTGGAAAAACAGACATCCACCTCTGTACACTCCGCAATAAACAAGAATTTGACGACCCAACGGGTATAGCGGAAGAGCTAGGTATCTCCTCCGCAACCTGGCCTCTATTCGGTGTGATTTGGCCGTCGAGTTTAGTACTGGCCCACTGCATCCTTGACTACGAAACAGGTTCTAAAAGAATACTGGAAGTGGGATGTGGCATGGGGCTATCCAGTTTGCTGCTTAACAAACAGGGTGCTGATATTACGGCAACAGATTATCACCCAGAGGCTCAGAAGTTTTTACAAAGAAACTCATTGCTTAATGATGATCTGGATATTGCGTTTGAGCAAGTAGATTGGGCTGCGAAAAAAGACCAACTCGGTTTTTTTGATATGATAATTGGCAGCGATCTGTTGTATGAAGACAGTCATATTGAGTTACTCGCGAGTTTCATTGAAGGGCATGCAAAACCCTCTTGTGAGGTGATTATTGTTGACCCGGGGCGCGGAAGAAAAAATAAGCTAAGCACTCGAATGATGGAGTTCGGTTTTACTTCGGCTCATCAAAAACCAAGTCATACCGATTACCTCGATGAAAAGTTCAAAGGGCATATCTTAAAGTTTGAACGCTGAACATTTAAAGAGAGATGCAATAAAGCGGAATTATTAATTGCTTATTCGGCACAGTGCCTCTTTATTCGCGACTAGGGGCCCCATCATCGTCAGCAGATATGATCACCTCAGTATCATCGAGATAAATTTGTGTATTCTGCTCATCAATGGCTTCAATTAAATCATCTCTTGGTGCATATAGAATCATGGCAATGTCGACAAGGTTTTTAGTAATATGCTCGGCATTTTCACTATCATTGAGTAAGGATGTTGCCATTTCGTTGGTAATATCATTTTTTAATAAAAGCCCATTAATATGACCTGTCATAAGCACGTCTAATTTTTCTGCTTTGCTGCGATGTCTTTCTATATTACCCAGTTGTTCCGCAAGATTTTCGGGAGGACCGATTCTTTTGATATCACGTACTACCTTAAGAATTCGTCTACGCAGAATATTGTATTCTTTTTGTATCGCGTCATTATCAGAAACCAAATATTTAGCGATATTGATCTGCAGAGGTTTCATGCGTTTAACAACTTGTACTAATAATCGATCAGCAAGTAATATATTTCGTACTACTTCAATTTCGTGCTCTGACAAGTTCCGCTTATCTTGTAGTTGCGTTGCATAATCTAAAATTCGGCTGTAAATGATTTTTATCTTTGTGGTATAAATCTGGTCAATATCAACAGGTATAACTTCTGAAGATGTTAATAAATCAGAAATGTCTTCTTTATTTTCTAAATCTTCTCGATGTGCACTAAGGCCATGTGCGAGCACAATGTACGCGGCATTTTCTAGCAACCTAACCGACTCATCTGTTAATGCTTTAATGCCTGTTTGTGAATACTTCATCGAAGAATCACTCAGGAATCTAGGCTCATCAATTTCAAGTGTTTCATCAACGACCTTGGGTACCATATGTTCAACAAGTTTGACTATGAAAGGAATAAATCCAATTAAAAAAATTACATTAAGGATGTTAAAACTGGTATGAAATAACGACAATGCAACCGGGATAGCCATGGTGCTTACAAAGGGTGATACGCCTTCTATTCGTTCAACGACACTTCCGACAACACCGATAAACGGATAAAACAATAACAAGATCCATATTACGCCAAGCAAATTAAAAATTAAGTGTGCGCGCGCAGCGCGTTTAGCATGATAATTCGCAACAAACGCAGCCATATTCGCCGTGATGGTTGTGCCAATATTTTCACCCAGCACCATTGCGGCTGCCATATCAAAAGGGATCCAGCCTTCATAGGTCATCAAAAGCGTTAATGCCATTGTTGCGCTTGATGATTGCACCAGCAAGGTGAGGACAGTGCCAATAAACAAGAACAGTAATAACGATAAGTAACCTTTAGATGTGTAAGCCGATAGAAAAGCTAAAGCATCAGGGCTAGTACTAATATCAGGCACCGAATCTTTTAAAAACTGTAAGCCGATAAATAGCACTGCGAAGCCGATAATAAATTGCCCCCAGTGCTTGGTGTTTTCCGTTCTTGACAGACTAAGTAAAAAACCAGCGCCAACCAATGGCAGCGCAATCGCACTTATCTCGACCTTAAAACCAAGAATCGTGATCAACCAGGCTGTCACAGTGGTGCCGATATTGGCGCCCATAATCACACCAACCGATTCCGTTAATGTCAGTAGACTCGCATTAACAAAACTCACTAGCATTAACGTTGTTGCCGATGATGATTGAATGGATGCGGTGATAAAAAAACCGGTAAGCACTGCAAAAAAACGGTTTGAGGTGGCTGTTGCTAGAATATTTCGCATTCGCTTACCTGCCAGCAACATCAGCGAATCACTCATTAGTTTCATGCCAAAAAGGAAAAGGCCGAGAGAACCGAGTAAGGTTAATATGTTTGTGAGTCCGTAATTCATGTGCCCCTTGATACTGCCTTTATCTTATTATTTATATTCTTGTAGGTCAGATATGAGCTTAACGCCACCAGCAATTGCCCGCTGCCTCAGCAATCTCCCTATGGTCGATTGAAATTCGGCATCGTTCAATTACTGATGCCGTTTTAGGACATAGGATATGTTATTTCAAGTGTTCTGGTTCCTTGATTCTTTAATGACCATACTACAGCGGTTATTTTTTCTTGAAACTCTTCTTCCTTGCGGCTTTCTTCTCAGCTTTTTCTTTAATAATTTTCTCAATTTCGATTATTTCTTTTTCAATCATCGCGGGTGTTTCAAGGCTGATTCGTCCAAGTTTACCACTACGGAATTCGTTAACGACAATGGTACATATTTTAACGAGGTCAACGCGACCACCGCCACTAAGGCAACCTCTGTTTGCGCCAATGTGCTCGAGGAAATGAAGTGGTTCTGTCGGAAGATTGGAGATGTCGTAGCGTTGTTTGAGTAGGCCAGGGTAGGCTTCTAATAAGTACTCAACCAGATAAAAACCGATATCGTCATAATCGAGAGCGGTGTCCTTAATTGAACCGATACAGCCGAGGCGGTAGCCGCTGTTTTCATTTTCAATCTTCGGCCAGAGTATGCCCGGTGTGTCGAGTAGCACAATGCCATTACCTAGATCGATGCGTTGCTGATTTTTGGTTACTGCGGGTTCATTACCTGTTTTGGCGATCATTCTACCCGCCAAGGCATTAATGAGGGTGGATTTACCTACATTGGGTATACCCATGATCATGGCGTGTATGGCTTTGTCTTGTTTGTCAGGAAACAGCTGTCGGCAGGCGGCAATCAATGGCTTCACTTGGCCTGCTTGGGTTGCCATGATAGGCAGTGCTTTCACATTGCGGTCTTGTTCAAAGGCATCACACCATGCTTGGGTGGTTTGTTCATCGGCAAGATCAGATTTATTTAGCAGTTTAATGCAAGGCTTGGTATACCCATCTTTTGTCCGTATATCAGCGACGACAGGATTCTCGCTACTATAAGGTATGCGCGCATCGAGTACTTCAATCACAAGATCGACCTTGGGTAAGGCCTTAACCATTTCTTTACGGGCCTTGTGCATGTGGCCGGGGTACCAATGAATTGCCATTTTATTTCCAGATATTTCAGACTGTTTAAGCTACGTAGTTTAATGGATAATGACACTCATTTGTTATAAACAAGGCATGTAGTATGGATTTATTAACACAAGGCGTGCTCGGTGCGGCACTGGCGCAATCGGGCTCGAAACAATCTGAAACAAGGCTTGCCTGCGGTATTGGTTTTGCGGCTGGGTTGTTAGCCGATACGGATGCCTTAATTCGTTCGGCAAATGATAGCTTGCTTACCATTGAGTATCATCGTCATTTTACCCATTCGATATTCTTTGTTCCGCTGGGGGCGTTGATAGCCGCCTTGATCCTTTGGCCGTTGTTGCGCAAGCGGATTAGTTTTAAACGGCTTTATGTTTTTAGTTTGTTGGGATACAGCCTGAGTGGTTTTATTGATGCCTGCACCAGTTACGGCACGCATTTGTTCTGGCCGCTCTCAGATGAAAGGGTTAGTTATCATTTAATATCCATTGTTGATCCTATTTTTACCTTGGCGCTTATTGCTGCCGTGGTACTGGCTTATCGACAACGGCGCGCAAAAATTGCGCAGTTCGGATTGATGTTTGCGGCGCTCTATTTAGTAATAGGCTATGTACAAATGGAAAGGGCAGATTCGGCTATTCAGCAATTAGCCATGCAGCGCGGTCATACGCCAACGCAATTGGTGGTGAAACCGACTTTTGGTAATATTTTATTGTGGCGTTCAATCTATAAGATAGATGGGCGCTTATATGTTGATGCGGTGAGAATGGCATGGCAGCCTAAGATTTACACAGGGGATTCAATTCCCCAGTATGACATTGATCGCGATAACCCATCATTAGATAAAGCTTCTACCTTGTATAAAGATATGCAGCGGTTTAATTTTTTCTCGGATGGTTATCTTGCCGCACACCCAATGAAACCGAATGTGCTAGCAGATATGCGTTATTCGATTCAGCCTAATGGCTTGTTGCCATTGTGGGGTATTGAGTTTGATCCGGCGGAGCCTCAAAAGCACGCACAGTTCAGTGTTTACCGGAATCTGACAAAACCTAATCGGCAGCGTTTCTTTTCGATGTTACTGGGAGAGGAGTTAGTTAAATAACTCGGGTCGCACCATCCAATTTAGCGACCAATTATTATTCTCAGGTGTAAATTCCAAACAAGCCACTGTACCCGGTGTATAGGCAGTGATGAGTGAGTTCTTATTACCGACTATTAAGTGAGAAATTAAGCTTGGGATAAAAGGCAGGTGGCTAACAATTAGACTGTCGCCAGGTAGTTCTTTGAGGCGTATAGCGAAGGTCACCGGGTTGTCATTTGGCTTAATCGCATCATGAATTTCAATTTTAGCACCAGGCGCAATGGCATTCACGAGTCGTGTGGCCGTTTGTTCGGCACGTAACTTTCCACTATGAACAACATGGTCGACTTTGACACCCGCTTGGCGCAAGAAAACAGCAAGTCGATTTGCATCGGCTTTGCCTTTTTCTGTTAATGGACGTTCTGGATCATCTTGCTTTGAGCAAGCTTCACCGTGCTGTACTAGATAGAGCTTCATAATGGCGTGTTTTCTTTTGATTTTTATATGGGTTTAATCATAGTCTATATAATGCCGATGCCTAGTATGATAAGTAATAAACTTTGCATGCTATAGTTGCTAAGGCCTCATTTTTAAACAGGAATAGTTATGAAAATTACAATTATTAGCGGAAGTCATCGAGCCGAGGCGCAAAGCCTCAAAGTTGCCAAGTTTATTCAAAAGACCTTAGAAGCCGGTATTTGCGATGAAGCGCCAATATTGAGCTTGGCGGATAATCCTTTACCTTTATGGGATCAAGGTGTTTGGGATGGCGATGATAAGTGGACGAATCTACTTACACCGTTGCGTGAGCAATTAGCGACGAGTGATGGTTTTGTCGTGATTACGCCAGAATGGCATGGTCAAGTACCCGCAGGACTTAAAAATCTGTTTTTACTAAGCAGTAAAAATGAATTAGGTCATAAGCCAGCGATGATCGTTGCGGTGTCATCAGGTGATGGTGGCGCCTACCCTGTGGCTGAATTGCGTATGAGTAGTTATAAAAATAATCGGCTTTGTTATATTCCTGAGCAAATCATTATCCGTAACGTTGAGCAGGTGTTGAACGATGAGGCGACGGATAATGATGAGCGCTCAGATAGTTTCTTCCGTGAGCGTATTACGTGGTCATTAAATATATTAAAAGAATATGTCTCTGCATTGACGTTAGTACGCAATAGTGGTGCAACACAAACCGATAAATTTAATAACGGTATGTAAGCGTGGCAAGGCTTTATTACATCCATGATCCAATGTGCAGTTGGTGTTGGGGTTTCGCGCCAGTACTTACGCAATTGTTATCGTCTTTGCCTGAGGGTATAGAGCTAAGGCGTGTGTTGGGTGGTTTAGCCGTTGATAGTGATGTGCCGATGCCGGCGGAGATGCAGTCTATGTTGCAAGAAACATGGCGACGGATTGAAACCAGGATCCCCGAGACAAAATTTAATTTTGATTTTTGGACACAGTGTCAGCCACGTCGTTCTACCTATCCATCTTGTCGTGCAGTGATCACCGCGCGACAGCAGGGCGCGCAGTTTGATGTGTTAATGACGACAGCGATCCAGAAAGCGTATTACCAACAGGCGCGAAACCCTTCAGACATTGAAACCCTTGTTGAACTCGCAAATGAACTGGAATTGGATACAAGCAAGTTCAAAGAAGACATTTCATCTGAGACGACGCAGCAGGTACTTGACGCTGAGATTGAATTGTCGCGTGAGTTGCATGCCGAAAGTTTTCCATCGCTGGTATTGGAAAGGGGCTCGTCAACATGGGCTGTACCAATAGACTATAACAATGCGAAACCAATGCTTGAGTTTGTTGACTCGATTTTAGTTTAAGATGCTTATTTGCATACACGGTTTCTGCCTTTGTTCTTGGCGCGATAAAGTGCTTTATCGGCAGCCTTTATGACTGACTGAGGTGAAATGAGTTTTTCACTACGTTGTGAAACACCAATGCTGATAGTCACTTGAACGGTGTTTTTAGTTTTGGTTTTCTTTTTAGCATCACTAACGCGACGATTTTGTTTGCGTAAATCGAAATGGCTATTGGCAACTTCTTCTCGAAGATTTTCAAGTGCTTTCATTGTCTCCTTGATATCTAGCCCCGCAAAAATAATACAAAATTCTTCCCCCCCATAGCGAAAGGCTTTGCCTCCTGCTCCTGTGGAGGCAAGTTTTGATGCAACCATGCGTAATACTTGGTCACCAATGTCGTGACCATAGGTGTCATTGAATTTTTTGAACTTGTCAATATCGACCATGGCGATTGAATATTTATTGCCGAGCTTTAATGTTTTTTCATTGAGAGCACGTCGCCCCGGAAGACTGGTTAATTGATCAATATAAGCCATACGGTGGCTTTCTTGAATGATGGCAATCGCATACATAAGGCTGGTTGCCGTAGCAAAGGCAATGACCAAGTTTTCATCAAGATGAAAGTGCAACATTACTAAGCTACTAATTAGGGAGCAGAAAGAAACGGCAGTAGCGGTTGATGGCGCAGCAAATAATTTGCCATTGAGAATTAAAATAACCAGTAAGGAAATTAACAGCGCAGGTTGAGGGATATGTGTCCAACGAGTTGCGGTGGCATTAATAAATTCATAATTGATAATGCCGGTTAGGCTGGATGGGTAAAAGGTGTACATGAGAAAAACAAATGCGATTTGAATTAATATAAGAACAAATCGGCTACCACCCCATGCGGTTAACATACCGCGTTCACGGATTAATGAAAAAGCTAATAAATTTATGGGCAATAACAGAGCCATTGCTTGGTAACCGGCGCCATTTAAACCGGCTTGTCCTTTGGCAAGAAACCAATGCAGTAATAAATAACTGAGCAGAATACTAAGTAGCGAAAAGAAATAACGGCTACGATTAAATCGCAGACAAAGTCCCAATGTGGGAATGCCGATAATAAAAGGCAGCAGCGGCGTGATTGCCGATGCTGAGAAAATTGGCTGGGCTAATTCAGGATAAAGCAGTGCCGCCAGTATTAATAAACTAACCGGAATCAATAATGGGATAACAACGCGTAGCATATGGATTACTTTAGTGTTAATACCGTAGATTCAAAATGTACGCCATCCCAAGCTGTGCCCATAAAATTACGGATATTGGCATGGTCATCGCCGTCAGGATGTTGCAAGACATCTTCGCGATAATAGCGGCCAAAACAGGCGAGGGTTGCGGCAGGGTCTAATTTATTAAGCTGTGCGAAAGCGAAGATTTTACATGAGCCTTCATTGCTGCCAGCGGCATTATCAGCGGAGCCATTCGTGAAGCGGGCGGGCTGGTAATTGTAATTCGCTTCAATTACGGCAATAACCTCATTAAACTCAACTTTTTCCGGGTTATTACGTAATTGTATTAATAATTGCTCAACGGTCATGTCTGATCTTCCTATCTAAACTTTGTGTAATTGTCTGAGCCCCATGGTACGACAGCAAAACATTTTGTGAATCTTTTTTTTATACGATGAACTGTTACACTGCCGCGCATGTTGAGACTCGAACAATTATCCCTGCGTCGCGGTGTGCGTGAACTACTGCATGATGTGACCTGCACGATTCATTCTGGCCAGAAAGTTGGTATTACCGGTGCCAATGGAACGGGTAAATCGAGCCTGTTTGCGCTTATTCGGGGCGAATTACATGCTGATGGCGGTAATATTTCGGTTATCCCTGGCACGGTGATTGCGCATGTCGCACAAGAGACGCCGGCAACCAGTATTGCGGCGATTGAGTATGTATTGGATGGTGACTTTGAGCTGCGTAAGCTGGAAAAAAGACTGCAGCACGCAGAAGAAAATCATGATGGTGAGCAATTGGCAGAGTTGTATGCCGTATTAGACTCGATTCACGGACACACCGCGCGTAGCCGAGCCGGGCGCTTGTTACACGGTTTAGGTTTCACGGCGGAACAAGAAGACATGCCGGTAGATAATTTTTCGGGTGGTTGGCGTATGCGTTTGAATCTTGCCCAAGCGTTGATGTGTCGTTCCGATTTACTCCTATTAGATGAACCCACTAACCATCTCGATTTGGATGCGGTGATTTGGCTAGAAGCTTGGTTGCGAAGTTATGAGGGTACGTTACTGCTGATATCGCATGACCGAGATTTCCTCGATACGGTAGCAACGCACATTGGACATATCGATCAAACGACGTTAGTACTGCATACGGGTAATTACTCAGCTTTTGAAGTACGTCGAGCAGAACAGTTGTCGCACCAACAAGCGGCTTATGCACGTCAGCAACGTGAAATTGCGCATATGCAAAAGTTTGTTGATCGTTTTCGCGCTAAGGCGACCAAGGCCCGTCAGGCACAAAGCCGTGTTAAGGCACTTGAACGCATGACAATCATTAATCAGGCACATGTTGATTCGCCATTTGATTTCCATTTTAGTGCGGCAGATGAAGTGCCTAATCCCTTGCTCAAGATGCAGCAAGTGGCAATTGGTTATGACGACAAGCCGATACTGGAAAAAGTGAAATTGATTATTGGGGAAGGCGATCGTATCGGTTTACTCGGACATAATGGCGCGGGTAAATCGACTTTAATTAAATTTATTGCGGGTGAGCTGCAAGCCCTGGCAGGTAAGAGTCAGTTTGCCAGTGCAACCAAGATCGGTTACTTCGCCCAGCATCAATTAGAACAACTCGACCCTCAAGCCAGCCCTTTGTTGCATCTACAGCGCCTCGATAAAAAGGCCAGTGAACAAGAGTTACGAAATTATTTAGGTGGTTTTGCCTTTAATGGCGACATGGCCACAGCGCCAGTGGCGCCATTATCGGGTGGTGAAAAAGCGAGACTGGTTCTAGCTATGTTGGTTTACCAAAAACCAAACCTGTTATTACTCGATGAACCGACTAACCATTTAGATCTGGAAATGCGCCATGCCTTATCGGTTGCTTTACAAGAATTTGAAGGAGCGTTAGTCGTTGTCTCGCATGATCGACATTTACTTCGCACGGTAACGGATACTTTATTGTTAGTTGCACATGGCAAGGTTGAGCCTTTTGATGGTGATCTGGATGATTACCGTCAATGGATTAAAGAACAAAATCGTCAGCAAGCGAGTAGTAGCAATATAACTAGCAAAGAGCCCGCTCAAGACAACCGAAAACAGCAACGTCAAAGTGCCGCAGAGCAGCGCAAACTAACCCAGCCCCTGCGCAACAAGATAAAGAAATGTGAAACGCAAATGGATAGCTTCTCGAAAGACAAGGAAAAGCTGGAGCAACAACTTGCCGATAACGCTCTTTACAGTGAAGAAAACAAACAAAAACTTAAAGAATTACTGGAGCAACAAGCCGTTATTAGTAAGAATCTTGCAGAAATAGAAGAGCAATGGATAATCGCGAGTGAAGAACTAGAAAATATCCAGTAATATATGTAAGTCTAGAATATTTATTGAAGTGAGAGGCTCATTTTCATTGAGGTTTTTATGGGTATTGAATTACCACAAGAAAAGAAACTAATCGTTGAATGTCGAATCGAAGGTGGTTGTCTTGGCCCAACGGGTGATGATTATGTTGAGGATTTCTGTGATTTTGTTAAAAGTGAATTTTCGTCATGGGAAACCAATATAATCACTTGGGAAATAACACCAAGATGGGATAAGTCACAATTAGAACGGCAGTATAAAGTGGCAGGAAGAAATATATCTTGGAGCCAAGCCGAGAAGTATCTCAAGTTATTTGAAAAAAATATTGATGAGCTTGAGGCTGAGATAGACGAGTCGATAATGGTTTTAATTACTGAATACATGAGTAAACAACGAGTTTAGGATTTGAATATGAAGTGGTTAGATAAAGTGCCGTGGTTTATGGTTATCGTGATTACGCTGACGATTGGTCTTGCACCTTTCGCGCCGGAACCGCATGTGGTTGAGAAATTGAAAATGTTAGTGGCGGGTGATCTGGTACGGCCAATAGATATATTCGATTTTATAATGCACGGTTCGCCTTGGGTTTTGATTATTTTAAAAACGATTAGGCAGTTTTCTGTAAAGATATAATCTATATTGGAGAAGAAATAATGCTGCGATTGAGTCTGATTATTTTCTCCTTACTATTACCCGCTTATGGTTTAGCGGGGACGATGAAGATTGATTATCAACAACAAGTTTTGGTCTTGCCGAGCGGCAAGGTCAGCGTCAGGCTCCCTGTTGGTATGCGGCTTGAACTACTCACCGATGAGATGGATAGTCCGCGTCTGCTGACGTTTGCTAAAAACGGTGATCTGTTTGCGGGTTCGCGTTCAGGGAATGTTTATCGAATCACTCCGCCTTATAGCCGTGCGAAGGTACTGATTAGAACGGGTGGTTATCCTCATAATGTCGCTTTTCGCGATAATGAAATCTTAATCGCAACGACTGATGCCCTGTATCGTGCTCCTTATCGGTCTGAGCAGAACAAGCTTAACGAAAGCGCATTACGTCTGGTTGCTAAAATTCCCGGTGGCGGAGGGCATAATAGCCGCACCGTTGCTGTTGGCCCTGATAAGCGTGTTTATCTTAGTCTTGGCATTGCCGGTAATTGCAGTGATCAATATCTAGACAAGTCATACTCTTTTACAGATCGTCGTGGCGGCGTGATGGTGCTGGATGAGAGTAGCAAGCAGCCACAATGGCAAACCTTTGCTGCTGGTCTGCGTAATCCGGTTGGCTTTGATTGGCATCCTGATACGGGTGTGATGTATGCGAGTAATAATGGTCCGGACCACCTCGGCTTTGATCTTCCTCCTGAATATTTTTCCCGTCTTGAACAAGGTACTTTTATGGGTATGCCCTGGTTCCAATATGACGGCAAGGCACTTCGTCGAGATGGTTGTATGAAGAGCACACCACCAAGGCCTGCTGTCGAGGTGACATTACCCGTTGCCACCTTTCCTGCTCGGAATGCACCAATGGGAGTGAGTTTTGTACCAGCGAATGGCCTGGATGCTCGTTTTACCGGTGATGCCATCGTGGCCTTGAAAGGTTCCTGGGGGACCAAGCCATCGGGTAGCTTTAATGGCGATCCTGCCTCGCGTCGCGAGCCAAAATTGGTGACAGTACGGTTCCAAGAGGGTAAAGCGCTGCGGGTTGATGATCTGGTGACCGGCTTTCAGTTGGAGGATGGCAGCCGTTGGGCTAGGCCGGTAGGCGTGGCGATCGGGCCTGATGGAGCGCTTTATTTTACGAGCGACAGTGGTATTAATGGCTTGTTTAGATTGAAGAAAATAGCCAGATAAGCCAGTTATTTGGTTAAACTGCAGCCAAGCAGAATAGGGTTGTGGTATTATATGCACCCTGTAAAAGACATAAATACCTCCCGGAGA
>Ga0316204_10008693_pt1 | contig 13913 bp, 15 predicted proteins | sample 6monrhotite_MG_2_FD_205661 | JGI IMG/M metagenome (GOLD analysis project Ga0316204, IMG submission 205661) | Microbial mat bacterial communities from mineral coupon in-situ incubated in ocean water Damariscotta River, Maine, United States -... | ecosystem: Environmental > Aquatic > Marine >... | reverse complement strand
TTTGCATAGTTGCTGCCCATCTTCACCGGTTCCCAAGTCGAGTGACCTCTGTTAGACGCGCCGCTCTTTCGCGATGCGGCAGTGATGCCTGCACAAACCCGGGCCTGATCCATGCATTTTCTTCGCCTCGACGCTTTTGACTGGACCCGGACCCGCCTGGAGTGGTTTGGCAATATCCGGGGTGACTTGCTTGCCGGACTGGTGGTGGCGCTGGCGCTGATCCCTGAGGCGATTGCGTTTTCAATCATTGCCGGTGTTGATCCGAAAATCGGGCTCTATGCCTCATTCTCCATTGCAGTTCTAATTGCCTTTGTGGGTGGCCGCCCCGGTATGATTTCAGCGGCAACTGCCGCAACCGCTGTTTTGATGGTGACTCTCGTTAGAGATCACGGCCTGCAATACCTGCTCGCCGCCACGGTTTTGGCCGGCGTGCTACAGATCGGTGCCGGTGCTTTGAAGCTGGGCAATCTGATGCGCTTCGTCTCGCGCTCGGTGCTGACAGGTTTTGTGAATGCGCTCGCCATCCTGATTTTCATGGCGCAATTGCCAGAGCTGATCGGCGTGACCTGGCTGACCTATGTGCTGGTCGCTGCGGGGCTTGCGATCATCTACATCCTGCCGCGGTTCACCAAGATCATCCCGTCACCGCTCGTCTGCATTCTAGTGCTTACAGGGCTGACGATGTATTTTGGCTGGGATGTTCGAACGGTTGGCGATATGGGCGAATTGCCGGACACGCTGCCGGTCTTTTTGATCCCCGACATCCCTTTTAACTTCGATACGCTGATGATTATTCTGCCATATTCGGCGGCGGTTGCCGCCGTCGGCTTGCTGGAATCGCTTCTGACCCAGCAGATCGTCGATGACCTCACCGACACACCATCTGATCGCAATCGTGAATGCGTAGGGCAGGGCACTGCGAACATCGTCACCGGGTTTCTGGGCGGAATGGCGGGTTGCGCGATGATTGGTCAGTCGATGATCAATGTGAAATCCGGCGGACGTGGGCGTTTGTCGACTTTCTCGGCAGGTGTTTTCCTGCTCTTCATGATCCTGGTCTTGGGCGACTGGATTGCGGCCATTCCGATGCCAGCACTTGTGGCCATCATGATCATGGTGTCGATCGGGACATTCTCATGGTCGTCTGTGAAATCCCTGCGTTCTCATCCTTTGTCTTCCAGCGTGGTCATGCTGGCGACGGTTGCAGGCGTTATTTTGACCCACAACCTCGCCATTGGAGTGATGGTTGGCGTCTTCCTCTCGGGCATATTCTTCGCGTGGAAAATTTCGCGTATTTTCGAGATATCATCCGCTCTCTCTGCAGATGGCAGCGCGCGAACCTATTCGATACAGGGCCAGCTTTTCTTTGCTTCGACCGAGGCCTTCACCGATGCGTTTGACTTTAAAGAAGCGCTGGATGAGGTGACGCTGGATCTCTCTTCCGCACATATCTGGGATATTTCCAGCGTTCAGGCGATTGATTTGATTGTCTTGAAATTCCGCCGCGAAGGCATGACGGTCAATTTGATCGGCATGAATGAGGCCAGCGAAACCATCGTTGATCGCTTGGGTGAACACGACAAGCCGGGTGCAGCATCACGCACCGCCGGGCACTAGGAGACAGATCATGGATCGCATTGTTACCCTGATTGACGGTTCGACCTATAGCGATAGCGCGTGTGATTACGCGGCCTGGGTCGCGGAGAAAACCGGCTACGGAATAGATATTCTTCATGTCATTGATCACCGCCCCGGTCGCTCTGGCCCGATGAATTTGTCCGGAAATTTGACGCTCGGTGCCCGTTCGGACTTGCTGGAAAAATTGACCAAGCATGACGAAGAGGGCGCACGGTTGGCGCGGGAGGCAGGGCGCTTGATCGTCGATGCCGCAAGAGCCCGGCTTGAATCTCTTGGGGTCACCGACATTCAGGTTCGGTTGCGAAATGGCGATCTAGTAGACGCCGTTCATGAGGTCGAAGGCGAGGCGCGGGTTCTCGTCCTCGGCAAACGTGGAGAGCATGCTGATTTCGCCAAATTGCATTTGGGATCAAATCTCGAACGTGTAGCGCGCAGCGTGCATCGTCCGGTTTTGGTGGCGTCCCGCGCCTTCAAATCACCCAAGCGGGCGACGATTGCCTTCGACACCGGCCCCAGCGTTGGCAAAGCCATTGACCACATCGCCAAAAGTAAGTTGTTCAAAGGCATAGAGCTTCACTTGTTGCGCGTCGGCGACGAATTGCCCGAAATGGAAGCGGCTGCCAACAAACTTCGCGATGCCGGTCATATCGTCGTTTGCGAAACCGTATCAGGTGATGCGGACGTCGTATTTACCTCAAAGGCGACATCCGGGGAGATCGAGTTCCTGATTATGGGCGCTTATGGCCATTCGCGCCTTCGCAACCTCATCATCGGGAGTACAACAACTCAAATGATCCGGTCTTGCCCCGTTCCGGTTCTTCTCTTCCGCCCGGATATGAGCGACTGACGCGCGAACAATCACACCTGTTTGATGGAATGCTGCTTTAATTGGCACAGCGGCTTCCTATATCCGAGCTCACATTCATAACCCTATGCTAGCAGGAAGAGGGCAAATCATGGCCGACGCACATACATGGACGCCGCCGAAAGTCTGGACATGGGAGACGGGCAATGGTGGCCAATTCGCCAATATCAATCGCCCGATCGCTGGATCTACGAGTGATAAAGACCTTCCCGTGGGCAAGCACCCACTTCAGCTTTATTCACTGGCCACACCAAATGGCGTAAAAGTCACCATACTCCTCGAAGAATTGCTGGCAAAAGGTCATGTGGCCGCGGAATATGATGCGTGGCTGATACGTATCACTGAGGGCGATCAATTCACGTCCGGCTTTGTCGACGCCAATCCGAACTCCAAAATCCCGGTTATGGTTGATCATTCGACCAGCACACCAACGCGGGTTTTCGAATCCGGCGCCATTCTCATGTATCTCGCCGAGAAGTTCGGCGAATTTCTCCCCACCGATCCCGCAAAGCGCGCCGAGACGCTCAACTGGCTATTCTGGCAGATGGGCTCTGCGCCAATGTTGGGCGGTGGCTTTGGCCATTTCTACGCCTATGCCCCTGAAAAGTGGCAATATCCGATTGATCGCTATGCGATGGAAGTCAAACGCCAGATGGATGTGCTCGACCGAAATCTGGCAGATCGGGAATTTATGATCGGCGACGAATACACCATTGCCGATATGGCCATTTACCCGTGGTATGGAGCGCTCGCAAAAGGCTTGCTCTATGAGGCCGGCGAATTCCTGTCGGTGCACGAATACAAGCACGTCATCCGGTGGGCGGATCAGATAAATGCCCGCGAAGCCGTAAAACGGGGGCGTATGGTTAACCGGGCATGGGGCGAACCTTCAAGCCAACTCCATGAGCGCCATGATGCCGCAGATTTTGAGACAAAAAGCCTGGATAAAGTCGAGATTAGCTAAGCAAATCCAATGCTGTATAGAAACGCCGCTCCATACGGGGCGGCGTTTTGCGTATCGTTATTCGTTCTTTGCAGGTCTTTCACCTTGCCAGCGATCAGAGTAAGAAGCCCGCAAGGCGGGAGAGGCGTGATGGATCAGTTTGCATTCGTATTGGTACTGTTAACGGTCATTGTCGGCCTCGGGATCACAGAATTGCTTGGCGGCGTTGCCGGTCAGATCAAATTTAGAAAAACAGTAACGCACAGCTGGTTACATGGGCTGACGTCCGCGAGTATAATGGTCGCGCTTTTCCAACAATGGTGGGAATCGTGGACCCTTCAGAGTGTCGAAACATGGTCTGTTGGCAATATTATGATGTTGCTGTCTGGGCCTGTTTTTCTCTATCTGATTTCACACCTTTTGTATCCGGCGAAACTGGAAAATGCGGATTTGCGAAACCATTATTGGGAAAATTCTCGCGCTATCTGGATACTGGGCGTCATCACGGTGACTGTGGCGACGGCTTTTCGGCCGCTCAGTTTTTCAGATGATTTTTTCGTACTGGACAATTTAATGTCCTTTATTTTTCTGCCCATTTTTGTCTTGTTGGCGATATTCAGATCGGTACCTCTGCACGCAATACTTTTACCATTGATGTTTGTGGGTTTGGTCGCTGATATTCTTTTCTTCCATGCAGAGATTTGAACCGCCTTCTGCAAGTCATTCGCAACAAGCGTCATTTCAAGTACTTGAGCCTGATTTTGCCACAGAAAAAGCCGCCATTTCGCCTTGCGAGCGCGGGCGGCTCGCACTAGCTTCCGGCCCGACCGTGTGGGGGCAATTGGTCAGGCCTGACTCGCGATTCCGCGAAGGCCAGCCCGCGCACATCAGCTGATCGGGGCGATCCCTCATGAATGCGCTTCTGCTCGAATACCTGCCGATTATCATTTTTCTGGGAATCGCTGCTGCGATGGGTATCGGATTTATGTTGGCCGCCTGGGTATTGGCGCCATCCAAGCCTGATCCCGAAAAAGTTTCGACATATGAGTGCGGGTTTGAAGCCTTCGACGATGCCCGAATGAAATTCGACGTTCGTTTCTACCTGGTTGCAATTCTTTTCATTATTTTCGATTTGGAAGTGGCCTTCCTTTTCCCTTGGGCGGTAACGCTTGGTGAAACGGGTCTCTTTGCCTTCTGGTCGATGATGGTCTTTCTCGGTGTGCTCACCGTGGGGTTCATCTACGAGTGGAAAAAAGGCGCGCTGGAGTGGGAGTAAGACATGGCTGAGAACACGATCATTCCTGCGGGTTCTGCCGGCCGCGCCGCCACCCCGCAATACGATGCGAAGAAGCATGATCCGTATTTTGACGGTGTTTCAGATGCGTTGGCCGATAAGGGCTTCGTCGTCGCTGCTGCTGATGATCTGATTACGTGGGCGCGTACCGGCTCGTTGATGTGGATGACATTCGGACTCGCATGTTGCGCCGTCGAGATGATGCAGGCCGCGATGCCGCGTTATGATGTCGAGCGATTTGGCTTTGCTCCACGGGCCTCGCCACGTCAGTCTGACGTGATGATCGTCGCGGGCACGCTCACTAATAAAATGGCCCCTGCGCTTCGCAAGGTTTACGATCAAATGCCTGAGCCGCGCTATGTGATCTCGATGGGGTCCTGCGCAAACGGCGGCGGATATTACCACTATTCCTATGCTGTGGTGCGCGGTTGTGATCGGATTGTTCCGGTCGACATCTACGTTCCCGGATGCCCTCCGACCGCCGAGGCGCTGGTTTATGGCATCCTGCAGCTCCAGAAAAAAATCCGCCGCGAAGGATCGATCGAACGATGAGCGAACGATTGAAAGAGCTCGGCGATCACATCTCGGCGAAAATCGATTCGGCGATCAAGTCCTGGTCGGTTGATGCTGGTGAGCTGACGATTACAATTTATCGCGACCGCGTGATCGAAGTGATCAAATTCCTGCGCGATGATCGCGCCTGCCGGTTTACGACACTGATCGATATTTGCGGGGTTGATTACCCACAGCGCTCCAAGCGCTTCGAGGTCGTTTATCACCTGCTGTCCATGCCCTTGAACCATCGTATCCGGATCAAGACATCGACGGATGAGGAAACGCCGGTCGCGTCATTATCGGACGTTTTCCCGGTGGCCAATTGGTTCGAACGCGAAGCCTTCGACATGTATGGCATCGTCTTCTCCGGCCACCCGGATCTACGTCGTATTTTGACCGATTATGGGTTTACGGGTCATCCGCTCCGCAAGGATTTCCCGCTCTCCGGCTATGTTGAAGTGCGATGGGACGAAGAAGAAAAGCGCGTTGTCTATGAGCCGGTTGAGCTGGTTCAGGAATATCGCGACTTTGATTTCCTCTCTCCATGGGAAGGCGCAAAATACGTCATTCCGGGCGATGAAAAAGCCAAGGGAGGGGATGCGTGATGACCGACCCCGCAAAAGGCAGCTGTTTGTGCGGCGCAGTAACGTATTCTGCGACACCAAAGTCCAATAAGTTTGGCGCGTGCCATTGTGGTATGTGCCGCAAATGGGGCGCGGGTCCATTTCTCGAAGTCGACCTTCAGCCCGGTGGGCTCAAGATTGAAGACCGCACGCAATTGGGTGTCTATAAATCATCAGATTGGGCGGAGCGGCTGTTCTGCAAGGTTTGTGGCTCGTCTTTGTTTTTCCATTTTGTTCCAAAAGATACCTATTCGGTCTCGCTGGACTCGCTCGACGATACTGCTGCCTTTGAATTTGATCAGCAGATTTTCGTGGAAGACCGTCACGGCGGCTATAGCTTCGCGGAAGAAACAAAGATGATAACGGGCGAAGAATTGATCGCGGCTTTCCAGAGCGCGGAGAGCACCTCATGACCGACCTCACCAACCCCGAAAACATGGAACAGCTCGACGATCGTAAGTTCACTATCAATTTCGGTCCTCAGCATCCGGCCGCACACGGCGTGTTGCGCCTCGTGCTGGAGCTGGATGGCGAGATCGTCGACCGCGTGGACCCGCATATCGGCCTGCTTCATCGCGGCACCGAAAAGCTGCTGGAACACAAGACCTATCTTCAAGGCATCGGTTATTTTGACCGCCTTGATTACGTCGCGCCGATGAATCAAGAGCATGCGTTCTGCATGGCGATTGAGAAACTGGCGGGCATTCCTGTACCGCGCCGCGCCGAGTATGTTCGCGTTCTTTACTGTGAAATCGGCCGTATTCTATCGCACATCTTGAACATCACCACGCAGGCGCTGGACGTCGGCGCGCTGACCCCTCCGGTATGGGGCTTCGAAGAGCGCGAAAAGCTGATGGTCTTTTATGAGCGCGCCTCGGGTTCGCGTATGCACGCTCATTATTTCCGTCCCGGCGGTGTGCATCAGGATCTGCCGCAAAAACTGATCGAAGATATCGGTGAGTGGTGTGAGCAATTCCCGGCCAAGCTCAAAGACATCGACAATTTGCTGACTGAAAATCGTATTTTCAAACAGCGCAATGTCGATATCGGCGTGGTTTCCAAGGAAGAAGCGCTGGAGTGGGGCTTCTCAGGCGTCATGGTGCGTGGTTCCGGCATGGCCTGGGATCTGCGTCGTTCGCAGCCCTATTCGGTCTATGACGAACTGGATTTCGATATCCCGGTCGGCAAGAACGGGGATTGCTGGGATCGCTATCTGATCCGCATCGAAGAGATGCTGGAATCGATCAAGATCATGAAGCAATGCGTTGAATGGCTCTCCCGTGCGGAAAATGCCGGCGAAGTCCTGCCCACCAACACCAAATTTGCCCCACCGCGCCGCGCCGAGATGAAGCAATCGATGGAAGCGCTGATCCATCACTTCAAACTCTATACAGAGGGCGTCCACGTTCCGGCAGGCGAGGCCTATGTCGCAGTGGAAGCGCCCAAGGGCGAGTTCGGCGTTTATCTGGTCGCTGACGGCACCAATAAGCCTTATCGCGTAAAAATCCGCGCACCGGGCTTCCCGCACCTTGCGGCCATGGATCACATCAATCGCGGCCACCAGTTGGCGGACGTTTCCGCCATCCTTGGTTCGTTGGATATCGTGTTCGGAGAGATTGACCGATGAGCGCTCGTAAAATTGCTCTCGACCAACCAGAAAGCTTTTCTTTCTCAAAAGATTCCGAGAAAGAGATAAAGTTCTGGTTGAAGAAGTATCCGGAGGTCAAAAAGGCCTCCGCAGTCATTCCCATGCTGTGGGTCGCGCAAAAGCAGGAGGGTTGGGTGTGCGAACCCGCCATGCGTGAGATTGCGGATCGTTTGGGCATGCCGAAAATCCGGGTGATGGAGGTCGCAACCTTCTACACCATGTTCAATCTCGCACCGGCAGGTGATCATTTGATCCAGTTGTGCGGCACAACGCCGTGCTGGCTACGCGGTGCGGACGATCTCAAAAAAGTCTGCGCGGATAAAATCGGTCCCAAGGGCAAGGTGACCGCCGATGGCAAGCTTTCATGGATGGAAGTTGAATGCCTGGGCGCGTGTGCAAACGCGCCGATGGTTCAAATCTCCAATACGGCGGGCGATCATTATTACGAAGACCTGACCGGCGAAACGATGGGCAAGATCATTGATGAGCTCGTTGCCGGCAAAAAGCCAAAAGCTGGTTCGCAAATTGGTCGATCCTGTTCAGAATCAGATGGTGGTTCAACGGCTTTGACCGATGGCGCGCTTTACGACGGCTCACTGGCTAAGAAAGTCAAATTGCCGAACACCAAACCCAAGAAGGAAAAGGCCTGATCATGGTTAAGCTTCTTGATGATAAAGACCGTATTTTCCTCAACCTGTTTGGTCGTGAAGACCCGGGTCTGGACGGCGCAAAGAAACGCGGCGCGTGGAATGCCACCAAAGACATGATCAATATGGGTCCGGAATGGATTGTTGATCAGGTCAAGGCATCCGGTCTGCGCGGACGTGGCGGGGCAGGGTTCCCGACGGGTCTCAAATGGTCCTTCATGCCCAAGGAGGTTGGCGCGCGCCCGCATTATCTGGTGGTGAATGCTGACGAATCCGAGCCCGGCACGTGTAAGGACCGCGAGATCATGCGCAATGATCCGCACCTTCTCATCGAAGGTTGTCTGATCGCGTCCTACTCGATGCGCGCCAAGGCCTGCTATATTTATATTCGCGGCGAATATGTTGACGAGCGCATTGCGCTCGAAAAAGCGATCAAAGAGGCCTACGACGCCAAACTGATTGGCAAGAACAATATCCACGGCTGGGATTTTGATTGCTACGTCCATCATGGCGCAGGGGCTTATATCTGCGGTGAGGAGACAGCGCTTCTCGAAAGCCTGGAAGGCAAGAAGGGCCAGCCGCGCCTGAAGCCACCATTCCCGGCCAATGCCGGTCTCTATGGCTGCCCGACGACAGTGAACAACGTCGAATCCATTGCCGTTGCACCGACGATCATTCGTCGCGGCGCCGAATGGTTTGCGGGCTTTGGCCGTCAGGGCAATACCGGCACCAAGGTCTTCTCGATTTCCGGCCATGTGAACAAGCCGTGCAATATCGAAGAAACCATGTCCATTCCGTTGAAAACGCTAATCGAAACCCATGCGGGCGGCGTGCGCGGCGGGTGGGATAATCTCAAAGCCGTCATTCCGGGCGGATCCTCCGTGCCGTGTATCCCGCTGGATACCTGCACCGATGTTCTGATGGATTTTGATGCCCTGCGGGACGTGAAATCCGGCCTCGGCACGGCGGCGGTGATCGTCATGGATAAATCCACCGATATCGTGAAGGCGATTGCGCGCCTGTCTTACTTCTACAAGCATGAAAGCTGCGGCCAGTGTACGCCGTGCCGCGAAGGCACAGGCTGGATGTGGCGCGTGCTGGAACGCATGGTGCGCGGCGAAAGCTCGACCGAAGAGATCGACAAGCTGCTGGATGTTGCCAGTCAGGTTGAAGGCCACACCATTTGCGCGCTCGGCGATGCCGCCGCGTGGCCAGTTCAGGGCCTGATCCGCCATTTCCGACAGGATATCGAAGATCGCATCAGCACCTATCGCGCCGGCAAGCCCGTCTCGGTCTCACACATGGCCGCGGAGTAACGGACGCAGTGAGAACACTCCTCACATATGTTCTGGCGATAACGCTTTTGACCGTGATGGCAACGACTCCAATCGTTGTGATCGGTGCAATTGTGTATGCCGAAGGTATGGGACATGGCGGAGATTGGCCCTCGTTTTCAGCATGGTCGCAATCACTGTCTAACACCGTCTTGTTTGCCGGATTGGCGGCAATCGTTCTGGTTCTGATCGCAGCACCGGCTTGGATGGTCTGGCAACGCGGTTTCGCTGTAATGCATAGGAAGTTCGGGCGATATTCTAGCCTTCTGGGCGGGCCACTCGTTGCGCTCACAGTCGGCTTTGCTGCTCTTGGTGTCCGTGCAGCAATATGGTTTAGCGATTTCAAACAAAGCCCTATCGGCGAAACAGGTTTTTACCTCGGCGTTGCAGCTATTTTCGGCGCTGCTTGGGGCACAGTCTTCTGGTTCCGCCAACCTAAACCGGTCGTAACTAAGGGGGCGGTTGCTTGAGAACGCTCCTCACATACGTTTTGGCGGCGCTGGCGGCGACGATAGTCTCTACTGTTTTGCGCGTTGTTGTCGGCGGATTTGATGTATCCGGATTCATGAACGGCGATCCGTCTATGGCTGCGGGCGCGTTGTCGGCGCTCATAGTTGAAACTGGTCTCGCATTGATATTTTTCACAGTGGTTGGGACCGTGGTTTGGATCTGCGGCAGTTGGCTATTTCGCGCTATTGGATGGCGCAATGGGTTGATCAACATTTTGTCGCAATCCGTTTTGACGTGGGTCGTCGTCGTGATCGCACTTCTGGCAATTAATTCATGGCCACTTTTTGTTGAGGCTCAATTCAACGGGCATGCTCCTGATGATTACAATTGGACGGTATGGTTGCGACCTTTGCCGTATTCGCTCGGTATAAGCGTGGTAATTGGCCTCGCATGGGGCAGTGTCTTCTGGCTCCGCCAATCTAAAAACAATCAAACAATGGAAGTTGCGGCATGAGTGATAATCTCCGCACCATCATCGTCGACGGCGACGAGATCGACGTCCCGAACCATTACACGCTGCTGCAGGCAGCCGAGGCGGCGGGCAAGGAAATCCCTCGTTTCTGCTATCACGAGCGCCTGTCCGTAGCGGGCAATTGCCGCATGTGTCTGGTCGAGCTGGTCGGCGCGCCGAAACCGGCCGCGTCCTGCGCCATGAATGTCTCGGACATGCGCGGCGGGCCAAATGGCGAGCCGCCGGCTATGAATACCGCTTCGCCGATGGTGAAGAAGGCGCGCGAAGGCGTCATGGAATTCCTGCTGATCAATCACCCGCTCGATTGCCCGATCTGCGATCAGGGCGGCGAGTGTGATTTGCAGGATCAGGCCATGGCCTACGGCCGCTCCGGCACGCGCTATACCGAGAATAAGCGCGCCGTTGAAGACAAGAATATGGGCCCGCTGATCAAGACGATCATGACCCGTTGCATCCAGTGTACGCGCTGTGTCCGTTTCGTCACCGAAGTCGCTGGCTCCCCGGAAATCGGTATGCTCAATCGCGGCGAAGATGCTGAAATCACGACTTATCTGGAAGCTGCGGTTGAATCCGAACTCTCCGGCAATGTCATCGACCTTTGCCCGGTCGGTGCGCTAACCTCCAAGCCTTACGCCTATAATGCGCGGCCGTGGGAGTTGAAGAAGACCGAAACCATCGACGTGATGGACGCCATGGGATCATGGATCCGTGTGGATAGTCGCGGTCCGGGCGTTCTGCGCATCATGCCGCGCGTCAATGACGAGATAAACGAGGAGTGGATTTCCGACAAAACCCGCTTCATCTGGGATGGTCTGCAATCGCAACGCCTCGATAAGCCCTATGCCCGCAAGGACGGCAAGCTGGCCCCGGTCAGCTGGGACGATGCGCTGGGTCTGGCAGCGAAAAAACTCTCTGGCGATGCCTCGAAGATCGGCGTCATCGCTGGCGATCTCAATTCCATCGAGGAATTGAAAGCCGCCAAGGATTTGTTTGACGCGCTCGACGTAGCCTCCATTGATGGCCGTCAGGACGGTGCGAAGCTTGGTGATGGACCGCGCGAAAGCTGGCTCTTCAACTCCACGATTGCCGGAATTGACGAAGCCGATGCGATCTTGTTGATCGGCACCGATCCACGCCTCGAAGCACCGGTCCTCAATGCCCGTATTCGCCGCGCCTGGGTTGAGCGAGACGTAAAAGTTGGCGTTATCGGCACAGTCGGTGATCTGACCTATCCGTTCGAACAAGTCGGCGATGGTCCTAAAGACCTCAAAGGCTTTGGTGGCAAGCGATCTGGTTTCACCAAAGTCCTGAAAGACGCGAAGAACCCGATGATCATCGTCGGTGCAGGCGTTCTCGCCCGTGCAGATGGCGCTCAAGTGCTGCGTGCGGCCGGAGATGTCGCGGCCAAGGTTGGCGCAGTCAGAGACGGCTGGAACGGCTTCAACGTGCTCCACACGGCCGCATCGCGCGTTGGCGCTCTGGATCTCGGCTTTGTGCCGGGTGAGGGCGGCAAGTCCGTCGCTGAGATGCAAGCGGGCTCCATGGACACCATCGTCCTGATGGGCGCAGACGAAATCGATGCCGGTTTTGGCAAAGCCTTCGTCATCTATATCGGCCACCACGGTGATCGCGGCGCACACCGCGCCGATCTGATCTTGCCGGGCGCCGCCTATACCGAGAAAAAGGGCATGTGGGCCAATATGGAAGGCCGTGTGCAGATCAACGCACAAGCCGTCTTCCCGAAGGGCGATGCAAAAGAAGATTGGGCGATTTTCCGCGCCTTGTCTGAACGTCTCGGCAAGACACTGCCATACAATTCGCTCGATCAATTGCGCGAGAAGTTGATTGCGGATCACCCCGTCTTTGGCGGCATTGATCACGCACCGGGCCATGCCGGCGCTGCTGAATTTGATGTGGCTTCCATCGGCGAAGCGGGCGATATGAGCAACGAGCCATTCGGAGCCTTTGTCTCCGATTTCTATCTCACGAACGCAATCGCACGGGCCTCTAAAACCATGGCGGAATGTTCGGCACTCAAATCAGCGCCTCACGCGCAAGCGGCGGAGTAGGGTAGATGGAGACAATGGACCCTATCTCTTTCTGGAATTTGCCGGTTTCGGTCGAATGGACGTTAGTTGCGGTGGCGCAAATCGCCGCATTCATGGTCGTTTTGCTGATCTCGCTGGCTTTCCTGCTTCTGCTCGACCGTAAGGTTTGGGCTTCGGTCCAGATGCGCAAGGGCCCGAACGTTGTCGGCGCTTTTGGTTTACTCCAATCCTTTGCCGACTTCCTGAAATTCGTCTTCAAGGAAATCGTGGTGCCTGCAGGCGCTGACCGGACGCTTTTCCTGATCGCGCCGCTGATCACCTTCATCCTCGCCTTTATTGGCTGGGCGGTGGTGCCGGTCGCGCCGGGCTGGGTCATCGCTGATCTCAATGTCGGCATCATGTATCTGTTCGCGATTTCATCGCTTGGTGTTTACGGCATCATCATTGGTGGCTGGGCGTCGAACTCGAAATACCCCTTCCTCGGCGCGCTACGTTCTGCCGCGCAAATGGTGTCGTATGAAGTCTCTATCGGCTTCATCATCGTAACGGTTTTGCTCCTCGCCGGATCCATGAATATGTCAGTGATCGTCGAGCAACAGGCCGGTGGCTTCTGGAACTGGAACATGCTGGCTCTGCATACATTGCCGGTGCCGATGTTTCTGGTGATGATCCCGATGACGGGCATTTTCTTTATCTCGGCTTTGGCTGAAACCAATCGCCCGCCATTTGACCTTCCGGAAGCAGAATCGGAACTGGTCGCCGGCTATCAGGTCGAATATTCCTCGACGCCATATCTGCTCTTCATGATCGGCGAATATCTCAACATTGTTTTGATGTGCGCCATGACGACCATCCTCTTTTTTGGTGGTTGGCACGCGCCGTTTGAATTCCTGTCATTCCTGCCGCCATTCTTCTGGTTTGCGGCCAAAGTCGTCTTTTTCTTCTTCATGTTCGCCATGGTGAAGGCCCTGGTCCCGCGCTACCGCTATGACCAGCTGATGCGTCTGGGTTGGAAAATCTTCCTACCGACGTCACTCGGCGCCGTCGTTCTGGTTGGCGCTTACGTTGCCTATTCGGGAGCTGCCTCATGAGCCGCATAGCCCAATCCATTCGCGGTGCCTTGCTCATGGATTTTTGGGGCGCTTTCATTATGGGCTTGCGCTACATGGCGCAGCCGAAGGCGACCATCAATTATCCGTTCGAAAAAGGCCCGCTCAGCCCGCGTTTTCGCGGTCAGCACGCCTTGCGGCGCTACGCCAACGGCGAAGAACGCTGCATTGCCTGCAAGCTGTGTGAAGCGGTTTGCCCGGCACAAGCCATCACTATTGAAGCCGAA
>Ga0316204_10008692_pt1 | contig 13917 bp, 16 predicted proteins | sample 6monrhotite_MG_2_FD_205661 | JGI IMG/M metagenome (GOLD analysis project Ga0316204, IMG submission 205661) | Microbial mat bacterial communities from mineral coupon in-situ incubated in ocean water Damariscotta River, Maine, United States -... | ecosystem: Environmental > Aquatic > Marine >... | reverse complement strand
CAAGCTCTGAGTGCAGGCCCGCAGCTTCGACCAGGAATTCACTGATCGAGACGTCCGAGGCTGGCAAAAGGCTTGAGACATAAGGAATATCGGTTTCGATTGATTGCAGCGTCAAACCATCACTCACAGCAACGCCAAATGGTTCGAGCAATTGCTCCAGCAGGGCGCAATCAATTGCGCTGAGGCTCCAGCCGTCGCCAATCCGACCCGTCGATCCGCGAGCCCCGCAGGCTTTCGCAATGATGGCATCGGCAAGCTGCGGCGGCAGGCAAACCAGCGCATGAATATCGGTTTCTGATGGGCCCAGACAGGCCACTGCGCTGGACTTTCCGTTCAACAATCCAGGCAGATCTCCACGCGCAACTGTTGCTTGTTGTGACAGGTTGATTGCAGCTTTTATGCCCGTGCCTTTGCCCAGCGCCATAGTCAAACGCGACGCCAGTACTTGACCCCGCTGCATGTCGGGAGTGTCTTCGACTGGCATGTCCTGATCGAACAGGACCGTCTCGCGTGGCGTGACGGATTTGGCTTCAATCGGCGGTGTGTCGAGGGCGCCTTGTTGCGGTTTCGGACGGAGCAGTGCTTGAATCTCGTCCGCGGTCAGGACACCGCGCGCTGACGGAAATTTATAATCGTCCTCGGGTTCCGACGCAGCCGCACCCTCACCGTCCTCAGCGAGGCGGTCGGGTGGGGTTTTCAAATCGGGACCATTTCGCATTCTGCACCTGTCGCCAATACGGATTATCAGTGCGTTAACACGGTTAATGAATCGTTAGGATTTTGGAGTCCGCCGCGCGAGAATCGCTGGCTTTAGTCGTCGCGAACGACACGCTCATTGCGCTCGTGACGCTCTTGCGCTTCAAGGCTCAGCGTTGCCGTTGGACGCGCTTCCAGACGGCGCAAGCCGATCGGCTCCCCCGTATCGTCGCAATATCCGTAAGTGCCTTCGTCGATCCGTCGGATCGCCGCTTCAATCTTGGAGATCAGCTTACGCTGACGGTCCCGTGTGCGCAGCTCAAGTGCCTTGTCGCTCTCGGCGGATGCACGATCGACCAGATCCGGATGATTGGATGATTCAGCCTGCAGATTTCCGATAGTGACTTTCGCCCCATCGAGTATTTCCGATTTCCAGTCTTCAAGCTTCTGGCGAAAGAACGCCTTCTGCTTCGAATTCATGAAATCTTCTTCATTCGACGGCCGGTAGCCATTCAGATCAAGATCGCCCATGGAATCAAATCCTCTACGAAGTTTGCGCGCCCTATACTGCGGACGCGTTAGATACGCAATCGCAATAATCAGACCATTTGTTCGCGAACATCCCTGCGAATTGTGGCAGACACTAGGCTTATGCAGGGCTTTTGCAGCTTATCCGGTAACGAACACTTGATCAGAACCACCGCTTCGTGCGCTAAAGGAATCGGCAGTCTGCGAGCGCCACAAGACAGGATAGACCCCTAGTAGATGACCTCCCGATGGAGACAACGCGAAGTTCAAAGGCCGTCGACCTGGCGGCAATCGCTGCTGTTTAACAGCCTGATACTGCTGTTGCCGATTTTCGCCGCGCGGATCATCATCGCGGCTTATACATCAGACATCGCAACTGACCCGCTTGGCCTTGATGCGCGCACTGAAACGCGCGCTGAAATTGAGTCGGAATTCAGCCAACTCGTCGTGCCTGATGGTCAGGAACGCCGCGCCTGGGCGATGCGCATCGAACAGACCCTTGACCAAAGAGACTTTTCTGCAGCGCGCGGATACCTGCTTGCGGCGCCGCTCATGCTCAACCGACAAGACTCAGCGGCAGTGCTCGCGGCGGCCGATGCCGAAAGCTCGGGAACCCGCGATCAGAGACTGGCCCGCGCGGGGCTCTTATTTTTGCCCGAAGATCTTCGGGCCGCCTATCAACGCACGACCGCGCGGCCTGCGCCAGTTGAACCGTTGCCTGAGCCCGCGGCTGAGACAGACGAATCTGACACCGAAACCGCTATCCCTGAGATTGAGGTTGAACCGGAAACGCCTCGCATCGTCGCCGATGCTGTGCAGCTCGCGCCGCTCGACGAACCGTTTGCCGGGCAAGGCTCGTTCTTTCTGCTCGGAGATCCCGAAGACCTGACCCGGCGCAGCCAACGATGGCTCGCGGGCGAGCAAGTCGACAGCCTGCAACTGCGCTTGCGGGCGCTTGGTCTGCTAACTCAAAACGACCCCACACCGGAAGCGCAAGCGGTGTTCGAAGCCGCTTCCATCATGCGTGCCGCGCACCGTGCCGGGCGCTTGAATGACCGGTTCGCTGGCTATTTGCGCAGCCGGATTGAAGACGCCCTGCCTGAAGAGATCTTGCGGGCGCAATTGTCGGCTGCGTTTGAGCCAGTGATGACCACCGAAGCGCGGACAGATCAAATTCTGGCAGCTTACCGCGCGGCCTTGCAGCCGTTGGCCCGAGAACGGTTGGCCCGCGACATGACGATCATCGCGCGCATAGCAGAACTGACCAGCTCGTCAGGCGCGATCACATTGGTCGAACAAGCTACGACTCCGGAAGACATGCGCCGCGCCCTGCTCCTATCGGAAGCGGGTGGTCACAGATCCGTCGCGCTGGCCCGGGAAATGGGACCAGAAGTGCTGACGCTGGCTCAGATTGGCGTAAAATGGAGCCGCTTGCTGGTGTTCCAGGTTATGGGACTGATGGCGCTCGGCATGGCGCTGATCTGGGTGACTTTGTCGGCCCTGACTCAGTCGGACACAATCCGCGCGCGCTAGATTCCGAACGCGCCTTTGATACCGTCAATCAATAGCTGCACTGACAAGGCTGCGAGAATTACGCCGAAAATCCGTGTGATTGCGCCAGCAATGCTTTCGCCCATGGCTTTGACCAGCGGCCCAGCTGCCAGGAAGACGATCAGACAGATAATCATATTGGCGACAATCGCGCTCAATACGGCACTTTTGCCGATCCAGCTCGCATGCTGCGACATGTAAAGCATCGCCGTTGCGATGGAGCCGGGCCCCGCCAGCATCGGGATACCGAGCGGAAACACAGACACATCATCGAGATGCTCGGGCGTTTCATCGCTATCCGCAAGCACTGACTCAGCCCGGCTCTCGCGTCGCTCAGTCCGCTTCTCAAACACCATGTCGAGCGCAATAATGAACAGCAAAATGCCGCCCGCGGCGCGAAACGCATCAATTGTGATGTGCAGTTTCTCAAGCAGCCACGCGCCAAAGAAGGCAAACCCGAAAATGATCAGCGTCCCGACCAGAACCGAGCGGATCGCCATTGACCGGCGATAGCTGGCCGGGCCGCGAACAGTCAGCGATGCAAACACTGGCGCAACGCCGAGCGCATCGATCAAAACGAAGAAGGTCACAAAGGACGCGATGAAAATTGAAATGAATTCGCCGGACATGACTGCGGCTCCCTCAGAGGAAATTGAGGCCGCCCTCTATCCCTGATCTTTCAGCGCGTCGAGGATTTCAGCCACATCGGGATGCATGTCGGGCTTGCCAGAACGCATAGGCACGACACTGGACGCCATTTCGCCAGACGACACGGCAAGCACCATGCGATGGCCGCGCAAACGCTGCAGCAAGCCTTGCAGGCCTTTTGAGCCATCTGCGCGGAGCAAAACATCATGTCCGATATCGACGCAGATGTTTTCTGGCGCATCATCCGCTTCGATGAGCGCTATCGCGTCATCGAGCGTATAAACAGGAGGGGGTTCGGGAAGCTCTATCATGTTCGATGGATCAGCCATTTCCTACCTCCGCAGCCTTTAGCAGTTTTCGGCATAAGGACAGCGCTTGGTAAGTTTGACCCGCGGCACATGCCGTGGATATCTCTACAATGTGCGCCCGCACGTCTTCTTTTTTTGTTTCGTTCAACGCCGCAGCGATGGCCATAACGGTCTGGTCATATAACTGGCCTTCCGTCTGGCCTGTCAGATACATTTGCATCACTGCGAAATAGAGGTGTTCTTCTGCGCTGCGAGTTTCATCCGGATCCAAAACGTCTTTTTGACGTAGGACACGGGCCTGATTTTGCAGCAGAATGGTCCCGCGACGCTCGCCATTGCGCAGCACAGCGCCATTCACGACGACGGCTTCCTTTGGTTTGAGCGACAGTTTTAGCGGCATAGACCGATCTCCACAGTTCTACTTGGCCTAGGCGGAAATGGTTAACGCAGACTTTCAAATTGGTAATGTCACCGTCAAAGGGCGGTTCGATCAATTGCTTAGCCCGACCCCGCTGCAGCGCCGGACTGCCAATATCTCGGCGAATCAGGTGGTGCGCCGGCTATTCCCGTACGCTGGGCCCCGCCAAACCGGCCGAACCTGTGGCGCAGCACAAGCGTTGATTGAAACCTCCCCTCACGTCACGGCTTGCTCTTCCCGACGCAAGGCTTATCCTTAGCGTAAACGTAAACAAGAGGCTCTCCCATGCGCTTTGAAGGCACTGAAAACTATGTCGCAACTGAAGACCTTCGGGTGGCGGTGAATGCGGCAATCCAATTGGAGCGTCCGCTTCTGATCAAAGGCGAGCCGGGCACCGGCAAGACCGTTCTGGCCATCGAAGTCGCCAAAGCGCTTGGCTGTGAGCTGATCGAATGGCACATCAAATCGACGACAAAGGCCGCACAGGGCCTTTACGAGTATGATGCAGTGTCACGTCTGCGCGACGGTCAAATGGGCGAAGAGCGCGCCAATGACGTCAAGAATTACATCAAGAAGGGCAAGCTTTGGGAAGCCTTCACGGCCAAAAAACGCCCGATCCTGCTGATCGACGAAATCGACAAAGCCGACATCGAATTCCCGAACGATCTGTTGCAAGAACTCGATCGCATGGAATTCTATGTTTACGAGACAGACGAAACGATTTCGGCCAAACAACGCCCGATTGTGATCATCACATCGAACAATGAAAAAGAGCTGCCAGACGCCTTCCTGCGCCGCTGCTTCTTCCACTTCATCAAATTCCCGGACGAGCAGACAATGAACCAGATTGTCGACGTCCACTATCCGGGCATCAAAGAGAAACTCGTTTCTGATGCGCTGACGACATTCTACTCGATGCGCGAAGTGCCGGGCATGAAGAAAAAGCCTTCCACATCTGAGCTGCTCGACTGGTTGAAATTGCTGATGAATGAAGATGTCGATCTGGAAACCCTGCGCGAGCAAGATCCAGAGAAGCTGACACCGCCTTTACATGGCGCCCTGCTCAAGAATGAGCAGGATGTCGCTCTGTTTGAGCGGCTGGCTTTCCTCAATCGCCGTCAGTCCGGACCAACCCCGCGTGGTCCTGCGGGCTAAACCGCCAAAAACCGCCTCGGCGCATCATCATAAAGCCCGCCTTTACGAATTGCCGCGTATGCGACGACCATGAGGTGTCGGGGATATACATCCAGTCTTCAATCGACGTTCTGGCGCGGCCTGACTCTGGCCGTCGCCATCACGGCCCTGCCACTATTTGCGCAAGCCCAACGCGCGCTAACCAATACCGATTTCGAGGATAATGATCCCAGCGGCCCAGGCGCGCCGAGCTATCAGATCTATAACGATACTGATGTGCCCGGCTGGGTCGACCAAACCGGCAAAATCGAGCTTTGGGACGATACGTTTCAAGGGGTCGCCTCTTATTCCGGTAAAGTCCATGCCGAGATGAACGCCAACTCACCGGGCACGCTCTATCAGGATATTTGCATGGAGACCGGCGAGAATTTCGACTGGACGTTCGCGCATGCCGCACGCTCAGGAGGACCTGGCCACAACCCTCAAGTCGCCGTATTCGAAATCGTCGACCCGGGCACAGGCACGCTGGTACAATCGCTCTCAACGCAGAACAGTTTCATTGGCGCCGGATGGTCTGTGAATGTTGGCGCCGCCACATATACCGGGCCCGCTGGCGTGCAACGCTTTCAGTTTCGCAGCACCAATCCCGGCTCATTCGGGAATTTCCTGGACAATATCGTGGTTTCACTCGCCGCCTATGTTGAATTGGGCAGCGATGATGAGAATGCGGAATCGATCTCATCCTCCCCGGGCATGATCGTCGCCGGCACAGTTGATGTCGCAACAGATGTCAGTTTCTCCGTCACAGGCGGCACAGCGACACTGGGCAGTGATTACACTGTAAGCGCGAGCGTTGTTTCGGTTCCGCCCGGCGTCTATCCGGACGTGTTTTTCCCGCTGCCAATCACCATCATCGATGATGCGGTGTTTGAATCAGACGAGACGATTGAATTTACAATCGGTACACCGAGCAGCGCAGAACTCACGGTCGCCTCCGGCCAATGCGGACCCGCCCCCAATCTCGCAGCGACTTACACGATATTCGACGATGACCCCAATCTTGCTATCGCCAAGACTGTCGAGACATTCGATCCGGCTCTGGCAGGCGCAGACATGTTCTCAGTGCCAGGCAATGATGTGATTTATACGTTCAATATCGAAAATACCGGCAACGGCCCCATCGACACAGATTCGCTGTTTCTCGTCGACGAGCTGCCGGAGGAAATCACTTTTTTCAACGGCGATATGGATGGCCCGGCCGGTCCGGAAACAGATGCGGTCAGCTTCTCTCAAACAGGCACAGGCCTGAGCTTTGACCCGGCTTTGCATGTTCGGTTTTCAGATACTGGCGTGATGCCCGCCTCTTTCGCGGATTGCATCTATTCCCCCGCAGCCGGATATGACGATGACATCACGCATGTCTGTATCCAACCAGATGGAATCCTTGCGGCAGGGTCGCCCGGCGACGCGGCGATGTTCCAGTTCCGCACCTTGATCAAGTAAGCGGCGCACGCGCCGCAAAGATCAGGCGCTCAGCATTGCCATCACCGCCTTTGATCGGGCTATCGGTCTGGCCTTTGACGTGCCACCCCTCTCCGCCCAGCCAGTCGATAAAGCTCTGCTCCGCTCGCGCGATTGCCGCATTGTCGGAGACGATACCGCCTTTGCCAACGTGCTCTCGCCCGACTTCAAATTGCGGTTTGAACAATGCGATCAGCGTTGCCTCATCCGCGGCCAGAGACAGCGGCACAGCGAGCAGTTTGTGCAGCGAAATGAAACTCGCATCGCAGACGATCAGCTGCGGCGGCTGTCGCACCATCTCCGCTGTCAGGGTGCGTGCATCAGTGGCTTCGAGTGAGGTCACACGTGGGTCCCCCTGCAATCGCGCATGCAGCTGATCCCGGCCAACATCGACAGCAATGATCGAGGCTGCCCCCCGCGCCAGCAGGACCTCGCTAAAGCCGCCGGTTGAGGCTCCGACATCGAGGCAATGCGCGCCGCTGGAGTCAATTTCGAACGTCTCCAGTGCGTGCATCAGTTTAAGTCCGGAGCGTGACACCCAGGGATGCACCGGCTCAGCCTCTATGCGCGCCTCCGGCGAAATCTTTTCAGATGATTTCTTCAGAACTTTGCCACTGACCGAGACCTTCCCCGCCGCAATTGCGGCCTGCGCCGAGGCGCGGCTTTCAAAATGACCCAGCGCCACCAATACCTTATCCGCGCGATCAAATATTTGAGACATTGCTGACTTCTCCGGCGAACGCTCTACACTCTATGAAAACAGCCAATGGAGCCCCTCACATGATCCGTAAAGCCCTGCTCGTTGCCATCCTGCCCTTTGCGGCCTGTACTCAGGCCCCCGCTCAGGACGATGCTGCTACTCTGCCGACGGCCGCCGAAATGCCGGGGCCAGATGAAGGCGTGTATCCGAGCATGTTGCGCATGGGCGGCGATATTGTCGGCGGCGACGGCAGTGTCATCGGATCTTTGAACATTCTCAACGGCCCGAATGGCGTGCTGCTCGAAGCGACGATCAATCCCGGCGGGCTGACCCCTGGTTGGCATGGCCTGCACTTGCATCAAGTCGGTGATTGCTCTGATACGGGCACGTTCAAACTGTCGGGCGGACATGTCGGCAAAGTCGAAAACGGCCATGGCTTGCTCAACCCGAAAGGCCCGGAAGGCGGCGATTTGCCGAACATCTGGGCGGCGGCGGATGGGTCTGCCGGATATGAGGCATTCTCAACGCTGACCTCTGGCGCAAACCTCGCAGATGCGGACGGCGCAGCCTTGATCATTCACACCAATCGCGACGACCATATGACTCAGCCAATTGGCGGCGCCGGCGCGCGAGTGGCCTGCGCAGTGATCAAGTAATCGCACAAAACATCACGGGTCGCGTTGGCGCTAATTCAACGTTTTTGCGACTCTGAAGCCAATCGCATCATCCCGGCTCGAGCCAGACTCAGATTCACGTTTTGCGGATCGGACATAGGAAGGCACTTTGTTGAAGTCGCCGCCGCGTACCGCATGCGCACATCCTGCATCGCCTGGGATCGCGCTGCCATTTGCGGGCAAGCCGGCATAAGAGCTGCGATAGCAATCCGCCGTCCATTCTGCGACATTGCCGTGCGTATCATGCAAGCCAAACGCGTTCGGCGCATAGGATCCCACTGTGGCTGGCATGCGCAAATACGGACCGCCCGCGGCTTTGCGGTCATAGCTTCGTTGGCCGTTAAAATTGGCCTGCTCACTCGAAATCCCGTCACCAGTGGAGAATGGCGATGTGGTTCCGGCGCGCGCTGCATATTCCCACTCTGCTTCCGACAGCAAACGATACGGCGTGCCGTCGGTTTGGCTGTTGAGCCAGGTAATATAGGCCTCGGCGTCGGCGATGCTGACATTCATGACCGGGCGATCATCCAGCAGCCAAAGCGCATCGACGCGCAAATCCGCCTTGGGGTCATGCGAACACGCCCCGTCTGATTGGCAGGCCGCGTACTGGCCAAAAGTGACTTCTGTTTTGCCGACCGCAAATGGAGCGATTTGCACGTCTCTTTGTGGGCCTTCATCAGTTTTGCGATCACGCTCGTCTGCTGGCGAACCCATAACGAACGCGCCTGCTGGCAAGGCCACCATGACGGGACACGTGTCGCAATCCTTGAACGTGTCGAAGGCGGCAATCTTCGATGACTCAGACGATGGCGGCAATGGATCGCTGGTCTCGCCCATATCTCTGCCAGATGTACCAACCGATGGCGTCAGCGCGATATTGATGGCCGCCGGTGCCGGTTGCGTGCAATCCCCGAAGCAGAAATCATCGCCAATCAATCCAGAATTATAGAACGGTGTTTGCGCCCCATTTGTCGTCTGGTTCACTTGATCGGCAACGCGCTTGAAAACTTGCTCGGCGATAAGACCATCCTGCAGGATGACCGCTGCCAGTGCCTGCGTGTAAGGACTATGCTGGCCGCCGCCGTCTGAGGCCGTGAACCCTGGTTCTGTCGAATAGGAAACCAGCAATCCTCGCGACCGCGCCACAGGGGCCAGCCCGCCAGACCCAGCGGAGCGATTGGCGCTTGGTAGGGGATTATTTCGACACGCGTCGAGAATGACGAAGTTTACGCCATTTCCGGCTGCGCGGACATGCTGCAGCGCTTGTCCCAGGCGCGGCGCCTGGGCCCAGACGTCCTGCTCTGTACGGGCCTGCACATCGACAGGAATGAGATAATTATAACCCTGCGACTGAACCCCATGCCCGGCAAAATAGATCAAGCCGACTGCGTCTTCACCGCCCGCCGCGAGGCGTCGTCCATGCGCCGCGAACGCATCTTCCATTTCGTCTTCAGTGGCGTTGAGCAGCAAGGAAACTTGAAACCCAACGGCTTCGAGCGATTGTTTCATCAATCGCGCGTCATTCGCTGGATTAGGCAATTCCCAGCCCGCAATCTCGTAATCGCTATTGCCAATCACCAACGCGACTCGCGCCTCAGCAAAAGCCAGGACGGGCCACAAAAAACTGGCAAGAACAAGTATCAGGGCACGCTTGATCAACATCGCGTTTCCTCCGCTGTGCATTGCGTTTCAGGATGGTCCCCACCGTCCAACGCACGCCTCCCCCAGAATTGAAAATGAGCACAGACTGGGTCGCGATTCCAGCGATTTTGTCTGAACGCGCCCGTATTCGCTTGTTATTGCCGGATGGGCGGCGGCGGCGGGGCTGGCGGCGCGGCGACAACGGGCTCAGTGAATGGCGACATGGACCGCGCCGTCACGGGCGCACTGATCACTGACGAATTGAGGGATGCGGCGAGCTGAGTCGCCTCATCAACGGAAATGAACCCTTCCGCGACTTCCTGCATCAGAGCCGCTTGCGCCCGTTGCATTTCGACGCGCATCGCGTTCGAGTTTTCGAGCTGAGTGATATAGGCATCCATGACTTGCTTACAGCGATCAGACAGCGCGGTTTCGCCTTCGCTCTCGACATAGCGCAAATGCTCAAAGCACAGCTGTACTCCATAATCATTCTGGACAATTGCCATCGTGATGTCCCGCACCGCTTCTGCCACGGCATAGGATGGCGGATAAGCCGGCGTCGACGGCCATGATCCTGTCATGCCCCCGGCGCCAGACTCTGAGATTGGCGGCGCGGTTTCAGCGAGACGGTTATTGGTGTCTGCGGTGGCCTGCGCAGAGGCTTGCGCGCGTTCCATAGACCTGCGCTGGGCGCGCAAATCAGTGATCTCGCGGCTGCGGCGCTCAACATCATTGGCGGAGCATCCAGGTTCATCAACGCCGCCAGAGCATTGCGCGTTCACATCCTCCAGAATGCCGATTTCTTCATTGGTATGCCCAATCTCCGAAGACAGCCGGGTCTGCTCGGATGAGGCCATCGCCGCGCGTTGCAAATATTGCTCGCGATAATTCATGCCGCTGCCGGCAGACGCGCTGACCACGGCGTCGCCGCCTTTGACTGCGCCAGTCAATTGCTCAATTGCCAGCAAGGCAATCATATTGGTCTGGAACCGGCGCAGCATGATTGAATACTGCTCTTCCGACAGGCCGTTCATATAGGCTTCGCAGACGCGGTAGAAACCGTCCCGCAAAGTCTGGATCGTTTGCGTGCGCAGGCCAATATTCGCAGCCGCTTCTGAAGCGCCGCCTTCAGCGGACACCGCGTTGGAAATATCTGAAACGCTGACCCCGGCTTGCGCGGCAATCGCAGACAAGGCATCAGGCGCGGGTTCTGCACACACAACGCGAATATCTTTGTCCGGTCGTCGGTTCGATAGAACGGCGCGCTGTTTGGCATCGATGAACACACCGGCTGGCGCGTAGCCTTTACCATTCATGCCGGACCCGAGCGTCTCTTTTTTATTGACCGCAGCCAGGTTTCCAAGTGACCCGCAAGCCGACAGGCTCAAAGCGCTCAAGGCGATTAGACCAATGCGAAACATGAATACGTCCTCCAACCAGAACAGGACGCGAGAATTGCATTTTAGTCAAGCAACACAATGCTTTGTAGGCGAGTCTTAGCCCAGCGCTTCAAACCACAATTGAAGTGCGGCGGCATCCCGGGCCCGGCCCTCCCGAACCGCTTTTGCTTCATCGTCTTCGCCCCATTGCTCAATCTGCCAGTCCTCATCAATGCAGGACGCGAGAAGCGCTTGTTTTGCGTCAAGTTTTCCGCCCTCCATGGCCAACGCCAAAACGGCTGAACCGAGCAGGCTGCAGGCCCAAGTCAAAGCCGTGAGGCGGTAATCGTCGAGCGACAGCGCATAGGTCCGCACTGCCTCAAGACTTGCATCGGGCTGCGGACTGGCGATCAGGCCAATCACTGGCACGAGTACCACACCATGCTGTTTGCCGACCCAATCCCGCATTGGTTTCCAGGCGTCGTCTTGGCGGCGCTGCAGCTCGGCTGGCTTATCAGCGAGATAGCACGTCACGTCGGTGCCCGCATACCGGCTCAATTCCTCAGCCAAGTCGGCGCGTGTTTCCGGGGTCCGGTCAATCGCGACATTTGCCAGCCGCGTCAAAGTCATGCCCTGCAAGTCCAGTCTTTCACTCTGGGCATTCCATTCTGCTGCAATCGTTTCGGCCAGCGTTTCGGTTGGCACTGTCAGCGTGACTTTAGCCGGCGTCTTGATCGGGCGACCGTCGAGCTCAATCGAAAAGCCTGAGTCTTCCGAAGCAATGTTGGCCTGTTTGTAGAACCGTTTCGGCAGATTGCTCTTATCCATTATGAGACGCGCTCCGCAAAGGCGTCGAGACTGGTATTCAGCGTCTCGAAATCATGGTGTACTTCGTGGGCGCCAATTGCCGTCAATTCGTCTGCGGTGCCAAAGCCCCAACTAACGCCGAGTGTGTGAATGCCCGCATTCAGACCCATGCTCATATCGTGGATCGCATCGCCAATGATCAAGCTTTGATGCGGTTCTGCGCCCACTGCTTTCATCGCTTCATCGCACATGAAGGGATGCGGTTTGCCAGGGCCGTCATCAGCGCACCAGATCGTATCAAAGAAAGGCTTTAGCGGGTGCATATCAAAAATCGCCCGAATGCCTTGGTGGGACTTTCCCGTTGCCATGGCGATCAACCAGCCATCATCCGAGAGGCGCTGCAATGTCTCGACGGCGCCGTCATAAAGCGGCTCTTTGAAATCAGGCTCTGACCGCCGCGCCACAAAAGATTGCCGATAGGTGTCCACGAGCCGTTCCAGATCATCATAATCCGGTGCCAGGATTTGACAGGCTTCGTGTAATCCGAGGCCAATCGTTTTGCGGGTATCATTATAGGCTGGTGGTTCGAGACCAAGGGTTTCGAACGTTCTCACCATAGAAGTCTGGATGACATCGCGGCTGTCCACGATGGTTCCATCCATATCCCAAATTGCAAGTTTCATGCTCATGGCCCGCCGTTTAGGCGGCGCTGGCTTTTCTCGCAACCAGTCTTTGCCAGATCAGGAATATTGGAGAACTCAGCTCAAGCACCATGCCGGCGAATTGTGTCTCCAGTCCGGGACCAATGGTCGAATGCGATAGGAAACGCGCTAACCCGCCGAGAAAGATCACGCCGCAAATGAAAGCTAGAATAACGCCATGCTTTTCGACATTCGGAATGGTCCACCACAGCAACACTGTGACGAGCAGATAAATCGCTGACAAATATCGCAGCTGATTGTCGATCGCTGCCGGGTATCCGCCATCTGGCATGAAGTAAGCCGCGCCATAAGCGATCCCCATAACGGAAAAGAACAATGGAATCAGAGACAAGATTCCAAGCCCGATTTGTAGACCAAGACGCATATTAAACCTCCACAATGCCCGACGAAATCTCGTGCGCGCGCGCTTCAAACGCCGCTTTGGTTCCGCCATTATCAGTTGAGCAAACCAGATACCCGCCGCCCTGTCCAATCACGCGGGCGATATCTGGCCACATCACATCAGGCGTTTTCGCCTCGTCCCACATTTTGGAAATAGACGGGTCCATGCGCCGTGCCCCGCCAAAGCGGTCAGGGCGCGCCCGAGCGCCGTCCCAGATCTTTGTGTTCAGCAAACCAGGGCACAATATCGTTGTCGGGATGGATTTCTGGGCCAGCTCCCCGCGCAGCGCTTCTGCAACGGCAAAAGTCGCATGTTTAGTCGTGGCATAGAGCGGGAAGTCGCCCTCTGGCGGGCGCAGAGCCGCCGTCGAAGCCGTTACGCCGACATGTCGCGCGCCCGCCGCGTCGTCCATCAGCGGTGCAAAGGCTTGCGCCGTCCAGATCACGCCGCGGACATTCACATCCAAGCCCCATTCTATGGCGTTTTGCTTACCCGTCAGGATCGGTGAGCCAACCCCGACTCCGGCATTGATCCAGAGCAGATTGATCGGGCCGTCGACGCGAACCTGCTCAGCCGCCGCGAGACAGGCATCGCGGTCTGAAACGTCGAAGACGAGCGGAAAAGCGCCGCCGCCAATATCGCTGGCGACACGCTCTGCGGCCTCACGGCGAATGTCTTGCACGCCGACGCGCAGACCCGCGGCCGCCAGATTGCGCGCCAGCATCTCGCCAATACCATCGCCCGCCCCGGTGACCACAGCGCGTTTGCCTTTGAAGGCGGCTAAATCAGTCATCATGACCTCTAATTC
>Ga0316204_10008690_pt1 | contig 13918 bp, 11 predicted proteins | sample 6monrhotite_MG_2_FD_205661 | JGI IMG/M metagenome (GOLD analysis project Ga0316204, IMG submission 205661) | Microbial mat bacterial communities from mineral coupon in-situ incubated in ocean water Damariscotta River, Maine, United States -... | ecosystem: Environmental > Aquatic > Marine >... | reverse complement strand
ATAATCTTATTATTTCTGCCGATACCACCCTTATCCTTGATGCAGGCAATGGATTTGCTTTTTACGAATGGTCCACAGGCGATACTACTCAAACCATCATTGTGGATAATTCCGGAGAATACTGGGTGGTTGCCTACGATACTACTGCCAATGTTTTCAGTACCGATACCTTAAACATCCTCATTCAATGTGGAACAGGGGGAAGTTGTCCCGATGGACTTGCTTGCCTGGACGGCTATTGTTATAAGGATGACCCCTGCCTGGGGATCAGCTGTCCGGTTGGAGAAGTTTGCTATTCTGGAAGCTGTTATTTCGATGGATCTGATCCTTGTGCTGGAATCAGTTGTGCAGTGGATCAGCAATGTTATCAAGGAAGCTGTTACACTCTTCCTGACCCATGCTCTGGTGTTTCCTGCCCGATTGGTCAGGGATGCGTGAATGGCGAATGTTTGTCCTTTTGTGTGTTTAATACTGACTGCCCGGATGGGTTTGCATGCAACGATGAATATTGTGTTCCACCTGAAGAAGCCTGCGAGAATAAAAATTGCCCGGATGGAACGCTTTGTGTTCTTGGGGAATGTTATCCCTATACTCCTTTAAATACCGGGATTGCTGAAATAACCGGTAATCTTTCATCCCTGGATCCTGATGGGGGTAGGGTTTTGGAAGGAGTACTGGAGAGTGTAGAACTATTTCTTTTTGATCCATCCGATAATATAGTATACCTTGAAAATTCTGACGAGAATGGAAATTTTAGTTTTCAAAACGTCTTACCCGGCACCTATCGTCTTCAAGTCTTATATCCTCCATATGTTATGGAAGAAGAGCTTATTGAGGTCCCGGAAAACAGCCAAACGATCCAAATTTCGGTCGTCCTCAATATGGGAATTTTTGAAATCGATGTAAATAATGTTATCCTGGGAATAGAAAATCAACTATTATCCAGTCAGCTCACTATTTACCCTAACCCAGCAGATGATTTTGTGGTAATCAAGAATGAGTCCGGATTAAAGGATCTGACCTTTATGATTACTGACTTTACAGGCAGATCGCTGGTGCAGGATCACTTCAAAATAACCGGAACTATTTCAAAAATTAACCTGAAGGGATTCGGAAATGGAATATTGTTAATTGGCATCTTTAAGGATAAGACATTGATCAAGGTAGAAAAAGTAATTCTTCAAAGAGAGTAGCTTAAAACCAGGCTTTCCTGACTTTAATTTTTGAGATCATCAATCCTCCAAGAAGTAGAGTAATGCAGGCCATGACCACCGCAGACAGATAATCTTCGAGAAAATAGCTCAAAGCCAATAAGGGCCCTGCGAAAGTTGTTGGGATTCCGATAAAAAAACCTTTTACCGAGGCCAGGTTATACTTAGCCAGACGATAGGAAGCGCAAATAATAAAAAAGATGACAGGAATGGCCCCATACCAATCCAGGTTATTCAGGGATGAATAATAAATAATGGCAGAAGGTGCCACCCCAAAGGTCACCAGGTCTGAGTTTGAATCAAGATATTTACCCAATTCCGATGTAGTTTTGGTCATTCTTGCCACCTTCCCGTCAAACATGTCTGCAAGTCCACCCAGCAATATAAAATAAACCGCAAGGCTAAATTGTTCCATAGATGTAAAGTATAGCGACACCACTCCACAGACCAAATTAATGATGGTCAGAAAGTTGGCGAGATTATTTTTTATCCATTTCATACGTCATTTAATTGCTCCCTTCAATATGATCTTAATCTTCCAAAAAGCAAAAAAATGACTTAGTGAAGATGAATTTAGATTTAAGGATTTCTTCTCCTAATAAGACTTTGACAGGTAAATTTTACGAATACTGTTTTTTTATAAAACTAATTCTTAGTTTTGCAGCCTCGGACTTGTAGTATAGCCCGGGAAGTTTAAAAATTGAAACTTGACTTATTGACTAATATTGATAAAAAAATGCTGGACCTGTAGCATAACCCGCCTTCTCCCGATAAATCGGGATACGGACGGGCGAGAGGTTTAAGATTTGAGATTAATTTAATTAGTTTTGTTGGTTTATGATCAACATTTATGGACCTGTAGCATAACTGGATAGTGCACCTGATTACGGATCAGGAGGTTGGGGGTTCGAATCCCTCCAGGTTCACACTGAAGCAGACCCCGACAAATCGTCGGGTTTTTTATTTTTAAGAAACCGAAGCAAACGAATTTTGTGAAGGTTTAAAAAATTAAAAAGAAAAGGCCGATAGGCCGATGGGTCGCTTTACTGTAGACGCCCACAAAAGGATCAATGAAATTAATCCCTTCAGGTTCACACTGAAGCAGACCCCGACAAATCGTCGGGTTTTTTATTTTTAAGAAACCGAAGCAAACGAATTTTGGGAAGGTTTAAAAAAGAAAAGGCCGATAGGCAGAGGTACCGATTTAGTGTAGACACCGCACTAAGGATCGCCGCAGGCAATCCCCGATAAGGGATCTTAAAAAGAAAACGTCCTGAACTGATGATTGATGGTTCGGTTCCAGTCGATACCGACATAAACATGGATTTTATGCACAAATATTCTCCTTCTTCCAGCCTGAGGAAGCGTCCCAATATTCTAATACTTCCGAGCATAGTAGAGATAAAAAAACCAATCTAATTACTGGTTAGAAATACTGAAGTAAATACTATTATCAATATGGAAGTTTTGGCGACTATAGATCCGAAGCAAATAACCATTGGGAAGAAAATAAGAATGAATTTAAAGAACCTGATTTAATAACCTGAAGAGCAGGGTGTGGTTTTTTTGGCTTTAAACCCTGAAGTAAACTTGTTTTACTTCAGGGTTTATTTTTTAGACTCCAGAATGTTTTTTTCGCTCTTTACTTACTGAGTTTAATCAACAGAGTGTATGACTAAAATCATACTAAATCATGGGGGAAAATCATACTTTATTCTAAATCTTCAACAACATGATCGATCTAAGTAGAAAAGTAAAATATCAGGAGGAACTCGATAAGAATTTTCTTAGTGAAATGGAGTCAATTGACGGAGGGGAGAATCTGAGGAACTGTATCCAATGTGGTACCTGCTCTGGAATTTGTCCCATGTCCATTTATATGGATATCCCTCCACGTAAAATAATCGCTATGGTGAAGGAAGGTTTTAAAGAAGAGGTTCTTACTTCATTCACCATATGGCTTTGTGCATCTTGTTACGCCTGTTCGGTGCATTGTCCTGAACAAATTCAAATTACAGATATTATGTATGCCTTGAAAAGGAAAGCAATTGAAGAGAAAGTTTACCCCAAACGTTTTCCTATTCCTATTCTATCCAGGGAATTTTTCAAGATGGTAATAAAAAGGGGAAGAAACTCCGAATTCAGACTCATTATTAAAGTTTGGCTGAAAGTTTCCATTGCCAAGATGCTTAGTATGACCTCTCTGGGTTGGGATCTTATTCGTACCAAACGCCTCTCTTTGAGATCCGATCGCATTAAAAACCACAAAGAGCTGGCAATAATTATGAAAAACTTAAACGGAACGTCATGAACAACTATTTATATTATCCCGGATGTTCTTTAAAAGGTACTGGAATTCAGTATGAAAAATCATTGCTTGCTTGCCTGAAAGCCCTCGATATTAATGTCGAAGAACTCCCGGACTGGAATTGCTGTGGAGCGACTTCCTATATGTCGGTCAATGAGAAATCCGCTTTTGGAATGGCTGCACGCAATATTTCCATTGCTGAGCGGGAAGGAAAAGATGTCCTGGCGCCCTGTTCCGCCTGTTATATGGTACTGAATAAGGCAGTTCACTATGCTAATGAATATCCAGACCTGAAATGCTCTCTCAAAAAAGCAATGAATGCGGTGAATATGGATTTCGACGGAAATAAACAGGAAATCATTCACCCTCTTCATATGATGGTCTATCAGTATGGGTTGGAAAATATTGAAGCCAAAGTAACCAATCCTTTAAAGGGAATGAAGATCTTCCCATACTACGGATGTTTAATTGCCCGGCCGCAGGCCCGTTACGATGATGCTACTTATCCAGTTTCCATGGATATGCTGATGGGCACCCTAGGTGCAGATGTAGTAGATCATACCTTGAAAACTCGTTGTTGCGGAGGCACCATTACCGGAACTATTTCTGAAGTCGGACTTAGAATGGTCTATATACTCCTCAAGGAAGCTAAGAAGAAAGGTGCAGAAGCCATTGCTACCATTTGTCCACTTTGTCAATTCAACCTAGAAGCTTATCAGAAAAAAGTGGAGAAGGTTTATAATGAAAAATTTGATATTCCAGTGCTATACTTTACTCAGTTGCTTGGCCTGGCATTAGGCCTTGATGAAAAATGTCTTGGATTTGGACATCAGATCATTTCACCACGAAAACTTTTAACTAAAAATCAACCCTTATGATCCCAGCATTTGAAGAACCGAGAATTGGTGTTTATGTCTGTGATTGTGGTACTAATATTGCATCCAAACTTCATGTCCCTGAAGTGGTGGATTATGCTTCGACATTACCCAATGTAACAATAGCGAAAGAATACAAATATATGTGTGCCGACCCTGGTCAGCTCATGATCAAAAAAGACATCAGGGAACATAATCTGAACCGGGTGGTCGTAGCCTCATGCTCTCCACATTTACATGAGTCCACCTTCCGGAAAGCCACACTGGACGGTGGCCAAAATCCTTATTTGTTCCATATGGCAAATATCAGGGAGCATGTTTCATGGGTTACCTCAGATATTGATGATGCCACTAATAAGGCAAAAGCAATAGTCTCAGGTGCTGTATATAGGGTTGCTTATCATGAGTCCCTGGAACCCCAGAAGGTGGATGTACGACCTGAAGTGCTCGTTGTCGGAGGTGGTATAGCAGGGATAACTGCTGCATTAACTATTGGTAATTCAGGAAAGAAAGTATACCTGGTAGAGAAAGAGTCTACACTAGGCGGGCATATGGCCAAGTTTGATAAAACATTTCCTACACTCGATTGTGCCTCCTGTATCCTTACTCCTAAAATGACCTCGGTGAAGAATCATCCAAATATTGAGATCATCACCTTTGCTGAGGTGTCTGAGGTTTCAGGCTTTGTAGGAAATTTCCATATTAAAGTGAAAAAAAGGCCTCGATATGTGATCGAAGATGAATGTATCGGGTGTTATGCCTGTGTGGAACAATGTGTTTACAAGGTACCTAAGTTCTTGTCTGAATTTGATGAAGGGATTGGTTTACGAAAACCGGTTTATATCCCATTTCCCCAGGCCGTGCCCAATTATGCAGTAATTGACCCAGAAACCTGTATTGAATTCAAGAGTAATAAATGTAAGAAAACCTGTGTAACCGCTTGTAACGAAGTAGCCGGAAGGGATGCTATTGATTTTAATCAGAAGGAAGAGATCATAGAACTGGATGCCGGAGCAATCATTGTATCTACCGGGTTCAAAGCATTCAACCCAGATGTCATGCCTCAATACGGACATACCCGCTATGAAAATGTCTATACTTCCCTGGAAGTGGAACGCCTGGTAAATTCCGCAGGACCTACGGGTGGAGAAGTTATTCTCAAAGACGGCTCCAAACCTGAATCCGTGGGTATTATTCATTGCGTGGGTTCGAGGGATAAAAATCATAACAAATGGTGTAGTAAGGTATGTTGTATGTACTCCCTTAAACTGGCCCATTTGATAAAGGAAAGAACCGGTGCAGAAGTATATAATTTCTACATTGATATGAGAACGCCGGGGAAAGGATACGAGGAGTTTTATGAAAAATTACTCGAAGAAGGAACACACTTTATTCGAGGTAAAGTAGCCGAAGTCACTGACTGGGCGATTACACCACAGGAGGAAGGCAAACTGGTGATCAGGGCAGAAGATACCCTTATAGGAACCGTACGAAGAATTCCTGTCGATATGGTCGTACTGGCGGTTGGCCTTGAACCCGGTAAAGATGCCGGAGATATTCGAAGGATCTTTAATATGTCCTGTTCGGAAGAAGGGTGGTTCCTCGAAAGACACCCTAAACTTGCACCGGTATCGACATTTACCGATGGAGTATTTATTGCCGGAGCATGCCAGGGACCAAAGGATATTCCTGAATCTGTAGCACAGGCCCAGGCGGCTTCTGCAGAAGCAATGTGTCTTATAGACAAAGGTTTTATCGAACTGGAACCTAACGTCGCTGTTATTGATGAAACCCGTTGCTCAGGTTGTCATGTCTGTCTTGGACTCTGTCCGTATACTGCGATCACCTATAATAAGGAAAAAGAAGTAGCGGTGATCAATGAAGCACTTTGTAAGGGATGTGGAACCTGTGTGGGTGCCTGCCCATCTAAAGCAATTAATCAGCGACTATTCAGAGATGAACAAATATTTGCTGAATTGGAAGGCTTATTACTGGTTTAAAATTAAAAGACCATGGAAGAGAAATTTAATCCCAAAATAATAGGAATATTTTGCAACTGGTGTACTTACCTGGCTGCCGACCTGGCCGGAATATCCCGAATGCAATATGCTGCAAATTTAAGAATCTCCAGGGTCATGTGCTCCGGAAGAGTGCATCCTGAATTTGTCTTATGGGCCTTTAAAAAAGGAGCAGATGGAGTGCTTCTGGGTGGTTGTCATCCAGGGGATTGCCATTATATCGAAGGAAATTATAAAGCCCTAAGAAGATATATTTTACTCAAAAAAGTTATTGGCCAGTTTGGTATCGATGAAAGAAGATTGCGGCTGGAATGGATCTCGGGCTCAGAGGCCGATAAGCTAAGAAGAGTTACCAATGAATTCACGGAAACCATTAAGTCTCTTGGACCCCTCCCTAACCGGGATGATATTGAAGTGGATGCATTTGATGAATCAGAATTAAAGATAGTGGAACCTGAATATGTAACAAGTTAAGCCATGGGAAAGCCTAAAATCGGAATGTACTGGTGTGCCTCATGCGGTGGATGTGAAGAAGCCGTAGTCGACCTTGCGGAAGATTTATTAATGGTCACCGATAAAGTTGATATAGTTTTCTGGCCAGTTGCCATGGACTTTAAACTGTCAGATGTTGAAGCCATGGAAGATGGAGAAATGCTGGCAGTATTTATCAATGGAGCAATAGAACTGTCTGAGCAGGAAGAAATCGCAAAATTGCTTCGACGGAAAGCACAATTGGTCATTGCATTTGGTTCTTGTGCTCATATGGGTGGATTGCCAGGATTAGCAAATATGCAATCCAAAGAAAAGATTTTTGATTACTACTTCCACTCTGGTCCTATTGTAGATGATACCGGAGTACAACCGGATCCCGAAATTACAAAGAATGAACACGGATTTGCACTTCCGGAATTTTATTCCTCGGTTCGAGCATTGGATCAGGTGATCAATGTGGATTATTATGTGCCTGGATGTGCCCCAACCCCGAATATTGTACTGGATGCCATTACCACACTTCTTTCCGGAAATCTTCCACCCAGTGGAGCAATTATGGCCTCGGATAGGGCATTATGTTATGAATGTCCATTGAATGAAACCAAGCCTGATGAGGGCATGAAGATCAAGGAGTTGAGGAGATCTCATGAAGTAGAACATATTGATTCTGAAATCTGTCTGCTGACTCAGGGAATGGTATGTCTGGGGCCAGTAACCCGAGGAGGCTGCGGATCCTTGTGTATAAAAGGAAATATGCCATGTACCGGTTGCTTCGGGCCAATGGATGGAGTGAAAGATTTTGGTGCGACAGCACTCTCTTATATTGCTTCCATCATTGATTCCGAAAATCCGGAAGAAATTGAAAAGATCATTGATAAAGGCATTCCTGATCCTATCGGAACATTTTATATGTATTCACTCCCAAAATCCATGCTGTTCAAAAAACTTCAGGAGAAAAAGGAAGTAGTAGAAATTAAAACTGAATAATCATGGGACGAAAAATTGAAATAGACCCCATCACCCGCCTGGAAGGCCATGGAAAAATAGAAATATTCCTTGATGATACTGGAACAGTGGAAAAAGCTTATTTATCCTTGCCAGAGCTTAGAGGATTCGAAGTATTTTCACTAAATAAACCGGCAGAGCTAATGCCACAAATCACCTCTAGAATTTGTGGTGTGTGTCCAATGGCCCATCATATGGCTGCGACTCTGGCCCTGGATGATTTGTATAGTATTCAACCTACTGCAACTGCTGATAAATTACGGGAGATGGTATATAACATGTTCATGTTTGAAGACCATACACTGCACTTTTATATCCTGGGAGGCCCTGACTTTATCGTTGGACCGAAAGCACCGAAAGCGGAACGAAATATCCTTGGAGTTATTGGAAAGGTAGGGATAGAGACGGGTAAAAAAGTGATTGAAATCCGACGAGAGGTCAGAGAATTGATGACCGCAATTGCCGGTAAGGTTATTCATCCGGTTTGGGGACTTCCTGGAGGGGTTGCCAAAGGACTCACCGCTGAAGAGCAAAAAAAATATATTGCTACTGCTGAGAAATGTGTGGAGTTTGCCAAGTTTACTTTGCAAACCTTCAAGGATATTGTACTTGGCAACAAAGAATATGTGGATATTATTACTTCCGAAATGTACACGCACCATACCTATTATATGGGTATGGTAGATGAAAAAAATAAGACCAATTTTTATCGGGGTAAAATAAGGGTCATTGATCCGGAGGGGAAGGAATTCCTTAAGTTCTCTGGAAAGGATTACCAGGAACACCTGGCAGAACATGTGGAGCCCTGGACCTATGTAAAATTCCTATACCTGAAGAATGTAGGATGGAATGGCTTTAAGGATGGTAAGGACAATGGAGTCTATGCAGTTGCTCCATTAGCTAGGCTGAATGTTTCTGAGGGTTTTTCCACTCCTGAAGCTCAGGCCAGTTATGAAGAGTATTTTGATATACTGGGCGGAAAACCGGTACATCATACATTGGCCACACACTGGGCCAGAGTAATTGAGATCCTTTATGCGGCTGAAAGATTTCTTCAACTGGCAAAAGACCCAGGCATCATTTCTCCGGATATCCGGAATATGCCGGTTGAAAAACCTGATGAAGGGTTTGGAGTTGTAGAAGCACCACGGGGTACTCTTTTTCATCATTATAAAACAGATGAGAACGGGCTATTGACCCAGGCCAATTTGCTGGTAGCTACTCAAAACAATGCGGCCAGAGTGGCTATGTCTATCGAAAAAGCTGCCAAAGGCCTTATTAAAAATGGAATGGCAGATGATGGTATCCTGAATATGGTTGAAATGGCATTACGGGCTTATGATCCATGCCATGCCTGCGGTACCCATACCTTGCCGGGACAGATGCCTATATCTATAAAAGTCAGAAATAATCAGGGAGAATTACTCGATGAGATAAAGAATTTCTGCTATGAAAAAAAATAAGATTATAGTTCTGGGAATCGGGAATTCAATTCTTGGGGATGATGGAATTGGATTAAAAGTAGTTAATGATTTGTCAAAACTTGTAAGAGAACCTGTTGATTTTATACAAACGGAGGAGATGGGCTTTGGCTTGCTTGATTTTATGATTGATTATGAACAGGCAGTAATTATTGATTCCATTCAGGCTGGAGGTGTTCCCGGAACTATACATCTTTTTTCCATAGATGACTTTAATCCCAATTCCACTGTATCCAATCATTACGTAGGATTACCAGAGCTTGGGGCTATGTCCGCACAAATGGGTTTAAATTTCCCAGAAAAGGTGAATATTATCGGCATTGAGATCAATGATCCTTATAAAATTACAGATCAATTCAGTGAGGAGATCCATGAAAAGTATGAAAGTATCCTTAATAAGGTAAATGAAGAGCTAGTGAAACTTTGTGATTTTAAAAAAGATAAATTACGGATCAGGAGGTGTCGCCGACCTAATCCTCGTTTCAGCGAAGCGATAACGAGGATTTAATAGAGACTGCCTCGACTCAAGCGCGCATTCCCGGATAAGGGATGGTAATTAATGGAGGTTGAAGAGGTTTAAGTCCTCGTTAGGGAAACGAGGACTAGATTGGGTCGCTTCAGATTCACAAAAAAAAGATTTGTCAAAGAATAAGTCTTAGCATACTTGAGGCATTTTTTGATGCAGATTCAACTTAAGGAGGATGATTTATTGAGCGACCTGGAAAACTATATTCTAGAATAGCAATTATTTCAGATAATCGGTAATTTCCTCATACTCTAAATCATCTCTTCCTTTATATAGGTCTTTTAAAATGGAGGTATGCCCCTGGCCAAATAATATTAATACCCGGTCACCTGGTTCAATGATCTGCTCAATATTAGCCATTATTCTAAAATTTCGTTCCCACCATGCAGTAACCAACCGAATCCCTATATCATTATCTTCAGAGTTATAACCCAGTGCATGTTGGATATAAAAATTCCTATTTTTAAGATCACTGGATTCCTGATTGAGGAAAACAAAATATTCAGCAATTGTATGCTCTTTAAGATATTCCTCACTCTTTACAATAACTTCTTCTTTGGTCTTTTCAATAAGCTCCTGAAATTCCTGCATCCTTCCTTCTTGTTCCAAAAACTTTATTAGTACGTCGAATGGAAGATCTAATTGGGAATCTGCGACAAATATATGTTGATGCCCCATAGCTTCGGCCAGTCGAAATCCCAGCTGTTGACGCTCATTGATGGAAAGCCCGCGTTCACCCTTGAGATAAATGCCGTACACAGAGTCTAGTTTCTGATTTCCATAAGGGTATTCCAAAATCACTTTGGTGGGTTTGAACTCTTCCAGCATAGCAACCATTTCTTTGATCTCAGCCTGTCGTTTATCTGACTTTAAATCATCAAATTTCATGGCCATTAGATCATTAGATCCGGCAAAATGAAAAGTCCCCAATAAGGCAACTGTTGGTTTCTCGGCATCCTGTCCAAAAAGGTTATAAGAAAATAAAAGGAGCCCAAAGAGTATATATATAGTGTTATTTCGAATCATGATAAATTAATTAGTGATAGTGATAAGACTCTTGCAAAAGACCATTGGTTGCACATCAAATAAAAAAATTAAAAAAACTGCATAGGCTAATTCCTAAAAAAGGGGCTATTTTTAGGTCTCTTTTTATGAAAAATACTCGGCATCTTTTTTTGGGACTTTTTTTACTTAGCTGCCTGAGTGGCATGGCACAGCTTGAAGAAAAAAAGATAGATTTTCAGACCTGGACTGACCTCACCCTTTCGTATAAATTTAATCAAAAGTTTTCTATAGGTGGAGATTTGGGGTCTCGTGGTATAATCTCAAGTAAAGACTGGACTATGTTCTACATAAGACCTAAGGCACGCTATGTTTTTTCACCTATTTTTAATACGGCCGGAGGTCTCGGATATTTTTATACCTCCAATAAAGAAGTTGATGATTCCTCAGAACTCCGTTTTTATCAGGATTTTCATGTTAATTGGCCTGATCTTGGCTTCTTTGTTCTCCAACATAGAGTCCGGTTCGAACAAAGGTTTTTTAATTACGAAAACCTGGAAAATGATTTTGACGCCAGGACTCGTTATCAGGTTAAACTGCAATCCAGAGATTTCCATTTATTCAATGCAGAGCGTCCTTTTTATCTGAATGCTATGGTAGAAGGGTTTATTCCTTTCAATGAAAGTGCTCAGGAACGGTTTGTAAATAATGCAAGGTTTAATGCCGGTTTAGGAAAAAGATTTAGTGAAAAACTCCGATTGGAGTTTTTTTACATCTGGCAAAAATCCCGTCAGCTTGCTGAGGATGGTTTCGAAACTTCTGAACATATCTTTCGCATCAAATTCCTTTATAATTTGAATCTGATTGAATCAAATGAGGAGAACTAATATACCTGCACTATTGAATATTAGCCCAATAGATATTATTTTTGACCACCTAATCAATCCCTCCTATGAAAAATATTTATCTAATTTCCCTAATCCTACTTGTTGCCTGTAACAGTTCTCCGGTAGATAAAAAATATAATGAAGAAAATCCATTTCTTACTGGGCTAAATCAACCTATAGATTATGCAGCAGTAACTGCTGAGCATATTGAAGAGTATGGGAATCTTGTCATTGAAAATTCAGCAAAAGCGATTGCCCGAATCCAAAATGAAGATAATATTAATTTCGAAAATATTTTTGTGGCTCTGGATGACCTTACCAATGATCTGGATAAGGCTAATAATAATTCCTTTGTATTATACTGGGTTTCGCCTGATTCAATGACCCGGACTAAGGGATATGCAATTTATGAGAAGCTGGATTCTGTTGGAACAACAATAAATACAGATAAGAAGGTCTATGAAAAAGTAGTGGCTTTCCTACAAAGTGACGAATACTCAGCTCTGAAAGGGCATAGAAGACGTTTAGTCGATGAAATAAAAGAGAATTTCGAGCACAGCGGTGTCAATCTTCCGGAAGAGAAACTAAACCGATATAAGGAATTGGTGGCCGAGATCAATAAGCTTACTTCAGCCTACTCTAATAATATGAATACATCAGATGCTAAACTGACCATTGATTCAGAAGCAGCTGAGGGCATCCCTCAAAAGTTTTTGGATCGCTACAAAACTGAAAATGGGGGTTATGCCATCCCGGCCATGCCTGCAACTCAAGGTCCTGTTATGAACAATGCTTCAAAAGAGCAGACAAGGAAAGCTTATCTTTTCCTTTATAGGAACAGGGCAGCAGATAAAAATCTTGAAATTTTAGATCAACTCCGGGACAAGAGGTATGAAATTGGCCAAATTATGGGAAAGAGTAGTTATGCCGAATATAATCTGGAGACTAAAATGGCCAAGAATCCGGAAAATGTATGGAATTTCATTAATGATCTCCGTGAGCGATCCAGTGATAAAGCTGCTGCTGACTTGCAAACATTAGCAAAAGCAGGAAATACGGATCTAGTTAATCCTTGGGATGTAGGTTATATCCGGAATCAAATATTGAAAACCACCTATAATGTTGACCATGAGAAAATACGCGAGTACCTTCCAATGGATGCCTGCCTAAAGGGTATGATGGATATTTACCAGGAGCTGTTGGGATTGCGTTATGAGAAAGTAGAAAATCCTTCGGTATGGCATGAGGAAGTCGAGATGTACAATGTATATGAAGGAGAAGAGCTCAAAGGACGATTTTATCTAGATCTTTACCCAAGGCCTAACAAAGAATCCTGGTTTTATGGCGTATCCCTGACCAATGGAAAACAAACCCCTGAAGGATACGAAGTTCCCGTGAAAATGCTTCTAGGTAATTTTACCAGACCTACCGAGGATATGCCTTCACTAGTAAGTCATAGCGAACTGCGAACACTATTTCATGAGTTCGGACATATCATGGATGGCATATCTTATGATGGCGAATTTGTTTCCCAATATTATGGGAAATCTGATTTTGTAGAAGCCATGTCACAGATTTTCGAAAACTGGATTTGGGACTATGACATATTAAGTACATTCGCACATCATTATAAAACCGGGGAGGTCCTTCCTAAGGAGACCTTTGATAATATGGTCGCTGCCCAAAATATTACTTCCGGATTAGGAGCACAAGGTTCATTAAGATACTGTGTTTATGATATGACCTTATACGACAAGCATGATCCGGATAATCCCTTTGATACAGATGAAATTTGGAAAATGATAGATGAAAAATTTGGTCGTCAAAATTATATTGAAGGAACTCATCCCCAGGCTAGTTGGATTCATATCAATACTCATCCCGTGTATATGTATGGATATCTTTGGTCCAGAGTATATGCTCAGGATATGTTCACTGAATTTGAGAAAAATGGATTAAGAGATACAGAAACCGGTATTCGTTACAGAAAACTAATATTGGCGAATGGCTCACGCAGAGACATTGATGAGGCTGTCGAAGAGTTTCTGGGCAGGCCTACCAATAATGAGGCATACATTGAAAGTCTTGGACTTTAAGCCATAATTGGATGCAG
>Ga0316204_10008689_pt1 | contig 13919 bp, 10 predicted proteins | sample 6monrhotite_MG_2_FD_205661 | JGI IMG/M metagenome (GOLD analysis project Ga0316204, IMG submission 205661) | Microbial mat bacterial communities from mineral coupon in-situ incubated in ocean water Damariscotta River, Maine, United States -... | ecosystem: Environmental > Aquatic > Marine >... | reverse complement strand
GCTGAACGACCGACGACTAGGTTGAGTTCACTCTTGAGGCCGCGGACCAGCGCCCGAATCGCCGCATTGGTTTGATCTTCGGGAACCGCGGCGACCGCAACTTCGCGGAGATTTGGCTGACTATCAAAAATGGCCTGATACAAGAGCGCTTGCAATGACTCAACACTCTGCATGCGTCCCAGAATGCTGATGTATAGTTCGCGGAGCGCCGGCTGCGGCTCATCGCGAAACCGTTTGGACAACGCTGGGATCGCCAACGAATCGGTGATCGCTGACAATTCCTGAAGCGCCTGCTTCTGCTGCTTGGTCCGATCACCGGTGATCCAGGTGTGCCAGAGTTTGATTTTTTTATGCCACTCGCGTTTCCCTTCTTTTGCCAGACGGTCTAGCTTGATTTGCTCAAGCTCCTGGGGGAAGACATAGCGTCCGCGATACAAGACTTGTCCTTGCGATTTCATGTACTCCTCGCGGGACATCCATACGCCATCGTACTTCTGGTGTCCCAAACTGCGGCGCGCCTGTTCATGTTGCGGATTCAATTCCACGATCCGCTTCAAATGTGTACGGCGTTCCAAGGTGAGCCGCTGCTTGCGACACCACCGGGCGAGTTTCCATTGCCCGTCGACCGTGTCGGGTGCTTTCCGCCGCCGGCTCTCATATTCTTCTAGAATTAGCCGCCGCCGCCGGATCGATTCGATTTCCGACTTGGCAACGGTAATCAACGATCCGCCAAGGGTTTTGACGATGACGTCACTGCCATTCGAACTGGGGGTGCGAGTGTTTTTCTGAATCAAACCGCGGATCTCTCCGCCATTCTTCAACGAAATCACATCGGCGCGAGCCATTGCCGCATAGGACAAAAAGACGATGACGACGCTCAGCCAGCCGGTCCAACCATATCGAGGCTTCATGGTCTCGCTCATCACAACGATGGTGTTCGAGGGACGCATTCCTTGCGTTGGATGAATTGTCGCGCGGATTCGGACAACCTTGGCTCATCCTGCCACATCGCGGAGTAGCTGCCGATGCGTTGTGTTCGCGACGCACAACCCCGCTTAACCACAAGTTTGGCAATTTCCACACAATCGTCAAGTGCGACACCGGTCCTGAATGCCTTTCTAGCGGGCAAATCAGGTCGCGTTCCGGTTGACGCGGTTACGGAAAACCTAAGGAATTGACTATGGGAGTTCGAAATGGCTCGGTTGTTGGGCTTGCGAAACTTCAAACCGGGAAATTGCGGCCAGTGTGCTATTTTCTCACAGGAAACTCTGGCTTTGGCGACGACAGCATGGCTAGAATAGATGAATTGGACAGTTAACGTAGTCTTACTGTATCAAGACTTCGGTCCGCAATCGATTTACGGTATTCGACCGACACGTCGGATGAATACCGTAAACACTTCGCCGCTCTCACCGTTAATGACACTACACTTGTATTGCCCACCGCGTAGACAAATTTCGTCAAGCAATACAAAACGAACGTATAAAAGAAGTGCGCTAAGCACCGAGACCAAGAAATGACGCCGGTTGTAATCGCCGGCGATCAGGGAGAAGTCGCATGTCGGAGTTGAGGAAAGTCAGCCTACTCCTTCTGGGGATCTTGATTTGCACATCACCGGCAATGGCACAATCCGGTTCGCGTGTCGGATCGGGATTGATCCGTCGGCGGATTTTGCAACAACAAGGACTGACCCGCGCTTGGTGGTCTCAGGCGGTGATGAATTATCGTCGCGACAAATTGCGACACCTGACAAACGACGATAAGAATGTTTACGCTCAAAGCACAAACGGAATTCTTACGACATTCGATGCGGAGTCGGGACGGAAAAAGTGGGCCACACGGATTGGCCGTGCCGACAGTCCCGGAATGCCGGCCTCCTCGAATGATACCCATGTCTTCGTGTGGAGCGCGGCAACGCTTTACATGTTGGATAAAGAATCGGGAAATATTGTCGAGCAGTTTGATCTGCCGGCACAACCAAGCACCAGCGCCCGCGCGAACGAAGAACAAATCTATTTGGGCTTCTTAGACGGCAGCATGTATGCCTTCGATATCAAAACCGGCATGGTCAATTGGCGGTACCATACGAGTAAGCGCATTTTGGTTCCCGCATTGCCGCATTCGCACACCGTATTATTCGCCAGCACGAACGGATCCTTGTATTCCGTGGATGCTTTGACGCGGAAAACTGTGTTTCAATTCGAATCGGACAGCCAAATTACCGCACCGATGGCGGTCTTCGAAGATCTCGTACTCCTGGCGTCGGAAGACTTCAAGCTGTACGCCCTCAATATCAATAACGGCAGCCAAGGTTGGCGGTCCCCGTTCCTTTCCGGTGAACGGATCAAGCAGGCACCAGTCGTTATCAAAAACGACGTCTACCTCGTTCCGGAACACCGGGGGCTGTATTGCCTTTCCGCCAAATCGGGAGACGAACATTGGTTTGTGGAGGGGATTGAAAAACTGCTAGCGGCCAGCCCGCAGTCGATCTATGCCGTCGACCGCCTGAACCGACTCGTCGTGCTCAACCGGGATACGGGAGCCAAGGTCGGCGGAATTCCGCTGGGACCGGCGACAGTGCATGTGACCAACGATTTCACTGACCGGATCTACGTCGCCACTCCAACAGGGACGATTGTCTGTTTGCGGGAAACGCGGCGAGACTTGCCACACTTCCACAAGAATCCTGATGAACAACCGCTGATGCCGCAGTTCGCTCCGGCCAATGTACAAGCAGCCGCCCCGTCCGCGGAAGATGCAGCGGCGACTGATGCCAAGGCTGCACAGTAACGCGTGAATCGGTGATTTTTTTTGGGGGGGGAGGCGGCGTAAAAAGCCCGCAGGCATGCTTACGCTAGTACCTCGCGCACCACGCGGCCCTCGACATCGGTCAACCGCATGTCGCGGCCGCCGTGGAAGTAAGTCAGCAACTCGTGATCCAGCCCCAACAGATGCAGGATCGTGGCGTGCAGGTCGTGGACATGGACTTTGTTTTCCACAGCGGCGAAACCGAATTCGTCCGTAGCGCCGATCGTTTGCCCCCCTTTCACGCCTCCGCCGGCCATCCAAGCACTGAAGCCCCGGGGGCTGTGATCGCGGCCTTTGCCGTTTTGCGCTGTCGGCGTGCGGCCGAATTCCCCCGTCCAGACGACGAGCGTCTCGTCCAATAAACCTCGCCGTTTCAGGTCTTGCAATAATCCGGCGACCGGCCGATCGGTGTTGCGGCAATGCTCTTCGTGGTTTTTATTCACGTTGCTGTGCGCGTCCCAGGTCTGTTCGGAATGCCCGCCGCCGGAATAGACTTGCACGAACCGCACGCCGCGTTCCACCAATCGCCGCGCCATCAAACATCGTCGCCCGAACTTTTCCGTCTCTTTATCATCCAATCCGTACAGCGACTGCGTTGCTACTGATTCAGCGGAAAGGTCGACCGCTTCAGGGGCGTGTTGTTGCATGCGAAAGGCCAACTTGTAGGAATCAATCCGCGACTGCAAATCCGATTCCCCCGGACGCTGTTGCTGATGCCGTTGATTCAACATTCCGATCAGGTTGAGTTGGTCGCGCTGTCGTTGCTCGGAAAGTCCAATCGAGGAACGCAAATCGACTATCGGCGCGCCGGTCGTGCGAAACTGCGTCCCTTGATAGGTCGCCGGCATATAGCCGCTACTCCAATTCGGTGGTCCGGTGATCGGTCCTCCGCGATGATCGAGTAACACCACATATCCGGGCAGATTTTGGTTCGACGTTCCCAGTCCGTAATTGATCCACGAACCACAACTGGGATTCCCTTGCCGGACGAATCCGGTGTTCATTTGCAACAAACCACTGCCATGCGCAAAACTGTCGGCGTACATCGAACGGATGACAGCGATATCGTCGACGCAATTCGCGACATGCGGAAACAGGTCGGAAACTGGTACTCCTGATTCCCCCGCTGGCGTGAATGTCCGCGTACTGCCGAGCAGTTTTCCGGGATTGCGGACTTTAAACAGCGGATCGTTGCCGAGGTTGGGCATCACCTCGCCATTGCGTTTGACGAGTTCCGGCTTGGGATCCCACAGGTCGACTTGGCTCGGCCCCCCATACATAAACAAAAAAATGACCGACTTCGCCCGCGCCGCATAATGCGGTCGTTTGGCAGCCAACGGAGACGCGGCAGGTGCCTCGCCGGCCACAGCGGGCGTATCGAAAAACCCATCAGCGGCCAACATGCCTGCCAGCGCGGTCCCGGCAAACCCACCACCAGCCTGCCACAGGAATTCCCGTCGCGTGCGTCCGCAGGGTGTCAATTTGTCCTGTTGTGAAAACATCAATGTCCTAGCACCGTAGCAAGCCGTCACCACAGAAGGGGTTAAACCGAAACACAATCAATCAATATAAATAAATTCATTCAAATTATAGATCGCCAAGCAGAACGCCTGCCAAGCTTGTTTGTCTGCTTCGGCGGCAGTCATGTCGGGAGATTCATCGAGGATTAATTCCTGTTGGCGGTCCAAAAAGGCGAGAGCGGTGGCCAGTTCTGTTGCATCAGCGTCGCGGGATAAGGCCAATTGATACGCCTGCTGGATGCGGGCTGTCCGGTCCTCGCCTGTCAGTCGCTCGGCAAAGTAGGCCGCCTGTCGATTGAGGAATTCGCTGTTGAGCAATGTGAGCGCTTGTGTCGGAATTGTGGAGCGAGAGCGTTGTTCGCACGATGCGGTCGTATCGGCCAAGTCGAACAATTCCAGTAGCGGCACCAACATTGCGCGCTTCATAAAAATATAAATCGCGCGCCGGGAAGCTTCGGCCTCGTCTGATTTGCCCCACCCCAGTCCCGGTCGCGATTGGCCGGCGAGGACTTCTTCGGCGATCTTGGGAAAGACGCTCTGTCCTCCCATCTTGAGATTCAATTTGCCGCTGACCGCTAAGACCGAATCACGCAATGGTTCCGCCTCCAGTCGCCGCAGCGGAAACCTCCACAACCATTCATTCTCCGGATCGTCGTCCGCCGCTTCGGTGTGGACCATGCTGGATTGCGCATAGGTATTGCTCAACACGATCAACCGGTGCAGCGACTTGAGGCTCCAACCGTTTTCGCGAAACGTATGCGCCAACCAGTCAAGCAATTCCGGATGCGACGGCGACAGGCCCATGATGCCGAAATCGTTTTCCGTGCGGGCCAACCCCTCACCGTAGTGTCCTTGCCAAATCCGATTCACCGCCACGCGGGCGACCAATGGGTTTTGTGGAGAGGTCATCCACTTGGCCAGCGCCAAACGCCGCCCCGTCGTTGATAGCGACGCATCGGGTGCCGGAATTTCAATTTCCAAATCCCGGAGAACTGCGGGGAAGCCTGGTTGGACTTCTCCGGCCGGTGTGGTGGGGTCGCCGCGGCGAAACACGTGCGTGATGGGTATGACATCGGTCGTTTCTCGCCAAATGTAGCCACGGGGCGGCGATTTCGGCGCGGCCGCTTCGATGGCTTTGAGCGCCGTTCGAAACGCGTCGCGTTGTTGTTGTTCATCCGGCGTGCGCGAGGCACGGAGTTCCTTATCCAATTGTCGTTGCGTCTTGCCGACGAGTCTTTTCTGTTTGCTGGTCCGTTTTTTGGAAGCCGTTTGGTGAGCCTGCAGCGCGTCGACAGCGATTTCAGTTTCCCCTACGGTGAAGAATCGTTCGCGCACGTGCTGGTCCAGTTCAGAGATTTGGTCCTTGAGAGTTTCCAACGCCTCATTTTGACGTTTTTCTGCTGCTGCGAATGCGGCGAGTTCTTTGCGAGTGCCAACGAGCACGTCGAGGTCGGCCCGTTTTTTCTGTGGCCGTTGGAGCGGTTCGAAGATCGCCAACATGCGGGCATAGTCGATTTGCGAAATCGGTTCGAACTTGTGATTGTGGCACCGCGCGCAACGCAAGGTCATGCCCAAAAACGTGGAACTGACCGTTCCCAGCACGTCATCAAGTTGGTCATAACGATCGACTTTAGGATCGGCCGGTTCATCGTCCCAGGTGCCCAGCCGCAAAAACGTGGTGGCAATCAACGTCTGGGCACTCACGTCGCGGACTTCGTCGCCGGCGAGTTGTTCAGTGAGAAAACGGTCGAACGGCTTATCGGCGTTGAGCGAGTCGATGACATAGTCGCGATACCGCCATGCATTGGGCTTATCGCCGTCACGCTCGTAACCATTTGTCTCGGCATACCGCACGACGTCCAGCCAACGGCGGCCCCAACGGATGCCGTAACCGGGATCGGACAACAAACGGTCAACCAGTCGTTCACGTTTGTCGGGCGCCGCATCGTCAAGAAAGGCACGCACCTCCTCTGGCGCGGGAGGCAAGCCGATCAAGTCGAAATAGACGCGGCGGACCCACGTCCGATCATCGGCAGGCGGCGAAGGAGTCAGTCCCTCATCATACATTTTTTGCAGCACAAACGCGTCGATTGGATTGCGAATCCAGGGGTCGTCAATTTCGGGCGGCGCGGGAAGTGTGATCGGCAGAAAGGACCAATGCTCATAATCAACGTCGCTCAGTTTGATGCGATACGCATCGAGATCAGTGTTCTCCACCGCCGGTTCACCAGCGGTAATCGCTGTCCACGCAGAAATGCACAGCAGCATGCCGAGCGCAAGCCCCCACAATCTCGGAAAGCCCCGGTATTGTTTCGACGAAGCGCGCAAAATCGAACTCCTGGGGTGGGACTGGGGGGGCGGGATGACTTTCATCCTCTATTTTGCTGGACGGGGCAGCGGTTGGCAAGCGTAACCGGTGGGCGACCGATTCCCAATAGGATCATCTTCGCCGGGTGCCACTGGCGGAATCTTTACCCAACAACGCGGCGTTTTTTGCGCCCGCCGACGAAGCTGTCGATGACCATGTTCCCAAGGTCGTTGGCGTCGCAGTAGGCGCTGACGCCGCGGGAGACTTCGGCCATTTGTTCGACGAAGTTGACCAGGCCCAGGTAGAAGTAGTCCTCGATCAGGGCGAAGCTGGAGAGGTGGATTCCCTCGTCGGCGCAGCGACGGACTTCGGCCAGGGTGCGGCGGGCGGTGCTTTGTGCGGGGGGGTAGACGAGCACAATTTCGCGGCCTTCGATGTGTGCGGTCGGTTCGCCGTCGGTGATGGTGATGATCTGTTTGTTTTGCGCCGGTTGGCGGCTGAGGATGCGGCGGGCGAATTGCAGGCCGGCTTGGATGTTGGTGAAGTGTTCCGGCACGAAGGCGGGGGGATTGTCCAAATCGATCCGCATGCGGACGCGCGAATCAAAAATGCTGACTTGCTTGGGTGCGGCGTAGAGTAATTCTCGTTCGGAGAGAGAGGTGGCATAGGTGTAAAACCCGACGACCTGCAAAAAGTCGCCTTGGTATTTTCCCCGGACGAGTGATTGTAGCGCCATCGCCACGCGTTTGGCTTGGCCAAATTTTCCGTAGCGCATCATGCTGCCCGACATGTCGAGCAACACGACCGTGGCGCAGGATGTCTGATATTCGGTATCGTGGACGACGAAGTCTTCTTCGCCCACATGAATCGGCGAGCCGCCCCCTTGTCGATAGAGGGCGTTTTTGAGCGTTTCGTGCATGTTGAGGTTGGACACTGGGTCGCCGTATTCGTACGGCTTAGACTCTTCGTGCACCGTTTGCCCGGCACCGCGGTATTCGGTTTCGTGGCTGCCCATTTTGTCTTTGCGGGAGATTTCGAACAGATCCTCCAGCGCTCGCGTCTCGGCGCGCTTGACTCCCTTGCCGGTGACCATGAACTTTCCATCTTCGTCGCGGTCGATGTAACCTTGCTTGAGCAGCAAATCCAAGATTTCGGGATTGTCCTCCTGGAGTTGGTCAAGCATATCGAGCACGTTTTCGCCGTAGTCCATCATATAATTGCTGAGCTGATCGAAAATACTATCCGCGGACTGCGGCGTGAATTGTTGGGTGCCGTCCCAGCGGCTGTATTCAAACTCGGGCATAACGGTTCGGCTCCCTGAAAAAAAGCTACCTCAATGGTAGACACCGACCGGTTCGCTGGCAACGCGGGGATTGTGATATACTGGCCGGAAGCATGGATGACACCGTTTCTACGACAACACGACTGACGCCCGCGCGACGGCGACAATTGGGCAGTTTTTACACGCCCTCGCCGGTTGTCCGTTTTATGGCGCGGGGCTGCCTGCAGGGTGATTCGAGGCGAACGGGGCGGATTCTCGATCCCGCGTGCGGGGATGGGATGTTTCTCATCGGCGCGGCTGAAGAGATTCTCGCCGGACGCCGGTCGTTAGCGCCCAGGCGACTGAAGATCGTCCGCGAACAGATCTTCGGAGTCGACCTGGACCCTGAAGCGATCGAGCAAGCGCGGCAACGCATGACGTCGTGGATTGCGCCGCGAACAGCGGATGCGGTTGCCGAAACCGAGCGTGTCCTTGCGGCCAATCTGCGGGTCGGCAATGCGCTGATTGGGGAAGACTTTTCCGAGTCTGCGCAAGAATCCAACGGATTTTTGTGGAGCGACGCATTTCCACAAATCGCCGCCGATGGCGGTTTCGATCTCGTGTTGGGAAATCCTCCCTATCGCCGCGAATTGGCCGCGAAGCAATTATTTGACACGATCGCACAAACGCCGTTGGGCAAGCAGTGGCGGCAGCCGCGGATGGATTTGTGGTACTACTTCCTGCATCGCGGGTTGGACCTGCTGCGGCCGGGAGGAACGCTGTCGTTTATCGTCAACAGCTACTGGACCGCCTCGCGCGGTGCGGAGAAATTGATCGAGCGTCTGCGACAAGAAACGACGCTCGATGAAGTTGTCTTATTGGGAACCCGCAAAATCTTCGACGGCGTCGCCGGACGGCATTTGATTGTGCGACTGCGCAAAATTCAGTTGCCTAGTTCCTGCCGCATAATCTCGTTGGAGAATCGGTCCCATCCATTTCCTGATTCCAGCCGTGAATTGGGCGCGGGAATAGACACCTATGAACTTGAGCAGAACGATCTCTATACGTCTGGGGGGTTGACCTTGGCTCGGCCGTTGGCGCAGGCCCATCTGTTTGACGGGTGCCGGCTCTTGGGAGATACGTACGACACAGCGCAAGGCATGGCCGAGAATCCGCCGCGGGTGAATCGACGGTTGGCGCAGGAACTGGACAGCGCTGCAAACATCGGCGATGGTGTGTTTGTATTGACCGGCGAGGAAGTCGCGAAACTGGATTTCAACGCCGCCGAACGTGCGCTTTTGCGACCCTATTTTGAAACGGCGACGCTCGACCGGTATGCAATGCCCGATCAGCCTTCGCATCAGGTGTTGTATTTAACGCGCGACACGGCTCCGACTCTGGACGAATTCCCGAATGTTCGCCGGCACTTGGCGAAGTTTCGAAAAATTCTGGAACAACGGCGGGAAACAAGGCAGGGGCAGAATGCGTGGTGGCATTTGCATTGGCCGCGTCGGCAGCAGATCTTTGCCGAACCAGCGGTCTTGAGCATTCAAATGGGCCAGGTGCCGCGGTTTGTATTAGCGAACTGTGCCGCCTATGTCGGATTTTCGGTGAATCTCATTTCAGCGCGTACGCTGGAGGAACCGAGCCTAGCGTCATTGACCGGAATATTGAATTCGTCGATCGCCGCTGCTTGGTTCGCACGACATGCCAAACAGCGGGGCGTGAATTTAGAGATCAACTTGCACGTGCTACGGCGGTTCCCTTTGCCGCCACCGGATGCACGGCAAGAGCGGCTGTTGGAGGAGCTAGTCCATGCGCAGCACGCGTGCGTAGTAACAGCGGAATGTGCGCAGCAAGAAGCCCGGATCGACAAAATTGTCGCCGGGCTGTATGGGGTTCGGCATTCACCTGGGGGGTAGGTCCGGCCTCATGGGTCGCGACTCACTAACGACCTTGCCCCCGCTGTCCGATCAGACGACCCGCGCTACCACCGTTAGGCGGCGGCGGAGTCGTCTTGTGAAAACATTTGCTCTTCGCCCCGCACCATGCGGTCGTTGAGGATGTATTTGCCGTGCTCGGTGCGTTCGGGCAATTCGTACATAATTTCGAACATCACTTGCTCGACGATACTCCGCAGTCCACGGGCACCGGTGTCTTTTTCCTTGGCCATGCCGGCAATTTCCAGCAGTGCTTCAGGGGTGAATTCCAACTCGGCGTTTTCCATCTCAAAGAACTTTTGGTACTGCCGAACTAGCGAGTTGCGCGGCTCTTGCATGATCCGTACCAGATGCTCCTCGTCGAGTGGCGTCAAGGCGGTGGCCACCGGCAAACGTCCGACCAGCTCGGGGATCAATCCGAATTCCAAGATGTCGTCGACACAGACTTGGCTCAGCAACGCGCCTTTGTCGGTTTCCTCGCGACCGCCGCCGTCCGAACCGAATCCGATCATCTTGTTGCCCAACCGCTTGGCGATGATGTCTTCCAAGCCCACAAATGTCCCGCCGCAGATGAACAGGATATTTGTGGTGTCCATTTGGATATATTGCTGTTCGGGGTGTTTACGGCCTCCTTGAGGAGGAACGTTGGCCACAGTCCCTTCGAGCATTTTCAGCAGGGCTTGTTGCACCCCTTCACCGGAAACGTCGCGAGTGATCGAGACGTTTTGGCTCGTCTTACCAATCTTGTCGATTTCGTCGATGAACAAGATTCCACGCTGGGCGGCTTCGATGTCGAAGTCGGCGGCGTGTAATAATTTCAATAACAGGTTCTCGACGTCCTCACCGACATAGCCCGCTTCGGTCAACGTGGTGGCGTCGCCGATGGCGAACGGAACTTGCAAAGTCCGCGCCAACGTCCGAGCTAGCAGGGTTTTCCCACAGCCGGTCGGACCAATGAGCATGATGTTCGACTTTTCGACTTCGACGTCGTTGTCGGCATCGGCGCTGATCATGAGCCGTTTGTAGTGATTGTGTACGGCGACCGCCAAGACCTTTTTGGCGCGATCCTGACCAATCACGTACTGTTCCAGATGCTCCACGATTTCACGCGGAGTAGGAACCTTAGTGAATAGGCTCGGGGAAGATCCGCGGCGACGGCGTTCCTGTTCCAATATAGATTGGCACAATTCGATACATTCGCCGCAGATATAGACGTCGGACGGGCCTTCAACGAGCGGGCCGACCTCCCTATAGCTTTTGCGACAGAATGAGCAATTTGCGTTTTTTTTACCGGTCGCTCCGCGACTCCCAGAAGTTACATCATTACCGGATGGCATCGGTTTTCCTTCAAACGACTCAGTAGTTACCAGTTCTCAAAGCCAATTTCGTCGACAGAGTTTCCAACTCATGCAATCAAGAACTGTCTCGATTGCAGCCATCCATTGCTCACCGACGAATTTCCAATCGGAAACATGCACTTCGCATGCCAATCCGGCTTTCCACAGTCCTCTACGCAGATTCGGTTTCTTTCTTCGGCGGAACGTTTTCCCGATAACGGACAATGCCCGAAATCTTCGATTGTTCGATCCGCCGGTGCGATCCGCTAGTGTGAATCGCGTGATGGTCGACCGCTGGAATTTAGAGTGTTCGCCAATCGACTCTTGATCAATCGGAATTCTTCCTCCGATAGCTCACCCCGCTCGTGCAATTCTCTGTATTGAGTTAGCATTTCATGAGTTGACTCCGCAGGATCGTCACTTTCCCGATACCGTGCACGGATTTGCAAAACGATCCAGGAAAAAACAGCTAAAGTCACGACCATCACCGCCAACGGAATGCCGAGAGTTTCCAGTATTTTACTGAACCTGGACATGGAATCTTGTCTTAAAAGCAAGGGTGCGTTTTGAGAGGCGTCCAGGCGATTATCTATAACATCGCCGCCTGTGGCAAGAGCATCTGAATGGGCCAAGGCACAACGGCTGAATCGATCTCAAAACCGTGGTTTTGTCGACGCGGCAAACCCCCGATTGTGAACCGAACGAGGACACGCTACAGTCAAAATCGCAGGTGCTAGCGGCCCACTGGGTCCATCCGCACGCCACACGTCCACAATTCTCCTAATTGACGAACTTCCGCCCATGCTTTCCGGCTCGCGCCGAATCCTTGCCGCTGATTGGACCGGCCCCGTTGCCGTGGCTCTCGTCGCGCTCGTTGCCGTGTTGGCCACCATCAACCCCGCTCATTCCGGACCGGGGGTCACGGTCGACGAATCGTTCAACGCCGCGCAAGGATATTTCCTGACCCAAGCTGTCGGGGAATATGGGTGGGCCATGTTGCACCCCGCTAGTCAACTCGAAGTCTCGCGGATGGCGCTCAACGATCACCCGCCGTTGGCGCGCTGGGGAATCGGCCTTTCCGAACAAGTAGGCCGAAGGATCGCAGCACCGGATAATTCGGATGTACCTTATAGTCTCGCCCGCGCCCGTATCTCCTCGGCAGTTGAGTTTGCCGGTCTGATCTGCCTGATCGGTTTTGTGGCGACGCACTGGTACGGACGGCCCGCTGGTTGGGTTGCCTCAGTCTCACTGTTATTCATGCCCCGTGTGTTTGGACACGCACACATCGCTTCATTGGAATCGATGATGAATCTCACCTATACGGCGGCGATTCTGTCAGTGGCTCACTTTTGGGATCACGAAGCCCCCCCGAGCAAACGGGTCGCCTGTTTGACCGGAGCGTTGTTTGGACTGGCATTGCTCTCAAAAGTGCAGGCGATTTTCATTCCGATTCCGATCGTGTTGTGGGCCTTACTGCGGTGGCGTCACCGCGCGATTGTGCCGGTCGCTGTTTGGGGCATGGCGGGGTTGTTTGTGTTTTACGCCGGTTGGCCCCATTTGTGGGATGCGCCGATCGACCATCTGATGAAGTATCTCGGCCGCACGACCCAGCGGATCGAATTGCACAATTGGTATCTCGGCCAGCAATTCGCCGACCGTGCGACCCCTTGGCATTATCCGCTAGTGATGTTCGCTATCACAGTACCGATAGGTGTGCATCTGTTGAGTCTTATTGGCGTGGCCGATCTGCGAAAAAAATTCACCAAGTTTCCGCGCGAATTGTTATTACTCGGCGCGATCGCTTTGCCGTTGTTGGTATTCAGTCTGCCCGGCACACCGATTTACGATGGCGTACGGCTGTTTCTGGTCGTCTATCCATTGTGGGCCTTGTTCGCCGGACGCGGCGGGCAGCTTGTGCTCGATTGGCTGCGGACACGGATGTCGGCTAGCAAATCCAACGGCTGTCTCGCTGGATTTCTACTGTTGCAAGCATACGGCATCGTTTTTCTCGCCCCCTGCTGGTTGAGTTATTACAACCTAGCGGTCGGCGGACTGCGCGGCGCGGATCGTTTGGGATTTGAACGGACCTATTGGAGCGACAGCGTCACCCATGATCTCATCGAGCAAGCGGTCGATAAAATCCCCGCAGGAAGCACGCTTTACGTGGCTCCGGTATTGCATCAGTTTCAATTGTCCGAAATGCTGGCTCAGGAACCTTTGTTGGCGCTGCACGATATTCAATTGCTGCCCTACCAGGGCGCTCCACTGGGCGAGCAGGACTATTTACTTGTTTATTATCGTCGCGCAAATCTCGATGTGACTCCGGACGAGAATTGGCGCATCATCTCGGAAGTGCGTCGCGAAAACGTGCCGCTGGCCGGGGTTTATCAGGCACCCTAATAATACAGTGCAAGGTTAGCACATTGATCGTCAGGAATTTGGGTGGCTGGGGACGAGCCACCCGATCGCAACGATGATCGGCGCTCACGCTGTACCCCAAATCAAAAACAGGAAGACCGATGCCCGATGACGCTTGGGGACAGCTCAATGCCCAGATCACGAAGTGCCGTCGTTGTCCGCGTTTGATCGCGCATTGTGAAAACATTGCCACGGTCAAGCGGAAGGCGTTTCGAGATTCGCAGTATTGGGGACAACCCGTGCCGAACTTCGGTGATCCGGACGCGCGGCTGTTGTTGGTTGGATTGGCACCAGCGGCGCATGGGGCGAATCGAACCGGGCGGATGT
>Ga0316204_10008688_pt1 | contig 13920 bp, 9 predicted proteins | sample 6monrhotite_MG_2_FD_205661 | JGI IMG/M metagenome (GOLD analysis project Ga0316204, IMG submission 205661) | Microbial mat bacterial communities from mineral coupon in-situ incubated in ocean water Damariscotta River, Maine, United States -... | ecosystem: Environmental > Aquatic > Marine >... | reverse complement strand
CCAGAACGCGTGCGCGGTCTCATTCTGAATGATATCGCGCCGGAAATTGATCCGAAGGGCGTGGAAAATATCCGGAAAATCGCCGGAAAAGGCGAGCCGATCCGCACTTGGGAAGGCGCCGCAAAACGATGCCGCGATGTGAACGGACATGTTCACCCGGATGAAACATCAGATGAATTCTGGCTCGCGTTTGCACGCCGAACCCATCGACAAATCGGGCCGGGGGAATTTCGCTCGGACTATGATCCAATCATCCTGTCGACTCTGTCCAGCCGGATATCGGTCGAAGATCGCTGGAAAGCTTTCAATCTGTTGCAGGGAATCCCCACACTTCTGGTTAGGGGAGGGCTCTCAGAACTCGTGACACGCGAAATATCCGATGGGATGAAAACGCGAATGCCGGATATGACCTATGTGGAAGTGCCCAATACGGGTCATACGCCCCTATTGACAGAAACAGTCGCGTTAAGCGCGATAATTAACTATCTGGCGGCGCGATAATTCCCCTAAGGCGCGAGCACTGCGAGTAATCCACGTCAAATTTGGGGAATAAGTTAATTTTAGCTTAACTCTGAGCAATCCGCAGTATACGGTCCTACTATCGAATCTTGATTTTGGGGGATGGTATCCAATGCTTCGACGTCTACTTCTTCTCAGCGGCACCGCCGCGTTAATCGCCGGACCGACTGCAGGTGTTGCAGCCGCCGACGACATGTCCTGGTTCCCATCGGAACCACCGTCAAATGCGACTCCGGGTGAATGTTATGCCCGTATCCGCGTTGAACCAATTTATGAGCCATATACGGAGACCATTACGTCTTCGGATGCTTATGAAACCTATGACGTGGCACCGCCACGCATTGAAGAGCGCATCGAGGAATATGTTCGTCGTGACGCCGGTGTTCGTTATATCGTTCATCAGCCCGTGTACGAAACTGTTACCGAGAACGTTTTGGTTCGCCCGGCCTACACCGAATATGTTGTGCGCCCTGCCGTCCACGAAACTGTAACCGAGCAGGTTATGGTCCGTGAGCCGCGTATGGCTTGGCAGCGTGGTCGTGTACCTGGCGCTCAGATCACACGCTACGATCCGGAAACCGGTGAAGTTTGGTGTCTTGTTGAGGAAGCGGGCGAGTATCGCACCGTGACCCGCAATGTTGTGGTTCAGCCTGCACGCATCGACGAAGTTTCTACACCGGCTGAATACGCCATGGTGTCTCGTGAAGTTTTGGTCGAGCGCGGCAGCGTTGAGGAAATTCCGATCCCGGCTGAGTACGATTCGTATTCAGTTCAGGTTCTGACCCAACCGGCAACGGTTGAGAGCCGGACTGTTCAGGGCCGTACGGAATCTATTACTCGCTACCGCCTCGTATCAAGCGAGCGTTATGAGTGGCGCATGATGGATTGTGAAGAAATCGAACTTCCGCATTTCGACGCTCCAAGCGTTGAGCGTTCACGCACACCAATGTCCTATCAGGATCATTCCGGTGGTGTGGATTTCGACAGCCACAATGATGATTATGATGGCGCGGCTCAAAGCCGTATCCTCGGTCGTCAATAAGAACTGATCCGGGCTTCGGCCCGTCAGAATAAGCGCCTCGTCCGGTTTTCCGGGCGAGGCGTTTTCTTTTGGAGGTTGCTCTAACCGGCGGGTGTGATGATGCGAACGCGAGAGAGGGTCGACCGACCATCCGCGTCCACTGCCTGTATCGCGTAGAAACCAGGCCCTTGAGGTTCCCAAACGGGTTCGCCTGCGGCGTTGAATGTCACCGGTTGACCATCAACATACCAGTGCAACGCTGTTTCGGCGCGCCCGGCGAGAACATAATCACGACCTTCCGCCTCCATCCAGACTTCAGCCTCGTCTGGTGGGAAGAGTATCTCCGGTGCGGGATCGCGATTGTATCGAGCTAAAGGCACTGGCGTTTCCTGTGCCAAACGCCACGGCTCGCGGTCTTCGCGGGGAACTTCCTGCCGCGGCAATTTGTCGAAAATATCAAAAAGAATAGGGAGAGCGGCTTCACGCCCGGTTTGCCCTGTGCGCGGTTGGGCATCCGCCCTGCCGACCCAGACGACAACAGTATATCCACCTGCAATTCCAACGGCCCATGCGTCGCGATAGCCCCAGCTTGTTCCTGTTTTGAAAGCGATGGCGGGGGCCTCGCTCGTCAGGCTGGCGGGCGCGCGGCCCGACGGTTGGGGGGCGCCGCGCAGAATGTTCAATATCTCCTCAGCGGATTCGGCGCTCAAAATCTGCATGCCGGGCACTTCGGCTTCGAGTGCATTTGCCTGCCAAACAAGAGGGCGAACTTCGCCGCCATTGGCAAGGCCCACATAGAGGGTCGCCAGATCACGGACCGTCAGACCGGCACCGCCAAGCGCGATTGCCAATCCAGACTCTCCACTTGCGGCATCAGAAATCGTCGGTGACGCTCCCGCGAACCGTAAACCGGCTGCAAACCGGCTGGCACCTACCGCGTCCAGAGTTTCCACGGCTGGAACGTTCAGCGAATGCTGCAAGGCCTCGGCGACAGTGACATCACCACGGAACATGCGGTCGAAATTCTCGGGCATATAGCTGTCAAAGCGGCGGGGTGCATCGGTAAGGCGGGTGTGCGGCGTTGCGAGGCCGTCATCAAAGGCCATGCCGTAAATGAAGGGCTTCAGCGTGGAGCCGGGTGACCGGGGTCGGTCCGATAGGTCAATCCACCCCCCTGCGCGGTTGCGGCTAGCTGACCCGACCGCGGCCCGCACGGCGCGGCTTTGGTTCTCGACCACAAGAATGGAGAGTTGGACATCCGGTCCGGCTGCGTCGGCGGCCTCGGCGGCAAGCCGTTCCGCTTCCAGCTGGATGTCATAATCAAGCGTGGATTGTATGACTGAAAACTCACCGGTCGCCTGCGTGTTTACATATTGGCTGGCATGCCAGGCGAGTGCCGGAAAGTCATGCCGAGCGGGTATTGGATCATTCGCGGATTCAACGGCAATATCGCCCTGAATAATTCCATAGTTTGCAAGTCGGTCCAGAATACGTGCGCGGCCTTGCCGTGCATTGCCAGGCCGTAAATCGGGGCGGCGAGCCTCAGGGGCTTGCGGCAGTGCTATCAGCAGGGCGATCTGGCTCGGCGTTAGGCGATCCGGCGCATGCCCAAACCAGGCCCAGCTCGCGGATGTGACGCCTTCCAGATTGCCGCCATAGGGCGTCAGTGTGAGATAGGCCTCAAGAATTTCGTCCTTGGAATATCGAGCTTCAAGTTGAAGAGCGCGCAAAACCTCCATCAACTTTGAGCCGAGATTTCTTTCCGGTCGTGGTTCGAGAAGGCGCGCCGTTTGCATGGTCAGCGTTGATGCTCCGGAAACAATTTCGCCGGCTCGCAATGAGTTGAAGCCGGCGCGCATCACGGCAACCGGATCAACCCCGTGATGATCATAGAAGCGCTCATCCTCTATCGCGATCAAAGCCTCTACAAAGGCCGGGTCGATACGGTCCAGATCCGCTGCCAACCGCCAGCGCCCTCCATCAACTGGAAAAGCACGAAACATTTGGCCACGTTCATCGGTGACGACGACGGATCGTTGCGCCAGTTCCGGCGGCGGCAAAAGACGGTCGAGTGCAACCACCGAAGACACGGCGATCAGCGCTGCGACGCCGGTCCAGCGCCAGGCGGTCAGAATACGAGACATCAGCGTTCCCGGATCGTGACCTCACCAGCAGATGTTCGAGCGAAGACGTCAGTGCGATACATGTCTTCGACCACGACGCCGGGAATGGTGAAGCGCCCCGGAGTGACAGCGCGAACTGTGTAGGCATAACGCTCCGTGCGGCGGCCATAGACTTCTATCGCCGCGACAAAGCGATCATCGCGAGCTTCCTGAATGCGAGCGGAATCAATCGAACCCAACCAGCTATAGACGCCGTTTGGAGCCCCCTCATTGGTCTGGACAATCGCTTCGATTTCAAAACCAGCAGGAAGTAGGTCGGCCAGAATGAGAGGTGCTCGGCGCGATTCCGGGTTGACGATCTCAAACGCAATCACCAGACGGTCACCTTGCGAAATGTTGGAAAGATCGGCCGTTGATCCATCCGTATTGAGGATTTCCTTGGTCACAATCAGGCGTGAGGTATCGGCTGCGGGTGGCTCGCTCGGCGTGCCCCTCGCAACGCTGGTCATCCAGACAGGGTTGCCAGCGGCGTTGGTGAAACTTGCCCCTTGCCCAAGATCTGTGGGATTCATGGAGAAGCTGCGGTTTTCGTTGCGGACCGTGACGGCGCCTTCGGCGGTCACAGCGACGTCTTCGCCATCTTGCGTGAGGGCATTGGCCGCCAGCAGAAGATAAGCCATTTCCTGCGTGGTCAGGCTGTCCACGGCGGGGAGTTCTGTTGCAACACGATCTCCCAATCGGCCGACACGTTCGGTGTCTCCGGCCTCAGCGGCGAGCGCCAGCATTCCCGCAAGATCGCGGCGCGGTGTCTGGTAATAGTCACCGACATTATTGTATCCAAGAACGCGTTCAGCGAGATCGAAAGCATTCTGGCTGCGGGACCGATCGCCGACCAAGGCAAGAGCCGCTGCCACATGAGCGCGGGCGAGCGGACTGGACATCTGGTCAATCCGTTGGTCATGGAAATACCGAAGACGGCCGACATCGGCTCGCCCGGCGCGAGCGAGAACATAGAAGGCATAGGCCTGGCTGCGATCATTCAGGCGTTGCTGGGTATCGCGTTGCCATGGTCCACGGCGAATGTCGGTGTCATACCCACCGGCGCGGTAAAAATCGCCGCGAGCCATATGACCGAGCACGGTATATGCGCGATCAAGTGCGGCTTCCGGGACGTCATAGCCGGCGGCATCGGCGCGAGCGAGGAAGTCTGTTGCATACGCGCCCAGCCAGCCGTTGGAGTAACGGTCTCCCATCCGCCATTGACCAAAGGCCCCATCGGCGCTTTGGCGATTGAGTAGGGTTTCAACGGAATCGCGTATGCGTCGATGAATATCGTCATCGGTTTCGAGACCCGCCAGTGCCGCCATCTGTCCGGCATAAAGCAGCGGCATGGCGCGGCTGGTTTGTTGCTCGGTGCAGCCGAATGGATAGCGGCTGAGATGTTGGTAGATAGCTGCAGCGTCCATCGGGATGGCGGAGAAGCTGATGGCCAATTCCGCATCACCGGAGTTAAATTCTGCCAATAGTGCGGGGTCTGGCGACCAGTTTTCACCCGCTGCCAGCGCGACTCGCGTGTAATTGGCTTGCGGTCTGAACGCGGATCGAACCTGAATGGGATAGCTGGAATCAAGTTCGATACCTGGGCCTTCAACCGCCATTGTCAGACGGGCAATGCCGATGTCGGATGCGTTGATCCCGACAGATGCATCACGGCGTTCTCCTGTTTCCATCGCAGCGCCATTTCGCGGCTCATCGAAGGAGACGGGCCCGTTGCTGGAAAAAATTGCGACATAGTCGCCAGCTTCGCCTTCAACATTGTCGATGGTCAAAGTGGCTTGGGCTTCATCTCCCGGTGAGAGGAAGCGCGGCAGGATGAGTTCTGCCGGAACGGGATCGCGCACGGTGAGGGCTTGGGAGGCCGACCCAAGAGCTGTGTCGGACCACGCGACCGCCATCAGGCGCAATTCGCCGTTAAAGTCCGGCACTTCGATATCGACCGACGCATTGCCATTGGCATCAAATTCAACCGGCCCGGAAAAGAGCGCGACGGTGCGGGTCGGTACAACGGTCAGACCGGCTCCGCCAATCTGGTCACCGCCGGATCGAACGGGTGCCGCTGCGCCCTGATTGGGATCAAGCAGACGGCCATAATCATCATAAAGCGCCACATCGAGTGCGCGTTGACCGAAATACCAGTCAATCGGATCAGGGGATTCAAAGCGCGTGAGTAGCAGGATGCCTTCATCCACAGCCGCAACGGTGACATAGGCATTGCGCGTGTTTTGACTGGCGTCCAGTTCCACGCTGACGGTCTGACGCGGCCGCACCAGATCCGGCATATCAAAAGAAAGATCGATCGTGCGATCCTCTGCGCTGACCGGAATATAGGCAACGCCGACAGCGCGGCGTGGTCGTGGTTGATCGACAGCATCACGCGGTGTGTAGACCGTCGTCATGACGTAAGCGCCAGTGCCCCATTCTTCGGTGACGGGCAGGGTAAAGCCAACGCCGCCTTCGGGCAGGCTGATCGTGTAGCTGGCGATCACGCGATCGGTGGCGACGACGATCTCGGCCTCACCCGCATAGGGGGCTTGTAAGCTGATCTGCGCCGTATCACCGATGGAAGGCGCGTTTTCTGGAGTGGCGATACGGACGCGGTCCGGCGCTTCAACACCATCTTGTGCCACGCGGCCCCAACCGACCCAGAATCCATAGCTGGAGGCTGCGCCATCGGAACCCGACACTTCGAGGCGGTAATTGCCCCAATCCAGTGGCGGCGTGTTGATGGCGGTGATGTCACCGCCGGTTTGGATGACGCCATCTTCGATTGGCACGGTGAAGCTCGTCCGGCGCCAGCGCCAGTTTCCGCCGCTGGTCCGATACCAATCATAGCGATAATCCTGACGCGTCAAACGCCATTCCAGCCGGGTGTCGACCTGGGTGCCGGCCGCATTCAATGAGACAATGTTGAAGGCGGTTTGAGCGTCGCGCTCGGGCCGACCTTCGAAATTTGGCTCCACACCGATATATAGATCGCGCGGACGATAAGGAATTCGGACGTCATCACTGACAGGCCGCCCACCGGGCTCAATGGCAGAAACAACAACGCGAGCTCGAAGCGGCTGCGTCGCATCGGCCCCGCGATTGGCGGCATCAAGCCCCAAAACAGCGCGACCTGCACCGTCAGTGACCGCATCGGGCAAATCATAAGCGATTTGCTGGAAGGCGCGATCATGGAGACCAAATCGGTAGCCGGAAAAATCAGCAAAAGGTGACGGATCAACCTGGATGCGGACTTCGCCTTCAACTGGAAGACCCGCGCCCGGCGCGCCGTAAAGGAAACGGACATTGGCTTCGATACCCCGGCTCTCGGAGGCTCTGAGCGGAGTAGTGTCATCTGCTTCGATGTCGAGCTCAATGCGTTGAGGAACAAAATCCTCGACCGAGAAGCTGGCGCGTCCAACAACGCCAACACCATCCAATTGCAGCGCCAAGCGCCAGATGCCGCGAGCGGCAGCCGTTGAGATGTCAAAATCGTGCTGTATGCCGCCGCCCATTTCCGCGGCGTCAAAACGCAAACGATCCGATTCAATGCCGTTGGGCGCATAGAGAATGAAGCTGCCGGCCCGGTCATCAATGGCGTTGGCCTCGCGGTCGCGAATAAGCGCCGTTGCGCGGACGGTTTCGCCGGGGCGATAAATTCCGCGATCCAGATAGAGGAAAGCGTCGGCACCATCGGGCGTGCGGCGGCCATTGGTATTGTGCTCGGAGAGATCTACCGGCGAGCGGTTGAAATCGAGCAGGGCAAAATCACCTTCGGGGCCATAGGCCGCCAGAAGGCGCGGCGCATTGGCTCCGGTGCCATTGGTCAGGGGATCGTCGAAACGCACGCGGCCATTTTCGCTGCTTTCGACATTTGCCAGAATTTCGTTCGACTGAGCGAGTAGCTGTATCTCAACACCATCAACCGGACGTCCGGTTTGAAGCGAGCGGACAGTCACATCAATGCCATCCTGTCCGACATAGGACGTGAGAGCGAGATCGGTGATGACGAACCAGCGTTCCGAGCGAGCGGGTTGGTTTTCAGATTCATCGACGGTCGCATCACGGACGCGCAGGAAATAGGCACCGGGTTCCAGAACGCCGATGGTTTCGGCCAATGGCATGACGGTGATGACCGGCGCATTGGGTTCGCCCGACGTATCCATCGTGCCCTGCCAGATCATCCGCCCGACATCGCTCGGGCTTTCATCGCCATAGAGATAGCCCCACTCATCTTCGGCGGCGGTATAGCCCTGGGTGATGTGCCGAAAGACCAGCGCGCGATCGGTGATGCGTAAAACTTCAATTTCCACCTCGTCAACATTGACCGTTTCGATGGGGATACCATCGGCATCAATGCGCGGCAGGATCACCCCGTCGCCGGAAAACCCGACATAGGCGGGGCGGTCGCCAAATTCGATTGTGGTGGTTTCAGACGATGCTAGCGTGTCGCCATCTGCAGACGGCAAGCCCTGTAATAACGTGACTTCGGGAGACTGACCGAAGGTGAGGCCGCCAAGGCAGAGCGAGGCGCCATCAATCTGGAGTGCGACATTCGTGGGTGGGTCGAGCTCTACATAGGGCGCATAATCGACAGATGGATCGAGCGCCTGAGAGAAGACGAAACAAGCCGCCGGTTGGGCAGCTGAAACATCAATACGGTAGCGCAGATAGTCAAACTGGTCAGGGTATTCCGGCTCGGAGCGTGGCGCAGATGCCGATCTGTCTGAGAGTTGTATACCGTTTCGGTCTGGGCCTGATGTGCTGGCCTCTCTCTCTCCACATGCGCTCAACACTAAAGCCAAAGCAACGGCACCAAAGCCGATCCGATTTAATCCGATCACCATTTCAGAAATCTCCCTGTCCCTTCCCCGAACCTCATACTCTCACGAGTAGAGACAAACTTCATCCCCCTGATTTGTGACCATCTGCGGGCGCAAAACAGGTCATTCAATGCCGACTGGCTTGCGGCGCCAAAATCGCGCGCTAGTGTCCGGCAAAAGACGAGGAGGTTTTCATGTCAGATAAAGTCATCGCGATTTCAGGCGGATTTGGCATTCTGGGTGAGGCGGCTGTCAGGGCCGCTCAGGCGCAAGGTTGGACGGTTGTCGCCATCGACCGGGCCGAGGCACCACGCGAAACCTTCCCGGACGGCGTGGATCAACGCGGCGGTATGGATCTGACCGATGCGGGAGCCACCGCAGACCTCTTCAACTCCATCGTCGCAAAACACGGGCGACTGGATGCCCTACTCAACATTGCAGGCGGTTTTCGCTGGGAAACCTTGGAGGACGGCAATATCGAGAGCTGGGACTTCCTCTACGATATCAATGTGAAAACAACGGCGACGGCATGTAAAATGGCGCTTCCCTATCTCAAAGCTGCGCCAGCCGGACGGATCGTCAATGTTGGGGCCGCTGCCGCTTTGAAAGCCGGTATGGGCATGGGCGCATATACGGCGTCGAAGTCTGGTGTCATGCGCTTGACAGAAGCTCTGGCGGAGGAATTGAAATCCACGAATGTCACCGTGAATGCTGTATTGCCGTCCATTATTGACACGCCGCAAAATCGTCAGGATATGCCCGATACGGACCCGGATATCTGGGTGAAGCCAGCTGATCTGGCGGCCGCAATGCTGTTTCTGGCCTCTGATGAAGCGCGGGCGATTACAGGCGCTTTGCTGCCGGTGACAGGGAAAGTTTAGAAGGCCTGCTTTAAATCATAACTCTTATCGGCGGCTTGCTTCGGTGTCAGGTCGCGATCATCTCTAGCCAGAATACGCCGCGCGGCCATGTGATCGGCGGGAGCATTGATGGAATCAACCGCCATCAGCTTGCCACCCTTGAAATAAAAGATTGAAAAGCTGCGGCCACCCGCATCGCCGCGCGTCACCGATTCATCGGCCTCCATCGAAAGTCCGGCCATTTGTAGTTTGATGTCAAACTGGTCAGACCAGAACCATGGCACAGATGTGTAGGGCTCTCGTTTTCCGGTGAGGGTTTTGGCGGCGATTTTTGCCTGATCAATAGCATTCTGAACGGATTCCAGCCGGAGCGTTTGGCCGGTCAGATGGTTGGGATGAGCGGCGCAATCGCCAATGGCGACAATGTCTGGATCAGACGTGCGCGTGAATTCATCAACAACAATGCCGTTTTCACACCGCAGGCCGGATGTCAGGGCCAGATCGTGACAGGGCGCGACGCCTGTTCCCATAACCACCAAATCGGCTTCGACTAAATTTCCATTTTGGAGGGTCACGCCGTCCTGTGTGATTTCGGAGGTCATGGTATCCAGCAGAACAGTGCTGCCATTGGAGCGGTGCAGGTTTTCAAAGAAGCGAGATATTGGTTCGCTGACCGCGCGTTTCATCACCCGGTCGACTGCTTCGATAACTGTCACAGCTTTGCCCATCTTCCGGGCAGATGCCGCGACTTCGAGACCGATAAAACCACCACCAATCACAGCGACGCTTTTGGCACCAGATAAAGCGTCTTTGAGGCGTTTTGAATCCTCAAGGGTACGCAGCGCCAGAACATGTGGCAGGTCGACGCCCTTGATCGGCGGAATGCGGACATTTGCGCCAAGGCATAACGCCAATTTGTCATAGGCGAGCGTTTCACCGGTATCGAGGGCGATCACTTTTGACGAACGATTGATGGCTGTTGCCGACGTGCCGAATCGAGGGGTGATATTACGCTGCTCGTAAAAACTGTCGGCTCGAAGCGGCAAACGGCCCGCTTCAATCTGGTCGAGCAGGAAGGCTTTCGACAGCGGAGGCCGTTGATAGGGCGCGTCGTCTTCTGCGCCCACCAGCGTAATCGGGCCATCATGGCCTTCGCGGCGCAAACTGTCTGCGAGTTGAAGACCCGCCTGGCCGGCCCCGAGAATGACAATGTGTTCCATCATTGAGCGGTTTGAACCTTCCCGTCACGGATCAGTGTCTCGATTTCATCAACTGGGTAGCCCGCATCTGTCAGAATTTTGCGTGTGTGCTCGCCTTGAAAATACCCATTCGTTGGTGTGCTGGTTTCCGTTTCTGAAAACCGTGGCGCCGGTGCGGGTTGTTGAAAGCCGTCAATTTCTACGAATGTACGCCGTGCGACATTGTGCGGATGAGACGGTGCCTCTGCCATGTTGAGGACTGGCGATACACATGCATCTGTCGGTTCGAAGATTTGCGTCCAGTCGTGGCGGGTTTTCGTCGCGAAAATGCGCTCGAACTCTGTTTTCATCTCGTCCCAAGTGGCGGCGTCATATTGGCGGGCACACCAGGTGTCATCTAGGCCCAAGCCTTTAATCAGGTCGGCAAAGAATTGCGGTTCGAGTGCGCCAACAGCCATGAATTTTCCGTCGGCGGTTTCATAGCAACGATAAAAGGGTGCGCCCCCATCAATGATGTTGGCTTCGCGCTTGTCTTGCCAGATGCCGGACGCGCGCAAGGAGTGGATCAGGCTCATAATCGCGGCCGACCCATCCGTCATAGCGGCATCGACGACCTGGCCCATGCCGGTGGTCTTGGCGGAGACCAGCGCAGCCATGACGCCATAGACGAGCATGAGTGAGCCGCCTGCATAATCGCCGACCAGATTGAGCGGCGGAATGGGGCGGCCTTTTTCGCCAATAGGGTTCAGCGCGCCGGAGATGGAAATATAATTGATGTCGTGGCCGGCTCGATCCGCCAGCGGTCCCGTCTGCCCCCATCCTGTCAGGCGGCCATAGACAAGTGCCGGGTTTGCCGCGTGAACCACATCTGGCCCCAGACCAAGCCGTTCGGCGACACCGGGGCGAAAACCTTCGATCAGAATATCCGCAGTCTCGCACAGTTTCAGAACAACGTCCTTGGCTCCGTCTGCCTTCAGATTGACGGCGATGGAAGTTTTGCCCCGGCGGTTCGCATCCTTTGGACGGGCAGGGCCAACGGCCTCAGCCTTGCGGTCGATGGAAATGACGTCGGCACCGAGATCAGCCAGCAACTGACCGGCCATGGGGCCGGGACCAATACCCGCCAGCTCGATCACTTTGATACCCGTTAGAGGTCCACTCATGTCAGCTCCGGCAAACTATCAGGGTGAACATTCCAGATTAATGGCGTCCAACCCTCTGCCGTCTTTCGGGCGGCACAGACATGGCCCGTTTTCACTTTGGCATCACCGTTAAAGCCGATGACTGCATGGAAGTAGCGCAAAATGCCGTTCGATGTGATGACGAGCGCGGGAAGCTCACCGGTCGCCATATCTTCCAGAACGCCCAGCGCATTCGATTTCAATGTCTGATCATCCGGTGACCAGCCTGCATTGTCAGGACGCTTGTGATGTTCTCGCCAGTTTGGAATGGCGTCGGGTCCGAATGTATGGGTGATTTCATCATCAGTTCGCCCCCCCCATTTGCCGTAGTCGATTTCTGTCAAACGTGAATCAATGGCGATGTCCGCATCCGACATGGTGATTGCTTTGACGATATCGGCCGCGCGGCGCGTGCGTTTGAGCGGGCCAGATACAAGGCGTGCCGGTGAGATGCTTTGTTCGCGTAAGGCTTCACCCAGAGCGGCGGCTTGCGCATCTCCGGATTTCACGAGTGGCAAGTCTTCTTTCGCTCCAACCCAGACGATTTTGTCGCCCGGACCGAATGTATTTCCGTGACGGGCGAGGAGAAGGAGGCTCACGAGACCAGCTCGCCTTCGCGGGCGATGATGGCCTCGACCTCGGTAACATCAGACGGTGCATCAACTGACCAGGCGGAACGACTGCGATAATCAACTTCGACAATGCGAATTGGAATGCCATTTTCAAGCGCCCGCAATTGCTCAAGGCTTTCCGCTTGCTCCAGCGGGCTGGGCTCCATGGCAACCAGTCGCCGTAAAGTTTCAGCGCGGTATCCATAGAGGCCGATATGCTGCCAGGTTGGCGTGCCGGCTTCCGGGTTGCGCTGGAATGGAATGACTGTTTTGGAGAAATATAACGCTTTCATATTCTTGTCGAAAACCACGGTCGTCCCACCAACTTCACCCGTTGCTTTTGCAGCGCGGAATTTCGCCTCGGTTTCTGGCGGCATTTTTACGGCGGGCGTCGCCATCTCAATCGACGCATCTGCGCGCATGACGACCGGAACGGCGCCGATGACCCAGGGCGGGGTTAAAACCGCATCGCCCTGCACATTGATGATGATCTCGAAATTTCCGCCTACAACGTCCAAAGCTGCGAGGGCGCGCTCGGTTCCATTGCGGCACGTTTCAGGTGTCATCACGGCTTCACCGCCAAAGGCGGAGACGGCGTCTGCGATACGTTGATCATCGGTGGCGACAATAACGCGATCCACGCCATCCGCCGCAGAGGTGTGTCGCCAGACACGCTCGATCATCTGGCGTCCATGAATTTCCGTCAGCGGTTTGCCTGGAAATCGGGTGGAATTGTAGCGGGCAGGAATGACGGCGAGAACGGACATGGCGACCTATCAGATTTCGAGTTATTGTTTTGAGGCAATCCGTCCGCCTGATCAACAATTGTTGATTTGAGTCTCAAATGCTCCTGCTCAACAATTTGAGAGCAGATATCGCACACGGAGGGTTTTATGCGATTCATTATTATTATGTCTTCTGCGCTTTTAGTGAGCGCTTGCGCCACAACATCGAATGATGACATGGCCGCAGCGCCTCAAGCTGGCAGCCAATCAAACGGCCAATCAGACGCGCCAATAGATGGCCCCAGGATTGTCGAACAAGGTCAGATTGAACGCGTCGAATCAGATGATATTGTTTGCCGTATCGATACCCCGACAGGCACGCGAATGCGCGAACGTATCTGCCGAACACGGGCCGAGTGGGACGCGATTCGGGAAGCTGGGCAGGAACGCATCCGGCATCGGCAATCAACGGGTAATCAGCGAAGTTACTAAACCTGTCCAAAGTTTCAGAATTCGACCTTTGACACGCTCTCTTGGATAATACATTTTGCGCGCCGGATTACGGAACAAGTCGCCGTAAATTTATTACAAAAGCGTGTGCGCGCGAGGGGGTAAAGTGAGAACTTTTTTGATTATGGTTGCAGGATTGGCGTTGGCGTCATGTGCGACCACGTCTGAAACAGGCGATATGGCGAGCAATAGCGCTCCAGCGGCAACTGAAACTCAAGCTGCGGAAACGCCTGCCGAAAGCGCGCCGGCCGCAACCAATACTGCGGAAAATGCTGACGATCCTAATCGTATGGTATGTCGCGCCGA
>Ga0316204_10008687_pt1 | contig 13921 bp, 12 predicted proteins | sample 6monrhotite_MG_2_FD_205661 | JGI IMG/M metagenome (GOLD analysis project Ga0316204, IMG submission 205661) | Microbial mat bacterial communities from mineral coupon in-situ incubated in ocean water Damariscotta River, Maine, United States -... | ecosystem: Environmental > Aquatic > Marine >... | reverse complement strand
AAGGTAAAGTCACCTTAGAAGACTTTATAGTGGGTGCCTCTGAAGCATATACAGAAGATAATATTCAAGCCCAACAATATCAAATAATAGATTTTACTAACTGCTCTTCATTTGACTTATCCAATAATGATATGCGAGAAATCGCAAGGATTGATATAGAAGCTTCACAATCAAATCCAGATATAAAAATTGCAATAATTGCTGCAACAGACGTGGCTTTCGGTATGTCAAGAGTTTATGAAGCTTATGCGGATGAAACCGGTTTTGATATTAAGGTATTTAGAAAAAGTGAAGATGCGGAAGCTTGGATTCGAGAAAAACTAAAAAATAGTGCATAATAATTCTTCAAAAAGAATACAATAAAGCATCACGCCTCCGCTCAGATGTTTCTTACTATGTGATCTACTAAATTGTGATGTGAAATAATCTTTTCAATGTGATAACCTTTTTATACATTAATTAGCACTCCACTAATGTTGCTTAATCTAATTGATAGTTTGTTTCTTATATCTAGTGGAGTTGTCGGTACTTTTGGGTTTAGATGATATTAAAGGTAATAAGCCGATTTGCCCGCTGGGGCAGGCTTCTGTTCCTTCCTCTTTTTGGGTGCAGCCATTCGCACCTGCCTGTTCGAAATTTTCACACTAAACTACTAGTTTGTGTCGGGTTATTATTTTTCTCAACGATCCACTATTCGTATGCATTGCAATTAAGTAGTGATACTTCAGTTGCAACAGCTGGATATTACCAATTGACCTGGTCTGGTAAAGCTAACATTTACCAGTTGCAGGAATCGACAACATCTGATTTCAAATCAATCAAAGTTATTTATCAAGGTAAAGATCTGGCGCGTGTCATCAGCGGCAAATCGGATGGCGATTTTTTTTATCGTCTAGCTGATTCAAAAGATTCACAACTTAGCAATACCGTTAAAGTGGCTGTGAGCCATCATTCTATAATGCATGCAGTTTTATTTTTTATTGCCGGGGCCATGGTATTTATCGGTATTTTATTTCTCATTATTAAAGGTAATCGACTCGAAAGTTGAACAAAATATGAAAATTCTTAATATCAATAGAGAACGTTTACAGTCAGATATAGAAACACTGGCCGAAATTGGCCGGAGTGATGATTATGGCATATATCGCATGGCATTTAGCGAAGGTGATCTGCAGGCTAGGCAATGGTTTAAAAGTAAAGTAGAAGAGGCCGGGCTGGACTTTTTTCAAGATGGCGCAGCCAATTTACATGCTCGATATCAATGGGATGCTAAAACACCCTCAGTCATGATGGGTTCGCATATTGATACTGTCCCTGCAGCAGGCCATTTAGATGGTGCGCTCGGTGTCATTGTGGCATTGGAATGTTTACGTTGTATTAAGGAGCAAAACCTTGATATCCATTATCCACTTGAAGCGGTTGCCTTTAGTGATGAAGAAGGTCGATTTGGTGGCATGCTTGGTTCTCAAGCCATAGCAGGAATGTTAACGCCAGAAAAAATTATCAATGCACAAGATCTCGAAGGGATCAGTTTGATTGAAGCGATGGAAAAAGCCAATCTTAACGCGATGGATGCTTTACATGCCAAACGTAAACCAGATTCAATTCATTCTTATCTTGAGCTGCATATAGAGCAAGGTCCGATTTTGGATAATACAGAAATCAGTGTTGGTAACGTTGATGCCATAGCGGGCTTATTTAAGTGGGATGTGACATTAACTGGAGCCGCTAATCATGCGGGCACCACTCCTATGAATATGCGCAAAGACGCTTTTATGGGCTTAAGTGAATTTGCATCCCAAGTGCAACGAATTCTCGATGAAAATGGCAGCCCCCGTAGCGTTGGGACTATCGGACGGGTTGATATAAGCCCCGGTGCAGCCAACGTGATTCCCGGTAAAGTCGACTTTTCACTAGAAGCACGTGATACCAATCCAGATATTCTTAACGATTTGGCAAACGCATTTCGAAAATCGTTATCGTCTATAGCACGTAAACATGAATTGATGTTTGAGTTTCGTGTTCTTAGCGAAATTTCTCCGGTAAAAAGTGATATCGGCATTGTTAAGACGGTTGAGAATGTTTGTAAATCATTAAAAATTCCCTTTTTACAAATGGCTAGTGGTGCTGCGCATGATGCGCAGATCATGGCAAGCATTACCCGAGCAGGAATGATATTCATTCCGAGTAAAGATGGCCGTAGTCATTCTATTGCTGAGTGGACGGACATGGATGATATCGAAAAAGGCGCTAACGTTGCCCTTAATAGTATGTATCGGATAGCAGGAGGCCAGTTGTGAAAGATATATCTAAAACTGAATTAAAAGATGTCAACAAAGAGTTTTTACACGTTGATCCACTTGAAGAAAAATATCGTGAGTCGATTGCAGAAGCACCGGGTATTGTTGAATCAATTGAAAAGCATAAAACCGCTTTATTAGTTATTGATTTGCAATACCTTGATGCTGCCCCAGGTTTTGGAGTATTTGCTAATGCGGAAAAATCGGGTGTGCCTAAGGAAGCACAGGAATATTATTTTAAACGACTCGACCATGTTGTGTTGGCAAATGTGCGCAAGTTACAGGACAAGTTTCGGGATTTAGGTCTTGAGGTTATTCATACTCGTATTATGTCTATGACGAATGATGGTAGAGAACGTAGTCCCGGTCATAAACGCTTAAATCTCCATGCTGCACCAGGCTCAAAAGAATCAGAATTTCTTGTTGAAGTTGAGCCAAAGGGTGATGAAATTATTATTAATAAAACGGCAAGCGGCGTTTTTAATGCCACAAATGTTGAATACATTTTAAGAAATATGGGAATCACCGGTTTGTTTATTTGTGGTGTTTACACTAACGAATGCGTTTCAACTACGGTACGTGATGCTTGTGATCGCGGTTTTTATACCACCATGATTAATGATGCTTGCGCCACCGTTACACCTGAATTACATAACGCCACTATAGATACCATACGAGATCGTTACGCTCGTGTAATGACAACTGAAGAGGCAGTTAAAGAACTTAAAGAGCTCGCATCGGAATGAATAATATAGCTTCATCAGTGCTAGATGCTAATACAGGCTGGATAATACTGTCTGTCTTTAGCTTGGTCTGGATTTTTTTAGGCTGGTACTGGGGACGCAAAGTAAAAAAACTCGATGATTTTATGCTAGCAGGTCGTAATGTTGGTATGTCTTTAGGTATAGCAACGGCGATGGCAACCTGGGTCACCAGCAACACGACTATGGCAGCACCGCAGTTAGCATTGCAGCTGGGTATTTGGGGCATGCTGGGTTATTCGCTGGGTTCGGTTGGCTTAATGTTATTCGCACCTTTAGCTAAACGTATCCGTCAGCTAATGCCTAACGGTTATACCAGTGGTGACTTTATTCGTTTACGTTATGGGGTTACTGCCTGGCGGGTGTTCCTTATTATTTCGCTATTTTATGGTATTGGTTGGTTGATCAGTTTAGGTATGGCCGGTGGTGTATTAATTAATGCATTAACGGGTATAGATTACCGTTTGGGTATGACTGTGATACTGGCTATTTGTGTGACGTATACATTATTAGGTGGACTACGTGCGGTCATTGGTACTGATTTTATTCAAACAATAATTATTCTGGTTGGCGTTGTTACTCTTGCATGGCTGGCCATTGATAAAATAGGGTTTGAGCCTATGCATGCTGCTGTTTTAGAAGAGCGTCCGGAACTGCTTAACCTGTTAATGCCTGCTGCCATTATGTTCCTGTTTAACAATTTACTCTTTGGTGTTGGTGAAATATTTCATTCGAATGTCTGGTGGAGTCGTGCATTTGCTTTTCGTGAAGGTGTTGGTTTTAAAGCATATATGACGGCGGGTATTTTTTGGATGCCTATTCCTATTGTTGCAGGGTTCATTGCACTCGCAACGCCGGCATTAAATTTAAATATTCCTGCTGCAGATATGGTTGGCCCAATGGTAGCTGCTAAATTGCTAGGCTTTGGTGGTGCAATATTGGTTTTTATTGTTGTCTTCTCTGCATTAGCATCGAGTCTTGATTCATTGTTAGCCGCCACGAGTGATTTGGTATTACAAGATATTTATCGTGGTCATTTTTATCCGCAAGCAAGTAAAGAACAGTTACGCAAAGCTGCGCGTTGGATTGTTTTATTTCTCGGTGTCATAACCTGGTTATTATGTTTACCCCGTTTAACAACACTTGCCTCATTACTTTATTTTACCGGCGCGTTTGTTGCCAGTACTATCTGGCCGATCCTGGCAGGACTTTATTTAAAGAGAGCATCCTCAACAGGGGCAACCGTTGCGATGCTGTCTGGCACGTGTATTGGTTTGTGGTCATATTTCGCAATTGGTTTTTATGTTGCGGCATTAGTCTCAGCCGTTATTTCAATGAGCGTTGTCTTAATCAGCTTATGGCTCAAACCAGAACATTTTGAATGGGCAAAGCTAAATGAAAAAACACAGCAGGAAATAGCATGATAGTGTCATCAGGTTTTCTTAGTGTGATGGTGAGTGTTGCTTTAACTATAACAATTATTGCACCTGTAATTTTAATTTTTCTTTGGATAAAAGACTGGATAAAAGGTCAATTATGGTAAAAAAAGTACACCCAAAACTAGAAGTACCCATCGAGGCAGAAAACTGGACTGAAGGCATCGAACTACCTTTAGCATTAATGGAACAAGTTGATGAAGATTTTGCTTCTACAGCAGAGCTTGCAAACCATTCTGTTATATCCGCTAGACAGTTTAGCCGGACTCAATTGATTCAACTGTGTCGCCTTGCTGCTAAGTTTGAAACACAGCAAAGCTTTGGGCAATTTCCTTTAACAGGAAAAATTCTTATCAGCGCATTTTATGAACCGAGTACGCGTACTCGACTTTCATTTGAAAGTGTCTGGCACAGATTAGGGGGGGATATTATTTCGATTACCGATCCTTCAACGACGGGTATTGCTAAAGGTGAATCTCTCAAGGATGTCGCGGAAATGATGAACCATTATGGTGACGTCGTGGTATTGCGTGACTCTAATGAAAAAGCCATATATCAAATGCTAGAATCATTACGCATTCCCATTATTAATGCGGGTAATGGTACTGATGAACATCCTACTCAGGCCTTAGCGGATATGTATGCCATCTTTAAATGGCGTCCTGCATTAATGATGAATGAAGTAAGCCAAGAAAAGAAAGTGACTATTGGCATTATTGGTAATCCAAGCAAGATGCGCACAGTGCGCAGTTTGTTACTGTTTTTATCGCGAATAAGTAATGCGATTAAAGAAGTTGTTATCATCAGTAACTCAACAGACTTATTTGACCCAAGTCAGAAAGAAGAGTTAGAAGAAGAAGGTTTGCAAGTACGAGTTAGCCATCAACTTGATAGTGAACTGCCTGATTTTGATATTGTTTACATTAATGCAATAGCCTGGGTCGGCGATACCTATGAAGAGCATGGTGTTGAATATAGGCTTAGTAAATCTTCGCCATTGAAGAAAGATGCCATTATTCTTCACCCATTAGCGCGAGGTGAAGAGTTATCAACTGATTTGGATGACACTACTCACAACTGGTATTTTGCACAGGCACGTGGTGCCGTTTTTGCAAGAATGGCATTAATGTCTAGTCTGGTACGTTTTTAATATTTTTTATAAAGAGTTAGAGGTTAATTTTATTTTATGTGTGGTATAGCGGGTATTTTTCATAGTAATCCTAGTAAAAAAATTGATCCACAGCTTTTGGTTAACATGGCTGCCATTCAATATCATCGTGGTCCTGATGGCTTTGGTTATAAACTCCTTGAAGAAGAAGGTGTTGGTTTTAGTCATGCACGATTATCCATCATTGATCTTGATGAAGACAGGGCAAGACAACCCTTTATTTCTGCTGATGATAATTTATTACTGGCTCATAACGGTGAATTATACGATTACAAAAAAATTCGCGCTAACTTAACACTAGATGGTGCACGTTTTCAGACTAAGAGCGATTCAGAGTTAATCTTACATCTTTATCCTCGTCTTGGCTTTGAAGATATGCTTAAACAGTTACGAGGTGAGTTTGCATTTGCTTTGTTTGATAAACAGCATGATCGACTTATGCTGGTACGAGATCGTTTTGGCGTCAAACCTTTATACTGGACAGAAACTAATGGCAAGATTGTTTTTGGATCGGAATTAAAAGTTATATTTGCTGATCCGGATGTAGACCGTAAATTTAGTGCGCAAGGTGTTTATCATCAGCTAATGCAAACTATCGTTCCGGGTACTACTGCATTTGAAAATATTCATCAGGTTAAACCTGGGCATGTTGTCACGATAGAAAGAAATCATGGTAAGTTTTTAATTAAGGAAGAATGTTACTGGGATATGGATTTTCCTTTACTGCAAGAAAGACAGGAAAATGATTCATCAGATGAGTCTTATTATATTAACGGTGTAAAAGAAAAATTATTAGAAGCTGTTCAGTTGCGCCTTGAGGCTGATGTTCCCGTTGCCTGTTATTTGTCGGGTGGAATTGATTCTTGTTCAATCTTAGGCATGTCGGCTGCTAGCCAACAATCCTCGGTCAAAGCGTTTACTATTGGTTTTGATGATAGCGACTATGATGAAACACCTATTGCGACTGAAATGGCAAAGTCAGTTGGTGCCGATCAGGATGTTATGGTTCTCAAAGCTGAGCATCTTTATGATAATTTCGTTGAGACACTCTGGCATACTGAAAGAACGATTTACAACACACTGGGTGTTGCTAAGCTCTTGATGAGTCGGCATGTTAATAAAGCAAAATACAAAGTGGTTGTAACAGGTGAAGGATCTGACGAATTGTTTGCCGGCTACCCAGCATTTCGTCGTGACATGTTTTTACATGGTATGGATACCTTGTCACCAGCTGAACGTGTTGAGTGGGAAGGCATGTTGGCAGAAGCCAACAAATTGTTCAAAGGTGCAATGCTTGCAGAAAATGAAGTGAGCGATCCTGCGTTAAATGATGTGATCGGTTTTACTCCTTCTTGTTTACAGCCTTGGCTAGCTTCGGCAACACATGTGCCGAACTTACTAAATTCTGATTTACGTGAAAAGTTGTGTGACTATAAACCCGGTAAAGCCATTGCCGATGCACTTAATGCTGATATGTTAAAAGGTCGGCACCCGTTGGATAAGGCTCAATATGTTTGGATTAAAACGATGTTAGAAGGGCAAATACTAACATGGGGTGGAGACCGGGTTGATATGGCAAACTCGATGGAAGCACGCCCACCATTTTTAGATCATCATCTTGCCGAGTTCGCGACTCAGGTTCCCCCTTCAATGCGCATCAAAGGTAAAATAGAAAAATACGTGTTACGTGAAGCGATGAAAGGTGTTTTACCAAAAACACTCTATGAGCGTGAGAAGTTTGCCTTTATGGCGCCTCCTGCTCATACAGACCCAAAAAAATGGTCCGCTATGAAAGCATTAGCTGATGAATACTTATCAAACGAAGCGATCGATAATGCGGGTATTCTTGATAAAGAAGGAGTACAAGCGTTGTTTGATTTGCATGAGGCTAAAGACACTCCAGTATCGACACTGGTACAACTTGATGCGGTTATCAATCATATGATTGGTATTCAGGTACTTCATCAACATTTTGTTGAAAATGATGTACCAGCGCAAGCTTATGCTAAAGCTACTGAATTAGGTTGGCATCCATAATATAGTTTTTCAATAATTGAATTTGAAAGTTTGTATACATAACTAATTGATGCAGTAAATTAAATGATGAGGTTAACAATAAAAAAGCCCCTTAATTGGGGCTTTATTATTTGAGATTTATTGAACGTTATTTGATTTCAATTTTCGCTTTACTACGGAGATTGATTACATAGTCTTGTAAACGTTTATTTTGAATGACGGGTTTAATTTGTTCTTTTATCGCTTCAAATTTAGGTAGTTCACGTTCACGTGTATCTTCTAATTTGATGACATGAAAACCAAAACGTGTTTTAACAGGTGTTTGGCTATGTGTGCCTTTCTTTAATTTAGCTGTTGCCTGTGAAAAAGCTGGAACCATTTGTGCAGAAGAGAACCAACCTAGGTCGCCACCATTTTTGCCTGAAGGTCCGGTTGATTCTTTTTTCGCCATTTCTTCAAAGTTAGCACCATCGTTTAATTCTTTAATAAGTTCTTTTGCTTTCGCTTCGTCTTTAACTAAAATGTGACGAGCTTTAAATTCTTTTGGATCAGCTGTGCCAATTTGTGCGTCATACACTTCTTTTAATTCTTTATCAGTCACAGGTTTTACTGCGGGTGATTTTGAAATAACAGCTTGTATTAATACATTGTCTTTTAATTGTTGAATTTGCGCTTTGATCTTTTTATTTTTATCTAGCTTTTGTTTTTTAGCTTCTTGTAACAACACTTCACGATTGATTAATTCGTCTAACACCATTTTACGATCAACAGGTGCTTGATTACCTTTTGGGTTTTGTGCAGCACGTTGTTTTAAATGATCTTGATATTGTTGTTGCGTGATACTTTTGCCATTGACTGAAGCAACATCATTTTTGCCTAAAGCAAAAGCAGATTGTGTAAATAATGTGGCGAGTAAAATACTGGCAGCACTGATAGTAAATTTGTTCATTTTATTTTCCTTAATAACTTTTGTTGAATTAGGGTAATACTTTTTTAAAGGGTTTAACAATGACCGACTCATATGCGCCGGATTCAAGATAAGGATCATCATTCGCCCATGCTGTGGCATCGTCTAATGAGTCAAACTCAGCAATGACCAATGAACCCGTGAAACCCGCAGGGCCCGGTTCGTTGTTATCAATGGCAGGATGAGGGCCTGCAATAATGAGTCGTCCTTGTTCTTTTAAATCTTCTAACCGTTTAATGTGGGCAGGTCGAACTGACATTCTTTTTTCTAGACTGTTTTCGACATCTTGTGAAATTATGGCATATAACATGTTCTTCGTTAGGCTCTTCTTTAGGTTGAGGTTTTTCTTTGGGTATAAGTTTGGAATAAGTCGATTGGCTAGTTTTTAGAATGGTTTTGTCATTTTTTTATTGTATGGCAATTATATCTGTTTTCATCAGCTTCGGCTAAATGTGTTTGTTGCTCGAATAATGACTCCAATCTACCTTATTTGGTTCATTTTAGGACAGTATAAGGGGTAATTTGTTCCAATTCGAGCGTTACCCACATCACATTTGTGCGATGTTGCTTTAATTTCAGCACAACCTTACTTTAATCAGGTAGACTTCTGCGAATATGAGTTTACGCTACGATTTACATAGTCATTCCACTGTTTCTGATGGCACATTGAGCCCAACAGAACTGATTCAACGCGCCTATGAGAATGATGTTTCTGTGCTTTCTTTAACTGATCACGATGCCACCGAAGGGCTTCATGAAGCGGCCGCTGCGGCTAACAAGCTCGGCATGCATTTTGTACCGGGAATTGAATTGTCGGTAACATGGTCACACCAAACGATTCATATTGTCGGATTAGGTATTAATCCTGATGATGAAACACTTAATAACGGGCTTAAAGCGTTACGTGAGTTTCGTGTGCGCCGCGGCGAAGAAATAGCGCGCAAACTAGAAAAGGCTAATTTCGACAAGCCACTTGAAGGTGCTCAAAAATTTGCTGGTGGTGAAATTTTAAGCAGAACACATTTCGCACGCTATATTGTCGAACAAGGCAGAGCAAAAGATATGCGCCAAGTCTTTAAACGTTTTCTAGTGAGTGGTAAACCGGGCTATGTGGCAGGAAAGTGGGCGAGCTTAGAAGACGCACTTAGTTGGATTCATGGTGCTGGCGGGCTAGCGGTTATTGCGCATCCGGCACGCTATAAACTCTCGGCGACTCGTTTACGGCAGTTGATTTCAGAATTTAAAGAGCTCGGTGGCATTGGTTTCGAGGCCATTTCGGGTAGTCACAGCCCTGATGAAGAATTACGCATGGCCCAATTAGCCAATCAGTTTGATTTATTTGTTTCTAAGGGCTCAGATTTTCACAGTCCTGAATTTGTCTATCGTGAGCTCGGTGCCTTGGCTGAAATACCAGCAGGTAGCCAGCCGCTTTGGCAGAGTGATCAGTGGAAAGAAAGAATTGATAGTAAATGGGTGCAGCACTCATGAGCCAGTTTTTTCAGATTCACCCCGATAATCCACAAAAGCGCTTAATCCATCAGGCGGTTGAAGTTTTGCAGCAAGGCGGGGTGATTGTCTATCCTACCGATTCGGCTTATGCCTTAGGTTGCCATCTTGATGATAAAAAAGCGGCTGATCGTATTCGTAAAATTCGCCAAGTGGGCGACAAGCATAACTTTACCCTTATGTGTCGTGACTTATCAGAAATCAGCACTTACGCTAAGTTGGGTAATAACTCACTCTATAGAAGTTTAAATGCGCATACCCCGGGTAAGTACACTTTTATTCTGAACTCGACTTCAGAGGTGCCTCGTCGATTAATGCATCCTAAACGTCGCACCATTGGTATTCGTGTGCCATCAAACCCGATTGCGCAAATGTTGCTAGAAGAGCATCGTGAACCGATTATGAGTACAACGTTGATTATGCCGGGTGATGATATGCCACTGACGGATCCTTACGATATAAGAGATTTACTTGAGCATCACGTAGATTTGGTCATTGACGGAGGCTATTGCGGCCTTGAGCCGACCACGGTGGTGGACATGACAGGCGAAATTCCAGAGGTGCTTCGAGAAGGAGAAGGGGATCCTTCTCCGTTTCAATAATATGATATCAGAGAGGCCACTTATAATATCTATTATCACATGAAGAAAATAACTTAAGCTGCTGTTTTTATTATATATATTATATTTTAACCTGGCCTTTTAAATTGTCGAAATTCATTGCCAGCATTTTAGAAAAAGGCTTTTGACCGCGCAATATTCCACGTATAATCAGCCACATAATGCAAACCATAAAAAGAATATCTTCAGTGAAACCCTATCAATTTCAATTTGACGCATGGTGCTAAGCCTGTGCGCTTAATTCTGCAATAAATAATCTCGGAACTCTCAGGAGAAAAGATTGAATTCCCTAACGAATCAACAACAACGTGTGTTGTCTGGCATGCGTCCGACAGGTGCTTTACACCTTGGACATTATCATGGTGTTTTAAAGAACTGGATAAAACTTCAGCATGAATATGAGTGCTACTTTTTTGTTGCAGACTGGCATGCGTTAACGACACATTATGAAGAATCTCATATTATTCAAGAAAACGTTTGGGATATGGTGATTGACTGGTTAGCGGTTGGGGTGAATCCGGGTTCGGCTACTATGTTTATTCAATCAAAAGTACCTGAGCATGCTGAGCTGAACGTGTTGCTTTCAATGATGACACCGCTTTCATGGCTAGAACGTGTACCGAGTTATAAAGACCAACAGCTTAAACTTAAAGAACGCGATTTAGGAACTTTCGGTTTTTTGGGCTATCCGCTATTACAAAGTGCAGATATTTTAATGTACAAAGCAGGTTTAGTTCCAGTTGGTGAAGATCAAGTTGCTCATGTTGAGTTAACACGTGAGATTGCACGACGTTTTAATCATATCTATGGGCGAGAAGCAGACTTTGAAGAAAAAGCCGAAGCTGCGGTAAAGAAAATGGGTAAGAAAAACGCCAAGCTTTACAATGAGTTGAGAAAAAACTACCAAGAAAAAGGCGATGCTGAAGCACTAGAAAGAGGCCAAGCGCTACTGGATAACCAACAAAATATTACCCTCGGCGATAAAGAACGTTTGTTTGGTTTTTTAGAAGGCAGCGGCCGAATTATCTTACCTGAACCGAATTCTATTTTAACGCCAGCATCTAAAATGCCGGGTTTGGATGGTCAAAAAATGTCCAAATCTTATGGCAATACCATTTCATTACGAGAAGATCCGCAAGTCGTTGAACAAAGTTTACGCACCATGCCGACTGATCCGGCGCGAGTTCGCAGAACTGATCCGGGTGACCCAGAAAAATGTCCTGTCTGGAATTTGCATCAGGTATACTCAGATGAAGAGACCAAAACATGGGTAAATGAAGGTTGCCGAGCAGCCAGTATTGGTTGTATAGATTGCAAAGGCCCCGTGATTGATGCGGTACAAGCTGAACTCACACCAATACGTGAACGAGCTAAAGAATTTGAAGCTGATCATGATTTAGTGCGCAATACGATTAACGAAGGTTGTGATCGTGCACGTGATGTTGCTAAGCAAACGATTGCTGAAGTGCGTCAAGTCATGGGTTTAGAATACAGCTAATTAAAAACATAAGGTTAAAAATTGGATACTGAAAACGGACAACCCGAACAACAAGAAATGCCTTTTGCTGTAGTGCAAGGCAGTCCTCTAACGGTTGTGCCTAAAGATCTTTACATTCCACCTGATGCATTAGAAATTTTTCTGGATGAGTCGTTTGAAGGCCCGTTAGATTTATTACTCTACCTTATTAAGCGTCAAAATTTAGATATTTTAGATATTCCTGTTGCGGCGATTACCGAACAATACATGGAATATATTGCTTTAATGGAAGACATGCGCTGGGAGCTGGCAGCTGAGTATTTACTTATGGCTGCGATGCTGGCTGAAATTAAATCACGCATGTTGTTGCCGAGACCGAAAGCCGAAGAAGAAGATGAGGGCGATCCACGTGCTGAACTTGTTCGTCGTTTGCAAGAATATGAACGCTTCAAAAAAGCGGCTGAAGACATTGATTACCTGCCGCGTTTAGAACGTGACATACATGTTGCTGAAGCAAAAGGTCCTGATCTTAAAGTTGTACGTAATCCACCTGATGTTGACTTAAAAGATATTCTCGCGGCCTTTAAAGATGTAATGCAACGAGCGACATTATATGAACATCATCATATCGCGATGGAACCTTTATCTGTGCGTGAACGTATGTCGCTTGTTTTAGATAAATTAAATGCGGATACTTTTACTGATTTTGGCGAGCTTTTTACTATAGAGGAAGGTAAGAGCGGCGTTGTGGTTAGTCTATTAGCTATTTTAGAACTCATTAAACAGTCTTTAATTGAAATTGTACAAACTGAAACGTTTGGCCGGATTCATGTTAAAGCCTTGGTTAATGTTAATAAATAAATTTAAGTTAGGATATTGTTTAGATGAGCGAATCAACACCAGCAGACACTTCAAATGAAAATGCTGAAGAATTAGAGAAACCGAAAAAAATTATTATTAACTCTGATCTTAGTCAAACAGAGCTTATGCGTATTTTAGAAGCTGCGTTGTTTTCTGTTGGACAAACATTGAATCTTGATCGCTTAATGAGTTTGTTTCCCGATGATAAGCACCCTGGTAAGGATGCGATTAAAGAAGCCCTAAGCACTTTGCAAAATCAATATCTTGAACATACATCATTAGAGCTAAAAGAAGTTAGTAGTGGTTACCGTTTTCAAGTTAGAGATGATTACTCTAGTTGGGTTGCTAAATTATTTGAAGAGCGTCCTGCTCGATATTCACGTGCCACATTAGAAACATTAGCGTTGATTACCTATCGCCAACCTATTACACGTGCGGAGATTGAAGAAGTGCGTGGTGTAAGTGTGAGTTCGCAAATTATTAAAACGATGATTGAACGAGATTGGATTCGTGTAGTTGGACATCGTGATGTACCGGGTAAGCCAGCTTTATATGCAACAACAAAAGGCTTCCTTGATTACTTTAATCTTAAAAGTTTAAATGAGTTACCTGCACTAGCTGATTTACGTGATATTGATGCGATTAATGCGGAGCTTGATCTACAAGTTGCTGAAGTCCCTTCATTAGGAAGTGAACAACATAAAGCTGAAATTGGTTCTGATACAGATAGTGAAAGTGAAAACGCAGAATTAGAATCACTTGAGGCAGACTCTTTAGCACAAACCCAAGAAGAAGCGCCTGAAGTTATT
>Ga0316204_10008686_pt1 | contig 13922 bp, 10 predicted proteins | sample 6monrhotite_MG_2_FD_205661 | JGI IMG/M metagenome (GOLD analysis project Ga0316204, IMG submission 205661) | Microbial mat bacterial communities from mineral coupon in-situ incubated in ocean water Damariscotta River, Maine, United States -... | ecosystem: Environmental > Aquatic > Marine >... | reverse complement strand
CTTTTGTACGGGATATCCCTGGTGATAATAATGACGAAGCAATTGTTTGCGCTATTATAGGGCTTGGAAAAAGCCTACAACTGGATGTCATTGCAGAAGGCGTTGAGCTTATTGAACAGCAAGAGTTTCTTCATTTTCACGGTTGCCGTGAGGTTCAAGGCTATTTGCACAGTAGACCGCTCGATGCTGACACGCTCACTAATTGGCTAACACATTATTCAGAACAATTTAGTTAAATAGAAGCCGTGTGCAATCACTTTTTACCGGTTCCAAAACACTTATATTTTTTCTCATACATCAAGGCATCAGATTGATCTAATAGCGTTTCAATTGTATGCTCCTGAGCATTCTCCACTGTCACAATGCCATCAGAAAATGAAATATCATAGCCGTTGTTTTCTTCTTTATTGTAGTTTTCTATGGATTGGCGTAAACGTGAAATTATTTTTTCTGCATGCTCAGAGACCGTATTAGTTAACAGTACAACGAACTCGTCGCCACCCATCCTGGCAATTACATCTGAATCTCGAAATATATGCTTCATTTTCTCTGCAAAGGTAATTAATGCCTTATCCCCTTCTGCATGCCCAAACGTATCATTAATTGATTTAAAATTATTAAGATCGAAATAGACCAATGTCACAGGGATATTCTGTCTAGCACATAAATTTAAACTTTTTTGTGCAAGTAATGTAAAGCCTCGCCTATTTGATATTAAAGTCAGATCATCTATCGTAGCCAACTGTACAGCCGCCAGCTCACGCTCAGCGAGTTCAGCAAGATCTCTCAATGCCTCAATATCGTCCTTATTCAGTATTCTTGGCTTACTATCAATAATACACAGCGTTCCCAGTTTGCTACCATTTAAATGTTTCAGCGTATATCCAGCATAAAAACAAACATACGGATCATTAGTAACTAATGGGTTATCGAAAAAGCGTTCATCTTGCGTCGCATCACTAACCATAAAAATATCATCAGATAAAATAGCATGTCCACAAAATGACACTTCCCGCGTAGTTTCAGTCGCCTCTAGGCCAGAGTGTGATTTAAACCACTGTCTATTAGCATCAACAAGACTAACGAGTGCAATCGGCACATCAAACATCCGTTTTGCCAAACGTGTCAATCTATCAAAGCGTTCCTCAGCTCCCGTATCCAAAACATCAAGCGAATAAAGTGTTTTGAGCCGTTCCTCTTCATCATGGGGAGTATCAGGTTTTTTCATAAACGACCTCTTAGGTTTATCTACATACTTGGCGGAGGCTAGTGAGCCGTGTGGAAAGTTATCTGACAACGATATACACCACCTAATTTTTAAGCAAGCGGTGCAATGCCCACTACTGATACCCCCGAATTCATACAATAACGGCAACGTTTTAAATTTAAAAGGGTGAGTCAGCGGCTGATAGAATCGTAAGCTCTCATCCAAACGACTCAAGCGAGCAAATTATGTCGTTTCAGCAACTAACTCTCGAACAAAGATATCACATTCAAGCCAAGCTGGAAGTAAGCGCTAGCTACGAAAGCATCGGCAGTGCCATCTATCTCCACAAATCAACGGTTAATCGTGAGATAAATCACTTAGGCCGAAATGTTTATAGCGAAAAATAGGCCCATCAACAAGCGACCTCCCTGAGTCATCAAGCCGAAAAATACACAGATCGTTCAACTTCTGCAAGCAGAGCTTGGAGCGGAGACCATAGTCAATCGACTACGACTTGAATTTGGTAAATCTATCGCGTCACACGAAATGACCTACCGCTGGACTTTCCCCGATAGAGATAACGGTGGCAAGCTATACAAGCGCCTTCTAAGGGTCAGAAAACCCTATCGGAAACATTATGGCAATAAGGATAGCCGGGGAAATATACAAAACCGCATTGGCATTGGAGAACCAGCAAAAATTGTTGAGAAGATGACAACTCCAGGTGGCTGGAAAGACGATACTGTGCATGGAAAAAATGGTTTCGTTGCTCAACAATCATGAAACCTGTCACACACTGATATTAAATGATGGCGTGGGATTTTATGGTCACCAAAAGATTGCCAAGCAGGCTAGTGTTGATCCCTTCTTTGCAGAGGTATTCTAAAATGGCTCTTACCAAAGAAACCGTACTTCTCGAAGGTATCGCCTCAGCGATTACATCGAAGAGTTGAGAGAATTAACAATCGGCCAATGAAGATTTTAGCTTGGAAAACGCCGTATGGGGTTCCTTTTGAAGCGAGCGTTGCCTTTATTTAGTTGTATTCGGGAAAGTATCTCCTAGCTCGTTCAGAGATTCTAGTATCTTGCAGGGATCCTCTCCTTTTATTAAATAGTTGCTGGCACCGAGTAATATGGCTTTTTCCTTTGACTCATCATCATCTACGGATGTGACCATAATGACTTTAGTCGTTGGGGATATTGTGTGAAGCTTTTCTAGGGTTTCAAGCCCATTGAGGTCAGGCATGACCAGATCAAGAAATATTACATCAAAAGAGTTTTTTTCGGCCTGTTTCAGGCATTCCAGGCCGCTTGATGCTTGACGTTCAACATGAAACCCTTTTGCTTCTAACAGTACCGTTAACACTTCTCGAAAATGATCATCATCATCCACGATGAGTATAGATAGGCCTTCATGGTCAGCTTGTTCCTGTTTGTCCCATTGCTCTTTTATTTCCAGCATCTTTGGCAGTACACCATCGAGTAATTCGATGAGCCTGGGATCAAAGTGCGTACCCGCCCCTTTTTTTACCTCATTTAAGCTTTCCTCGATACTCCAGGGTTCTTTGTAGGGGCGCTTCATGGTTAAGGCATCAAACACATCAGCGATGGCAACAATGCGAGCCGACTCTGGAATCGCATCCCCTGAAAGACCTTTGGGGTAACCACTTCCATCCCATCTTTCGTGATGATAGCGAGCGACCTCTGCTGCCAGTTTGAATAAGGGAGACGTGCCTTGGTTTAAGATTTCGTAGCCGGTTTCGGCATGCTGCTTCATGTGCTCCCACTCCTCGGCAGTGAGTTTTCGTGGGGCTTTTAACACCGAATCCAGCGTGCCAATTTTTCCAGTATCGTGCATTGGGGCTGCGAGTTCCAGGCGTTTAGCCATGGCCTTAGACCAACCGGCTGCCTCAGCGATTATGCGTGAGTAAGCCGCCATACGCCAGATATGAACACCTGTATCGCTGTCGTTGTAGTGGCCTGCCTCACCCAGCATGAAGATCGCCTCCCGCTGTGTAATTTCAAGCTCTTTGGCTCGCACCAGTGAAAGGTGAGTTTTCACTCTGCGCAGTACTATCGGCCCAGATACAGGCTTTTGTATGTAATCAACGGCCCCAACATCAAAGCCCTTCGTCTCATCATCTTGCTGCCCCATAGCGGTAACAAAAATAATTGGGATATCTTCCGTAATCGGATTGGCTTTGAGTTGTTCACAAACTTGATAACCGTTCAAACCTGGCATCATAATGTCCAGCAGAATTAGATCCGGGTGGTGCTGGCTAGCCGCCTCTAATGCTTTTTCCCCATTGGGGGCAAAAATGAGCTGATAGTAATCTTTGAGAATCTGCTGTAACAGCTTTAGATTGTTGGGTTCATCATCAACCAACAGAATCTTAAACTCATGTGCCATGTTTTACTCCTAAACGATGAGAGAGTTAAGACGCTCAGCAAGCTTTTCGGCTTCACGCTTGGCTTCATCAAAATCAAAATTGTCTATACCGTGTTGAATTGCAACTAACTCTCTTTTATCGATGTATTGACTTAAAACCTTGAGGTGAGGAGCCACTACATCTGGATTTATTTCATCTAACGCAGTAATAACTTGTTCTATCAGCTGCTTGGCTAGCTCTGGATCCAATGGCTTGGTTGAGGCTGGCGACTCATCATCAGGAAGCTGTAGTTTGCCTATGGCATTCACTGCAATTTCAAGTGCACGGTCAAGTTCGTTCGCCTTTTCCCTTGCTAGGTCAACATTGGCTTGCTTAAGTAGCCCATCCACGGTTGCTGCCAGCTCAGCAACATCAACAATACACAGGTTTCCTGCCAGCCCTTTGAGCCCATGAGCGATAGCACAAGAAGCCTCCAAATCACGTCTATTGTGATTAAGGTGTTCAACAATGTCGCGGCCATTAGTAACGCGTTCCTGTGCAAACTCCACCAGAGCTTTTGCGTAGATTATTTCATCATTCCATGTATCCAGCCCTTTACGTGTATCAACTATGCCCACGAGTGGTGAGAAGTCGATCACTTGTTGCACTGCCGGAATGATGGGCTGAGAATCAACATTCGCGCTTCCCACACCCTCTGGTACGTGAGCGTCCATTGTCGATAAAAGTTCAGGGAAATCTATTGGCTTGCCTACAATCGCGTCCATACCCGCATCAAGGCAGTCTTGTTGATCCTCTTTCATCACACTAGCCGTAAGGGCGATGATAGGGAGGTATTGATGCTCAGATGTTAATGCCTCGCGAATTTTTCTTGTTGCAACTAAGCCATCCATTTCCGGCATTTGAATATCCATAAGTACCACATCATAGTCACCATCGATGGCCTCTTTCACGGCTTTCACACCGTTGTTAACCCATGTAACGGCATGCCCTTGCTGCTCCAGTCGTAATGTCGCCAAGGTTGCATTGGCGTGAATATCTTCGGCTAATAGCACATTGAAGCGGCGAGGAGAGCGATAACCCGATTCCACATAACTCCCATCTTCAAACAGGCACTGCATATTGTCAGAGGCCTGATCCAGATCGGCAGTGAAATAAAAGACGGTGCCTTTCCCCTCCTCACTCTCGGCCCAAATCTTGCCGCCCATTAGTTCAACAATCTGTTTGCTGATGGTGGTCCCCAAACCTGTGCCACCAAAGCGACGATTAGTACTTGCATCAGCCTGAGCGAAGGCATCGAAAACATTATCAACTTGTGTTTGTGACATGCCGATGCCGGTATCAGTAATGCTGAATAATATTTGATGGCCATCTTCAGCAGGCTTAATTGCCAGAGTTACACTACCGGATGGGGTGAATTTTATGGAATTTCCCACTAGGTTAATAATCACTTGACGCAGGCGGGTGGGGTCGCCCATAACACGCAGAGGCAGCCCTGAAGATATCTCACAGATGAGCTTAAGATCTTTTTCTGCCGCCTTAAACTCCAGTGTGCGCAACGTATCATTCATCGCATTAGCCAGATGGAAGCCGACATGCTCGAGACTGATGTTACCTGCTTCTATTTTAGAAAAATCGAGAATATCATTGATGATATTTAGCAAATTTTTACCCGAGTTGAGGATGGTTTCCACATGCTGGTGGCTTGTCTCGCTCAACCCTTTGTCTTGTAGCAAAATCTCCGAGAAACCGATCACTGCATTCATGGGAGTACGAATTTCATGACTCATGTTAGCGAGAAAGTTCGCTTTTACCCGAGCAGCCTCTTCCGCATTATCCTTGGCTTGGATAAGCTCTTGTTGCGCTCTCTTTTGGCCCGAAATATCAGATATAAAGGCGACAAACAGGTGTTTGTCCTCACCCAGCTGATTATGGCCAATCGCGAGATGCGCGGGGAAAGTTGAGCCATCTTTACGTAGCGCCTCCACTTCCCGGCCAATGCCAATAATATGTGAGTCTCCCTCTTTAAGGTAGCGGTCAATATAACCATCATGGGTTGCGGCATTGATGGTGGGGATGATTTTTACCACATTTTGGCCGACAACGTCCTCTGCCTGCCAGCCAAACATTTTCTCCGCAGCGGGATTAAAGATTTGCACAATGCCATGTTGGTCAATAGAGATCACTCCGTTTACGGCTGTCTGGACAATAGCTTTAACCTCGGTGGTAGCAAAGGCAACCATCTCTTCCAGGTTGTTGCGGTGATTATGTAGCTCCTGCTCCGCCAATTTACGCTCGGTAATATCTCTTACCACTCCCGTGAAGTAGCGATCAGTGTCCATAAAAAACTCACTAACCGAAAGCTCCAACGGAAATACATGACCATCCTTATGCAGCCCATTCATCTCCCTTGTGGCAGCAGCGACCGACGGTTCACCACTCACCAGATAGTGGCTAATATAGTTTTCGTGTGTATTTTGGAGGGAGTCTGGCATCAGCATATTAATATGCCCCCCCTCCAGTTCCCCACAAAAATAACCAAATATTCTTTCCACTGCAGGGTTAATACTTTTAATGATACCTTTGTCATTGAGGGTAAGTATTCCATCTTTAACGGTATCGATAATCGCAGCGGTTTTAGCCATAGAATCCCGAATCATCATTTCCGCTTGTTTACGTTGGCTGATGTCCGTCGCGATATAAACATGGAGCCATTGATTATTAACTCTAGTTTTCCCAATAGCTAGCTGAATGGTGAGCTCTCGCCCATCACCACAAATGCCTTTGTGTTCATTAAAATCCGTGTGATGAAAACTAGGAACAAGTCGGCTGAAATGACTGCCCTTTAACTCATTGGGTTGGTAATAAAAAGTATCAATGGTTGCCGGGTTATGCTGCTGAATGATGTCATTTTCATCGGTAATAATAATTGATGTTTGCGCGGTAGTGAGTATCGCATTATTAAACTCGATCTGGCTGTTAAGGTTTCTCACCATCGGGTTTACTTGCTTAGTGATAATCATTACACCGATACAGATAACGAGTATGGCGACAACAAAAGTTATGAGTGATGCATTGATAAATGGTGCGTATATCTCAGCACTGTCTATCTTAGAAATTATATAAAAATCATGCCCTCCAATCGTGACGCTATTAAACACCATTACGATGCTATTGACGTGTTGCACTCCTGATGGGGCGTTTATAATATCGTGCTCTACCAAGGTGAGCCATTGGGGCAAGGTATCTTCACTGCCGTTCAGTCCATATTTATTGCTTGTGACGACACCATAACGATCGTGTCGCATGATAAGGGTAAAGAGTTTGCCGCGTCGCTCAAGGATGAAAAACTCGCCGGAATCCTCCGGGAGATCATAATTTCGTTGAGCCTCTATCACCTGGCTGAGCGTCCCAGCCAGTGCCGCATCATGATCGCCTTGACTATTGAGCATATCAAAACGAGCTACCGCTGCAATCATCTCTTTTTGGCTATTTACCGAGAGGCGCATCTGATTCGTATGTTCATCGTAGGCCGCGTTATACAGCAATATTTCTGAGGTAAAAATTGCAGAAAAGATACTCAAGATAATCACTAATATTAACGTTATCAGGCGTTTTTTCTCAGAAATAACAAAAGACATTAGTCTTATCCCTCCTATCTAGATCATTGATTAAAGTTATCGGCTATTTGATTAACGGTTGAATGAGTAGATTTGTTAATAATCAATATCTTTAACAAGACATTAATATGAAACTTCGCTGGCCATGTCAATTATTTGATCATGATGATAGATAAAAGCGGGGGGGGCTGGTGCTGGAAGCTAAGCCTTCGATATCTGGGTTTGAAAAGAGGTTTGGCGAGGGTAGGTATGACTGTGGCCTATATGAACCGCTACCATTTGATTGCGGCTAATCGATCACAGGGCTATCAGTCATTTATAATGGTTAGCACCAAACGCCTTCGGTGCCACCTTGACGCCAAGAGCAGAGTTTACCAATAAATATAAAATTCACGTTGATAAGCTTTACTCTCGATGAAATGGTGGCTACCCACCCATTTTGGCATCGACTGGAACTGCGTAATAGAGCAGCGCTCTAAACTAGGAGAAAGTCTAAATATAAAAACACACACTCGCATGTCATCCTAATACCAAAGGTAAGCACTTATCCCCCATTCTATGTAGAATATATCCAACAATTAAAATTTATGAATGGAGTTTTCATGTCTGCAAAAATGACCATGACCACCAAAATCTTGGTATGGATGGCTGCTGGCCTCATACTTGGCAGCCTTATCAATGTATTTGGCTCCGAAAGTGAATGGGTGCAAAACTATCTCGTAGGCGGCCTATTTAGCGTCATCGGCGCGCTTTTCATCAGCATGTTAAAAATGCTGGTAGTGCCCCTGGTTACCTTTTCATTAATTTGTGGTGTATGTGGATTAGGAGATGTAAATAAACTGGGCAGGGTTGGTCTAAAATCCTTTCTACTCTTTTTGTTGACTACCGCGCTAGCAATTTCACTGGCAATCAGTGTTGCCAGCTTAATAGGACCAGGGCAAGGCTTTGAAATTGAGGAGAGCGCTACCAGCAGCTTCAGCGCCCCTGAAGCACCTCCCCTTAGCCAAGTGATTATCGATCTTGTCCCGACCAATCCAATTGCCGCCTATGCAGATGGCAATATGTTGCAAATCATCTTTTTTACCATCATTTTCGGCATTTGTATTTTAATGATTGGCGAACGAGGTAAGCCGCTGATAGATATTGCCGAACGCCTTAATGAGGTAATGATGCAAGTGGTTAATATTGTGATGCATATTGCCCCTTACGGTGTCTTTGCCTTAATGGCAAAAACCTTCGCATTGCAAGGTGTGGATTTGCTAGTGCCGATGCTCAGCTACTTTTGTACCGTAGCACTCGTGTTATTCCTGCATCTCACTGGCACTTTGATGCTTTTGCTAAAACTGCTGGCTCGAGTAAATATCTTCACTTTTTTGAAAAAAATGCGCGCAGCACAGATTTTTGCCTTTAGCACATCCAGCTCTAACGCAACCATTCCTGTCACCCTGACTTCAGTAGAAAAACGTATTGGGGTCGATAACTCAACCGCATCATTCGTTGTACCATTTGGTGCCACCATTAACATGGATGGCACCGCAATTATGCAGGGGGTTGCCACCGTATTCATCGCGAATGTTTATGGTATTGAGCTAGGGCTAATGGGTTATCTTACTGTCATTTTAATGTCCGTACTGGCCTCTGTGGGCACCGCTGGCGTACCTGGAGTGGGGCTTATTATGCTCGCGATGGTGCTAAATCAGGTGGGGCTTCCTATTGAGGGCATTGCGTTGATCATGGGCGTTGATCGACTGTTGGATATGATGCGCACCGCGGTAAATGTAACGGGTGATGCCACCATTACAACGATTGTCGCCCGCTCAGAAAGGACATTAGATATGCAGACCTTTAACAATCCTCAAGCAGGCCTCATAGACACTGATCTAACACTTCCCCACCAGCAGTCAGAAACGCTCAAATAACCCTAATTTTGATTTTTGACGATCCAATCGACAAAAAAAGAGCCTGAAAATCAGGCTCTTTTTAACTAATGCATTGATGTACGCAAAACCTCATAGCAGCATAAAGCTCCCCTATGGGGTTCTTTTATTTTTGAGATGGATAAGGCTTAACCGCCTCTAGTTTCCATATCTCTTGATTATAATCACGCATAGTACGATCAGTAGAGAACTTGCCGCTCGTAGCACTATTCAAAATACTCATCCGCACCCAGCGTTCCTGATCACGATAAGCGGCCGCTGCCTGCTCTTGAGCTTCCACAAAGCCGCGAAAATCAGCGGCCGTTAACCAAGGGTCATGGGGATTCGTAATGCTTGAGATAATGTCGTCAACCAGTCCCGATTCAAACTGATTAAAATGCCCGCTCTGCAATAGATGCATAACGGCCATCAAATCAGCATCATTATTGATATAATCCCAGGGACGATAATCCTTACGTAATTCGGCAACCTCTGTTGCAGTTAAACCAAATAGGAAGAAATTATCATTTCCCACCTCTTCACGAATTTCGATATTAGCGCCGTCCAGAGTACCGATGGTAATCGCACCATTCATCATAAACTTCATATTACCGGTGCCAGAGGCTTCTTTACCTGCTGTAGAGATCTGTTCTGAAAGATCTGAGCCTGGCGCGATCACCTCCATCGCCGAGACACGGTAATTAGGAAAGAATACAACTTTCAGCAAATCACCTACATCTGGGTCGTTATTCACCACGTCTGCCACGTTAGCAATCAACTTAATAATTGACTTAGCCATCACGTAACCAGGCGCGGCTTTCCCCCCAATCAGCACACAACGTTTAGTCCAATTTTCAGTATCACCATGCTTGATTCGGTTATAAAGGTGGATCACATGTAATATATTCAGCAGTTGGCGCTTGTATTCATGGATACGCTTTACCTGAACATCAAACATCGCGGACGTATCAAACTCAACGCCGCACTCCGTTTTTACCATTTCAGCTAAACGCTTTTTATTTGCAAGCTTCACATCGGCCCATTTTTTACGAAATGCCGTCTTGCCAGCATAGGGGATTAGCTTGCGTAATTGATCTAACTCCGTCACCCAATCACTGCCAATAGTTTCAGTAATCAATGTACTCAGGCCAGGATTACACATTGCTAGCCAACGACGCTGGGTAACGCCATTCGTTTTATTGTTAAATTTATGCGGCCACATTTCATAGAAGTCTTTAAACAGCCCCTCTACCAATAATTGCGAGTGAAGCTCAGCTACGCCATTAATCGAATAACTGCCCACAATGGCCAAGTTCGCCATCCGTACCATTGGGCATGGCCCCTCTTCGATGATCGACATGTGTTGCTGGCGGCCCACATCACCTGGCCACTTGCAGGCAACTTCTTTCATAAAGCGTGCATTGATCTCGTAAATAATCTCTAACAGACGGGGCAATAAGCTTTCAAACATGTGCACAGGCCACCTTTCCAGCGCCTCCGGCAACAGCGTATGGTTCGTATATGCCATGGTTTGGGTCACAATCGACCATGCGGCATCCCATCCCAACTGGTGCTCATCCAGCAACAAACGCATCAATTCAGCTACCGCAATACTCGGGTGGGTGTCATTAAGTTGAAAACAATTTTTCTCAACAAAAACACTAAAATCCCCTTTGTGCAGGCGATCCCAACGGCGAAACACATCTTTTAAAGAGGCTGACGCAAGGAAATATTGCTGACGTAAGCGCAGCTCTTTACCATTTTCACTGGCATCATTTGGGTAGAGCACCATGGTGATATGCTCAGCATTATTCTTGGCGGCCACTGCCTCTGCGTAATCTCCCGCATTGAATTCGCTTAGATCAAATTCATCCGTGGCGGTCGATTTCCACAAGCGCAGACTATTCACCGTATCATTTTCATAGCCAGGAACCGGAACATCATAAGGTACCGCCAACACATCATGGGTATCCACCCAACGTACGCGGGTTTCCCCATCATAAGTGGTAAAATATTCAGTACGCCCACCAAAGTGAATACGTTGCGTAAATTCGGGGCGTTCCAGCTCCCAAGGGTGTCCATCGCGCAACCAATGGTCCGGCTCTTCCAGCTGATGACCATTTTCTATCTGCTGGCGAAACATCCCATATTCATAGCGTAAGCCATAGCCTAACACCGGCAATTGCAACGTCGCACAACTATCCAAAAAGCACGCAGCCAAGCGTCCCAAGCCACCGTTACCTAAACCGGCGTCCGGCTCACTATCAATAATCTGTTCCTGATTAATGCCATATTCGTGCAGTACCTGATGTATCGCTTCGTCAACGCCAAGATTAAGCATGGCATTACTCAATGCTCTCCCCATCAAGAATTCAAGTGATAAATAACAGGTGCGACGGGCATCATGCTCTTCATAGGCCGCTCGTGTTTTTTTCCACCGCTCCATCAAACGATCACGCACTGTATAAGCGAGCGCTTCGTAAACGTAGTGGGGGGTACAATTATCCAGCTCTCTCCCCAGGGTACGACTAAAATAACGGATCAGATCTTCAGATATCGCCTTTTCATCCATTGCCAAAGGCGGCAACGCAGTGAAATTAGCGGCGCAAGATTTAAGCTTAGAATTACTTTTTGGCATGGACTCTTCACTTTAATAACAAATTCAATATGGGTATATTGCCATCAATCACGCTCGATACCTAGAAATCTGAGCATAACCCTCACTCGGTATGGATAAAGAGTTATCGCACGCTATCCAAGCAACTTGAATTTATTATATTGGGAATGAGTTTATGCTTGGGATATCACCTGAGAATATGGAGAAAATTGGCTCTATTGGTGATTGGCAGTGAGTAATCGATCCAGATGATTGGCAAAATTCTGGCGATCTTTTTGGTTAAGTGCTGGCGGCCCTCCCGTTTGAATACCACTGGAGCGCATCGTATCTAAAAAATCACGCATATTGAGGCGTTGCTTAATATTTGCTTCGGTGAATAACTCACCACGAGGAGAGAGCGCTAGACAGCCTTTATCAATAACGTCGGAAGCCAGGGGAATGTCACTGGTGATAACTAAATCCCCGCGCTGAGCGAGCGCCACAATTTCATTATCAGCCACGTCAAAACCACTATTAACTTGGCGAAAACAGATAAAAGGCGTACGGGGAACATAGATAGTATGGTTGGCGAATAGCGTTGTCTGAACACGAGCACGTACCGCTACTCGGAACAAAATATCTTTAATCACCTTGGGACAGGCATCAGCATCAACCCAAATCTGCACAATTCCACTCTCGATAACGTTTCCAGATACTGGTTAAGAAGACCAACCAACAAGAGCGTCATTATGACACAGATACCATTTTTTAGTGCAGCCAACCCTGTTCAATCAAACGCTGTTCATGCTCTGCATCATACGCTTCACCGCTCCATAAACGATCCACCACAGCATCAAGTGCCTGCTGACTATAGCCTGATGCCGTTTGATAGCCTTGTTGAGACACCGTGCTCTGCTCAGCAGCAAGCAGAACCTCCACTCGCCAAGCACTGGCTTCCCGGCATGCCACACCAATTGAAACTTTTCCGCCAGCCATAACTTCAAATTCACGACAATAACGGCCATCCTGCGCCGAAAAACTGATGGTTGGAGTAATAGCCCCGCCCTCTTCAGTCTGATAGGCCTGTAAACTTGGGGTTTGTTGCAGGGCAGTAAACAACGGGTTGCTAGCCTGTATTAATCCCGCATCTGCTTGGGCTACAGTCGGCTTAGCAACATCACCAAACTGTAATTGCATACCAATAATCACACCGATACCAAGTGTAATGGATGCCGCCAGCGCATAGCCCAAATAGCTTTGAGATGTTACTTTATTAGCAGGGACAAGACTTACCACCGATGCCTTGGTAGACGCCAATTGATCGCCCATTGGCGTGTTATACACGGCATCCAATAAACGTTGTGGTACCGGCTGCTGCAATACACTATCAAACGCGCTTGCTGCCAAATCCCGAGTCAGTCGTAACTGCTCAACCCTAGCTTGCAACTCGGTACTCTGAGCGATTGTTTGCTGCATAGATTGCAATATATCTTGAGACAGCTCACCATCCACAAAGGCCATCAATTTTTCATCAGTTATTACCATGCGTCACCTCCAAGCAATTCATTGTCACTAGCCCCTATAGTTCCAACATTGCAGTTAAAGCCTTACGTGCCCGCGATAAACGACTCATCACGGTACCAATTGGCGTCTCAAGCAACCCAGCAGCTTCACCATATGAGACCCCTTCAACCAAAACCAGCGCAACCACTGCACGCTGCTCCTCAGGCAGACAAGAAATTGCTTGCTGTGTTCGTCGCAGCATCAATTCTGACTCCGTTACACTCCGCCCATCACTGCCACTGATATCATGCAGCTCATCCATAGAAACCATGGTACCCCGCCGCTTCTGAGCACGAAGTTGGTCCAGCCAGAGATTCTGTGCAATACGGAACATCCAGCTATCCAAACGACTTTCTGGACGCCATTGAGAAATCCGTTGCAAAGCACGTTCTATCGTTGCCTGAGCAAGGTCATCACCATCATCGATCGAACCTGTCAAAGCATTCGCAAATCGTCGTAGCCTCGGTAATATTGCTACAATTTCCGCTCTTATCTCGTCGCCATCAAAAGGCATGATGCACTCTTTTATAGTCTGGTTAGCCATATCATACCCGGTAAAACCAAATTATGTGGACCTCTTAAAGTTTAGAGATTCAGCCCTTGCAACGCCCCTTTACTCAAAGGCCTCTTAGT
>Ga0316204_10008685_pt1 | contig 13922 bp, 10 predicted proteins | sample 6monrhotite_MG_2_FD_205661 | JGI IMG/M metagenome (GOLD analysis project Ga0316204, IMG submission 205661) | Microbial mat bacterial communities from mineral coupon in-situ incubated in ocean water Damariscotta River, Maine, United States -... | ecosystem: Environmental > Aquatic > Marine >... | reverse complement strand
ACACTCGGCGAGATGCGGCAGATGGTGCGCATCCTGCGCGACGACGAGGCGGCCGAGCTGGCGCCGGCGCCGCGGGTCGAGGACCTGGAGGATCTGGTCGCTGCGAGCGGTTCGGGCGGCGCGGACAAGGAGCAGGCGCGCGTCGAGTTCGAGCTCTCCGGCGAGACGGCCCGGCTCTCGCCCGCGCTCTCGAGCGCGGTCTTCCGCCTCGCCCAGGAGTCGGTCACGAATGCGCGCCGCCACGCGCGCGGGGCGACTCGCATCCGCGTCGAGGTCGCCGTCGACGAGCGTGCGGTGCGACTACGGGTCGAGGACGACGGCGAGCCCGTAAGCACCGGCGGGACGCCCGGCGGCTACGGACTGATCGGAATGGCGGAGCGTGCGCAGCTGCTCGGCGGTACGCTCCAGGCTGGCCCCGACCCCCAACGCGGCTGGATGGTCACCGCCGTCCTGCCCCACGGAAGCGCCGACGCCACGTCATGAGCCTGCAAGTCCTCGTCGCCGACGATCAGGAGATCGTCCGCACCGGCCTCGCGATGATCCTCGACGCGCAGGCGGACATCGAAGTCGTCGCGCAGGTGGCCGACGGTGCGACGGCCGTCGAGCGCGCGCTCGAGCTGCGGCCCGACGTGTGCCTGTTCGACATCCGCATGCCGGGCCTCGACGGGATCGAGGCCACGCGGCGGCTGGCGGGTCCCGATGTCCAGGATCCGCTCGCCGTGGTCGTGATCACCACGTTCGACCTGGACGAGTACGTGTACGCCGCCCTGAAGGCGGGCGCGCGGGGCTTCCTGCTGAAGGACGCGGGGCCCGAGCTCCTCGGCGAGGCGATCCGTGCCGCGGCGGCGGGCGACGCGCTCATCGCGCCGAGCGTGACCGCGCGCCTGCTCGACGAGCTCGCGTCGGCGTCGGCTGCGGGGCCGCCCGCGCAGCCGAGCGAGCCGCTCACGGTCCGCGAGGAGGAGGTGCTGCGCGCCGTCGCGCGCGGCCGGACGAACGCCGAGGTCTCCGGTGAGCTCCACATCAGCCTCAGCACGGTCAAGACGCACGTCGCCAACCTCATGGCGAAGCTCAGCGCGCGCAACCGGGTCGAGGTCGCCATCTGGGCCTACGAGACGGGGCGCATGTCGTAGTTCAGGGCGCCGCCTCGTCCGAAAGTACGAGACGTGCCTCGTCCCCCGGGAGGGGGCAGAACCGGTCTTGGGGCCGATGGTGGCCGAATCCGTGGACGCCTACGTTGCGCCCATGAATCGACCGACCCACCAAGGCCCTGCAGGGGCACGCCCGACCCGACGTTCTCGGCGCGAGTGGCTCGTGCCCACCTCGTTGCTCCTGCTGGCCGCCGTGCCCGCGCTCGGCGGCCTCTACCGCGTGTTGCACCTCTCTCTCGGCGGCGAGGTCACGCCCGCGAACCAGCGCTTCTTCGACGCGCCCGCACCGGTTCTGCTGCACGGCGTCGCCTGCGCACTGTTCGCGTTCCTCGGAGCGTTCCAGTTCACGAACGGCTCGCGCCGCCGGCCGCGCCACCACCGCCTGCGCGGCGCGGTCTTCGTGCCGAGCGCGCTCGTCGTCGCGCTGACCGGCCTGTGGATGGAGGCGTTCTATGACCTGCCCGCCCACGACGGCGAACTCCTGACCGTCTTCCGTGTGCTCTTCGGCACGGGGATGGTTGCGACGACGCTCCTGGGCGTGCGCGCGCTGGTGCGCCGGGAGTACGCGCGGCACGGCGCCTGGATGATGCGCACCTACGCCATCGGGATGGGGGCAGGGACCCAGGTGCTCGTCGTTCTGCCGTGGATGCTCTTGTTCGGCCAGCCCGACGTCCTCCAGCGCGCCTGGTTGATGGGAGCTGGCTGGGGGGTCAACATCGCGGTCGTGGAGTGGGTCCTTCACCGCAAGGCGCGCTCGCGCGAAGATCGCCTCACCCCCGAGGCGCTCGCCATCGCGCCCCCGGCCCGAGAGGTGCGCGGATCATGAAGGCCATCACTCAGTCGAGCTACGGCGCCCCCGAGGACGTCCTTGCGCTGTCCGAGATCGAGGCGCCCGTGCCGCGACCGGACGAGGTCCTCGTCCGCGTCCGGGCGACAAGCGTGAACACCCCCGACTGGGCGGCGGTCGCCGGGGAGCCGTACTTCCTGCGCGGCCTCACCGGATTGCGACGGCCCAAACGGCCAGTTCGCGGGACGGACGTCTCTGGCCTCGTCGAGGCCGTCGGTAGCGCCGTCACGGAGTTCCAGATCGGTGATCCGGTGTTCGGTGCGGGGCTGGACGACGCGCGACTCGGGACCTTCGCGGAGCTCACCGCCGTTCCGTCTTGCCGCCTGGCCCTGAAGCCCGCGGCGCTCGGCTTCGAGGACGCCGCCGCCTGCGTGATGTCGGGTCTGACGGCGTTCGACGCCGTGCGCGTGGCAGAGGTCGGCCCCGGCACGCGCCTCCTGATCAACGGAGCGGCCGGTGGCGTCGGGACGTTCGCGCTGCAGCGGGCGAAGCGCCTGGGCGCGGAGGTGACGGGCGTCTGCAGCACGCGCAACGTGGCGTTCCTTCGGGAGCTCGGCGCGGATCACGTCGTCGACTACACGCGGGAGGACTTCACCGCCTGCGCGGCGCGTTACGACGTAGTGCTGGACAACGTGCTGAACCACTCGCCTTCGAAGACGGTCCGCGTCCTGACGCCGAAGGGCGTGCTCGTCCCCAACAGCCTGGGCATCGGCGGCGGCTGGTTCGCCGCGCTGCCGCGCATGGCCCACGCCGCGCTGCTGGGCCTCTTGCGAACGGACGTGCGCTGGGCTCGCTGTCGAGTCACCCGGGAGAACCTCGAAGAGCTGGCGAGCGCGATCGTCGACGGCCTCGAGGTGGTCACCGATCAGGTGGTTCCCCTGGAGGACGCCCCCGCCGCCGTTGCCCACATGCTCGGGCACCACGCCCGTGGAAAAGTGGTGATCGCCGTCGCGCCGTGCGACGAGCGCGCCTGAGGCTCGCGCACGCGAGCCCCTCCCACGATCACAGCGCTCGAAAGGGCGCCGGCCGAAGGTGCGTGCGCTTCGAGTCCAGCCACTCGGGCCGGTTCGGAGCGTGCTCCGCACGGGGCCCGGACTGAACGCCCGGCGCGACGGCGCGCCCGGCCCGTCGCCGCGGAGGCCCCGCCCCGCAGGCCGCACCGCCGCGTCTCGCGTGGGGGCGCGGCCGGACGTCGCAACCCGAACCTGCCGACTCGGCTGCCGCTCCACTCCGGGGGCGGTCGCAGGTCGGCACCGAAAGAGAGGAAGACCGAATGCACCCCGAGCTCGCTCCGAACACCGACGATCTCCGAACGCCGCCCACGGCCGACGCACGCCGCTCGCGACCGCCTGCCCGCGAACGCCGCGGGGTCGCAGGCGCACGACGATCGAGTCGCGCGGCGGGGTTCGCCCTCGTAGCGGCGCTCCTCGCCGGGTGCGCGACGAGCAACTACGACTTCGATGCGCTGTCCGAAGCCGGCGCGCGACCACGGGTGGCGCAGCTCTCGGACGACCTGGCGGAGGAGACGGCGGGCGGCGAGGATCGCGCGCTGTACGACGTGAGCATGATCCCCCTCGTGCGGACGCACCTGAACGTCTTCGCCGAGGACGAGGGCGCCGAGGCCTCGCCCGGCTTCGTCGCCGCGAAGGTCGATGCGTTCCTACCTCTGTTCGGGTTCGTCGACGCGACCGTCGACCGCTACGACGACGCGCGCAGGCGCTACGAGCACCACGAGTACAGCTCCTACCTCTGGGGACTGGTCCAGACCCACCGGGAGCAGGTCGACTCGGCGGTCGGCCCGCTCGAGACGATCACGCGGCGCTTCCTGTGGATCTTCAGCTGGAGCTCGTCGCCGGACGAGGCCGTGTCGTGGGAGGACGGCTCGTCCGTCTAGCGCGGCCGGCGTCGTGGGGCGAGGATCGGTTGCGCGCCTCGTTGCCGCCTGGATGCGGGGCCCCCCGAAGACCGGACTTGCCTCGTCGTGCCGGTCTCGCACGCCCGGATCACGAGGTCCAGAGCTCGGGCAGGCGCCAGGGATCGAGCGCGTCGAGGGTCTCCGCTCGTTCCGCGACGCCAGAGCTGAGACGCAGCGATCGCCAGGCTCCGTTCCTGGCGTCGGGCAGGGGGTACGGCGGTGTGATCGCGCGCCCGGGCTCGATGCCGAAGTGGCGGTAGTACGCGGGATCGCCGAGCACGAGGACCACGTCGACATCACTGCCCTCGAGCGACGGACGAGCGGACCGACCTCAGCCAGCGCTCGGCGCCCCGCCGGGCGGCTGCCCCTGCCGGCTCATCCACTCCTCCACCGCTCGGCGGCGCGGTCCGGGCACCGAGTCGGGTCGGTAGCTCGCCGGCCCGCGGCCCGCCAGGTGATCGGCCAGGTCGTCCAGCCGGTCCTGCCCGTAGAACAGCTCGCCGTCGGGCGCGAGGAAGGTCGGGATGCCGAAGAGCCCCGCCTCGAGGGCCTCGGCGCCCCAGGCGGCCAGCTGCTTCTTCACCGGGCGCGCCTGCAGGCGGTCCAGGTCGAGGGTCAGGCCGACGCGGCGCGCCACGTCCTCGAGCACGTCGAAGTCGGTCAGGTCGCGCCCCTCTTGCCAGGCAGCGGCGAACAGCTCCCGGGCGAGGGGCAGCGCGCGGTCGGGCTCGTCGAGGCAGGCGGCCGTCTGCAGGCGCAGCGCGGCGAGCGAGATGAACGGATGCCGCGGCGGCCCGACGAACTTCAGCCCCTGACGGTGCGCGACACGCTGCGCGTCGCGGATGGCGTGCGCTCGTCGCCGCGGGTCCTCGCCCGCGCCGAAGCCGCCGGTGCGGTCGAGCAGGCCCGCGTAGAGGATCGGGCGCAACTCCCACCGGATGCCGTGCTCGGCCGCGATGGCCTCCGCGCGGATCATGGCGAGCCAGGAGTAGATCGAGATGAAGTCGAAGAAGAAGCGCACCGGGCGGTCCATGCCCCCCAGCCTAGTGTCTCGCCACCCGGAGTGGGTCCGCGCCGTGCCACCGTGCGGCCCGCTCGGGTCCGACCGAGGCGCCTAGCCCTGGGACAAGGCGAAGACGACGCCGATGGGATCCGTGCAGATCGCGATCGCGGGCGGGCCGTCCATCCGCCTGAGGACCGCACCGCCGTCCTCCTGGACGCGGCGCGTGCTCTCGTCGAGATCCCCGACGGGGAGGTAGAGCAGCCACACGGGAGGCACGTCCCGGTTGGTGCCACGCGCGTGGCAGATCCCGGCGGCCGCCTCTCCGTCGCCGCCCAGGAGCACGTAGTCGTGGTACGCGCCTTGGGCATCCGTCATCTCGACGCCCTGCGAGGTCCAGCCGATCACCTGGCAGTAGAAGTCACGCGTGGCCGCGGCATCGGGCACGGTCAGGTCCAGCCAGGCGATGTGCCCGACCTTCGTGGCGTCGCCATCCATGGGAGGCGCCTGCTCCGGAGAGACGACCGGGATCACCCCGAAGGCGGCGCCGTTCGGGTCGAGCAGGACCGCCCACTGGCTGGAGCCCTCGTCGTCCTTTCCGTGCAAGAGCTCCGTGCCGCCGAGCTCGACCGCGCGCGCCGCGCTGCCGGCGACGTCGGTCACCTGGAGGTGCGGCATCCACTGCAGCGGCAGCTGGTCGTACTCCGGCGAACGGGCGCCCAGTCCGATGACCGGCACTCCCTGACGGTTCATGAGGTCCTCGCGCCACAACGGTTCGGCACCCGTGGTGAGGGCGCGCGCGTAGAACGCGACTTCCCGGTCGTGCTCGGGAACGGCGATGTCCGCGCTCATGACCGCGCCGACGCGAGGAGTGAAGGGGTGGCTCATGGCAGTCGCTCAGATGTCCCGGTGCCTCAACGGTAGCTCGCTTCCCTGGCCAGCCCCACGTGCCAGATCGCATCGAGCAGGGCCTGGGTGCGACGCGTGCGATCGGCCCAGCCGGCGCGCAGCGACGGATCGGCGGCGGCCGCCGCCATGTCCTCGAACATCAGCACCGCGCCCGGCTTGTCGGACGCGATGCGATGGGTCTTCGGGGCGCCGTCCCCTTGTTTGACGATCAAGCGTGCCGAGTTGTCGCGCTCCTGGAAGAGGTAGCCGGGCATCTCGATCTCACCGCCCGCACCTTCGATGTGCACGTGCATCGCACCCTGTTCCACGTCGAAGCCGCAGAACCAGGTCGAGCGCACGCCGCCTTCGAAGCGCAGTTCACCTTGGCCGCCGGAAGCCGCACCGGTCTCTTCATCACGCCGCAGCACCGAGTGCACGCTCTCCAGCTTCAGTCCCGGCGGCAGGCACTCCACGGCCGCGCGCATGTTGTACCAGCCCACGTCACCCATCGCCCCCATCGGCTCCAGCTCGGTGTCGTAGCGGATGTTGGATCGATCCTGCAGGTTGAAGGCGCACTTCGAGTCCACCAGCGTGGTCCCGCCGATCCACTCGTCGCGTCGCGCCTGCAACGCCGCCGTGCGCGGGTGGTGCGCGAAGTGCGTTCCGTCCATGAAGGCCACGTCGTTCTCTTCGCACGCCGCGACGATGCGATCCACCGAGGCCAGGCTGGCCAGCGGCTTCTCCCCCAGCACGTGCTTGCCGCCGCGCGCCGCCGCGATGCAGATCTCCTCGCGCACGCTGGTCGGCGTGGCGACGTAGATCGCGTCGACCTTGTCGGACGCGGCCATCTCGGCCCAGGAGTCGAAGGCGTGTGCGGCGCCGTGTCGTTCGGCGTACGCCTGCGCCGATGGCATGCGACGGCTGGACACCGCGGCCAGCTCGGCCTGACCGGTGGCCTTGATCGCGCCAGCCATCGCGTTCGCGATCGAGCCGGTGCCGACCACTCCCCAGCGCAGGCTGGCCGGTGATTCGACGAGGTTGCCGGGTCGCGCCAGGACGCGCGGGCCGAGGCCGGCCGTTACGGCACCTGCCGCCGCGACTTGAAGGAAGGACCGTCGAGTGGAGTCTGAGTTCGATTCGCTCATCGGATGGAGGGGGCAACGATCCTGGTGGCGGAGCCCGTCCCTGAAGCGGTGGACGAAGAGGTCCGCGCCGAGGTCACGGGTCGAGTTCGATCACTCGAACGGCACTCTGCCACAGCAACCTGCCCCCTGGCCAGACCCCTGCAAGACGCCATGAGGGTCGGCACGCGGCGTCGCCCGCTTCCTGGAGCGCTTTCGAGGAGAAGCCCTCTCCGCCAGCCAAGGATCTCGTCCACCACGCGCCCGTGCACGTCCGTCGGGCGAAAGTCGCGGCGCGCGCGGTCGAGAGTCGAGAAGCGTTATCTGACCCGTGCTCGGATCTTCAGGAATCTGTGGGGGGCTCCATGCGAGACTTGCGCACTTGAGGCTAGCCGACTCTCCTCTGCGCGATGTTCCATGACACAGCCCCCTAACCTCGAGGCTCTCTTCCACGACGCGCGCCTCATCGCCCCGGGTCCCGAGCGGGACGCCTTCCTCGATCAGGTCTGCGAAGGGCGGGCGGATCTGCGCGCCCAGCTGGACGTGCTGCTGTTGGCCGACGTCCACAAGGAGGCGCTGCTCGACCGCGGCCCCCGCCCCGAGCAGGCCTCCGCTGAGGAGAGCGGGCAGGTTGTCGGGCGCTACAAGCTCCTGCAGAGGATCGGCGAGGGCGGCTTCGGCACGGTCTGGATGGCCGAGCAGCGCGAACCGGTCAGGCGCCGCGTAGCCCTCAAGGTCATCAAGCTGGGGATGGACACGAAGCAGGTCATCGCGCGCTTCGAAGCCGAGCGCCAGGCGCTCGCGCTCATGGACCACCCGAACATCGCCAAGGTGTTCGACGCCGGGGCCACCGAGAGCGGCCGGCCCTTCTTCGTGATGGAGCTGGTCAGCGGCATGCCCATCATCGAGTACTGCGACCACGAGCGCCTCTCGACCCGGGAACGCCTCCAGCTGTTCCTTCAGGTGTGCAAAGCGATTCAGCACGCCCACCAGAAGGGGATCATTCACCGGGACATCAAGCCCTCGAACGTGCTCGTCACGCTCCATGATGGAGTGCCGATACCGAAGGTCATCGACTTCGGTATCGCCAAGGCCACCAACCAGGAATTGACGGAGCGCACGCTCTTCACAGAGCACAAGCAGATCCTGGGGACGCCCGCCTACATGGCGCCCGAGCAAGCGGAGATGAGCGGGCTCGGTGTCGACACGCGGGCAGACATCTACGCGCTCGGCGTCCTCCTGTACGAGCTCCTCACAGGGAGCACTCCGATCGACGTGAAGGCCCTCCTGGCGGCTGGCTATGACGCGATGCTTCGCGGCATCCGCGAGATGGAGCCGCACAAGCCCTCGACCCGCATCTCGAGCCTAGGCAAGGCAGCGACCAGCGTCGCGAAGACGCGCCGGACGGACGTCTCGCACCTGAGCTCGATGCTCCTTGGGGATCTGGACTGGATCTCCATGAAGTGCCTGGAGAAGGACCGCAACCGGCGATATGAGACGTCGAGCGCGCTCGCGGAGGACATTCAGAGGCACCTGGACGACGAGACGGTCCTGGCCTGCCCGCCGAGCCTGCGCTATCGCGCGGGCAAGTTCCTACGACGCCACCGGGTCGGCTTGGTCAGCACCGGGGTCGTCGTGCTGTTGCTGGTGCTCGGGCTCATCGGTACGACCAGCGGGATGCTCCGAGCGCAGCGGCAGCTCGTTCGCGCGGACGAGATCAAGACACTGATCACGGAGATGATCACCAAGGTCAACCCCGACGAAGCGATGGGGATGGACCGCGAACTCTTGAAGCAGATCCTGCAGGAGGCCGGGGAGCGCGTGGACTCCGGGGTCATCACGGACGAGCTCACGCGGGCCGAGCTGCACATGATCCTGGGGGAGGCCTACAGCAGCATCGGGCTCCCCGACGGCGTCCGGCACCTCGAGGAAGCCCGGCGGATCCTGGAGGAGCGTCTGGGCGCGCGGAACGAGGACACCCTGGATGCCTGTCACCACCTCGCACGTGGGTACGGCAACATCGGTGACACGGTCCGGGGTGTCCCGTTGATGGAGAGCACCCTGCAAGCCCGACGCGAGGTCCTTGGAGCGGACAGCCGTGAGACCCTGGACTCCCAGGTCGTGATGGCGATGCTGATTGCGCGACAAGGGGACCTCAAGCGCGCCGAGGGGACCGCGCGTGACGCCCTGGAGCGGACGGAGAGAGCCCTCGGAGAGTTGGACCCCGTCACACTGAGTGCGATGCACGCGCTGAGCCACATCCTTGGAGCTCTCCGGGAACTGGTCGAAGCCCGTGAATTGAACTCCGTCCTCCTGGCTCGTCGAGAGACGGCCCTCGGAGTCGAGAAGCGCGTGACAGTGAATACACGGGACGTCCTGTGCCAGACACTGAGTCACCTGGGAGAGCTGGTGCATGCCGAGCGACTGGCCCTGCAGAACCTCGAGATCACCGAGAGGGTGTTTCCTGAGGAGAAGCCCCGTATCGCAGCCATCTTCACGCTCGGGGCCATCTACCACCGATCCGGAAGAGCCCGTGAGGCCATCGAGCGCCTGGAAGAGTGCGTCGCACTACAGGAGCAGCTCAGCAAGCAGAACGGGAGAAGGCCGGAGCCGCAAACCTACGCCATGCTGGGGAGCCTCTACCAGGACCATGGCCGCTTCGAGGACTCGCTCGAGGTCCTCGCAGGGTTGGCGGATCATTCGCGGAACTCCGGAGCGCCCCCCAATGGAATGACGATCGGTGTGCTGAAGAGCACGACCTTGTCCCTCGAAGGGCTCGGGCGTTCGTCTGAGGCACGGGCGGACCGCGCTCGCTGGCAGGAGAAGAGCCTGCAGCTGGCGGAGGAGCAGCCAAGGGCCGTCTACTTGACCTTCGCCGCTCTCAGCTTGCTCGCCGAGGAGGGCGACGCGCTGGACGATCCCCAGCGGGCCCGGGACCTTGCGCGAGAGGCGTGCGAGAAGGCGGACGTCGAGGAGAAGGGCGTCCATGGCTACGCCCTCGTGGTGCTGTCCCTCGCCGAGGAGCGCTGCGGAGACCGGGACGCGGCGCTTCAGGCAGCGATCAGCGCTGCGGAGTCCGTCCCCGACACGGCGGACGAGGAGGTCCGCGCGAAGCTCGCGGATCGAGTTCGGTCGCTGGAGTGACGCTCTGCACCAGGGGCAGGCACCTCCGCCTGGCCGGTGCACGGATACGGTGCTGCACACCACTCCGCCGCCAAGCACGACGAGGTGCCTGGCACGTTCCCTCCGATGACGGCGGAGTGGTGTGCGGCACCGTATCGAGCGTTTCCTGGAATCGATGTCCAGTCGCCGAGCGTGGGGTCCCTTGGGGGCGACCGGCACGCTCCCGGACTTCCCACCGACCCAAGCGAATCCACCGTCCGATGAACGCCTTCCCGACCTCCCTCCTGCGCTCCGGCCTCGCCGCCGCCGCGCTCGGCTCCCTGATGCTCGCGACGTCGTCCGCCACCCCCGGCGGCGGAGGGCAAGTCCCGCTCCCCTCGTCGTCGAGCGTGCAGCAGCTCGGCACGCGCCGTTGCCGCCCGGCGCTGCCGCTGCCGCCTGCCGACCCCAGCATCGACCAGGACTGGTCCTGCTACTACTGGGGCTACTACCTCTGGAACGACGGCAGCGGAAGCGGCAACGTCGAGGGCCGCGTGTATTGGCCCGACTCCTGCGACGGCGATACCGCTCCTGACAGCGAGCTCCAGCTGCCGCTCGTGCTGCTCATGCACGGCGACGGACACCAGTTCACCGACTACCACTACCTCGTGCGGCACCTGGCCTTCAACGGCTTCATCGTCGCGACGATCAACAACAGCGGCTCGAACGCCGAGCGCGCGGCGCAGGCGAAGACCTTCCTCGACTTCCTGCGCGACCACTGGCAGTACAAGGACTGGGTCGACGAGGACAACGTCGGCCTGATCGGCCACAGCCGCGGCGGCGAGGCCGCCCTCACGGTGGCGCGCCTCAACGCCGACCTGAACTGGGGGTACGACGTCAACGCGATCGTCTCGCTCGCCCCGACCGACAACCAAGAGGGCGGCGGGGTCCACGAGAGCATCGAGGGTTCGCACAGCGAGGCCTTCCTCGGGATCTACGGCACGCACGACGAGGACGTCACGGGCTACTGCATGAGCGGCGGCCTGCCCGGGTGCGGCGCACCGCTCGTCTCGGCGCGCGGCAGCGCGTTCTCGCTGTACGACCGCGCCGGCGGCGAGGGCAGCACCGAGCCGTTCCCCCTCTACGACGCCGTCGTGGACAAGGCCCTGGTCTATATCGAGGGCGCGAACCACAACGGCTGGCGCGAGACATGCGGCGGCTTCCCGCCCCCCGGCGTGCTCTCCTGCAACACGCACAAGGAGCTGGCGAAGGGCTACACGAACGCGTTCCTGCGCTGGCACCTGCGGAACCAGGACGTCTACGAGCGCTACTTCAACGGCGACTTCCGCCTGCCGATCGCGAACATCGAGGACATCGACGTGCACAAGAGCTACTCGAAGGGCTACGACCGCCGCGTCGTCGACAACTTCGAGCAGCCGGGCTTCCTGACGAACACGATCGGCGGCCTCAACGTCAAGGAGGTCTCCGTCACGATCGAGAAGGACGGCAGCACCTGGGACTACGACCCGACGAGCCCACACGACACGCGGAGCGCCACGATCAGCTGGGGCGCCGGCGGCTTCCTGCCCTTCATTCGCATGGGCATCCCGGACAACGGGACGTTCAACGGCGGGCGCTACCGCGACGTCACCCGCTACGACTACCTCAGCCTGCGGGCGGGCCAGCTGCACGGCTCGGTGCACAACACGCCCGGGCAGGACAAGGACTTCTACGTCCGCCTGCGCGACTCGAGCGGCGGCGTCTCACCGCTGGTCCAGGTATCGGACTACGCGCGGCTCGTCTACCCGGACCTCGTGCAGGTGATCAAGTTCAACCAGCCGCTGCTGGTCACCTCTTCCCCGATGAAGACCGTGCGCATCCCGATGTGCCGCTTCGGCGGCGTGGACCTGCAGAACGTCAGCAGCGTCGAGTTCCTCTTCAGCGTGACCGGCAGCGCCTCCGGCGAGCTGTTCCTCGACAACGTCGAGTTCACGGACTGAGTCCGACCCGCGTCCGCGGACGGCGGACCGTCGGCGGCTTCGGCCGGCGACGGGTCCGCTTCGTTCGGCCTCAGGCCCGGGGGTGTCGTCATCGTAGTCGTACGAGGCCGTACGACAGGCATCGTGAGCTAGCCCGAACTCTCATCGACGACGCGCCCTTGCACGTCCGTCAAACGGAAGTCGCGGCCCGACCGGTTGTAGGTCAGGCACTCGAGTTCGAGGTCCATCAGGTGCAGGCTCGTCACGTGCCAGTCGTGCGTCGACACCTGGCCCCAGCGACGCAGAACGAGCACGACGAACGTGGGCCGAGCCGCCGGCTGCTGGTGCGGCCCCCGTCGACAAGCGGCCGCCGGTCGGTGTGCAACTCCGTACCTGGCGGCTCGCGGCTCGAGCCGTGGGGTTCCGTGGGCGCCTCTACGATCTACGGAATCCAGGTGATCTCGACGCCATTCGAAGTGTTGAACCCTGTGCCGCAGGGGCTGCCAAACGGCGCGTTCGGATTGCGGTACCAGTACTGGTAGCGCCGTGTGTCGCCGCCAGAGACGCCGCCGGCCGCCGGCACGTCCACGCTCGTTTGCGCCGTGCCCATGGCGTCCGACGAGGTCACTTCGAGGCGCACGATCGCAGTGCCCGTGCACAGCAAGCCGTCACCGAACAGCACACCGTCGCCGCCGTTCTGAACGTCATTGCCCTGGAAGAAGATCCCCGGCGCGTTGGGCTGCACCTGACTTGCCTGCAGGCCAAACCCCCCCGCGGAGAGCACGATCGATCCGCTCGTGTCGAGAATTGCACCCGAGCCCGTCGAGTTCGCGCATCCTTCACCGGGCGCACCCTGGTTGCCGCAGGGACATACGGCTCCCGTCCCATCTCCGAAGCAGTACGGCGTTCCACCGCCTCCGCCCGCTGTGAAGCTCAACGCGTTGGCGATCAAGACGGCACCGTCCGTGCTCGAGGTCCAGAACCCGCCCGAGCAATCGCTCGACGGCGGGTAGAGGCCGAGGTCCACACGCTGTTCGCTGGCACCCAGAGCGACCAACACGCGGCCGTCCGTCCACTCCGCGAGCAACGAGGAGCCCGCAGTCAGCGCCGTTGCGTTCGGCCGGAACGAGGAGGTCCCGCCACTGAATGTGCTGACCCCCTGCATCACCGGGTGACCTGGATCGTGCACAACACCCAGACTCTGAGTTCCCGTCGCGCTTCCGCCCCCAGGCACGATCACTTCATAGCCAGTCTGCCAGCGGCCGAGGAGCATGCGCGCGGTCGAAGCCTCGGTGTTCGCAAAGGTAGCGATGACGACGCCGCCGCCTGCATCGACGTAGTCCGCCATGACGTCGCCCAACGCCGCGCTGTCCTGGAAGTCGGTGTTCGACCAGACGAGCACGGAATCGTAGGCGAGCAGGTCGTTCAGTGCAGGAGTGGTTACCGATGCATTGATGATGTCAACAGCAGCAAACTGTCCCGTCCCCATGAGCTTCTGCTGGGGATCGGTGAACCGGCAGTCCGTCGACTGAGAGTTGGCAGCAGCTACGATCGCCACGGTCGAGGTTTGCGCGAACGCCGAACCCTGAAACAGGAGAACGGCCAAGAGAGCGGACAAGGACTTGATGGCGTGCATATCGGTAGGCGCTTTGGAGGGAACTGCGCCTTCCTCGATCTGCAGAGGCGCTGCGATCCATGCTAGTCCTCGCTCGCGATCCCGAAAGGGCCCGGCGCCAATCGCCGGTGAGAAGAACGGGCACTCGCCCGTGATCAGACCTTCGAAGGCGATGCGCCCATCCTCGTCACCGATCTCTTCCTGGTAGGCAACCCCGCGCCCCGCTTGACAGTGCGGGGAATCCATGCGCGGCACCCAAAGGCGCAGCTCGTCGAGTTGCAACGCCTTGTTGCCGAGGCACGTC
>Ga0316204_10008683_pt1 | contig 13926 bp, 13 predicted proteins | sample 6monrhotite_MG_2_FD_205661 | JGI IMG/M metagenome (GOLD analysis project Ga0316204, IMG submission 205661) | Microbial mat bacterial communities from mineral coupon in-situ incubated in ocean water Damariscotta River, Maine, United States -... | ecosystem: Environmental > Aquatic > Marine >... | reverse complement strand
AAATAAGCGTCATTTGAAAATCTGCTTCTGTCCGTAAGCGGCCACCCAGATGGTAAAGTGGTGAGCGACTGCTGCTGATCCTTGGCAGTCGTTCGCATATTCGCGAGACATTTTTTAAAGTCTGGAGCGGCAAGCCAAAGGGGGCAGAGGCTATGGGGTTTTTACCAAAAGTAATCGTTGGGTTGAGCTTATGCATCGCGGGCATGTCGTACGTTCAGGCGTATGAAGAAGCGGCTCAAGTTGAGGTCATGATGATCGGCACCTTTCATTTTTCCAATCCCGGCAAGGATATGGTGAAGATGAAACAACTTGATGTGATGGATGCGAAGTCACAGGACTATTTGGACGCCTTCACCGCGCGGCTTGCAGCGGAGTTCAAACCAACTCTTGTCTTGCTTGAGTATGGTCCGGAAAATGATGCGATTCTTCAAGAGCGCTATAGAGGCTATCAAGATGGCACTTACAGCTTGGCGGTTAATGAGATCTACCAGATGGGATTTCGCATCGCAAAGGCGGCCGGCAATGTGCCGATCGCGGGTTTTGATGAGCGCGAGATTGGATGGGATGCTGAGCGCCTGTTCGAGACCATGCCTACGACAGCGCCCGAGATTGCAGCGGCGATGGACAGGAAATATGCCGAATTGACCGAGCAAATGACCAACGACCACGAGACTAAAAGCCTGCAGCAGTTACTGCTCCAGTCGAATGAGCCAGAGGCCGATCGAGTCAACAAAGACCTCTATCTGATGACCAATGCTGTCTCCACCGATGGCGAGTATGAAGGGGCCTTGGCTGCGTCAAGCTGGTGGCATCGCAATTTCAGAATGTATGCCAAGATTCAAGCGCATGCAAAACCCGGCGCTCGTATTTTGGTCATCGCCGGGCAGGGCCATACCGCTATTTTGAAGGACTTTTTGGCAACAGACTCCCGCATAAAAGGTGTTGACGTTCGGCCTTTTTTCGCAGAATCCAGATAGAGGATAGTGAGCGCACGATGGAAAAAAACCTACCGGCATTGATGCTGTCTTGTGCTGCAGTTGGCTGCACCGAAATCCCCGTATCTTCGGCCGACATAGAACCTCTCGGAACGGGTCCATACTCGGTCGGCTCGACCAATATGGAAGTGGCGTCTGAATATGCCGACATTGGCGACGAGGCGATGCATGAGTACCTGCTAGGGCGTGCCGATGAATCGGGCCAGTCTCGCTACCTGGCGGACATATTGAAATATCCCGATTCGGCGTTGGTCATCGATGTACCGGTCCCCGACGAACGCGATGTTTATGGTCCAGCGAGCGGTCTTAAGTTACCGGTCGTGGCGTTCCTGACGTATCCATCAAGCTCGAAGCAGCAGCATAATCGTTATGCGTTTCCCTACCACGACGCCAGATACGGTGTTTTCGAGAAAATGCTTCGTCCCGGGGAGGCGCCGAGCTTTGCCGATCCCAAGGATCGTTATCCTCTGATCATTATTGCTCATGGCGCCTCAGCACATGGCTTGTACGACGTGAGACACGCACACAGTCTCGCCAGTCACGGTTATGTCGTAGCCGTCATCACCTATGGAGACGATCGCACCGTGAATGCGGACCAGCAAAACCATCACGTTTCGTTTCTACGGCCCTTGGTTACGAAAGTTGTCCTCGATGCCATTCTTGAGAACGAAACTTTCGGTCCTCATATTGATGCCGACAATATTGGAATCACAGGCCATAGCTACGGCGGCTTTACTGCACTCGCGACGGCGGGAGGCGCTTTCCAGGGGAATACAGTAACGGTTAGTGATAAGCGTATTAAGGCCGGTGCTCTCGCAGCGCCCTGGGTCGGCGGCAATTACGATGGCAGCGATTTCTATGCGTTTGGGCCGAACAACATTGAACTGAATCGGGTCAGCACACCGATGATCTGTTTCTTCGGCACGAAGGATGAAAGCACGTTGGCGTCATTTATCCTGCCGGCCATGAAGCAATTGTCTGGTCCGACCTATGTTGTGGAACTGGTGGATCAACCGCACATTTTTGGAGAGGGCTCTTGGGAAGATCGTGATAACTGGGAATTGCTTTTCTTTTCGGCCTACTTGAAACATGACAAAGCATCGCTGGCACTGCTCAAGACTGCCCGTTCAATGAAAGGCGGCAACGAAGACAATCAACTCTTCGACTATCAAAAATTGAGTGGACACCGTTAAGGTTCAGCTATTGCTGGCAACTCGACTACCATTTCCTTGCCACCGTATTCATGTTTCAGATCATGAGCCCGTACGATAACTTGAAGTAAGCCGCTGGGAATTTTTACATTTGCCAATGATCGGGTGAAAGGTTGCTCGTTATCATGTGGATGTGCGAGTTCGCGAGTGGCCAATAGTAGGCCGTCCGGAGATAAGACTTCCCATCGATTGGCATAGTGCTTCCAGCCTTCGTCGTCATGTTTCACGGTAACATCAAAGCGACAAATTGAATCACTATTGCATGAGACGGCCACATCCAAAACGTCAGCGTCGCCGGCGCTTGCGGACACGCATGTCGTGGTTAGTAATGCAAAGGTAATGAGTTTGTTCATAGACAGATGCTCAGCGGTCTAACACTCGATCTTCGGCCTTTGGCCAGAAGAGGCTATTTCTGGAATGCTTCGGGGTGGCGGCGGCCGGAGTCTCCGATCTCATCCCAAGCGGCTTTTGAATCAACCCAGATGTGGTGTTTTACGGTCAGGGATTCACCGCCGTCTTTTATTGATCCAGCCGGAACAAACATTCGTGATTCGTCATTGGCATCGGGCACTGGAGAGCCACAGTTTCGACAAAACCCAATGAGCCAATCTGCATCGGGTTTCTTCCATGAGGTGATGAGTTCTTCGCCACTCGTCCATCGAAAATCGTCGTTATTGACGATCAGGACTGCTATTCCGTTGCTGCCTGTGGCGCGCCGACAAATCGAGCAGTGACAAATAATCACGTCCGAGATTTCGGAAGTGATCTCGAAGCTAACCGCTCCGCAGTTGCATTCTCCGTGTGCCATTAAACAACTCCAGGCTATCTTTCCAAAGTAGGAACGCTACCTTGTTTCGTCAATTAGTCAACGGCCACTTTAGTTATTTGCGACCACTCGATGTCGTAGCCGCCTTACGAAACAGCAAGCCGGATCCGATCCACATCGCGATGAAGAAGCCATTCAGAATCACTATGACTCCTGGTTCAGGCTTTGCCGGGACACCCAGTTTGGCACCCAATACAATCAAGACGACTAGCGTGTGAGCCAGCGCCATCGCGAATAAAACGTATCCCATTCCCTGTGGCTGGAAGCGCACAATGAGGGTGCCGACAAATCCGATGGCGAGAACGCCGGCGTACATCAGGTTGGCTGGATTATCCGAATCCCCGATGATGCCGACGGCAAGATTTATCCAGACGAGGATAAGTGCGGCGCCGAGTGCAAGGCCGATGGCGGATCGGTACGCGATGCTCTGGCGAATGCGCGTGACCAGAAAAATCAGTGTGACAGCTACGATCAGTAAGCCAAGCAACTCAGCGGCAGTTGTCAGTTGTTCCGAAGTCATGGCAGTCCTCCTGCAGTCACATCAACTCTATTCTGGATCATTCTCTCCCAATGTACGATGATCTGCCCAGTTAAAACTGAGAGATGTATTGAGTGAAGGCTGTCATATACAGAGCATTTTCAGAACGGCCTGAGATCGAGCAACTGCCAGATCCGACTCCGCGAGCCGATGCTGTTGTGTTGCGAGTCATGGCAAGTGGCGTCTGTCTGAGTGATTGGCACGGCTGGCGGGGCACCGATCCCGATATCAAACTGCCGCATGTTCCCGGGCATGAACTGGCGGGCGTTGTCGAAGCGGTTGGTGCCGACGTAAGCAAATGGCAAGTCGGTGACCGGGTAACCGTGCCGTTTGTCGGTGGTTGCGGAAAATGCCCGGAGTGCCACTCAGGAAACCACCAGGTCTGCGATTTTCAATTTCAGCCCGGGTTTACGCATTGGGGCTCGTTTGCCGAGTATGTGGCCATTCATTACGCCGACGTCAATCTTGTTCGTCTGCCAGAGGCGATGAAATTTCAGACGGCGGCCAGTTTGGGTTGCCGTTTCGCTACGTCATTTAGAGCGATCGTGGATCAGGGTGAGGTAACGGCGGGTCAGTGGGTCGTGGTTCACGGCTGTGGCGGGGTAGGGTTGTCAGCGATCATGATTGCATCCGCTCTGGGTGCGAACGTAGTGGCTGTTGATATCGCTGATAACAAGCTGCAACTCGCGCGTGAAGTGGGCGCGGTTGCGACGCTCAATGCCAGCGCTGTCGATGACCTTGCAGACGCGGTTCGAGACCTGACAGGCGGAGGCGCACACGTATCAGTGGACGCGATAGGAAACGCAGAGGTCTGTTTCAATTCGATTGACAGTCTGCGAAAGCGCGGCCGGCATGTGCAGATCGGTTTGCTGGTGGGTGATAACAACTGGCCCAGGATACCCATGGACAAGGTATTGGCGAACGAATTGCAGATTGTGGGCAGTCATGGAATGCAGGCGCATCGCTATGTTGAGATGATGGACATGATCAGCGCGGGGAGATTATCGCCAGAAAAGCTGATCGGACGCACGATCGGTCTCGATGAGTCGATCGAAGCCCTCGTATCGATGAGCGAATTCAGAAGCAATGGGGTGACGATAATTACGTCGTTCTAGGCAGCTTTTTTTGGCTTTCATGGAACCTTTTTCGCGAATGAACGTGTTAGGTAGTAGAGGTAAAATGGAGATATACCCATGGACACGGATGTTAAGAAAGACAGCGTCAGGGCCAGTCGCCGGGCTGAATGCCTGGATTCAGTGAAGAACGGCAGAGCGCTAGACCGTCAAGCCGATGAGCGCGCCACGACAGAGGAGGGCATCAGAGTCCCTCCCAGCGATGCTCCCCTTATCGATCTATCACGTGGCTTCAACCCCTACGATACCGGTGCTTTTTACAAGAAATAGAACGGGACGATCTTGAGCGCATATCTGCCTTCCCAAGCGCAGTCGTGTCGGTATCTCTGCGATATAAGGTCTGACGGACCGCCACGATCAGGGCAATTAGATGTAGTATCGGCAACGGACATCTAAACCGGAAGAAGCAACCACCATGCAATACAAAGCGATCAAGCTCGTAAAACGCCCGAACATTCATATCACGCCGGATCTCTTCGAAACTGTGACACTGGAGACACCCGATCTCAAAGACGGGGAGTTTCTCGTAAAGCAGACCCACATGTCGCTCGACCCAGCCATGAAGGGCTGGATGACCGAAGACAGGAAAAGCTACATACCGCCCGTAGAGCTCGGTGAGGTAATGCGATCGAGTGGTGTCGGTGAAGTGGTCGAGTCAAAAAACGAGGCGTTTCCGGTTGGCAGTCGGGTCGGTGGCATGATCGGCTGGACCGAGTACGCGGTTAGTACGGGCCAAGGCCTGAGAATTTTGCCGCCCGGCATTTCGGCTGAAGCTGTGCTGTGCGTGCTGGCATTGCCAGGCTTGACCGCCTATCAGGGACTGATGGAAATCGGCAAAGCAAAAGCTGGTGAAACCTTGGTGGTATCGGGTGCCGCAGGATCGGTGGGATCAATGGTTGGGCAAATCGCCAAAGCCGAAGGATTACACGTTATCGGGACGGCGGGCAGTGATGAGAAATGTCGTTGGCTGGAAGATGACCTTGGCTTCGACAAGGCGATCAATTACAAGTCCGATGATCTTGCCAAACAACTGGTAGACGCGACGCCGGATGGTGTCGATTTGTATTTCGAAAACACGGGCGGTCCGGTTCAGCACATTACCTACAGCCGCATGAACGAGCACGGACGCATCATCGTCTGCGGCATGATCGCGGACTACAACACAGACAAACCTGCCCCCGGCCCGAACTGGATTAACATGATCAGGCGCCGGTTGACGATTTATGGATTCGCCATGCCTGATCACTGGGATAACGTGCCCGCGATGACCGAGAAGCTTGCGGCGTATTTGCAGGGCGGCAAGATCAAGTATCGGGCGCACAAGCTGCATGGGCTGGAAAGCGCAATCGACGGCATCAATCTGTTATTCACCGGTGGCAATACCGGCAAGCTGATGGTTGAGCTCTGAATGGCTTTTACCGGTGCTATAATAAGCGCCGTATTCAAACAGAAGGTAGTTCGAAATGATGTCACTTAGAGCACGCGGATTTGTGGTCCGTCTGATGTCCGTTGCGGTGATTTGCATGGGCTTTGTGCAGACGTCGTCGGCCGGCATGATAAGCACTGGGTACCTGATCGATAACGAGATGCGCGACGCGAGCCTTGCGCGGGTAGAAGTCCTTCTTGCGCAGCATGACGTCGAGCGGCAGTTGCTTGCCTTCGGCGTTGATGCGGACTTTGTGGCCGAGCGGCTGCAAGGCATGAGCAACACGGAACTGTTGGCACTCGAAGGGCAACTGGATGAACAGCTCGCTGGCGGTGACGCGCTTGCGGTCATTGGCACCGTGTTTCTTGTGCTGCTGATCCTCGAACTCGTCGGTGTCACGGACATCTTCAAGAGTATCTGACGGCGGGGCTACGTTCCTGACCAGAAACCCATACCCGAAGGGCCGGCTGTTAGCGGCCCTTTTGTTTTTGCTAAGCGGTTGCGCGTCGCTTCCGGAAGCTGTACGCGAACTCGATGCTAACGCCGGCAGGGTCGAGCTCGAGGCTGCGCCGTTTTATCCACAGCAGCGTTACCAATGTGGACCGGCAGCCTTGACGACCGTGCTAACAATGAGTGGCGCAAGCGTTTCCTTGCCGGCGATCGTCGACAAGGTTTATCTACCCGAAAAGTCCGGCAGCCTGCAAGTCGAGTTGATGGCGGCAACACGCACCTCGGGCCGGCTGCCATATGTCATCGACGGTACCTTGTCAGCGCTCTGGAATGAACTAGAGGCGGGACGTGCCGTACTGGTAATGCAAAACCTCGGTGTTGCCGCGATTCCGCGCTGGCATTATGCCGTCGTCGTCGGCATCGACCCGCAGCGCGGAGAGGTGATTCTTCGCTCGGGAGTCGACCGACGCAGAATTACCGCGACCAATACCTTTCTGCGTACCTGGCGACGCAGCGACTATTGGGCCGTTGTCGTGCTGCGGCCCGACGAAATGCCGGTGAATGTCGATGAAGGTCGTTATCTCGAGGCCGTCGCGGCGCTTGAGCAAGCGGGCCGACTTGATGAGGCGGGGGTGGCCTGGCAGACGGCGTTGCGAGCGTGGCCCGATTCCTCGGCGGCATTGTTCGGTCTTGGCAATGTTCGATTTGCGTCGGATCAATTCGCCGCAGCCGAAGATATTTACAGGAGGCTGCTGGCGCGAGACGATCGATTACTCGTTGCGCGCAACAACCTCGCGCTGGTACTCGCACAACAACAGGAATTTGACGCGGCGCTCGCACAGATCTCGATTGCCCTCGCACAGAATAGCGATGCAGCGCTCGAAAGCGAGCTTGAGCATACGCAGATGATGATCAAGACGATGGCCGATTCAACTCGATACGACTGATCGGTCAATCAAGAACTGTTTCTCGAGAAGCTTGGCATGCGCCGCGGCCAGTCTTGCGATCGGCACGCGCGGCCCGGAGCACGAGACATAGTTTAGACCGACATGGTGACAAAAGCGGATCGATGCAGGGTGACCGCCTTGTTCGCCGCAAATCCCGATCTTCAGATCCTTACGCTGCGCCCGCCCGCGCTGGACCGCCATTTCGATGAGCTGACCAACGCCCTGGATGTCCAGGACCTCGAATGGATTGTCCTGCAGAATTCCAGATTCGTTGTACATCGGGAGAAACTTGTTCTCGGCGTCTTCTCGCGAAAAGGAAAAGGTGGCCTGCGTCAGATCGTTGGTGCCGAAGGAGAAAAATTCTGCTCCGCCTGCCAGCTGTGCCGAGCGCGTGCAGGCGCGAACGGTCTCGATCATGGTGCCAAATTTGAACTCCAGTTTGGCATCGAGTTCATTCTCGAGTTCCAACCTTAGTTCATCGACAATGCGCCTGACCGATGCAAGTTCCTGCGACGTGATGACTTGCGGCACCATAATCTCCGGGCTGACCGGGATGGATCGATTCGCACACTCGGCGGTCGCCTCGAGAATGGCTCGTATCTGCATCGAATAAATTTCCGGATAGGCGATGCCGAGACGCACGCCGCGATGACCGAGCATTGGGTTAACTTCCTGCAACTCGCGCACTTTCTTCAGCATGCGCTCTTTTCTGATCAAGGCTTCATTAACCAGTTCCTCGCTCAGTTCGTCGAAAGGCTTTGGTAGTTCGCTGTGCGATTCGAGGATTGAGAGAACAGTCTGTCGTCCACGGACTACGTTTCGGTACAAGCGCAGGTTTTCTATTTGTTCGAGCAGCTGTTGTTCTGTGGGCAGAAACTCGTGCATGGGTGGATCGAGCAGCCGGACGGTCACCGGGTTCGGTGACATGAGCGAGAATAACTCGATGAAGTCAGCACGCTGGATGGGTAGCAAGCGATCGAGTGCATCCTTTCGGGCGTCCGCGTCGTCGGCGAGAATCATATCGATGACGATAGGCAGGCGGTCGCTGGCATTGAACATTCGCTCGGTGCGACAAAGGCCGATACCCATCGCGCCGTACTCGATCGCCCGGACTGCAGCGTCCGGGGTATCCGCATTCGCCATAATTTTAAGCTCGGCGGTTTCATCTGCCCAGCCAAGCAGGGTTTTGAGTTCGTCCGAAAAGTGTGCGGGAATCGTCGCAATCTCACCGAGGTAAACCATGCCCGTGGCACCGTCGAGAGTAACAACGTCTCCTTCGCGAATAATATGTTCCCCGACGTGCGCCTGCCGCAATTCGGTGTCGACGACGATACCTTCTGCGCCGGCTACGCAAGGTTTGCCCATGCCGCGTGCCACGACAGCCGCGTGTGAGGTCTTGCCGCCGCGGCTGGTGAGAATGCCCTCGGCCGCAAAAAAGCCATGAATATCCTCGGGGCGGGTTTCCTCTCTGACGAGAATTACTTTCTCGCCCAGGTTGCCATGCTTCTCGGCGAGGTCGGCATCGAAGACACACTGACCCGACGCGGCGCCGGGTGAGGCAGGGAGTCCGGACGCAATCGGTTGGGTGTCGTTCGCCGGGTCGAGGCGAGGGTGCAGCAATTGTTCGAGCAGCTCCGGGTTGATGCGCAATAGCGCCTGTTCTCTTGATATCAGTCCTTCCTCGAACAGCTCAATCGAAGTCCGGACCATGGCGGTCGCATTCATCTTCCCGTTGCGAGTCTGCAGGCAATAGAGGATGCCCTTTTCGATCGTGAACTCGTAATCCTGTACTTCCTTAAAATGTGCTTCGAGCTTGTCGCGCAGCGCCACAAGCTGTGCGTATTGCTCGGGCATTTCCTGCTGCATGGCGTGAAGTTGTTTTGGCGTTCGAATGCCGGCGACGACCTCTTCGCCCTGGGCGTTAGTCAGGTATTCACCAAACATCTCGTTTTCGCCGGTTCCGGGATTGCGGGTGAATCCAACGCCTGTCGCGCAGTCGCTACCCTTGTTACCAAAAACCATCGTGCAAATGTTGACGGCTGTGCCGTTCGCCATATCGGGCGTAATCTGAAATTCGCGTCTGTAATCAACGGCGCGCTTGCCCATCCAGGAGCGGAATACCGCCTCGATGGCCAGTTCAAGCTGCACCATGACATCCTGTGGAAAGACCGCACCGGTTTCCCTGTGTACAACGGCCAGGAATTTTTCGCCGACTTCCTTCAGGTGCGGAGCTTCCAGCGCATCGTCGGATTTCACGCCAACCGCATGCATTACTTCGTCGACACATTCGTCGAAGTGTCTATCCAAAATGCCGAAAACGACCTTGCCGAAAAGCTGGATGAAACGACGGTAGGTGTCGTAGGCGAAGCGCTCATCACCGGTTTGTTCGATCAAGCCGCGCAGCGTTTCCTCGTTCAGACCGAGGTTCAGGATCGTATCCATCATGCCCGGCATCGACATCGCGGAACCAGAGCGCACGGAAACGAGCAGCGGGTCGGGGCCTCTGCCGAACGTCTTGAGGGTTGTTTTTTCGAGTTCGTCGATCTCGTGTCTGACCGCGCTCATGAGGCGATCTGGCAGCTGATTCTCCACCAGGTAATCAATGCAGGCTTTCGTCGTAATGACGAAACCCGGCGGAACGTTAATGCCGATCTGGGTCATTTCACAGAGGTTGGCACCCTTGCCACCCAGCAGGTGCTTGTCGTGTCCGTCGCCTTTCTGGAAGGAATAAACTAGTTTGTTGGTCATGTGAATCCGCCGTGAGAATCGTTTGCCAGATGCTATGAATGGTCACGGATAGAGTCGGTCGTCGCTATTGCGGCAAACCACAAGCGGGTCGCGGTTTTCAGTAACTTTTGATCAGGCGTGTTCGCACGCAGATGATCGAATCTAGGTCTTGCATTCGAACTATATTGCCTCCGGTCTTGGTGGTACGATGCGGTCTTCCCTGTTTTGAGACCATATGTATGAGGAATTCGACCGTGTCATCGCGAAGATCAGCCGGTTGTTGATCTAAGGATGGGATTGAAACTGGATTTTGACTACCTGCGAAGCCAGCTAGTCGGTGCCGACGCGGCCATTATGACGCCATTCGGTGAACGCCTCATGGTCTATGCGGACTACACCGCCTCGGGGCGGTGCGTCAGTGCGATAGAAAGCTACATTCAGGGCTTACAGAGGATTTACGCAAACTCTCACACTGAAGATGACATTTCCGGGCGATCGATGACGCACCTTCTTGAGCAGGCGGAAGCCTCGATCAAGCGTTCGGTCAATGCAGGCACGCACGAGCGCATTGTTTGCGTGGGCACAGGTGCCACAGGTGCCATTGACAAGCTGCAACAGATAATCGGTGTTGCATTGCCTCCTCACACCCGTGAGAGGTTTACAAATCTGATTGAGGAGTCGCTCGGAGCAGATGCGCTGGTGCGGTTTGAGAAATCGCTGCAGAGCCATCAACCGGTCGTATTCGTTGGTCCCTATGAACACCATTCCAATGAAATATCCTGGCGCCAGAGCCTTGCGACCGTCGTCGAAGTCGGTCTGGATGATGATGGCGGAATAGATCTGTCTCATCTTGAGACGCTCCTTCAGGACCCGGCGTATCAAAACCGAATACGTATCGGCTCGTTCTCGGCCGCGTCCAATGTCACCGGCCGAATCAGCCCGGTACATGAAATCGCTGCCATGCTTCATCGGCACGGCGCAATCGCCTGTTTTGACTACGCGGCCAGCGCGCCGTATGTCGAGATCGACATGAACCCTGCCAAAGGACGATACGAGGGTGATGCGTCAATTGACGCGGTGTTCATTTCGCCGCACAAATTCCTGGGTGGGCCGGGCTCGAGTGGCGTGCTTGTTTTTAAAGATCACTTGTATCGCAGAGATTTGCCGCCAACCGTGAGTGCCGGCGGAACGGTTGACTACGTCGGGCTCACAAGTCAGGACTACATTTCAGCAGTCGAAGAGCGAGAGAAAGCGGGCACGCCGGGCGTGTTGCAGGTTATGAAGGCGGCGCTGGCTTTCCAGTTGAAGGACGAAGTTGGCCTTGATGCGATAGAAGCGCGTGAACATGAATTGCTATCGCGGACTTTTGTGCGTCTGAAGGCGAATTCGGCAGTCGAGATTCTTGGGAGTCAAGACCCTACGCAACGAATCGCAATTGTCTCGTTCAATATTAAGGGGAGGCACGGCCGATACCTTCACCCGAAATACGTAACACGGTTGCTGAACGACTTATTCGGAATTCAGTCCCGTGCAGGCTGTTCCTGCGCAGGCCCTTACGGACATCGATTACTCGACATTGACGAGGCGACGTCAGAGGACTATCGCGCGTGGATACGCCGCGGCTATTCTGGAATCAAACCGGGATGGTGTCGGATCAGCCTTCACTATGTGATGGATGACGTCGAGGTCGACTACATTCTTGATGCAATAGAGTTCGTCGCTGAGAATGGTAGCCGTCTTTTAGACTTGTATGATTTCGACGTTTGCAGCGGCAACTGGACCCACAAACAAGATGACGTAGAGCTGCCCAGTCTCTCCATAAGCGAGGCTGTTGAGCAATCATCTGCTCCGGCCCCAGTTCTGGATGCTGAGGAACGTCAACAGCTGTATCAGTCCTTCCTGGCGGAAGCTCGCCGACTAGCCGACGAGGCAATGAGTGACGATAGTATCAACGAAGTAGAGCTCAGCGGTGACGTGGAGAAGCTGAGGTTTTTCGAGTTGCCCCACTAGCGAGATCAATTTGCCAACTCGCGGCCAAGCGCTCAAACTGAAGACACTCGTTGCACAAAGAAGCTGAAGGAATTCATCATGTGTCGCTGGCTTGCCTACTCAGGCGCACCTATCCTCCTCGACGAAGTGCTGTTCAAGACAGACCATTCTCTTATTGACCAGAGCCTGCGGGCCTTTGATAAGGCCAACACCACGAACGGCGATGGATTCGGCATCGGCTGGTACGGAATACGCGACGTGCCAGGCGTCTACAAGGACATCCGCCCCGCCTGGAACGACACGAACCTGCAGGCCTTGGCCGCTCAAATCGAGTCGCCCATGTTCCTGGCGCACGTTCGGTCATCGACCGGTTCTCCTGTGCAAAGAACCAATTGCCATCCATTCAATTACCAGAAGTGGTTGTTCGTCCACAACGGCCTGATCGGCGAGTATGAAGAGCTGCGTCGCGACCTTACGTTGGCGGTATCGCCCGAGTTATTCCCACTCCTTAGCGGTACGACGGACTCGGAACTTATGTTCATGCTCGCACTGAGCTTCGGCATGCAAGGCGACGTAATGATCGGTATATCGCGAATGGCCGGCCTGGTTGAACAAGTAGCAGAGAAACACGGAGTAGAAAACGCGCTGCAGATGACCCTGGGCATCAGCGACGGCGAATCGCTTTATGCGGTTCGCTATTCGACCGAAGGGAATTCACGATCGCTTTTCCACAGTGCAACTCGCGATGCGACCGCAGAGATCGCACCCGATGCTGGTCGATTTTCGAAGGGCGCACGGGCCATTGTCTCTGAGCCGCTGAGCAATCTTGAGGCAGATTGGGTTCCGGTACCTGAAGCGAGTTTCCTCAGAATTACCGGTGGCCAAATCTCCTGCGAGCCATTTGCCCCAACACCGCCTTAGTACCCGGTTTGCCCTCCGAAGGCAGGGGTCTGTTTCGTAACATCATGTAACGGAAGACGTTGATCGATGTCATCCGTAGCGTCTCGCTGCTACCCTAGCGACCAACAACTTTCGGACACATTACATTGAGATTATTCGCAGTCGTTTTTTTGGCGACCTGGGCTTCTTTTGCCCAATCTGCAGACATATCAGTGCGTTTGCAGGGCGCACCGGCCGACGGAGTGCTGGTCTTTCAGGTTTACAACTCGCCAAATGCGTTCGGCGATTTTCGCGATCCCGTTCGAGAGCTGCGCCTGCAGATTAACGAGGGCTCTGCATACGATATCGACGGTGTGCCGGCCGGGGATGTCGCTGTGCTGGTCTATGTCGACGAAAACGGAAACGATCTCTTAGACAAGAACTTTATCGGCATTCCGAAAGAGCCGCTTGGTATCTCGAATAATTATCGCCCAAAAGGTCCGCCGGCTTTCGATCGCGCAAAATTCCTCGTTGCGGAGGGCCAGTCGACCAAAATCGATATCGAACTCTACAAGGTGCTGGGCGAACGGGGCCGCCTCGGAGTTGGCGCCGGCGTCATTGGTCGTAGCAGTCCTTACGTGGGGTCCGACTCGACGGTCTTGAAACCCATTCCCGCGATTACCTACAACGGCGAGCGACTGCAGTGGCTTGGCCCCAACGTACAGTATGGACTTTTTGGTGCGGGTCCCTGGCGCCTGGCGGCGTCTGCATCGTATCGAATTGGCGTTTATGAGGAAGAAGATAG
>Ga0316204_10008682_pt1 | contig 13926 bp, 15 predicted proteins | sample 6monrhotite_MG_2_FD_205661 | JGI IMG/M metagenome (GOLD analysis project Ga0316204, IMG submission 205661) | Microbial mat bacterial communities from mineral coupon in-situ incubated in ocean water Damariscotta River, Maine, United States -... | ecosystem: Environmental > Aquatic > Marine >... | reverse complement strand
CCTCTGGCTGGTGTTCGGCGGCCTGGCGTGGGTCCGACGAAAGTAGTGCTTCCGCTGTCTCTGAGGCGGCTGTATAGGGCGCCTGGTCTCCTGGTAAGAGAGCGGTCGAGGGTGGCGCGGCCGTCAGGCCGCGGCGGGATCGAGCGACCACAACGCGAACCACCAACGGGGTCCGTCTCTTGTTTGGAGGGCTGCCGCCCTCGCCGCAGTCTCGCTGCCGCTCGTCCGGCTCACCCTTACTCGCACAGCAGGCGTCCTATACAGACGCCTCGGCGACAGCAGAAATGGCCGGGGGAGGAAAGAAATTCGGGCCGCTCGTTAACACTTCCGAGCCCACCGAGTCTCCTTGTCGACCCTGACACCTGGAGGCTCTAGTGTTCCTGCTCTCGCTCCTCGCCTGCGCGCCCCTCTCCCTCACCGCCGGGGCGGTCGGCGCCCCCGACGACCCCCTGATCGTGCACGAGTGGGGCACCTTCACCTCCATGCAGGGCTCCGATGGGGTGGTGCTGGAGGGCATGCAGCACGAAGAGGAGCGGCTGCCGCACTTCGTCTACTCCCGCACGGAGGTCCGGGAGTGCCCCTTCCGAAAGTACGGGTACAAGGGCCTGGAGGTCCCCGTGGAGAACGTCACCCAGAAGATGGAGACGCCGGTCATCTACTTCCACAGCGAGACCGAGCGACGCCTGAAGGTGCGGGTCGACTTCGTCGATGGGCTGCTGACCCAGTGGTACCCGGTCAGCGATCGATTGGGCCCGGAGGAGAAGGCCATGGGCGACGGGCCGCTGGACCTCACCGAGGTCGAGCGCTCCTTCCTGGAGTGGGAGATCGATCTCATCCCCAACGACCGGCCGGCGCCGAGCGAGATCTATCCGGTGGACGAGGGCGATCCCTGGGCGCTGGCGAGGGACGTGGACTCGGCCTTCGTTCGCACGGTCCCCCGGAACACCACGATCGGGCGGGTGGGGCCCACAGAGGCGGAGAACTACCTCTTCTACCGGGGGCTGGGGACCTTCGAGCTGCCGCTGACCGTCGCGGCCGGCGCGGACGGCGAGGGGAGGCTGGACAACGACGGCGTGCAGGCGCTGCCCGCCGTCTTCGCCCTGGAGATCCGCGGCGAGACCGGCCGCTGGATGCCGCTGGGCGGCGTGGGCCCGGGCGAGTCCCGGGGCTACGATCTGGGGCCGAAGCCGCTGGAGGACAAGGCCGCCGTCGTCGCTGCGCTCAAGGACGCGGTGCAGACCTCGCTGGAGGCCCAGGGCTTGTACGGGGACGAGGCCGCCGCCATGGTCGCGACCTGGTCCCGGCAGTGGTTCGGGACCGAGGGCAGCCGCCTCATCTACCTCGTGCCGCGGGCGATCACCGACGGCCTGCTGCCGCTCAGCATCGAGCCGGCGCCGGACGAGCTGGTGCGGGTGCTCGTGGGGCGGCTGGAGTACCTGACGCCGGAGGTCGAGGCGCGCACCATCGAGGCACTCAAGCAGCGCATCGAGGGGGCGGATGAGGCCACCCGGGACGCGGCCTTCAGCTGGCTGATGGCCAGGGACCGCTTCCTGGAGCCGCACCTCCGTCGGGCCATCGCCAGCAGCGAGGATCCGGTGGTGCGTCAGAGCGCCCTGGACCTGCTGGTGATCCTGAGCCCCGGGGAGTAGACACCACCCGTGGGCTTCCGCATACCGTGGCTGAGAACCCTCCGGGCGGACGCGCCCGTGGCCGAGCTGGTCGCGGGCGCGCGCCGTGGGGATCGGCGCGCCTTCGGGGTGCTCTACGAGCGCTACGGTCGGGTGATCCACGCCGTCCTGCTGGCCCGGGTCGATCCGGCCGACGCGGACGACCTCACCCAGGAGGTGTTCCTGACCGCCATCGAGAAGCTCCACACTCTGAAGGACGACGCTGCCTTCGGCGGCTGGATCTGCACCATCGCCCGCAACCGCGCCCGGGATCACCACCGGGGCCGCCGGGTGGTGGTGCCGCTGGAGCTGGAGCTGGGGCGGCCCGCGCCGCCGGTGGTCGAGGCCCGCGAGGCGCTGGCGGCCATCCGAGAGCTGCCCGAGGCCTACGCGGAGATCCTGATCATGAGGCTGGTGGAGGGGCTCACGGGCCCGGAGATCGCGGCGCGGACCGGGATGACGCACGGCTCGGTCCGTGTGAACCTGACCCGCGGAATGAAGCGACTGCGCGAGGCGATGGGCGAACCGTCCGCCGGGAGGAGGCGCTGATGCGTGACGACGGCGACTACCTGTGGGACGGGACCGGCGAGCCCGAGCCCGACGTGGAGGAGCTGGAGCGGGCCCTGGCCCCGCTGCGGCTGACGGCGGGGGCCCCGGAGGCCGGCGCCCGGTCCCACGGTGCCGGCGGCGCGCGTCGCGTGGGGCTGCTGCTGGCGGTCGCGGCGGCGCTGCTGCTGGCGGTGTTGATCCCGCGCCTCATGGTCGAGGGCGGCCCCGAGCCGTGGACCGTCGACGGCGGGGGCTCGCTGGCCGTCGGCGAGTGGCTGGAGACCGACGCCGACGAGGCGCTGCTGCGGGTGGCGGACATCGGCAGCATGACGGTGGCGCCGGGCAGTCGGCTCCGGCTTGTGGCCACCGGGGAGGAGCAGCACAGGCTCGAGCTGGCCCGGGGGCTCGTCAGCGCCACCGTCCTGGCGCCGCCCCGGCTGCTGATCGTCGAGACCCCCGCGGCCGACGCGGTGGACCTCGGCTGCGCCTACACGCTGGAGGTGACGGACGCGGGCGACACGCTGCTGTGGGTGACCTCCGGTCGGGTCGCGCTGGAGGCGCCCGGCCGGGATGTGCTGGTTCCGGCGGGGGCGCTGGCGATCGCCAGCGCGGAGACCGGGCCCGGTACGCCGATCTTCACCGACGCTCCAGCGCCGCTCATCGCCGCGATCCACAATATCGACGGCGGCGACGAAGGCTCGGAGGTCGCGCTGGTCGCGACGTTGTCGCAAGCCCGGCTGAAGGACACCCTGTCCCTCTGGCATCTGCTGCCGGCGGTGGAGCGGCCCACCCGGGAGGCCATCGCGGCCAGGCTCTTCGAGTTGGATCCGCTGCTGACAACGGCTCAGCTCACTCCCGAGGCGATCGCGGCGCAGGAGCCGGGGGCGCTGGAGCGCCTCCGCGACGAGCTGGAGTTTCACTGGTACTGACGTCGCATGTCGCTGCAAGGCCGCTTCAAGAAAGTGAATGCGCCAGCGAACGATAGTCTTGCTACGTCTTGGTACTTGAACCCAGCGGGATCATGGCAGACACTGGGTTCAGGTTTGGTTGCACGGAGAGTGGTGATGTTTCTGGAAGAGGATGTTCAGCACATCCAGGGCCGCGATGTGCGTGTCCCGGAGAGTGTCATTCAGGTTGTTCAGATGCTGGGGCATCAGCTCACCAGCTATGACCCCATCCGCGGGCGTCGTCGGATCGACATCAGCCGGGCTCTGCCCGTCTGCATGATCCTGGCCGACAACGACACCGCCCGCGCTGCGGTCTTGCTTCAGAGCTTCATGGACGCTCTGGAGCAGTGGTCCGCCGCCGAGGTCGTCGAGAGCGACACCGAGTTCACCGGGCAGCCGGTACCGTAGCGGTCGGTCGGGCGGCTCAGGCCGCCAGCCAGTCCGTCAGGTCACTGAGCATGCGATCGAACGAGGGCGCGACGTAGACCTGCGGCTGGTAGTCCGTTGGATCGAAGTCGGTGTCCGCGATGCGGTCGACGTCCCAGCCCCGAAGCTCGGCCTCGGTGTCGAAGCGGCTCAGCTCGCCCACCGAGCTGAGCAGGCCGGCGCCGTAGGCCTTGAGGGCCCCGTCCTCCTCGAGCGCCCCGAACTCGAGGGTGTACCAGTACAGGTTGATGATCCGCTGGAGCCGCGTTGGATCGGCCCGGAGCGCGGCCTCGCCAAAGCGCTGGCTGAGCGCGGCGATCCCCGGGTGGGTCAGGCTGGCGGCGTGGCCGGCCAGCTCGTGGATGACGTCGGGCTCGGGGGTGTAGAGCGGACGGGAGTAGTGGCGGATGTACTGTGTGGAGAGGAAGCTGCGCTTCGCGAGCCGCTCGAGGAAGATGCGCGGCGACACCAGGCCGGCGACGGGCTCCATGCTGAAGCCCGTCGCCGCCTCGAGGGCGGGATTGAGCGCGCTGAGCTGAGGGATGTGAGCCCGGGGCAGGGCGAGGCGGAGCTGCACCTCGACCAGCGCACGGCAGACCCGCGCCTTGTGGAGGGGCCAGAGCAGCGCCCACACCTCGGCCCAGGTCGCGTGCTCCTCCTCGGCGTACTCCACGTCGGACACCGGCTCGCCCGCGCGGTGGGCCAGCGCGACCTGGGCGATAGCGTCCCGACGCGCGCGGTAGCCGACGTCACGAAAGCCGGGGTGGTCACGATCGAGGGTGACGAGGTCGAAGTCCATCCAGAACAGGTAGCACTGCCTGCGTTAGGTTGGCCGCCATGCGCGCGCTGATTCTCGACTTCGATGGGCTGATGGTGGACAGCGAGTGGCCGGCGCTGGAGGCCTGGCGCGTGGTGTATGCCCGCTTCGGCGCGACTCTGGCGGTCGAGGACTGGGTCAAGTGCGTCGGCTCCAGGTACGGAGAGGCCTTCGATCCGATCGACCACCTGGAGGCCCAGGTCGGCCGACGCCTGGATCGGGAGGCCCTGATCCACGAGCGGGGCCAGCTCAAGATCAAGGCGGTATCGACCGCGCCGCTGATGCCGGGGGTCCGGGAGCGGATCGCCGAAGCCCGCGCGCTGGGGTGGGCCGTCGGGGTCGCCAGCAGCTCAGGGGCGGACTGGGTGCTGGGCCACCTCACGCGGCTGGAGATGCGCGCGGCCGTGGACGCGGTTCGCACCGCCGACGACGTGGAGCACGTCAAGCCCGCGCCGGACGTCTACCTCGCCGCCGCGGCGGCCCTCGCCGTCGACCCCGCGGACTGCGTGGTCTGTGAGGACTCCCTCAACGGCGTACGGGCCGCCCGCGCCGCCGGCATGTACGCCGTCGCCGTGCCCAACCGGGTGACCGCGCTCCTGGACTTCTCCGAGGCCCACCAGCGCGTCGCCAGCCTGACCGAGCTCTCGCTCGCGTCGCTCCGCCTCGGTCGGTCAGGCCTCTAGCACTCTTCGGGCCGCCAGCACGCCGGGGCCACAGGTGACGCCGCCGCTCGGGTGGCTGCCCGCGCCCGAGAGGTAGAGCCCCTCGATGGGCGACGCGTGATCCGCCATGCCGAAGGTGGGGCGGGCGATCCAGAGCTGATCCAGGGCGTGCTCGGCGTGGTAGACCTGCCCGCTGTCGACCCCGTAGCGGGCCTCGATGTCCGCCGGGGTGAGCACCTCCATGCCGACGAGCTGATCGCGCAGCTTCGGGCAGTAGCGCTCCAGGCTGGCCAGGGTCTTCTCGCCCAGAGAGGCCCGGGTCTCGTCGCTCCAGCCCGCGTCCAGGTGGTAGGGGATGCCGTGGAGCAGGATGCTGACCACGTGACCGCCGTCGGGGGCGAGGGAGGGGTCCGAGACGGTGGGCACCCGGATGTCCATGGGAGGGTGCTCCGCCGGCAGGCGGCGGTACTTGGCGTTGTCGAAGGCCCGCTCCAGATCGAGGGGGTGCTCTCCAACGCGGATGCGCTCGAAGCGCTCACCCGGCCGACAGGTGAACTCCAGCGGGCCGTCCAGGGCGAGGTGCACCTTGGCCGTCAGGCCCCGGGTGCGGATCTGACCGACTGTCTCCTCGATCTTCAGCGGCAGAGTGCCCGGGGGCACCAGCTTCAGCAGCGTCGTCTTGGGATCGTGGGCGGAGAAGATGACGTTGGCGGAGATGTACTCGCCGCTGGCCAGCTCGACGCCGCGGGCGCGGCCGCCCTCGACCCGGATCCGGGCGCCGGCCTCGCCCGTGCGAATCTTCACCCGGTAGGAGAGGCAGGTTCGCTCCAGGGCGGCCACCAGGGCGGCGGGACCGCCGGCGGCTTCCCGGCCGCTCAGGGCTTCGCGGACCAGCAGCGCGGCGGTGCTGCCCGGCGAGCGCGGGCCCATCCAGGTGCCGGTGAGGGCGGGGGCGGCCAGGGCGGCGCGGACCAGCGGGCTCTCGAACCACTCGCCGAGCCAGTCGTCCACGCAGGTCGGCGCGATGCGGAGCAGCTCCATCATGTCCTTGCGACCCAGGCGCCGAAGGCCGACGGCCCGGCGGGCGAGGGGGCCCAGGGCGGCGCCGCTGTCGATGGCCGGCGTCGGCGCCAGCAGCTGCTTGCGCAGGAAGGGCCGGACCTTGTCGAGGAACTTGCGCCGCCGGCCCCAGGCGTGGGCGTCGGCGGGGCTCACCTTGGCCAGATCGCCGCCGCTGTTGCTCAGGACGACGCCGCTGGCCTCCAGGCGGGGCACCAGCAGCCGCGGGGGCTCGCGCAGACCCAGCCCCCGGGCGGGGAGATCCAGCGGACCCACGAGGTCGGTCAGCAGAGTCTCCGAGTCGTGCAGCAGGCCGGTCGTGCGGTAGCCGGGGTGGAACTCCTCCCCGGCGCACAGCCCGCCCACCACATCACGGGGCTCGATCACCACGACCCGGCGGCCGCCGGCCGCCAGCGTGGCCGCGGCGGCCAGCCCGTTGTGGGACGCGCCCAGGACGATGCAGTCAGCAGCCATCAGATCACCCCCCGCTTGAGCATCTCCTTGGCGGCGAGCCCGCCAGGGCCGCCCATGATTCCGCCGCCCGGGTGCGCGCCGGAGCCGCACAGCCAGAGCCCCTTCACCGGGGTCTTGTAGCGGGCCCAGCCCGAGACCGGGCGCTGGAAGAGCAGCTGATCCGGGGTGAGCTCGCCGTGGAAGATGTTGCCCTCGGTCAAGCCGAACTCCTGCTCCAGATCCCAGGGCGTGAGCACCTGCCGGTGCAGGATGGACTCCTTGAGCCCGGGGCAGTACTCCGCCAGCGTGTCCACCACCGCGTCTCCGAAGGCCTCGCGGCGCTGGGGCCAGAACTCCGGGCCCTCCTTGATGTGGTAGGGCGCGTACTGCACGAAGCAGGAGATGACGTGCTTGCCCGGCGGGGCCACCGAGGGGTCCATCAGGGAGGGGATGACCACGTTCAGGTACGGGCGGCTGGAGAAGTCGCCGTATTTGGCCTCGTCGTAGGCCCGCTCCAGGTAGTCGATGCCCGGGGCGATGGCGATGTCGCCGCGCAGCCAGGGCCCGTCGCCGGGGCGGCTGGTGAAGTTCGGCAGGCGGTCGACCGCGAGGTTGACCTTGCCGGAGCTGCCGCGCAGCTTGTAGCGCTTGAGGCTGGCGGTGAAGTCGTCGTCGAGGTGCTCCTCGCCCAGCAGCTTCAGGAAGGTGAGCCGGGGCTCGCAGCCGCTCACCACCACCTTGGCCTTGATCTCGTCGCCGTTCTCCAGGACCACGCCGCAGGCCTGACCCTTCTTCATCAGGATCTTCGCCACCGGCGCCTCGGTCCGGATCTCCGCGCCGAAGGCCTCCGCCGACCGGGCGATGGCCATGCTGACCTGGCCCGTGCCGCCCTTGGAGAGGCCCCAGGCCCGGGAGGAGCCGTCGATCTCGCCCATGTAGTGGTGCAGCAGCACGTAGGCCGTGCCCGGCGATCGAACGCCCAGCATGGTGCCGATGATGCCCGAGACGCTCATGGGGCCCTTGAGCACGTCCGACTCGAACCACTCGTCGAGGAAGTCCACGGCGGACATGGTCATCAGCTTGTACTGCAGCGCCAGCAGGTCGTCCGAGAGCCCCCGGAGCTGCTTGCCCATGTTCAGGAGCTGACTGAGCTGGGCTGGATCAAAGGAGGTCGGGTCCGGCGCCGGCTTGTCGATGACGTTCTTGGCGAAGCGCGCGAGCTTGCCCACGTGCATGCCGAAGACCCCGTACATCTCCGCATCGGCGACGCTGAACTGGCTGATCTCGTCCCGGGTCCGGTTGGCGTCGGGCCAGCGGGCGAGGCTCCGGCCGTCGGGGAGAGGCAGGAAGGAGCACTCCAGCGGGATCAGGTGCAGGCCGTGCTTTGTCAGGTTGAGGTCCCGGATGATCCAGGGCCGCAGGAGGCTGACCACGTACGAGCAGACCGAGTAGGTGAAGCCCGGGTAGATCTCCTCGGAGACCGCCGCCCCGCCCAGCACGTGGCGGCGCTCCAGCACCACCACCTTGCGGCCGGCCTTGGCCAGGTAGGCCGCGGCGGCGAGCCCGTTGTGGCCGCCGCCGATGATGACGGCGTCATAGTCATTGGCTTTGCCGTTCGCGGCGCTCATCCGGTCACCTTTGCGGACTTGACGCCGGGGGTCGCGCGCTTTCGCTCCGGGTCGAAGAGGGGTCTGTCCACGACCGTGGCGGTCACGGTCTGGCGGGCGTATTCCACGGTGTACTCCATCTTCAGCCGGGCGCCGACGGCCGCGTGCCGGGTGCGCACGGTGGCCAGGGCGATGCTCTGCTTGAGCAGCGGCGACCAGGTGCCGCTGGTGGCCTGTCCGATGACGGTGCGGCCGTCGGAGGCGTAGACCGGCACCGCGCTGCGCCACGCCACCGGCGCGAGGTGGGGGGGCAGATCGTAGGAGGCGTACAGCCGCTCGATCTCTTCCCAGTCCAGGGAGAGCGCCACCAGCGCCCAGGGCGAGCCGGCGGCCCGCTCGGCTTTGAGCGCCGCCTGGCCCATGAAGGGGGCGCGGTCCAGCTCCACCGTGCCGCCCAGGCCGATCTCGTAGGGCGAGGACTTGCGGGCCTCGATCACCGCGAAGCGGGCGCTGAAGTAGTCGACCCCCTGCAGGATGAAGCCGGCCTCCAGGCGGGACACGTCGAGGGCGTCCAGGCCCATGGGCTCCATGCGGTGGGGCTTCCCGGCCTCGACCAGGGCGTCCCAGATGGGCAGGGCGTCTTCCGGCGCCATCCACAGCTCGTAGCCGAGGTCGCCGGTGTAGCCCGTGCGGGAGACCCAGAGATCCCTGCCGGCGAGCTTCATGCGCCGCACGCGGAAGAAGCGCATGCGGTTCATGTCGAAGTCCACGACCTCGTCGAGGATCGCTCTGGCGCGCGGCCCCTGCAGCGCCAGCGCGGCCAGCTCCCGGGAGCTGTCGCGGATCGTGACGTCCGCGCCGCGCGCGAGGCGCCGGAACCAGAGCAGCCAGGGCTCCGAGGCGGTGACCCGGAAGTGCTCCTTGCTCAGCCTGGCGACGGTGCCGTCGTCCAGGGCCTTGCCGTCCTCGTCGCACCAGCAGGAGTACGTGACCCTGCCCACGGCCAGCTTCGTGATGTCCCGGGTCATGATCCGGGCGAGCACGGCGGCGGCGTCGGGGCCGGTGAACTCGTACTTGTAGAGGGGTGAGACGTCCAGCAGACCCGCGGCGTTGCGGATGGCGAAGTACTCGCGCTCGGAGTGGGCGTCGTAGTTACAGGCCGCGTAGTAACCAGCCCACTCTTTCCACTGATAGCTGTGGCAGAGGGCCTGGGTCCGCGGATGAAATGGTGTGGGTTTCGGCATGGCGCGGCATCATACCGCGCGCGGCCCCACGACTACCTGCGACCGCTCCAGGTGCGCGTCTTGACCTTGCCCCGCTGCTTCTTCGCCCAGCCCACGAAGCGGTCGAGCTGGGGGTGGGCCCGGAGGCCGTCCAGGGTGTTGTAGTTCCGCGCCAGCTCCTGCTCGGAGATGAAGCGGTGCACCGCCGAGTGGCAGTCCCGACAGAGGTAGACGCCGGTGCTGCGCTCGTCGGCGGTGAAGCGGCGCTGGCACCACTTGCGCCGGTGCATGGCCCTGGGGATCAGGTGGTGAAAGGTGAGCTTCCGCGTGCGCTCGCACAGCGGGCAGGCGTCGGTGGGCTCGTCGTTGGTCTTTCTTCGTCGCATCGCACCAGCAGACTTACCGCAGCCTCGATAAGAGTCCAGCCCTCTTGGAGGTCAGGTTGCAGAGTCACTCCACACCCACCCGCTTCGTGCGCTATGCGTGGTTCGTCGTCGCCTACAACCTCGCCGTGATCGCCTGGGGCGCGTACGTTCGCGCTACCGGCTCGGGGGCCGGCTGCGGCGATCACTGGCCCCTGTGCAACGGCGAGATCATCCCCCGGGCGGAGAGCATCGAGACCCTGATTGAGTTCAGCCACCGGCTGACCAGCGGGATCGACGGCATCTTCATCCTCATCCTGTTCTTCTGGGCCTTCAAGGCCTTCGAGAAGGGCTCCCGCCAGCGCCGCTGGGCCGCGCTCACGCTCTTCCTCGTGATCGTGGAGGGGGGGCTGGGCGCGGGGCTGGTGAAGTACGAGCTGGTCGCGGACAACAAGAGCCTCGCCCGCGGGGTCGCCATGGCCGCGCACCTCTGCAACACCTTCCTGCTGGTGGCCGCGGCGACGCTGACGGCCTGGACCGCCTCGGGAGGGCGGCACCCCAAGCGCATCGACCGGCGCTCGGCGGCGCTGTTCGCGGTGGCGCTGGCGGGCACGATGATTCTGGGCATGTCCGGCGCCATCACGGCGCTGGGGGACACGCTCTACCCGGTGGACAGCTTCGCCGAGGGGCTGGCGATGGACCTCTCGCCGACGGCGCACCTGTTCGTGCGCCTGCGCGTCTTCCACCCGGCGATCGCCGCGGTGGTGGGCCTGGGGCTGGTGGGGCTGGGCTGGTGGTCCAGCGGGCGCTGGAGCGAGCGCTGGGTGCAGACGCCGGCGCGCATGGTGATAGGGCTGGTGTTCGTGCAGCTGCTCGTCGGCACCACGAACGTCATCCTGGCGGCGCCGGTGTGGATCCAGATGGTGCACCTGCTGCTGGCGGACATGCTGTGGCTGTCGCTGGTTACCCTGATGGCCGGCGCGCTGTACGCCGCGGATCGGCCGGCTGGCGGCTGACGGCGCCTGCACAGAATCCGCACGGGCCCGGCGCGAACTCTCCACGGCCTGTGCCATCGGCCTCCGCACCCCCGCGACACATTGACTCACGAAGCCCCCCTCTCCGAACCTGGAGGAGCCCGTGAGTCCCAGCCCCGCCGCCACCATCCACGCCGACGCCGCGTCGGTCATCACGATGCCCGGCGTCATCGAAGTCATCGGCGCCTGCGGCAGCCTCGCGCTGCTGGGCATCTGCGCGGGCCTGGGGGCCGGCGAGGTCGCCCTGGCCGCCCGCGCCGTGCCCGCCGGGCTGCTGGTCGCCGCCGGGTCGGTGGTCCTGACGGGCCCGGCCCTGGTGGTCGCCCACCAGTACCAGGGGCTCCAGGCGGATCCCCAGCAGCTGGTGAGCGCCCTGTCCCGGGGCTTCGTCACCTGCGGTGAGATCGCCCTGGGCCTCTCGCCCATCCTCCTCTTCTTCTCGGCCACCAGCGGCCTCTGGGCCGCCCTCTACTCGCTGTTTGTGGCCGGGGCGGGGGCCTTCGGCGGGGCGGTCACCGCCCGGCAGCTGCTGCGTGCCGAGGCCGCCGCCCGTCCCGCCGGGGCCGAGCTCACTGACCACGCTGACCTCACCGCCCGCGCCGGCATGGGCGGGCTGGTCCTGGCCTGGTCGACCCTGGCCGCCCTCATCGCCCTGCGCATCGGCTGGGGCATGGCCGCCTTCGTGGCGGGGAGCTGAGAACATGGAACTCCTGACCGTCGCCACGGGCCTGCTGCGGGACCCCGTGAAGCTCATCGAGGGCGCCGACGAGCGGGCGACCCTCGCTCGCCTCGCCCCCTCGCTGTTGATCATCACCGCCCTGGGGGCGGCCGTGTTCGGCGTCGTCGTCGGCTCCTATCGGGGCGGCTTGCAGGTGGTGTTCGCCGCCATCAAGATGCCGGCGCTGCTGCTGCTGCCGGTGGTGGTGAGCCTGCCCGCCGTGCGCGCCCTGCTGCGGGCCGGGGATGTGCAGGTCAGCTACAGCCAGGTGGCGCTGGCCTGCCTCGCCGGCACGGCCCGAACGGCCATCCTGACGGCCGCGCTGGGGCCGGTGGTCTGGCTCTACTACTCCATCACGCCCGACTACCACGCCTCGGTGCTGGTGATGGCGCTGGCCCTGGGCATCGCCGGGCTGCCCGGCATGGCCACGGTGGCCCGGGCGCTGGGCGCGGCCCGGGCGGAGGGCGGCAGCCGCCTGCGCTGGTTCTCCGCGGTGGGCATCCTCCTGGTTATGGGCCTGACCGGGGCCCAGTCCGGCTGGCTGCTGCGGCCCTTCGTGGCTCGCCCCACCGCCGAGATCGCCTTCCTGCGCCCCATCGAGGAGGACGTCTTCTCCAGCCTCGCGGCCACCTCCCGCTCCGCCCGGGGCGACTACCGGGGCTGGGACGCCGAGTCCGAGGGCCTGTTCTCTCAGGAGCAGACCCCGTGAGGGGCGAGCTGACCGTCGCGCTGGGGCTGGCCTACCTCGCCGTGGGCGCCGGCGTCGCCTGGGGCCTGAGCCGTCGGGGGCACCCGGCGGTCACGGCGGTGAGCGCGGTCGCCGTCTGGCCCCTGCTGGCGCCGCTGCTGAAGGCGGACCCGGGCCTGTCCGGGGTCGGCCCCACCGCGACGCGGATCCGCGCCTGCTTCTCGGCCCTGGCCGCGTCGGCGGCCGAGGCCGGCGGCGCGCTCCCCCAGGCGGAGATGGCGGCGCTGATGGCCTCGCTGTACCGGGCCGACGAGCGGCTGGCCATGGTGGACCGCCTGCTGGAGAGCGACGGCCTGGCGCAGCTCGAGGGCGCCGGCGGCGCCGACGAGCTGCGGCGCTCCCTGGAGACGCTGCGCACCGCGAGGGCGCACGCCGCCGGTGAGATCGAGGCCGTGCTGGCGGGGGTGCTACAGTTACGTGTGCAGCTGGGGATCCAGGCGCTGGCCGGTGATCGTCAGCCGGTCCGTGAGCGCCTCCGGGAGATGACCGCCCGGGTCCACGCGCTGGAAGAGGTCACCCCCTTCACCCTATGACCCCGACGACACACCCATGAGCCGAGCTGAGATCCTCCTCGTCGACGACGACCCCCGCCTGCGCGAGGTGGTGCGCTACGCCCTGAGCCGCGAGGGCTTCTCCGTTCGGGAGGCCGCCAACGGCGTAGAGGCCCTGGAGGCCCTGAAGCGCGCCCCCGCCGATCTGCTGGTGCTGGACGTGAAGATGCCCGAGATGGACGGCATGGAGCTGTGCCGCCAGGTGCGGCGCACCTCCGAGGTGCCGATCGTCTTCCTCTCCAGCAAGGACGACGAGCTGGACAGGGTCCTCGGCCTCGAGCTGGGCGGCGACGACTACGTCACCAAGCCCTTCTCCACCCGCGAGCTGGTCAGCCGGGTCAAGGCCGTGCTGCGCCGCACCCGCCGACAGGACGCCCCCGCCGAGGACGACGAGGACGCCGTACTCCAGGCCGGCCCCCTGCGCATGGACCAGTCCCGCCATCGGGTGCACGTGGGCGGCGAGGAGGTCACGCTGACGGTGACAGAGTTTCGGATCCTGCAGGTGCTGATGCGGCGACCGGGGCGGGTCTACACCCGGGACGAGCTGGCGGATCGCGCCTACCCGGGCCGACACCACGTCTCGGAGCGCACGCTGGACTCCCACGTGCGACGCATCCGTCAGAAGATGCGGCCGCACGATCTCGATCCGGTGGAGACCGTGCACGGGCTGGGCTACCGCCTGCGGACCGAGTAGCGCATGAAGTTCGTACAGCCTCTGCGCACCTGGCTGGTGCTGAGCCACCTGCTGGTGCTGGCCCTGCCGCTGGTGGTGCTGATCGGCTCGGGCGCCCTGAATCAGGATCTGGTGCGGCAGACCCAGGGGGACCTGTACAACCAGGGCGCGCTGCTGGCCCAGATGGTGGCCATCGAGGTGAAGTACGCCCGCAGCGCCGACCCCGGCGCCGACACCACCCAGGCCGTGAAGTCCCTGACCGGCGTGCTGCGCGACGCGCGACAGACCACGCTGGCGGGCATCCGCGTGCTGGACACCGACGGCGTGGTGGTGGCCAGCTCCGGCGGAGAGCTGGGCGAGGACTTCTCGGATCGCGAGGAGGTGATCGGCGCGCTGGAGGGCATGCGCTCGACCATCATCCGCCCCCGGG
>Ga0316204_10008681_pt1 | contig 13926 bp, 14 predicted proteins | sample 6monrhotite_MG_2_FD_205661 | JGI IMG/M metagenome (GOLD analysis project Ga0316204, IMG submission 205661) | Microbial mat bacterial communities from mineral coupon in-situ incubated in ocean water Damariscotta River, Maine, United States -... | ecosystem: Environmental > Aquatic > Marine >... | reverse complement strand
ATCAGGGGAATACCGCTGTTTACGTCTTTGCACTGTCTATCGTCCTGGCTTTCCTCTTTCTGGCTGCTCTTTACGAAAGCTGGGTTTTGCCTTTTGCGATTATTCTGATTGTACCGTTGTCCATGTTGTCGGCTTTGATAGGCGTTAGGTACCGTCAGATGGACAATAATATTTTGACACAGGTCGGCTTGATCGTCTTGATCGGGCTTGCGGCGAAAAACGCAATTCTGATTGTGGAATTCGCCAAACAGGCACAAGCAGAAAAGGGAATGGGTCCGGTCGAGGCTGTGTTGGAAGCCAGCCGCCTGCGGCTGCGTCCAATCCTGATGACTGCCTTTGCTTTCATCCTGGGTGTCGTGCCTTTGCTGATCGCGACGGGCCCTGGTGCGGAAATGCGCCAGGCCTTGGGAACCGCTGTATTCTCGGGCATGTTGGGTGTGACACTGTTGGGCTTATTTCTGACACCGGTCTTTTATGTCGTTCTTCAGCGGATGTTTGGAAACCGCAAGGCGCGTGGATCCTAGATCGAAGGTCAGGCACCTTCAGACCAAGTGTTTAAGCTTTGACTGCACAACAGATTTTTTCGAAGGTTGCGGCCTCTAAAGGTCTTCTTCGTTTTAGTCGTCGTTTGTTGAAAACAGCATGTTGGTGCGCGAATTGTTCAATGCATTTTTTAGAAGATTTGGACTATGCCGCCGTTATTAGTCGTCCAGAAATCAGCTCGTGCCCGGGTCATCAATCGCTAATATTCGCTGCGAAGTGCCAAACGACCGGATTGCGTCGTGGTTTCAACGGGTCGACGCAACACTTTAATTTTTTGTGAAAGATGGAGATGTGCGAACGATCTGAATTTTTGGCCTTCAATGCGAAGCCAAACATGTTTCGCGGATTTTTCAGCAGAGCAGGCAATGGTCGTTGAAGAGTTCATCGGTTTCTGTTGCCAGCGGCATTCCATTCCAGTTTATTTCACGTTGCTATTTGCTCCGCATTACAATGAATCTGGGCACAGGTTTTCCGAGATCAAAGCTAACTGAACTGCTTTGCATGATCGGATCAAATCCGAATGCTCAGAAATACTGGGCCAATCGTTGAGGCAAAGACCCACGTCAACCATCCAGCGGCACAGCGTAAACAGGTAGAAATCAGCCGCTGTCGGGCCGTTTCCGTCCAAATACGCGTGCCTCGAAAGCTGATCTTCAATCACTGACAACCTTTTTCTCAAGTGGTTTAGCCCCGGTTTTGAAAAATCTACCGGTGTATCTGGGCGAAAAAGAGGACTGAAACTCTTGTGAATTTCGGTCGCGACGAAGCTCAACCACTCCAACGACGTTTGGCGTTGTGGCGTCCCGCGTTTACCCAACAAGCGAGCGTCAGGCGCAGAGTAATCAATGTAGTCAAGAATCGCGATGACTTCTGTCAGGCAGTTCCCATCGTCCAGCAGCAACGCGGGAACATATCCTTTCGACGCGATCAATCGAAAGTCAGAGCCATCCTCAAGACGCCGGGTTTCGTAGTCGACTTTAATCAGATTGAACGGCATTTTCGCTTTTCGCAGCGCAATGTTGATCGCCAGCGAACACGCCCTGGAAAGAAGTAAAGGTTCATCGTTCGATCCGTTTCGTTGCCGGAGTTGGTGTCAGAACAACAAGCGCAAGGTCATAGGAAGCATCGTTGAACTCAGACATCCGGTGCCGTTTACCAGTCAAATCGCAGGCTAGGAACTGATCGCCCGGATGCAAGATCCTTGTTTCCATGTCACTTGTTTGAATGCAGATCTTACCGTTAAGAACAGTCCCGAGAACGGGAGCAGGTGCCCTGTGCCATTCATCTTCATAGCCAGCAGGGTGATGCATCATCAAAACGCAGTCTGTTGCCATTTGCGGGGTCGTGAAATACCCCGCCGGCGAGGGTGGCGTAAAGCTTCCTGCTTTAAGCTCCCATTCGTGATCTGAAAAATGTGATCCACCGTATTTGTCGTGGTCAATCCGGACGAGTTTCATTGTGAATCCCTAAAGCTGAACGAAACTTAGAGCCATGTGTTACGGAGTGTTGGAGCGTGGTTCGAAGGGATGCGGTGTTCTAGGCCAATGTCGCGTAACAGGTGATCCGGTAAACGGGCAATTGCTTGGCGATCTTTTACGCAGCGCCAACATTCCGCCCACCAGTTCAATATTTGTACGACCCCATGTCGAGTTGCGTACCGCCTATCTCCATTTTTTTCTTGCTTGACCGACGTCATTGATCTGTTCCTTTCAATGAAAAGGGTTGCGGTTTTCTGGAATTGGCAATGCGGTGCACGGATTGAACTTCATCGGACGAGGCCATTCGCGACGCTATGCTGGCTGCGATACGTTTTGCGCTTATTCCGGCCGCATGAAAGAAGCCCTGGAAGATCACGCCGTAACCGGTGAACCAGAGTCCGGGATTGTGAGCATCCGCTTGACCCATTGGGTGCAAAGGATAGCCCTTGCTATCCAGCGCCCCAAGATTTCCAAACAATTCATCAAGACCGGGCCGGTAGCCAGTGGCGCAGATCACTACATCCGGAAATATCTCGCGTCCGTTAGACAACTCAACAGCAGTCGGTGAAAAGCCTACGGTTTCCTCGACCGCTTCAAAGCGTCCAGCCTTGAGCGCAGCTACAAATCCATCGTCCAATGCGAATGTCACACCATCTTTGATCATTCGTGTGCCACCACCCAAAGAATGCCGGCGAAGTCCGTAGCGGCGCAAGTTGCCAAAGAACAACCGCTGCATGATCGCAAAAATTGGATCCAGCGACCATTTGGGTAAACACGCGAAAAGATTTGCGAGACGGTGAAGCGGGAATCCGAGAACTCGTGCTGGCAAGATCGCCGGGCCGTGTCGTACAGATACCCAAACCTGCGCGGGAGTGCTGCGCGACAGGTGATTCAGGACATCCGTACCGGAGTTTCCCGCACCGATAACCAGCACTTTTTTACCATCATATTCAAGCGGATCAGCAAAATCGGCGGCGTGGATAACTTTCCCGCCAAATTCGTCCATGCCCGGCCAAACCGGGATGTCCTTCAACTTTTCCCGTCCGGTTGCTACGATCAGATGCGCACAGTGATAGCCGCCCTTGTTCGTTTCTATGTGCCACATGTCACCTTCGCGCTGGACAGCAAGAACACGCGTCTCGAAATGGATTTGAGCATCCAGATTTTCTGCATATTCGGCCAGATACGCAACAACTGAATCCTTGCGCAGGAAGGTGCCGTGTTCGCGGATAGTCCGGTGGCCTGGAAGACGGGCAAAGTGTCGGTGGATATTCAGGCGTAGTTGCGGGTGACGCGCACGCCAGGGTACGGCGACACGGTCTGATGCCTCCAGAATGGTGACCGGTATACCGTGCGCACGCAGTTCCTTGGCCACAGCAAGGCCAGAAAGACCCGCGCCGATCACGATCGCGTTTTCCGATTGGTTCGGTTTCATTGTGAAAATCCTTAAAAAGAGCGCCTAGTGGCGGGCGAGGAAATAAGCGTTGATCGGATCGTGCGGCAGACGGCAGGTCTCGATCTGCCCAAAACCTGCGATGGCGAGGAATTCCTGAGCCGTCTCAATACCCCACATTGCGCCAAGCCCCGGACCGCCTTGGCCGATCGAAACCGGTGTGCAATGCATGAGGGACAGGGTGTAGAGGAGCGGCGAAAACGGGTTGTCGATGTTTGTCGCCAGATCGCGAGAGCCACCAATATCCTGCATCAGGAAAACCCCGTCCTCCGCCAGTGAGTTGAACACAAGGTCCAGCAGGCCCTGGGGGTCCTTCTGGTCGTGGACCGCGTCGAAGGCGGTGATAAGATCAAATTTCCCAAGCGAAACAACCTGCGACAAATCCTGGGCGCGGAAGGTCAAATTCGACAGATTCAGCCGTGCCGCCGCAATTTGCGTTTCGGCAAATGCATCTTCGCAAAGATCGACCCCGGTGAAGCGGCTGGCGGGGAACGCCATGGCCAGGTGCATCATCGCGCGACCAGCACCGCAGCCCACATCAAGAACATTGACACCGCGTTCCAGTTGCTCAACTAATCCGGGTACAAGCGGTAGAATGTGATCCGTCAGGGCCGCCACAACAAGTTGCCCGCTGTCTTCCGCCATTACTTCGTGAAACCGGCCGTAATCGTGATAATGCGTGCCCGCACCATCGCGAAACCGCGCGACCATTTCCTCCTCAACGGATGCAATAACGCCAATGAACTGGCAGGTGACCGCCATGTTATCCGGACTTGCAGAGCGGGTCAGGAAGGCCGCGTGTTCAGCTGGCAACGTATAGGTTTTGGTTTGCGGCGTGTACTCAACCACGCCCGACGTCAACATGACTCCCAGCCATTCGCGAACATAACGTTCAGCCAACCCAGCTTTTTCGGCCAGCTCCTGAGATGTTGCGTTCGGCATAGCAGCAAAGACGTCAAACAGGTTGGTGCGGTGGCCAAGCGATGTCATCAAAGCAAGTGCGGCCCCGTTCAGCGCACCGACCAGATGGTTTGCAAAGGCTTCCGCTTTCGCGTCGTCAAAGGCGATTGTAGATTGTTCGTTCATTTTCGTTCTCCGGCATCTAGCCAACAGGCTGGTTTACTTTCTGCGCTGGTATTGCCGGACTCTTTTGAGTCGTGATATGCTCGAAAACGATTGAAACGGTGAAAATCGGACATACCATGAAGATGACGAAACCCGCTTGCCGTACAGCTGTGGTGACGATGCCCTGCGCCGGCACTTCGACGGTCTTCTGTATTCTTGACGCTCTGGCGTCCGTCGGGCGCGACTGGGAAATGCTGCACGGAACGCAACCTAAGCCACCAGTTTTCGATGCAGCGCTTCTCTCAATAGATGGAGAGAGCTACATCGACATCAACGGACGACGGATCACCCCGGATGGTACGCTAAAGGGCTTTGGTCAACCCGACTTGATCATCGTTCCTGATCTGCATTTTGATCCCAGTGCGCCGCTTCCAGAGGAATTTGCACAGATTATTCCCTGGCTCGTTAATGCGCATTCCAACGGCGCAATGATTACATCGGTCTGTTCTGGCGCGTTGTTGCTTGCGGCAGCCGGTCTATTGAACGGCCTGGACGCCACAAGCCATTGGGGTTTTTGCGACGTGATTGCCCGGCGGTTCCCCGAAATCAGAGTGCGGCGGGAAAGAATTCTTGTTCCAGCCGGCGAAGGGCACCGGATTGTGACGGCGGGCGGCGCATCGGCATGGGGCGATTTGGTACTCTATCTGGTTGGACGTATTGCGGGTCAGGAAGAAGCACGACGCATAGCCAAGATTTACTTGCTGCAACCACACAGCGAAGGGCAGTTGCACTATGCTTCGCTTGTTGCGGGCGCCCAGCACGAGGATGGGTTGATCGCAGAGGCGCAGATATGGGCCGCGGACAATTACGCGCTGGCGACGCCGGTTGCCGCAATGGCTGGCCGTTGCGGCTTGACTGAGCGTAGCTTGTTGCGCCGGTTTCGTAAGTCGACGGGGCAAACGCCGGTCGAGTATATTCAGACGCTGAGGATCGAAGAAGCTAAGCAAATGCTGGAGACGACAGACATGCCGATCGAAGAGATTGCAGCAGAGGTTGGCTATACCGAAACATCAAGTTTTCGGAATGCATTCCGCCGATACGTTGGAATGCCAGCTTCTACATATCGCAAGAAACGGCTGTCGCCGATTTCAACCTCTCCTTACAAAGTGGTTTCCGCAGGATAGTCAGATCTTGCATTCGTGATACAAAAGCTCAGCCAAAATCCTGCAATTTCTGCATAGATATTGGCATAGGGTTGAACCTGAAACCTTCCTGTGCTGGAAGGTTTGTCGAAATTTTAAATATAGTTATCAAATAATTAGGTGGTTTTACGAAATTCCCTTAGCTGATCACATTATTTTGATTGGCGAACCTTCACCTAAGGCGAAATTAATCGGTTGCCAAGGGATTGAACTATGCTATCGAAAAGGATGGAACGCACACGCAAGCCAGTTTGGGCAATGATTTTACTCTATGCCCTGGTCTTTATGATCTCGCTGAGTGGCCCGATATCTGCGAGTGTCGATCATTCAGAGCACTGTGGTGGCAGTCAAACGCTTGCTTCGGTTGTCGTTGTGAATGACCAATCCCATTCTCACGACGTATCAGCAACCGACACTCGAGATGAAGAAGCGAGGGCTCCATTTGAAGCTCCTTCAACCTGTATGCCTCATATTTGCTCCGCTGTTGAAACCAGAGCCTTCCGCAGCCCCGTCATTCTAGGACCCATCGTAGCTTCCGTTTTCATTGAGCCGGATGAAACAGTTCTCTTAGAAACGGTTTACGGCCTCCACCGTCCTCCAAACACCTGATCCAACCGGTTTTCCGGCAAACTTCCTGCTGACACGGCCGTTCTGGTTTGTCGGTATCGAAAACTTGCAAATGATCAGGAATTTTTATGCGATCTCTTATTCTAGCGGCAGTGCCGTTTACCATCCTATCGGCTTGCGCCGTTCCGGATACCGCTCTCAGCAACCCTTTTTCCGGGCCTGATGACCCAAGCATTGGAATCCGTACTGTCACTGCCCCAAGCGACGTGGCGGGATATACCTTACGCACCCCGTCCGGGCCTGCGCCATGGCGACAGTCAAATGACGACCAATCCCCCGCTCACGGAGGGTCGAACTGATGCGCACATCAATTATCAAACTCGCGGGCGTCTCGGGCTTTACCCTTCTGTCCGCCTGCGCATCTCCTGAACTTACTGCCCAGTATTCCAGTCAGCGCGCAGGCTTTGCCTCAGTTTCGGAACGCACAAATGCCTTAACCGGTCAAGACGCCGTCTGGATTCAAAACGCAGCAGAAGCCAAGGCGAACGCCGAGCGTGTTCACAGCCTCGTTCACCAAAAAACCATAAACGCTGACACGGCTGTTCAGGTTGCCATACTGAATAACAAGGGGCTTCAGGCTTCTTATGCAGAGCTTGGTCTTACCGCCGCTGATCTCTGGCAACAGACACTGCAACCTAATCCTACGGTGTCGATTGGTATTCTTGGTATCGGGGCAGATGGGCTTGGTGGGTATCGGTCTGTTGAAGCAACGATTGCCAACAATCTACTTTCGCTTTTCACTCGTGGAAACAGGGCTGGCATAAATGAGATCCGTTTCCTTCAGGCACAACAACGCGCAGCTCTGGAAACTCTGCGTGTCGCGGGCGAAGCACGTAACGCATGGATTAACGCCGTTGCAGCATTTGAAGCAGGCGGTTTGATCCGGCAGGCACAGGAAACCGCAAACGCATCCTCAGAACTCGCGGCTCGTTTGGGCGAAACCGGTGCATTGAACATTGCCGGACAAGCACGAGAACATGTCTTCTATGCGGAACTGACGGGCCAGCGTGCGCAAGCAACGCTTGCTGCAAGGCTCGCTAAAGAGGCTTTGACACGACAACTGGGTCTCTGGGGAACCGAGGTCGACTACTATGTTCCCAATGCCCTGCCAGCCCTGCCACGTTCTGTGGCGCGACGTCAGAACATTGAGGCCGAGGCGATTAAGAACCGGATCGACCTGTCTATTGCGCGGCTTGAGCTGGAGGCGGTGGCAAAAGAGCAAGGGCTGACCGAAGCAACACGGTTCGTTACCGATCTGGAAATCATTTTTGGGGTCGAGTCAGAACGCGAACTGGATGCTGGTGATCGGGTGACCGAAACAACGCCGCAGGTCGAACTGGAGTTTGACATACCAATTTTCGATAGCGGCAAAGCACGCCTTCGCAGGGCCGAAATGACCTATATGCGCGCGGCGAACCTGTTGGCTCAGAATGCGGTAAATGTACGCTCGGAGGCACGTTCCGCCTATCTGGCTTACACGTCGACGCATCAGATTGCGCAACACTATCGCGACGCTGTTTTACCGCTTCGCCGCACAATCGAGGAAGAAGCGTTGCTCAGCTATAACGGTATGATCACCAACACTTTTGAACTGCTGGCTGACACGCGTGCGCGGTTGAACAGCAACATCACAGAAGCATCTGCGCGTCGAGATTTCTGGTCGGCTAACGCAAACCTTGCTGCTGCGGTCTACGGTGGTGGCGGTTCTACATCGGTAGGTGGAACAGCAACAGGAAATGACGTTGCCGGTGGCAGCGGTGCAGGACATTGAGCAAAGGATTAGAACCATGAACAGACGTCAATTACTCGGCGCCGGTGCAGCGCTCGTCACAACCAGCGCCTGGGGTCAAACCTCGAACATGGGCTTGCCCGAGGCTGCGCTTATGGAAAGTGCGGCAACGCAAACACCAATGCGGCCAACATCTGGCCCCGATTACACCCCTGTCGTCACGCTCAACGGCTGGACACTGCCATATCGCATGAATGGCAGTGTGAAAGAGTTTCATCTTGTCGCGGAGCCTGTCGAACGTGAACTGGCCGAGGGAACAACGGCGTACCTCTGGGGCTACAACGGTCAGTCTACGGGTCCAACAATCGAGGCGGTTGAAGGCGACCGGGTCCGCATTTTTGTCACGAACAAGCTGCCGGAACACACCACCGTTCATTGGCACGGGATTATCCTTCCGTCCGGAATGGACGGTGTTGGCGGACTAAGCCATCCGGGAATCCCGCCCGGCAAGACCTATGTCTATGAGTTCGATCTCACAAAAAGCGGAACATTCATGTACCACCCACATGCCGACGAAATGGTGCAGATGGCGATGGGGATGATGGGTCTGTTCATCGTGCATCCGCGTGACCCGTCTTTCATGCCAGTGGATCGGGATTTTGCGTTCCTGATGAATGCGTTCGACATCGACCCCGGCACCTATATTCCGCGCATTATGACGATGACCGATTTCAACCTTTGGACATGGAACAGCCGGATATTCCCGGACATCGACCCGTTGGTTGTAAACAAGGGTGACAGGGTACGCGTCCGCGTCGGAAACCTGACGATGACGAACCACCCGATCCATATGCATGGTTATGACTTTGAAGTCACCTGCACCGACGGGGGGTGGGTGCCGCCGGGTGCCCGCTGGCCGGAAGTAACAGTCGATATTCCGGTCGGCGGGATGCGGGCGTACGAATTTGATGCCGTGCACGAAGGTGACTGGGCCATACATTGCCATAAATCGCACCACACGATGAATGCGATGGGCCATGATGTGCCCACTTTCATCGGTGCCAATAAGTCTGAGTTAACGCGCATGATCCGCCAGCAACAACCTGAATACATGCCGATGGGTACCGCCGGCATGGCTGACATGGCCATGATGGAAATGCCGCTCCCAAACAATACCGTACCCATGATGACAGGATGGGGACCACATGGACCTATTGAAATGGGTGGCATGTTCTCGGTCGTAAAAGTCCGGGAAGGTATCGGAGCTGACGATTACTCGGATCCCGGTTGGTATGAAAACCCCCCTGGCACTCAAGCCTATGAGTGGACTGGCGAATTGCCGGAATTCACTTCGAATGACAGCCCTAAAACCCAACTTTCGCCGCGCCCGGAGGGCAACGCGAAAGGTTAACCCACCCCGGCAACGTCCGGATTACAAAAGGAAGAGCAGATGAAACAGATTTTATTGGCAAGTGCGATGGTACTGAGCGGCAGCGCAGCTCTGGCAGGCGGGTCCCATAGCAGCGGGCATGGTCACGGCGACATGATGACGGATGGTGATTCAGATCATCACGCCGATATGATGGCCATTGGTCGGCCAAGTGACCCCGAGAATGTCACGCGCGTGATCGAGATCAAGATGATGGAAACCGAAGACGGGGACATGATTTTTGAACCGTCGGTTCTTGAAATCACCCAAGGTGAAACCATCAAGTTTGCCATCGAAAATATCGGCGAGCAGGAACATGAATTTGTGATGGACACGATGGCTTCTGTCACTGAACACAAAGCGTTGATGGAAGAATTTCCGTTCATGGAACATGATGACCCCAACGCTGTCCGCCTGCTTCCGGGTGAAAAGGCCGAGATCATCTGGTCTTTCGTTAACGACGGCGACTTTGAATTTGCGTGCCTCATACCCGGTCACTACGAATCCGGCATGCATGGTCCGCTCGCTGTGATTAAAAACCCGGATTCGTGAAACGCAGCCCCAACAAGGCTTAGGAATTAAAGGAAATCGATATGATCAATGTAAAAACACTCGCTCTCTCGGCGGCAATATTCGCAGCGTCGATTTTGACCGCTTCTGCTGAAACTTTCACCAGTGGGGTCGTTAAGAAAATCGATCCAGAGGCGGGTAAAGTCACAATCATCCATGAAGAACTTGTGGATCTGGGAATGCCAGCGATGACGATGGTTTTCCGCTTGGCCGACCCAGAGATGTTAGACGTTATGAGCGAAGGGCAGGAAATTGAATTTCTGGCAGATCGAATTGAGGGAAAGCTAACAGTCACTGAATTTCGATAGTGAAAGCCAACGAGGCCGCTTAGGTGGCCTCGTTCAAACAAGTTTGGTCGAACGATTGCGTCAAGACGAACTGGCATGAAATGGCACCCGACCGAGAGAAGGAATATGTCAATGAAATTTAGAATAGTTTTAGCGGTCGCTCTGATTGCTGTTGCAGCAATTGCGTACTACAATTTACGAATGCCCAATCACGACACCATGCCAATGACGGCTGCAGCGAGCGGTGCGCCAATGGTTGAAGTTAAACTTCCGGTGCTAACCGGCAACGAAATTCTGGGTGAAACAGCGTTCAACGCGAAATGCGCATCTTGTCATGGCACCAACGCCGCAGGCAAAGAAGGGGATGGCCCTCCGCTGATTCATAAGATTTATGAACCGAGCCATCATGGCGATTTTGCAATCCAACGTGCTATTGAAAACGGTGCATCCGGGCACCATTGGCCGTTCGGCAAAATGGACCCCGTTGAGGGGCTGACACAGGGGACATCAAGAACATAATCGAATACATTCGCGCACTTCAGCGCGAGAACGGTATTCAATAGTGAACGAGATTATTAATACGGTGCTGTGCCGCTATTGCAGCATCAAAAAATGCGCGCCAAATTTGTTCGACTTCAAATTGATCCAGCTAGTCTGTAACACGAAACGTTTCCGAGCGCGTAACCATCAAAGGATGCGTTGAAGTCCAATGCGGATTTCAGGAAACTACAGAAGCCTTTGTGCAGTTCTTCCAGCATGAGGGTGTTAGTGACTTCGGGGGAGAGCATCCGGGATGCCGTGTATGCGTGTCCGAAGGGAGATGCGGACGTCTGATGGCTTTCTGTCGGGGTGCAGGTGCTTCGGAATAGGCCAACGGAAGTAAAATATGCCGTGTCTTGATTGGCTTAGATACGCAGCATTATGCATGATCTGTGTCTCACCTTAATGGCGCACCAGAACATCACGACCTCTAAGTCATTGGTTTTGTGGAAAATGGTGGTGGTCGCAGTCTGCGTCGAACCCGTCTCAGGTGGAATTCCCTGATTTACAGGGAATTAACAGGAAAATTTGCCGATTACGGCGTGAGATCGGCACGATCCCAAGATTTGGTCCCTGATATTGGGCGTGTTTACAAAGCGTTAGTGCCCAATTCCCTGTTTTCGAGTTAACAGGGAATTCTCGCCTTTTGATCAAGGAAATTCCCGACGAGTTCAGGGAAGGTCCTGGACGTTTCTGGGAACCCGCCGGCTGCCAGATCGGCGAGGCAGGGCTCGTTGCCGGACGGCTACGTATTGGCCAGCGAACGCGACTTCTAGTTCCATCTTGTGAAAGGGGCATGTGTTCCTTCTATGTTCTCGTTGGGCGATTCCACTAATGAAGCAGTATCGCTCCGCACGGATAACCTGCCCAAAGGCGCCCTCCGGTAAGGACAGCCCCTGGCAAGCAGGTTCCGGGCGCGGATAATCCGCCAGGACAAGTCGTCGCCGACGAGGCCGCGTCACCCTTAAGGCGGGACCCGGTAAGCCCGTGCTCCGATAGGACCACGGCAACTTTCAATCGACATAGAAAGCCAGTTTGGCGACGAAGAACGCGAGGTCTTTTTTTTGACCCGCCAAAAAAAGGAGCAAGTAAATGACTTGCCTTATCGAGCATATCGCGATCCGCGATCTCAACCCCTGGGCGCGGAATGCCCGGACCCATTCGAAGAAACAAGTTCGCCAGATTGCGGACAGCATCGAGACCTTCGGATTCACCAATCCGGTGCTGATTGATGAACGGCGAACAATCCTTGCGGGTCATGGTCGTGTTGAAGGGGCGAAGCTTCTTGGCATGACCGAAGTGCCGTGCCTTCGGCTTGACTACATGAGTGAAGAGGAGAAGCGGGCCTATGTGCTGGCGGACAACAAGTTGGCCCTCAATGCTGGCTGGGATGAATATCTGCTGGCTGCGGAGCTTGGGGCGCTCATGTCGGCTGATCTCGAGTTTGATGTATCGGTGACCGGTTTTTCCATCCCTGAGATCGATGGGTTGCTGGAAACCGTGGCGCCGGAAGAACCGGGCGATCCTGACGATGATGTTGTTCCGGAACTGGCGCCGACACGAGTACAGCTGGGCGACATCTGGCAGCTGGGCCGGCATCGCCTGGTCTGTGGTGATGCGCTTGACGCGGATGTGATCTTTTCGCTGATGAATGGTGAAGATGCCCGGATGGTGTTTAGCGATCCACCCTGCAATGTGCCAATTGACGGCCATGTCGGCAACTCCGGCAAGATCCAGCACCGCGAATTTGCCATGGCATCAGGTGAGATGAGCCAGCAGGAGTTCACCGCCTTCCTGGAAACCGCATTCCGCAATCTCGCCGATCACAGCGTCGATGGTTCGATCCACTTCCTCTGCATGGACTGGCGTCACATGTCCGAGATGCTGACTGCGGGGCAGGGGGTCTATGACGAGATGAAGAACCTGATCGTCTGGGCCAAGGACAATGGCGGTATGGGCACGTTCTATCGCTCCCGCCACGAGCTAATCTTCGTATTCAAGCAGGGCAGGGCGCCGCATATCAACAATTTTGAGCTTGGCCAGCATGGACGCTACCGCACCAATGTCTGGGAGTATCGCGGGGTGGACAGCCGGCACGCTGGGCGCATGGAAGAACTGGCCCTGCACCCGACAGTGAAGCCGGTTCAGATGATTGCGGACGCGATCCGGGATGTATCGGGTCGGGGCGGCATCGTGCTCGATATCTTCGGCGGTTCGGGATCAACGCTGATCGCGGCGGAAAAAACCGGCCGGCGCGGGTATCTCTGCGAGCTCGACCCGATCTATTGCGACCGCATTCTGGCGCGTTGGGAAGCCTACGCGAAAGATGGGGCCGAGCAGACGGTCTGCGGCTGGCCGCAAGAGATGCAGGTTCGGGAGGCCGCGGAATGAGTGATCGTGAAGGCAAGATTGGTGCAGGCCTCACGGCAAAGTCCGGCTACGACGTTGGTTATGGCAAGCCCCCGGCGCACGGCCGGTTCAAGCCCGGCCAGTCGGGTAATCCACGTGGGCGCCCAAAAGGCGCAAAGAACAAGCGGCCCAGGCTCAATGAAGAGCGCCTCAAGGACATCATTCTCGACGAGGCCTATCGCGAGATTACGGTGCGCGACGGGGATCGGAATATCGCCGTGCCGATGGCGCAGGCCGTGATCCGTGCGATGTCGGTAAAGGCCGCCAAGGGCGATCACCGTTCGCAGCGTCTCTTCGCCGAACTTCCGGCCTCGACGGAAAGTGCCAACAGGATATTGCATGACCGCTGGATTGAAGGGGTTACCGAGTACAAGATTGAATGGGAAAAAGAATTGCGGCGGCGCGAGGCACTTGGAATTACCGATTTGCCTGAACCCTTACCGCATCCCGACCATGTGATCATCGACTACAGATCCGGGATAGCCCGTATCATGGGTCCGATGACAAAAGAGGAAAAGGTTGAATGGGATGATCTGGTGCGTACCAAGAAAGTGCTGGAAGACGGCATTGCAGATTTGAGCGATATCCTCGAAG
>Ga0316204_10008680_pt1 | contig 13926 bp, 9 predicted proteins | sample 6monrhotite_MG_2_FD_205661 | JGI IMG/M metagenome (GOLD analysis project Ga0316204, IMG submission 205661) | Microbial mat bacterial communities from mineral coupon in-situ incubated in ocean water Damariscotta River, Maine, United States -... | ecosystem: Environmental > Aquatic > Marine >... | reverse complement strand
GCAGCGAGAGCGCGGCGTGGACCTCCGCCAAGGTCGCGGCGTAGTCGAACACCTCGTCACCGGTGGAGTCCCAGAGCGCGCCGCCGCCCGCCGGCACCGTGGTCAGCGATCCGTGGCTGCGGCGCAGACGCCGCGCGCCGGACAGGTTCGTCTCGACGCGGAACTTGCCCTGAGAGAGGCCAACCGGCATCCGGACGCCCGAGTCGCTCGCCTCGGACAGGAACAGCAGGACGTCCTCACCGGGCTGGAGCGACGGCATTCCGGGCAGGAGGAGTCCGTTCCCGTTCGGCAGCAGCCCGCCCGGTAGATGCACGCTGCGCGTCGGCTCGTGGACGCCGTAGAGCGTCCGCTCGACGTCCAGTACGACCTCGGTCTCGACGAGGTTGCCCGCGCCGAGCGCGGCTGACGCGCTGAGCACGCGGGCCTCGAGGACGAGGTCGGCGCGTTCGGCGAGCTGCGACACGTCGAGCCGCACGGCGGTGCCGGCGTCGACGTCGTGGGACGAGCTTCGGGGTCGGCACAGCGCGAGCACGCCGAGCGCGAGGCTCAGGAGAAGGAGCGACCTTCGCATAGCGGGCGACCTCGTGGGCGTGAGGCCGATTCCAATAGCAGGGGACGGGGCGAGACCGCGCAGGGGGGATCCCGCGAGTTCGCGGGCCTGTCGGTGCCGACCTCTTCGGGCTCGCTTCGGGGTGATCTTGAGCCGATGACGTGGGAGCGAGCGCCGCGACGCGGTCCCAACCTCCAGCCAGCGCGGTTTTTTGCCCGCCTCGCTTCAAGATCGTGGGGTCCAGCGAACCGATGAGGGGGGACGACCCCTCGCGGTCGACCCACACCCGGAAGCCCCCTCACCGCCGCGACATGACGAACCCCCGCGCCAAGGAACTGATCCGCGACAACCTCACCATCCCGACCCTCCCGGAGATCGTTCAGCGCGTGACGATGCTCATGGAGGACCCGGGCATCGGTACCGCCGAGATCGGCCAGGTGCTCGGTGAGGACGCTCCGCTCGCGGCGAAGGTCCTGCGAATCGCGAACAGCTCGTTCTACGGGCTGCGCGAGCGCTGCCTCTCGACCGAGCAGGCCGCCGGCGTGCTCGGACTGCGCGTGCTCAAGAACGTGGTGACCCAGGCGGCCATCATCCAGAAGTACGAGCACCTCGCGGACTACCCCGGCTTCGACATCGAATCGATCTGGCGTCACTCGTCGATGGTCGCCGCCGCGTGCTCGAGCATCGCTCGCCGCTGCAAGGGGAACATCGATCTGACCCCGGAGGAGTTCCACGTCTGCGGGCTGCTGCACGACATCGGCAAGGTGGTCATGCTGGACAGCCTCGGCGAGCAGTACGCCGCGGTGTTCCAGGCCGCCAAGCTCAACAACGAGCCGCTGCACCACGCGGAGCTGCGCGAACTCGGCTTCAACCACACGGACGTCGGCTCGCTGATCGCGCTGCACTGGTCGCTGCCGAAAGCCGTCGCCAACGCGATCCAGTTCCACCACGGTCCGCGCGAGGCCGTCGCCGAGGACCCCGTCGTCGCCCTGGTCGCGAACGCCAACCTCGTCAGTCACCGCATCGCCGACGGCCACATCGAGGCCGCCGAGCAGACCCTCGACGAAGGCACGATGGAGTTCCTGGGCATCGACCCCGCGGACGTCCCGGCCCTGGTCGCGGACATCCTGCAGACGCAGCGCGGCGCCGCCGCCTGAGCTCGGGAGCGCCCATCGCGGGGCCGGCGCCGTCCAGTGGACGGCGCCGGCCCCGCGTCCGTTCAAGGGGTGAAATTCGATCCTCCCGCCCGCCGGGCTGGGGGGCCGGGGATAGGGTTCGAATGAGCAACGTGGTCCCCTGTCCCCTGGTCCCTTCATGGAAGCCGAGAACCTGCTGCAGTCCCTCTGCGAGCGGCATGGCGTCGATCGTGCCCGAGGCGAACGCCTCCTCCCACTCATCCGGTGGGCCCTGAAAGGGCCTCTCGGGTCGCGTGCGCGCATTCTCGAGGTCGTCGACCGATCCCTGGCCAAGGACGCCGAGGGCGAGCCCCTGCGTGAGGACGAGCTGCGAGCGGCCGCCGAGCGGGCGATCCTGCTGGCCGTGGCGCGAGTCCTGCACACCTGGGCCCCGGATCAGCGGGCCCTCGACTTCGGCATCGGCGGAACGGACTGAGCGCGCCGCACTCCCCCAGAGACCCAAGCGAGCGGGCCCGCCCCCCGGTGAAGGGAGGCGGGCCCGCTCGCTCGAGTCCCGGTGGCCTCAGCGGCCGCGTGCGCGGATCGCGGAGCGCAGGTCGCGGATCTCCTGGCGCAGGGCCTGGAGCTCGCTGCGCAGCCGCTCCAGCTCCTCTTCGGCCCCATCCGTGGACGGGCGCTTCGGCTTCTGGATGCGGTAGCGCTGCACCAGCGGGTGCTGGTCGGTGAGCCCGTGGAGTTCGTGCGCCTCGTGCGCCTCGTGCAGGTGCTCGACCTCGACCTCGACGTCCCGGCCGTCCATGTCGAAGAAGTAGCCGCTGCTGGGCGCCGCAGCCGCGTTGCTGCCCTTCACGACCCAGCGCAGCCGAGCGTCTGCCTCGCCATCGTGGGCGTGGGGCGCCTCGGTCGTCAGGCCGAAGTGGACGTCGTGCTCGCGCACCTCGATCCCGTGCTCTTGCTCGCCGCCGTGCTCGTGCCCGTGCTCGCCCTCGTGCGAAGCGTGCGGCGCTTCCCGGGTCCAGCCGTAGGTGACCTTGGGCGCCCCGGACTGAACGCCCTTGGGGAACACCTTGGGCTCGGCCACGCCCGCGCCGCTGACCATGAGCCCGAAGCTGAGCTCACCGTCCAGCTGATGGGCCTCGAGGGTCTCGAGGACCTCCGCGATGCGCGCGTCGTCGAGCCCGGACTCCTTCAGAGCGCGAGCGACCTCGCTCGAGACGTCGACCTGCTTCGAGGCCTGGCGGCGCAGCTGGCCGTCGGGGCCCTGCGAGGTCCAGACCTGGACGTTCTTCTTGAGGGCGCTGGCCCCCTGGGTGCAGCTGCAGTCGCAGTCGCAGCAGGCGCCGGCGGGCGCTTCAGGCTCCATCGGAACGGCCACGTTGCGCCGCAGCTCGAGCCCGTGTTCGCCGTGCTCACCGTGGACGTCGCCGAAGATCGCGTGGGTACCGTCCTCGAGTTCGATGACCTCGACACGCTCCTGGCCGCCGGGACCGACCGTGCGGAACCGGAGGACCTGCGACTCACCGTCCTGCACACCGTGGGTAACGTCCTCGAGCACGACGACCTCACCCTCCTCGATCATGAAGTCCTCGAGCTCGAGCCACTCGCCGTCGACGAAAGTGATGTCCTCGAGTTCGGCGATCTCCAGCTCGATCTCCTCCTCGGCCCACTCGTTGTCGTCGGCGATCTCCTCCTCGACGATCTCCTCGTCCTCGATCTCGAGGTCCTCGGGGCCGTCGGGCAGGTCGAGCGTCTCCGAATCCGCGAGCGTGAGGGTCATGAGCATCGTCCCTCCATCGCGGTTCACGCCCACGTACACGCTGTCCCCGATCGCGAGGCCCGCGAGGGCGCTACGCAGGGTCTCGAGGTCGCCGGTGAAGCGGTCCCCCACCGAGACGAGGACGTCACCGGCCTTCAGACCCGCAGCCTCGGCCGGACCACCTGCGATCACCGCCTGCACCACCGGAGCTCCGTCCTTGTCCTCGAGCAGGACGCCGATCATCGGGCGCCCCTGGGCCTGCTCGTCCCCACCCGCCGAGAACGGCTCGGGCGCGACGTCCGCAGCGAACGTCGCGCCCGGGTCGGTCTGGGCGAGCTCCTGGACCGGGGCCTCGTAGGTGCCGGCCGACTCCATGAAGTCGTTGGCCGAGAACTGGGCCAGGCTGGCCGGCGCGAGGGCGAAGAGGGCGCCGGCGGCGAAGCCGGTGGTCAGGCGAGAGCGCATCATGTTCGAATCCCGTCGGAGAGTGGCGTCAGCCGGGATCCAGGACCCGCGGCCGGTCGCGGCGCCGAGGGTCGTCACCCCGCGCGCGCGCGTCTCTGGTCTTACGCACCTCGGACGCGCCTGGTTGGTCGCTTCCGCGAACTCCAGCCCTGAACCGGGTAAGCCTTCCGTCAGGCCGAGCGCAAGCGCACTCCGCCAGGGGGCTTGGCGTGATTCAAGCCGCCCCCGCTAGCGCCCCCCTGCCTCGCTCCGGGACTGAGTGGCTACCGGCGGCGGCGGCGGCGGCTCGCCTTCGGCTCGAGCAGGACCTCGACCGCCTCGGAGGCGCCGTCGGCGCCGATGGTGATCTTCGCCTCCTGCTTGCCCAGGCTCTCGTGCCAGACCTTGGCGGTGTACTCACCGGGCGCGAGGCCGGGGATCGAGAAGTGGCCCTTGGCGTCGGTGATCGCCGCGAAGCTCGTGTCGCTGACGACGACGTAGGCGCTCATCCACGGGTGGATGTCGCATTTGACCTGGATCGTCTCCGCCTCGTCGACCTTGACCTGCTTCTTCCCGCCGGCGGCGAGCGTGCTGTTGAAGGCCTTGTTGCGCATCGAGAAGGTGTGGACGTTGTGCGGCACCTCGTCGGAGTTGCGGTACTCGAGGGTGCAGCCCTTCGGGACGAGCAGGACGTGCTGGTCGAAGCGACACTGCACCTGGTCCAGCACCACGGGCTCCTTCGGGACGCGCAGCTCGTCGCCCTCGACGGACACGCTGATGACGGCGTTGGCGATGCCGCCCTCCGGACCGACGAGAAGCCGGAGGTCGCGCTTGTCGAGGGCCTCCCCCTCCGGCACGCAGCCCTTGGCCTGCAGCTCGCTGATCTTGAGCGGCTCCACCTTCGGCGCCTCGCCCTTCAGGCGCACGCGGCCATGAGCCTTCCCGGTGACCGCCTCGGTCTCCTGCGGTGGCAACAGGAACACGTTCCCGCGCGCCTCGCCGTTCGCCGCGCTCGCGCAGCAGTCCAGCACCGGGGCCGCACCCGCGGGCTCCTGGTCCAGGGCGAAGGTCGCGGTGGCCGCGACGAGAAGAACACCAACGAGAATCGGCTCCGTACGCATGACGGAGCCGATTCTAGTGGGGTTCTGCTCCCCCGGCCAGCGCCGGGGAGAGGACGACCGCAGGGAGGGCTACTGGCCGGCCTGCAGCTCCGCCTTGTCCATCGTGAACAGCCAGTCGAGGACGGCCTCGATCTGCTGCGCGTTGGTGGAGTCGGGGTACTGGTCCTGGTAGTCCGGCTGAGCCGAGGCGAAGTTCGCCGCCATGGCCGTGCCCGGATAGATCAGGGTCGGGTTCCAGAGCCAGTCGCGGGTCCAGTCCGGGCGCAGACGCTCACGCGCCAGCCCCAGGTTCGGTGCCCAGGCCTCCGGAGCGTCCATCTGGTCCGGGCCCTTGCCGTTCAGCCAGTGGCACTTGAAGCAGTTGACGCCCTTGGCGGCGACGCTCTGGCCCTCGCGGAACATCGAGTGGTAGCTGGCGGCGCGCTGGTCGATGCGCTCGAGGCCCGGCTCGACCGGTCCGCGCATCGAGAAGCCCCAGGCCTCGGCCCACTTCACGACCTTGCTGAAGTTCGCGTCGATGTCGGGCTGGTAGCCCTCCTCCATCGCTGTCAGCCCGTCCGGCTTCACCCCGATGGCTGCGGCCGCGTCGGCCACGGACACCGGGTCGTTGCCGTCGATCAGGTTGGAGAGCTCCGGCCACGGCTTGCCGCGCCCCTCGAGCTCGCGACGCGGCTCGATGCCGGCCGCCAGGTGCGCGGTGCGCGTGTAGCGCATCGGCCAGTTCTTCTCCGACTTGTAGGCGAAGTAGTCGGCGATGGCGCCGGCCTCTTCCTCGGTCAGGTTGAACGTCGGCATCTTGACCCGCAGCTGCTGACGCAGCGGCATCGGGTCGAGCAGGAAGGAGTAGAACCAGTCGCGCTGGAGCTTGCCTCCCTCGTTCAGGAGCACCGGGGGCGCGAAGGCCCAGCGGACCGTGTCGGTCGCCTTGTCCGTGTAGGAGCGCAGCTTGCCGTCCACGTCCATCACGGCGCCGTCCTCGCCGAGGCTCCACGAGACGAGCTCGTTCGAGCTCGGGTCGTGCATCTCGATGCCGTTCAGGTAGTAGTCGACGACCGTGCGGACGAAGTCGCCGCCCTTGGCCGGGACGATGCTGACGATCTGGTCCGGGACCACGAAGACCGCTTCACCCGTCTGGCCGAGGCCCGGAGCGTTCTCCAGCAGGCGGAAGCCGAGGTCCTCGACCTCCTCGCCGTAGTCCGCCTCGTAGGCGGCGATCTCCGCCAGGAGGCCGTCGAGGCTCGCCATCGCCGGCGGGACGTTCGCATCGCCGATCGGGACGGGCTCCGCCAGCACGGTGACGAGCAGGCCGTCCTCGTCGTGGTAGGTGACCTGAGCCGGCTCGATGACGTGGCACGCCATGCAGTTGTTCTGACGCACGACGCGCATGCCGTGGTCCATCGCCGCCTGCTCGGGCGTCGGGATCATCTTCGCGTCCTCGACCTCGTCGTCGACGAGACCGACGACGAAGGTCGTGATCGCTTGCTTGTCCTCGGCCGTGAGGTTGAAGAGCGGCATGCGCAGTCGCTCGAGCGGCGCGCGGACCTTCTCCTCGTCGAAGACCCTCGTGTTCGAGAGCTTCTCGTGGATCCAGTTCTCGCGGTAGTGCTTGAACTCCTCACGCGTGTGGAGGTCCCAGTCGTTCGCGTCCGCCAGGATGTTCGCGCGGAACTCCCAGGCGAGCTTGTCGACCGTCTTCGAGCCCCAGTTCGTCAGCTCGACGCCGATGGGGTTCATGCCCTCCATGCCGTTGATGTTGTGGCAGGAGAAGCAGCCGTAGTGCTGGATCTGCTTCTCGCCGACGGCGAGCAGCAGCTCGTCCGCGTCGTTCCACGCGTAGTCGGGGTTCTCACCCGCGAAGCGGCGGTTCAGCTCGACCCGACCCTCGCGGGCGAAGAACTGGCGGGCCATCTCCTGGAGGACGTCGAGCTCGTAGGGGCGCGTCTCCTCCTCCCAGACGGGCGTCGTGTCCGTGAACACCCCATCGGGGTCGTCCATGATGTACGACGTGATGTCCGCCGCTTGCAGGTCGGTGAGGCGCAGGTTCGGCATGCGCGTCTCCGGCCAGTAGGCCTGCGGGTCCTTGAGCCAGTTGTACAGCCAGGTGCGGTTCAGCTTGGTCGCCACGCCGCGCAGGTTCGGACCGTGCGAGTTGCTCTCGTTCTCCTCCCAGGCCGGGTCGGACGTCATCAGGTCCTGGCCGGGGTAGGCGCCCATGTTGTGGCAGGACAGGCAGCCCACGAGGCGGAAGGTCTCACGACCGCGGTCGGCGTCCGCGTTCTGGGCGGCCTCGCCCGGGATCGACGGCAGCGCCTGCTTCGGCGCGGAGTCGACGAGGTACGCGGCGATCGCGGCGATCGCGTTGTTGTTCCACTCGTCGCCGAGGATCATCCGGCCCTGACCCCACTCGCTCTGGACGATCTCCTCTTCCGGCTCGAAGTTGTCGAGGTGGAAGAAGCGGGGCATCTTCGTGTCCGGACGGAAGTCGCGCGGGTTGCTGATCCAGGACTCGAGCCACGGGCGCTCGAGCTTGGCCTGCAGGTTCTTCAGCGACGGGCCGGGCGCGCGCTTGGTCGGGTACCACTCCACCTTGTGGCAGGAGTAGCAGCCGTTCTCCTCGAACAGCTGGTAGCCGCGCGAGACGACGGGCGCGTCGTCGGCGATCAGCTCCATCGAGCCCTTGTGGCACTGGACGCAGCTCGCCTCGACGTTCTGGCGGTTCAGCATCGGGTAGTCCCAGTGATGCTGCTTGTGCCAGTGGTGCTCTTCCTGCCACTCGACGTGGTCGGCGGTCGGAGCGAGCTGGTTCGGGCCCACCTGCTCGTACATGACCGGGCGGTGATCCGACCGGATGAAGTCGAGCGCCTGGCCGGAGCCGCGGTGGCAGATCGTGCAGCCGACCTTCGAGACGGGGTGCGGGGACTTGGCCGTCAGGAACAGGTCGAGGCGCGGGTGCGAGAGGTACGGGTGATCGAGCGGCTCGCCGTCGACCACCACGTCCTCGGTGTAGCCGGCGCGGTCCGAGGCCTGGTGACAGGTCTGGCACATGTCGATCCGCGCGCCCTTCGTGAAGTTCAGCTCGAAGGTCAGGTCGGGGAGGACCTGCTTCTGCACCTTGTTCTTCGGGTCGACGAAGTCGAGACCGGGGAAGTCGCGCACGAAGTTGGCGAGCTTGCCGGCGCCCGAGCTCGGGGCCAGCTTCTCGAGCTTCTTCTCGAGCAGGTCGAGGTCGATCTTGGCGGCCTTCTTCTGCCGCTGGAGGTCGGAGACGTTGGCGTTGAGCGCGTCGAGCTGCGCCTGCCACTCGGCCACGGCAGCGATCTTGAGCTCGGACTCCGCGGACAGAGCGACGAATGCGTCCTCGAACGTCTTCAGACGCTCCGCCCCGTAGGTCGGGTCGTTGTCGTGGACGCGGTGCTCCTCGATGAGGAAGCGCTCCCACGCGAGGTCCTGCTTCGCCTTCTTCGTGCTCTCCGATGTGGTGAACAGTTCGCCCTTGGCCTGGCGCAACCCCTCCTCGGTCTCGGCGACCTCGGCGTTGCGAGAGGCGAGAGCCGCCTCGGCCTCGGCGAGGCGCCCCTCGACCTCCGCGGCCGACAGAGCTTGCGCCTGCATCGCCTCGGATGCGATCGCTTCCTCAGTCCGCACCGTCTCGATGTGACGGAACTCGGCCTGATACGTCTTCCACGGTGAGTTCCAGTCGTCGATGACCATCCAAAATGTGGCCACCAGGAGCAGAGCGCTCGAGATGAAGAACCACTTGTTGAGGGTCGGGACGCTGTAGTGCGTGTCGCCGCGATCGGCCATGACGTCGAGAGGAGTTTGAGAAGGGGGTTCGCAGGCTCGAGCTCAGTTCCGCGTCGTCTGTATCAGACGTTGAAGAACCACTCGGGGATGCCGACGATGTATTTGAGGCTGACCGTCCAACGCAGGAGCATCTTGATCGGGATCAGCCCGAACCAGAGCATCAGGTGCATCATCACGTGGTAGCGGATGAGGTGCTGACGGTCCCCGCCATAGAGCTTCTGCAGCAGCGGCTTCTCGAGCAGCTTCGGCAGGATCGCGAAGTAGCCGAGCAGCAGCACGATGCCGGGGAGCTCACGCAAGAGCGGGCTCTCCGGACGCGCCTGGCCGAGCAGACCGGTCCAGAAGTACGTCGAGAGGTCGACGTTCACCATCGGCTCCAGCTTGTGGAGGTCCCAGTACTCGAAGGGGCCGAAGAACGACCAGTTCGGGCCACGTAGGAACGTGCCGAGGATGACGAACGAGACCCAGAAGAGCAGGAAGCCGACCCAGTAGAAGCTGATCGCGAACTTGCGCTCGTCGAACGTGTAGTAGCCGTTGCCCTTCGGGTTCATGTCGAGGTACGGGATAGCACACAGTCCCACGACGATGAAGCTGGGAAGCAGCACACCCGCGATCCACGGGTCGAAGTACACCAAGAGCTCCTGAAGTCCGAGGAAGTACCACGGGGCCTTCGACGGGTTGGGCGTCCGCGCGGACGCCGCAGGCTCCTCGATCGGCGCGGTGATCTCGATCGACCAGACGACGAGCAGCGCGACGAAGATCACCATGAAGATGAGCTCCGTGTAGACGAGGTCGGGCCAAACGAAGACCCGCTGCTTGCCCATCTCGGCCTCGGTCGTCGGCTCACCCCGCTTCGTACGCTCGTCGTTGATGTACGCGCGCCTCAGGCTGAGCCACGAGAAGTAGATCACCGTGGCCAGCAGGATGATGATCGGGATGTTGTCCGGCTTGGTGATGACCTTGTTGAAGTTGGGGTCACCCCAAGCGAACACCATGAAGCCGGTCGCGAGGACGAAGAAGGCGGTGATCACCCACGTCTTCGTGAAGAACGCTCGGAAGCGCAGGATCGCGAAGAGCAGGACCGTGACCTGCAGGAAGTACAGCGTCGGCGACGACAGGTAGTCGACGAGGCCTTTGATCGTTTCACCCATGGGGATCTGGTTCGGTCGTTTCGGTGCGCGGGGTCTCGAGGAGGTCGTTCAGAGCTCGGAGGCCTAGAGCGGGCCCGAGATGCCGCCGTCCTTGCGGACGCGCCAGAAGTGGATCGCCATGAGCGTCGCCGCGGCGAGCGGGATGCCGACACAGTGCAGCACATAGAAGCGGAGCAGCGCCGCCTCACCGACGAAGCGACCGGCCAGGAGGCCGAAGCGCACGTCGTCACCCGCGTGGATGAAGTCCAGTCCACCGAAGGAGACCAGCGCCGCGCCGGGGCCCTCGTGACCGAGGACGGGCGTCGCGCGGGCCATGTTCGTGCCCACCGTGATGGCCCAGACGGCCAGCTGGTCCCAGGGCAGCAGGTAGCCCGTGAAGGACAGCAGCAGCGTCAGCACCAGCAGGATCACCCCGACGTTCCAGTTGAACTCGCGCGGCGCCTTGTACGACCCGGTCAGGAAGACCCGGTACATGTGGAGCCAGACGCTGATCACCATGAGGTGAGCCGACCAGCGGTGCAGCTCGCGCATGATGCCGAGCGGCACGTGTTCCCGCAGGGCGAAGATGTCCTGATACGCCAGCTCCGCAGTGGGCCGGTAATAGAACATCAGGAGCAGGCCCGTGATGGTCTCGATCAGGAACAGGAAGAAGGTCACGCCCCCCATGCACCAGGTGTAGCTGAGCTGAATGCCGCTACGACGCACCTTGACGGGGTGCAGGTGCAGGAAGAAGTTGGACAGCACCGCCAACGTGCGGTTGCGCGGCGTGTCCGGGTAGCCGTGCCTGAAGATCGAGCGCCAGATCTGGCTCGACCGGATGTAGGCGAAGACTTTGTTCATGGGAAGCTTGGGGACGGGAGCGTCCCGGCTGAGAGGCGTGGGGTGGGAATACGGTCGGGCAGGCAGCGCGCGCAGCACGGCGACGGCACGCGGCCATCGCGACTGCGCGCATCGATCAGGCTGTGTAGAAGAGGTAGGCGCCGTCTTGGCTCCACTGCCCCTTCTCTTCCTGATACTTGGTGTTCTTGTCGACCAGGATCTGGCCGTCTTCCGCGAGCGTCACCTTGTAGCGCTCGAGCGGACGGGGCGCGGGGCCCTCGATGTTGATGCCAGACCGGATGAAGCCGGAGCCGTGACACGGGCACTTGAACTTGTCGTCCGCGGGCAGCCAGTTCGGCGTGCAGCCGAGGTGGGTGCAGACGGTGGACAGCACGAAGAAGCCGCTGGCCTCGCGCACGACCCAGACGCCGTAGGCCGCCTTGAAGCGCTCGTCGACCGCGTTGTTCGCGAACTCGCTCGGGAAGCCCGCCTTGAACTCCTGCGGCGGCTCGTAGAGCACGTTCGGGAACAGGAAGCGAACGGCTGCGCCGACGCCACCCGCCGCGGCCAGCCCGAAGGCCGTCCAGGCAAGTCCGATCAGGGACAGGAACCCGCGTCGAGTGGGCTCGCCCCGCAGCGGTGCGGAGACAAGCTCGGGTCCGGTGGTCTCGGTGCTCTCTTTCTTGGAGTCGGACATCGTGCTCGGGACGGGAGCGACGTGGGGCGGGGGGTCTCCTCAGGCTCCGTCGGCGACGGTGACCAGGGGGAATCGAGGGTCGGGATCAGGCCTCTTGGACGAGGCCCGGCCCGGGTTGCGGCCAGCAGAATGTCGCAGCGCTGGACGCTTGGCAAGCCCGCCGGCCGGGGATCTTGGCCCCCGGCAGGCGAATTTGGCGCGGGCGCGAAGCGCTCCCGCGCCGCGGGACCTCAGGCTCCCCAGGTCGACAAGGCGTCGAGCACCGATCCGCGGAACTCGAGGTCGGGGTCCTCGCGGAACTCCTCGAGTCGCGGACGGTCCTCCGCGCGGCCGAGTCGAGACAGCGCGCGGAGCGCCGTCTGGCGCGCGGCGCTGACCTGCGCGCCCGTCCGGAAGCGCTTCTCATTGTCCTTGTTCGCCGCCACATAGACGTCGGTTCCGAGGAGGCTGAACAACACTTCCACGCCGGCGGGGTTGCCGAGCTTGGCCAGCGAGACCGCGGCGTTCGCCCGCACCTGCAGGTCGGAGTCGACCACCAGGCGCTCCAGGGTCTCGTGAGCGAGCGGCTCGTCGCTGGCCTGCAGCACCACGGCCACGACGGCTCGCAGGCCGCCGTCGGGGCTCTCGGCGAACTCGACGATGCGGGGCAGCGCCTTCGGCGAGTCGAGCGTGCCGAGCGAGAGAAGGACCTGGAAGCGCAGCTGCGCGCCGGGGTCCTCCTCCTCTCCGAGGTCGAGGAGCTCGAGCAGGTGCTCCACCCCCTCCGGGTTGTCGAGCTGCGAGAGGAGCGACGCCAGCACGAAGCGCAGCGTCGTGTCCTCGTCGTCGGTCGAGTCCCAGGCCGCCTCGACGCGATCCTGCAGATCGACCGGAACGGGCCAGGGCAGCTCGTTGCCCTCGATCGCCGCGTAGCTGTTCGCCGCGATCTTCTGGCTGAGGTTGAAGGCCGCCTGGGTGCGCTCGTTCTTGCCCCCGTTGACGACGTTGTAGAGGTTCTCCTCGATCGACGGCTCGCGCCCGGTGATCCCGCCGAAGGCCAGGAACACGAGAACGAGGACGATCACGATCAGGCCGGGGGTGACGACCAGCGGCACCCACAGGCTCTTGTACGGAGCCTGGGACGCCTCGGCGTCCTCGGCGGCGGCGGATTGGACCTGCGAGCCTTCCGGCTCCTGGGGGGTGGGCGCTTCGGGTTCCATGGGAGGGGCTGAGTGCTGGAGGCGTCCGGTTCAGAGGGGGAAGTCGGAGAGGCGGGCCGCGCTGGCCAGCTCGCCGACCAGCGGGCGGACGTACTCCACGAAAGCGGGTTCGATGTCGTTGTCCCCGCGGATGTAGCCGTCGTCGAGATCTCGGGTGTGCTTGGCCACGTTGGCGAGCTCGGTGACCTCGAAGCTCGCGCGGTACTCGCCGCCGCTCCGGTCCGCTTCGATGTAGACGGAGCCGTGGGGCACCTCCCCCGTCGTGGCCGCGCGCGCCGCCCGGCGGCCGACCTCGCGCGCCTCGGCGGCGTCCACCTCGGAGGCGAAGCCCGCGAACGAGCGCTGCAGGTAGCCGAAGGTGTCCGCCCGCACGCGCAGGTCGCTGCCCAGTCGAGACTTGATCTCAGCGGCGAGCAGGTCCCCCAGCGCGCCCGAGCCCGAGAGCTGCACGTTGCCGTGGGAGTCCGTCTCCTTGCTCTTGACGATCAGCTCGCCGTCGGGGCCGTGGATGCCCTCGGAGGCCGCCACCAGGCAGCGGCCGTGCTTGCGGTACATGTCCTCGACGTCGCCGATGAAGCGGTCCATGTCGAAGACGCGCTCCGGCACGTAGATCAGGTGCGGCCCGTCGTCCTCGTGCTCGCGCGCCAGCAGGCTCGCGGCCGTGAGCCAGCCCGCGTGGCGCCCCATCACGATGTCGATCTTGATGCCGGGCAGGCTGCGGTTGTCCTGGTTGTCGCCCATGAAGGCCGACGCCACGAACTTCGCCGCCGAGCCGAAGCCGGGGCAGTGGTCGGTGACCTTCAGGTCGTTGTCGATCGTCTTCGGGACGTGGAACAGGCGCACGTCGTAGTCGTCCGCCACCGCGACCTCGTTCAGGATGTGGGCCGTCTCCGCCGAGTCGTTGCCGCCCAGGTAGAAGAAGTAGCGGATCTCGTGCTTCTTGAAGGCCTCGAGCACCTGCTCGCACTCCTCCCGCGTCGGCTTCTTGCGCACCGAGCGCAGCGCGGCGCAGGGCGTCTTCGCCACGGCCTCGAGCGTCTCCTGGGACTCCTTCCCGACGTCGATCAGGTGGTCCTGAAGGATGCCCTGAATGCCGTGCACGGCGCCGTAGACGCTCTTGACTCGGTCGCTGGCGACGCAGGTCTCGATCACGCCGACGAGGCTCTGGTTGATGACGGAGGTGGGTCCGCCGGACTGGCCGATCAGGACGTTGCCGAGGGGAGCGTCGGCGCTGGAGGCGCTGGACATG
>Ga0316204_10008679_pt1 | contig 13927 bp, 14 predicted proteins | sample 6monrhotite_MG_2_FD_205661 | JGI IMG/M metagenome (GOLD analysis project Ga0316204, IMG submission 205661) | Microbial mat bacterial communities from mineral coupon in-situ incubated in ocean water Damariscotta River, Maine, United States -... | ecosystem: Environmental > Aquatic > Marine >... | reverse complement strand
TAGTACTAGTAACATTATTAATAGCAGTTACAGTAAGTTACGGAAATGAGATTTCAGGTAACATGAACAAAGGGAAAATTGTTAGCACAAATGTAACTTTTAAAGATGTAAAGAAAGGTTCAATTCTGTCTATTAAGGATATGAATGGTTTGGTACTATATAAAGAGTCAATAAAATTGACTGGTGATTATATAAAAGGGTTCGATTTAACTTCTTTACCTGACGGAGTATATTATTTTGAAATGGATACAAAGATGGAGATAAAGAAAATTCCATTTAAAGTAATCACGTCTGTCGTGATCTTAGATAAAGCTTCCGAAACCAGAGTATTTAAACCAGTAGTATTTGTGAATAATACTAAGAAGCACGTGCATGTTTCGAAACTAGCAATCAATAATGAGGTCTTAAATATTGAAATCCTTGCAGAAAATGGGGACGTAGTATATGCTGAAAAAATAGAAAAGGAAGGGGATGTTTTAGGTAAAATTTATGATTTTTCAACTTCCGACAAGGGAGTATATACGATTGTAATGAAAACAGAGGGGATACGATTTATAAAAAACTTAAAAATATAAAAAGATTATGTTCAAGTAATTGACACATAAGTTTAGTTAATTGGTTAAAAGTGGGCTATTGGCCCACTTTTTTGTATGTAACAAAACTATAATCGTATTGATGCTTATCGTCTTTAAAATGATCTTCTCTAGCAATCTCTGTCCACCTTTTTTTGTCAATTTCAGGAAAAAAAGCGTCGGCATCAAGTGCAGCGTCGACATGCGTTAAGTCTAAGTAGTCAGCAATTTGTATCGCCTGTTTGTAAATTTCGGCACCACCTAAAATATAAGGATTGGTATCTTCTTTAGCAGCATTAATAGCTTCTTCTAGTGAATGTACGATAATACAACCTTTAGCTTTGTAATCGGCATTACGAGTTATAATAATATTAGTACGATTCGGTAGGGGTCTACCAAGTGATTCGTAGGTCTTTCTACCCATAATAACATGATGGCCAGCTGTCACTTGTTTAAAACGCTTCAAGTCATTTGGTAAATGCCAAATTAAATCATTGTTTTTACCTAATTCACCATTTTTACCTATCGCGGCAATAATGCTAATCATTGATTTAGATTTTTTTTTTCTGAGTCTGGCAATTTATCATTGGGCGTAATTTTACCCGATTTTATTAAATTTTCTTCTAGGTTTTCAGATTTTATTTCATGTTTGGTAATTAGTTTTTCGGTTTCGAGACGTTCCCAATCTTTACCAAAAAAGCGATTCGTAATAAAAACATTTACAACATGTAATATCCATAAAAGTAACCACAAGGCCACTGCATATTTAAACCATTCACCAAATTGTTCACCTACATTAAAAATTACATTAAGCACAATTAAAAAAACTGAACCAACTAAAAACAATAAAAAGTGATAATACAATCGTTTCTTTTGCTTGATTCTTTTACGTGCTTTCTCGTAGATTTCGTGTTGTTCTGTAGATTCCAAACGGAGTTATTTAATATTAAAAGTAATCGGTAGATATTCTATGTATCAATTGAAACGATACTAGTTTTCACTTGATGTGTTAGTTAAAAAGAAGCTATAAGACTACATGTTTTTTAACCATTCTTTAATATAGCCGGAAAAATCTTCTGTTTCCAAAGCATCATTCACTTCTTCCAAACTTAGCTGCTCACTTTCTAAAGTATTAAGTATAGTTTGAATCGCCGTTAACCTATTAAGATCATCAATCTTTTCAATTCTTTCAAGAATATTTCTTTTTAATTCTCCTTTTTCCATTTCTCTAATTATTTAATTTACGCAAAAAACGATAATCGAATGCGTCAAAGTTAAAATATTTATCTAATTAACAGTTATTGATGTAAGGTTAGTTACAAAAATACTAGTATTTGGTGAAAAGTAACTGTTAAAAAAAAGATAAAATGAAATTTTAACAATGCCTTTTTTATTATTTCTATTTTTTAACGATGGCTTAAATTTTATATTCATAAAAATAACCTAGAGTTAATGAATAACACCACATGTTCTTCCATTCTTGCCTAACTTTACATTATAATTTTAAATTAAAAATAGCATGGCAATTAAAAAACAATTCTTGAAAAGTAAGCCTATTTGTAAAGTTACTTTTACAGTACCGGCAAAAAATGCGAAGAAAGTAGCAGTCATAGGAACATTTAACAATTGGAATACAAATGCTTCTAAATTAAGAAAACTGAAGAATGGTACTTTTAAAGGGACACTGGACCTTAAAAAAGGTGAAAACTATGAATTTAGATATCTAGTAGATAGTGAATATAAAAATGATGAACAGGCTGATAGCTATGTTTGGAATGACTACGCAGGAAATGAGAATGCTGTTTTACAGTTATAACTAAATAGCGACGGCGCCTTTAATGTGTGGATGAGGGTTATAGTCTACCAATGTAAAATCATCGAAGGTAAAATCTGTGATATTCTTAATTTCTGGATTTAAAACCATTTTTGGCAATGGTTTAATATCGCGCGAAAGCTGTAATTCTAATTGCTCAAAGTGATTGCTATAGATATGTGCGTCTCCAAATGTATGAATGAATTCGCCTGGTTCATAGCCGCAAACTTGAGCCATCATCAGTGTGAAGAGCGCATATGAGGCAATGTTAAATGGTACTCCCAAAAAAATATCAGCACTTCGTTGGTATAGTTGACATGATAATTTACCATCGGCTACATAAAACTGAAAAAAGGCATGACATGGAGGTAAAGCGGCTTTTCCATTTGCGACATTTTCACCAAAAGACTTAGAAGTGTCTGGTAAGACGCTAGGATTCCATGCGGAAACCAACATTCTTCTACTGTTAGGGTTGGTTTTTAATGTTGTAATAACTTCTTCTAACTGATCTATCTCATCGCTATTCCAATTGCGCCATTGATGACCATAAACAGGCCCTAAATCGCCATTATCATCGGCCCATTCATTCCAAATTCTTACACCGTTTTCTTGTAAGTATTTTACATTGGTATCTCCTTTGATAAACCAAAGTAACTCATGAACAATTGATTTTAGATGCAGTTTCTTTGTGGTAACCATCGGGAACCCTTTGCTCAAGTCAAAGCGCATTTGGTGACCAAAAACACTTTTTGTCCCGGTACCAGTTCTATCACCTTTGTTATTTCCGTTCTCTAAAACGTGTTTAACTAAATCTAAATATTGTTTCATTGCGTCATCATTTTCTGGGAAATAAAAGTAAAAAAAAGGGTTGAATACTACATAAATGAAGTGTTTAATTATATAAAAGTTATCAACGGAAGTTTTGAATTTTGGCTAAGCAAAGAATAGAAAGAAAACTAATTAGATTCTTAAAATGATAGAAGGGATTTAATAAAATAGACTTTTAGTTATTTTATTAGAGCACTAAATACGTTGTCTTTATAATTATCACCAATAGGAATTTCAATACTATTAATCTCAATATCGTGTTTAGTGTAGGCAGATATTTTGTTTTGATTTATAATATAAGAACGATGCACACGAATAAAACGGATATCTAATTGTTTCTGAAATTCTGAAATACTATATTTTGTGACATAATTCTTTTCGAACAAATGAATTTTCACATAATCTTTTAAGCTTTCTATATATAAAATGTCTTCAAATTTAATCTTTACTTGTTTTCGGTCATTTCTGATATAAATAAAGTTTTTATTTACAACATCATTGTCTTTTAAAATGACTTTAGTCGTTGTACTTTTAGATTCTAAAAATTTTTCGATACCCTTAAAGAAACGACCAAATGTTATGGGTTTCAATAGGTAATCAACTGCATTAAGCTCAAACCCATCTAATGCGTAGTCACGATACGCAGTGGTAAATATAACGTTTGGTTTCTGGATTAAATTTTTAAAGAATTCGGTGCCTGTCAAAACAGGCATTTCTATATCTAAAAATAACAAGTCTATAGTTTGCTGTTGTAAAATTGTACTGGCCTCAATAGCACTGGCGCAGGATGCTACCAACTCAAAACCGTCTAATTGTCTCAAATGGGTTTCTATTAATTCTCTAGCTAACTCTTCATCATCAATTATTAAACATTTATAAACCATCATTTAGTAATTAATTTTAGGGTTACTGAATAAGAATCTATTTCACTATTGATATTTAATGAATAATTATCAGGATATAATAAATCTAATTGCTTTTTAACATTGCTTAGACCTATGCAATGTTCTGTATTTTTTTCCACACTAGTTTTTGATTTAGAATTTTTGATATTAAAAATTATCTGATCGTCATCGAGGCTAATTTTTAATGCAATGAATGCTTCCTTTAATTCCTGACTTACACCATGTTTAAAAGCGTTCTCGATAAAAGTAAGTAATAATAATGGTGCTATTTTTACATCTTTTTGAATGTCGTTTATAAAAGAAATTTGAACACGTTTTCCGTATCTAACTTTTTCTAATGAAAGATAGTTTTCAATCAGCTCAATCTCCTTATGAAGTGACACAAACGTTTCGTTTGTGCGATATAGCATATAATCTAGCATATCTGATAACTTTTCAATAACTTCTGGGGTTTGGTCAGATTTTTTAAGAGCTAACGCATATAAATTATTCAAGGTATTAAATAAAAAATGAGGGTTTAATTGATGCTTTAAAGCCGTTAATTCAGCCGTTTTTTTCTGTTCATTTAATTTTGAAAACCGCTGTTGGTTTTTATAAAATCGAGCCATTAATAACAAAGCTGTAGGTGTTAAAAACTTAATAGACTTACTAAGAAAAACAGAGAAGTTTGTAAATCGTTCCCAATATGATTCTTCAGCATACTTTTTTTCAATCTCACTATAGAATTGATAATATTTTGGTTCATAGAAGTACATATGTATAACAATATATAAGGCGAACATTATAATTAATAAAATTAACAGCCAAAACGTGAATAAGACGATCTTTTTATTATTTAAGAACCTCGGGACTAATACAAACAAACAAACATAGGCAGTGATTATTTGTGGAATTACAATTTTACATGTTGAATGAAATAGCTGTTTATAACCTTCAGGAAAGTTAACTATGTTAGAAGAAAACATAAAATATAAAAAGACGCATACCCAAAACAAAAGGTGCTTAAAGGCAATAGTGCTTAAAATTGAATACTTATTTCTAATAGAGGTCATATGAAGGCTAAAATACGATTATACTAAGTAAAAAATGTAAAAGTCGACTAATCTTACTTTCCATATGATAAATCAATGCATTTCATAGACCAAGCCTATGTTTTAGTTAAAAAAACGTTCTGTTTGCTAAAACATAGGGTTGGTCTATTTTTTTTAATTCGGTTTAAAGTCAACGTTATTTTTGACGGAAACTTCTTAAAGATATTCAATATGAAAAATTCAAATTTTGCTTTATTATGTTGCTTTTTTTCTTCAATAGTTGCTTTCTCAATATCTGCACAAGAAATAGACAAAAGTTCTAAGCAAAACACTACGCAAGCAGATTTCTCAGATCGTCAAGCTATTATTGAGACAATTGAAAATTTTTATATAGGTGACCACACCGGTAGTGTCAAGCATAAAGAACTTTCTATGCACGCAAAAGGTGCATACAGATATGTCAACAAAGACGGAAAATATTTAGAAAGTGTGTTTGAGTTAGATTCTGATAATGCAGATCCAAATTACAAGGAAGAGCTGCTAAGTATTGAAATTTATGACAAGGTTGCGCTAGCTAGACTTCGGCTAGAACAGTTTAGAACCAAACTTCCCGAATACAAATTAATGATACTTCATAAAGCTGATGGTAAATGGAAAATCACAAGTATTACTTGGGGTTTTGGAATTAAACATTAATTATAAAATGAAAAACATGAAAAATTTAATCCTAATTATAACCTTTTGCAACAAGTATAAATGAGTGGGCAGGTAATTAAAACGGTATTCCTTTTAATAGTTTGCATTTTTGTAAAAAATGTGTTCGCTCAACCAGCATATACAATTCCATATATTAATGCAGAAATAATCATAGATGGTAAAGCTAACGAGACTGTTTGGCAAAGTTTACCAGAGATAACAGGCTTCTATAACTATTTACCAACAGATGTAGGATTAGCAGATAACCAAACTTCTATAAAACTATTTCATAATGGCGAATATTTGTATGTGAGCGCTGTTTATAATGACACCGAATCTAGAACTCAGGTAAGTTCATTAAAACGAGATGTTCCCATTGGGTTGAGTGATGGTGTTGTTATGCTGTTAGATACACAAAACCAGCAGCAGAATGCATATTATTTTTCGGTGAATGCAGAAGGGGCTTTGATAGATGGTTTGGTTGAGCGAACTAGTGAAAGTTTCGATTTTACAATAAGTTGGAATGCTGTGTGGCAGGCAAAAACACATATTAATGGTACGTTAAAGCAATACGAAATGGCGATACCATTAAAAGCCCTAAATTATAATAAAAACAAGGCGATTTTCGGCATTCAGTTTTATGTTCGAGATATTAAAAAGAATGCGTGGACTATTTTAAAAAATGTGAAACGTAATTATAGATTGTTCGATTTGCGCTTTACAGAAAAATTTAGCGTTGAATCCTTGCCAAATATTACAGCATCCCGTTTTACCTTAACACCATCTATAACTTCTAATTATGAAAATGACGTAGATGAGAAAGATGAAGAAATAAAATTTAAGCCCAGCTTAGATCTACAATATAATCTGTCTTCATCATTGAAGTTTGATATGACAATTAATCCTGACTTTTCTCAAATTGATGTGGATCAGCAAGTAACCAATTTATCACGTTTCGCTATTTTTTTTCCTGAGCAAAGAAATTTCTTTTTAGAAAATAGTGATTTATTTTCGAATTTGGGTGTCCTTGGTGTGAATCCGTTTTATTCGCGAAGAATAGGGAGCGATAGTGATATTCAATTTGGGCTAAAATTATCAGGAAATATGTCATCAAAAACAAGAATAGGAGTTCTAAATGTACAGACTGATCAAGAAAATGATATTGCTTCTCAAAATTATGGCGTTCTAGTCGCCGAACATCAACTAACGAAAAATTTCACAACAACTGGTTATTTCATTAATAGACAAGAAACAGATGGATTTGAATTTAGTGACGATTATAATCGTGTTACGGGTATAAATCTTAATTATAAATCGGATAATAATAAATGGATTGGATTGGCTAATTATAGTAAGAGCCTGAGTGACGGAATTTCTGGAGATAATAGCTTTTATAATGCTGGTGTTTGGTTTAATAAAAGAGGACTAAATTGGAATACATCTATTAGAAAACTGGGTAAAAACTATATCACAGATATAGGTTTTACCCCTAGATTGTATAATTATGATGCTCTCAATGAAGTGCTCGTACGAGAAGGTTATATTCAGACATCTTCTGGTGTCGAATATGAGAAATTTTATGAAAAATCTAGAACCTTAAACTCTATTCGATACGCAAACTATGGTGTAAATAATTACTTTGATGACGATGGAACCTTATCTCAATCTCAACACTTTTTTAATTCGGCCGTGTTTTTTAAAAATTTATCGGCAGTTTATTTTGTGGTTAATTATGATTATGTTGATTTAAAATATGGATTCGATCCAATAGGAAATGGAAATTCTTTGGTGCCAGATATTTATCGTTTTGCAACGTTGAAAATGGGCTATAATTCAGCGAATAATCAAAGATTAAGATATCAAGTTAATGTTCAAAAAGGGACGTATTATAGTGGCAAAAGAACAACAGGAGGGGCGTATTTGAATTATCAATTACTGCCATTTGCTAATCTAGAGGTTTCGTACGATATGAATTATATTGACTTAAACGAACTGGGAAAGGAAACCTTTCATTTAGCACGTTTAACAGGTGAAATCTTTTTTAACAATCGTTTAAATTGGACAACTTATGTCCAATTTAATACCCAAGCGGATAATTTTAATTTGAATAGTCGCTTACAATGGGAATATAAACCTTTATCCTATGTATACCTCGTTGTGACTGACAATTTCACGCAAAGTTTTACCCGTAAAAATTGGGGAGTAGCCTTTAAAATGAATTATAGATTTGATTTTTAGTGTGAAATGATAGAGAACCTTCAAATTAGAGGAAAGTGATATAAATGCTGTTGCGTGTAGTTGCTAAAACTTATCAGTGACGATTCGTCTCTAGCCAATAATCATTCCTGCTATAGTAGCCGAAATTAAGGATGCTAAGGAACCTCCAATAAGGGCTTTCATTCCAAATTCGGATAATGTTTTCCGTTGTCCGGGAGCTAGCGAACCGATACCACCAATTTGAATACCTATAGACGCAAAATTAGCAAAACCACATAGCATATAAGTGGCCATAATAATCGATTTTTGGTAAGATAAATGTGTAGCATTGGCCACATCTTTTAAATCTGCTAATTGGATATATCCAACAAATTCACTCGCAGCTAACTTAATACCTAACAATTGACCCATAAGCATGGTATCTTTACTGGCAACTCCTATAAGCCACATAAGCGGGGCAAAGATAGTGCCTAGAATGGCTTCTAAAGAAAGGGCCGGGTAAGAAGTGTTAGCGGCCATCCATTCGTTAAGGTTCGTAATATCGCCTATCCAACCAAATATACCGTTAATCATCGCGATAAATGCCACAAATACTAAAAGCATGGCACCAACATTTACGGCAAGTTTAAGGCCTTCTGTTGTTCCGTTTGCAATGGCATCTAGAACGTTCGAACCTATTTTTTCTTGAGATACTGAGACATCAGTATTTACTTCTTCAGTTTGAGGATATAAGATTTTAGAAATTACAATGGCTCCAGGTGCAGCCATTACAGACGCAGCTAATAAGTGTTTTGCGAATACCAATTGTAATTCTACATCATCACCACCTAAAAATCCAATATATGCAGCCAATACAGCACCTGCTACGGTAGCCATACCACCGATCATAACGAGCAACATTTCAGATTTATTCATCTTTTCTAAATAGGCCTTGATTAACAATGGAGCTTCTGTTTGACCTAAAAAAATATTTCCAGCAACAGAGAGACTTTCCATTCCCGAAATACCTAGTACTTTTGAAAGCAACAAGGCCAGTACCTTAACTAATTTTTGAATAATTCCGAGATAAAAAAGTAATGAAGTTAATGCTGAAAAAAAGATGATTGTTGGTAGTACTTGAAATGCAAAAATATATCCAAAAGTATCCATATCTACCACTAAGCCCTCGAATAAGAATTTACTACCGGCTCTTGTATAGTTTAATATTTCAATAAATAAACCTCCAATTAATTCAAAACCTTTTTGAATGAATGATATTTTTAATACTCCTATTGCAATAATTAACTGTAATGATAAGCCTATACCTACCTTTTTCCAATCAATGGCCTTTTTATTACTACTAAATAAAAATGCAATGAATAACAATGAAATCATACCAAGAATACCTCTCCATAAAGAGTTCATTGAAAAGCCTTGACTTGGAACAATCCCATTATTTGCCGCTTGCGTCGTTGTGTTAACGTTTGGAGTAACAACATCGTTCTGAGATTGCTCAGAGCTTGTGCTTTCTACAACTACTGAATCCGCAGGTTCAACTTGCAAAGAATCTTGCGCATAAAGATTGATGGCAAAAAAAGCAATAGCAATACAAAGTAAATTTCGCATAATGGCTGGGTAGGTTGTTATTTTTGACGTTTAGAAATTTCGTCCCTCAATTTTGCGGCCAATTCATAATCTTCATTGACAACCGCCTCATCTAATTTAGTATGGAGTTCATCTAAAGAAATTTCTTTAAAGGAAACATCTGATGGTATTGATGATTCTGTGATGACTTCTTCAACTTCAATTTTAGCAACATCTTCTACCGATTCTTCTTTAGATTTTAAAAAAATACCCGCTTTGTCTAGAATATTTTCATAAGTAAAAATAGGCGCGTTAAAGCGTGTAGCTAATGCAATGGCATCTGAAGTTCTTGCATCTATGATTTCCTCAATACGATCTCGTTCACAAATTAAACTAGAGTAAAATACACCATCAACCAATTTATGAATAATGACTTGTTTTACTTTTATTTGAAAGCGATCCGAAAATGTTTTAAAGAGGTCATGTGTTAAGGGTCTGGGTGGTTTAATTTCTTTCTCTAGGGCAATTGCAATTGACTGTGCTTCAAACGCTCCTATGATGATTGGCAATGTTCTTTCTCCATCTATCTCACTTAAAACCAATGCATAAGCTCCACTCTGGGTTTGACTATATGATATTCCTTTTATGTTCAGTCTTACTAAACTCATAGTTAGTTCTAAAATGCAAAAGCTATCTAATTATAGACTTTTTGTCCAAAATTAGACAGCCTTTTAGAGGCACAATTTAATGAATTTTATGAGTTTTGTGCTTTAAAGTCTTTTAATTTTTCAATTAATTGTGGTACAACTTCAAAAGCATCACCTACAATACCATAATCAGCCGCCTTAAAGAAAGGTGCCTCAGAGTCTGTATTGATAACTACTTTTACTTTAGATGCATTGATTCCAGCTAAGTGCTGAATGGCACCCGAAATACCAATTGCAATGTATAAATTTGAAGCTACTGGTTTGCCAGTTTGCCCAACATGTTCACTATGAGGTCTCCAACCTAAGTCAGAAACAGGCTTAGAGCAGGCTGTTGCCGCACCTAAAATATCCGCTAATTCTTCAATCATTCCCCAATTTTCAGGACCTTTCAATCCTCTGCCGGCTGACACAACAATATCAGCATCAGCTATTGTAACGGTACCGCTGGCCTTACTTACACTTTGAGATTTCACACTAAGTTCGGGTAAATTAGCACTAAAGGTTTCTGATGAACCTGATACCAAATTTTCGTGAATCCCAAATGAATTTTTGGCAACACCAACTACTTTTTTAGGAGTAGAAATAACAGTGTTATTAAATCCTTTATTCGAAAAAGCTTTACGTTTCACCGTAAATGGACTAGTACTACTTGGTAAGTCAACAACATTTGATGCGTAACCTGCTTCCAAGGCTACTGCCACTAATGAGGCAACTGTCAATCCGTCAACACTAGAATCAATAATTATGAGGTCAGCACTTTGTGCTTCGGCAACTTGATTGATTATTGAAGCGTATGATTTGGCATTGAAAGAAGAAAGACTTTCTTCCTTCACTTCAATTACTTTTTCGGCACCATAGGTGTATAATTCGGACGCATCACCACCATTTATAGATAGTGCGTTCATTGGGCTACCTAATTGTTCCGCTACTTTTTTTCCGTAAGAAACAACTTCGAAAGCAGTTTTTTTAAATTTTCCTTCCGACGAATCGGCAAAAACTAAAACAGACATATATTTTTTATTTGTATCCTGAATGTATTGCAGGATCTGTTAAACTTTATCTAAATTTCAAAATAGTTCTAAACTAAGGTTCAGAGCTATTTAGTCAAAGCCTAAATTACTTTAGCTTCGTTATGCAATAGGTTAATCAAATCATCCACATTATCCACTAGGGTTACTGCACCTTTTGCTACAGGTTTTTCAAATGATTGTGAAGTTGTTGTTGCTTCTGCACCAGTGCCCTCAAAGACTTGCAACGGTTTTTTGCGAGCCATCATTATGCCTCGCATATTAGGAATCCGTAAGTCTTTTTCTTCTACAATTCCTTTTTGTCCCGCAACAACCATTGGTAATGTTGAAGATACTTTTTCATCGCCACCATCAATTTCTCGAGTAAGTGTTACTGATGAACCGTCTACCTCTATTCCAACACATCCATTTACAAAGTTAAAATCGACTAAAGAGGCTAACATTCCTGGAACCATTTGACCATTATAATCGGCCGACTCTTTTCCTGCTAAAACCAAATCGTAACCTCCATTTTTAACAACGGCTGCTAATTCATTAGCTACTAGAAAACCATCAGTAGGTTCTACATTTACACGGATGGCTTCATCTGCACCAATCGCCAGCGCTTTTCTTAGGGTAGGTTCAGTGATAGTAGTACCTACATTTGCAACAGTAACTGTTGCTCCTTGTTTTTCTTTAAACCACATAGCTCTTGTTAGCGAAAACTCATCATACGGGTTAATCACAAATTGAACTCCATTAGTATCAAATTTAGTGTCATTATCTGTAAAATTGATTTTTGAAGTTGTATCTGGAACGTGACTTATACAAACTAATATTTTCATTATTTATAGTGTTTTTATATGTAAAAATCGTTAAATAATTAACTTTGCCAAAGTTACTACATTTTTTTCAATTTACTATGCGCGCATAGTAAAAATATTCCTTTTTCTTTCACTCTAAGTGTTTTGTTTTTTCTTATTTTTGTGTTCCAATAATTACAATAAATGAGAACTATTCAATTTAGAGAAGCGATTTGTGAAGCAATGAGTGAAGAAATGCGTCGCGATGAAAGCGTATATTTAATGGGAGAAGAAGTGGCCGAGTACAACGGTGCTTATAAAGCTTCTAAAGGAATGCTCGATGAATTTGGGGCAAAACGTGTTATTGATACTCCTATCGCCGAGCTAGGTTTTGCTGGTATTGCCATTGGTTCTACTATGACTGGAAATAGACCTATTGTTGAGTATATGACTTTCAACTTCTCATTAGTGGGGATAGATCAAATTATCAATAATGCAGCTAAAATTCGTCAAATGTCTGGAGGTCAGTTTAAATGCCCTATTGTATTCAGAGGTCCAACAGCATCTGCGGGTCAGTTAGGTGCTACGCATTCTCAGGCTTTCGAAAATTGGTTTGCAAATACTCCTGGATTGAAAGTAATTGTGCCTTCAAATCCTTATGATGCTAAAGGATTATTGAAAGCAGCTATACGTGATGATGATCCTGTAATTTTTATGGAATCTGAACAGATGTATGGGGATAAAGGAGAGGTGCCAGATGGTGAATATATTTTACCTATCGGAGTTGCTGATATTAAAAGAGAAGGTACCGATGTAACCATTGTGTCATTTGGTAAAATAATAAAAGAGGCCTATAAAGCGGCTGACGAATTAGCAAAAGAAAATATTTCTGTTGAGATTATAGATTTACGCACGGTAAGACCTATGGATCATGATGCGATTTTAAATTCCGTTAAAAAAACAAATAGATTGGTTGTGTTGGAGGAAGCCTGGCCTTTCGCCAGTGTCTCTTCTGAAATCACTTATCAAGTTCAAGAGCAGGCATTCGACTATTTAGATGCACCAATTAAGCGTATAACTACCGCTGATACCCCGGCGCCCTATTCTCCAGTATTATTAGAAGAATGGATACCAAATCATAATGATGTTATAAAAGCAGTAAAATCTGTGTTATACGTAAAATAACGTGGCATCAAAATTGTTATATAGATTCCTTTCGAGTTGAACTCTGAAAGGAATTTTTTATTTAAAATATATGAATACTAAGCTCATAACTCTTATACTATTATTATTTTCGATGATCGTATCGGCACAAGTAAAAGTAAGTGGTGTTGTTATCGATGAATCTAATGAACCAGTACCATACGCGAACATTGTGTTTAAAGGGTCTACAATCGGTACCGTCTCAAATGAAAATGGAAAGTTTTATTTAGAATCAGACAAAACATATACTGAACTAATCATTTCTTTTTTAGGGTATGAAACGAAAATTCTCCCGCTTAAAGCTAGAAATTTTGATTTAAAAATAGTGTTGACAGAAGGAGCTCAATTAGATGAAATTGTTCTTTATTCTGGAAAACAAAAGAAGAAAGGCAATCCCGCGATTGCCATTTTAAGAAAAATTTGGGCAAAGAAAAGACAAAATGGCATCTATTTATATCCACAATATCAGTATGACAAATATGAGAAAATCGAATTTGACCTAAATAATATTGATGAAAAATTTAAGAAAAAGAAACTCTTTAAGGGTATGGAGTTTGTATTTGATAAGATAGACACATCCAG
>Ga0316204_10008677_pt1 | contig 13932 bp, 14 predicted proteins | sample 6monrhotite_MG_2_FD_205661 | JGI IMG/M metagenome (GOLD analysis project Ga0316204, IMG submission 205661) | Microbial mat bacterial communities from mineral coupon in-situ incubated in ocean water Damariscotta River, Maine, United States -... | ecosystem: Environmental > Aquatic > Marine >... | reverse complement strand
GAGGGAAAGTCCATCCTCGAAGGAGTGGATTTCTTCGGTTCACACAAAACCAAACGCAGTTTGAGGTTTTGAAGGAAAAGAAATAACGAGGACGCCAGTCCGTGGTTTTCTATTTTCACCGGGGAGCTAAAAAGATCATGGAATAATCTTGCTATAATTAAGACGAGGGAAAGTCCATCCTCGAAGGAGTGGATTTCTTCGGTTCGCACAAAACCAAACGCAGTTTGAGGTTTTGAAGGAAAAGAAATAACGAGGACGCCAGTCCGTGGTTTTCTATTTTCACAATCGAGCTTAAAAGATCATGGAATAATCTTACCGAAGTTATCTCCATCGAAAAGCGTACTCATCAAACATTGGATTTTTAGTAGTTAGAAAGACAGAGAGGTTATAAATGCTATTGAATCACAACCTTTTTGGTCACAGAATTTCCTTCCTGTGTCAGTTGCAATAAGTAGACTCCGCTTTGCAAAGATGTCAAGTCAAGTTGGTTCTCCAAAAGTTCCGTTTCAATCACCTTTTTTCCAAGCATATCAAATACAATCACTTGCTTTTCTACTGAAAAGGGTGAGTTAATAGTTACTACTCCATCCGTTACTGGGTTCGGATATACTTGCACCTGTGCTGCAAAATTATCGTCAATGCCTAGCCTTAACTGGCAGTCTGCCGTAATAAAATAGACTCCTTCTAAGGTAGCATCAGTAACAAATCCGACAAGGCCGTCGTCATAAGCTTCTCCAGAACCAATGAGTCCTACTGTCGAATTTTCCCAGAACACATTACTTCCATCTGTAGCTTCAATAGATATTCCAATCCAGTACGTTCTTGGCGAACTTCCTTGATCGTAAAAAACTCGGTCTGTAACATCCAGTTCGATTTGCCAAACATCAAAACCAAAATTGGAACCAACGACAGACTGTGAATTTGGAAAAACCGAAAACTCCCCTCCAATAACACCACCAGGTTGTCCGTTGTTGTCACTGTAATAATAAACATCTATGAAGGCAGCATTTACACCTGAACCCTCCGCACCCATAAATACGTTAAGTAGCATGCTCTCGAGCGTCAAATATTCACCTTCTGGCACAGTAAAGTCATTCGCCACGATTCGGCCAAAGCTATGTGTGCAACTTTTACCATTCTCGAAGGCATTACTTTCGTTATTCTCTCCACATGGAGTCGTCTCTTGACCTCCTTGATCAACGTAAATGATTGGATTATTTTCTCCACCTGTTTCAGAAACATAGGTTTCTTGCTGTCCAAAAGCGACGCCACAAAAAAGTACCGTCACCATTATTAGTATGTTGTGTTTCATATCCTAAGGTTTTAATGATATCAATCGACGGAATAAAGTTACGTAAAAACCGTAAAACAATATACTAAATAACTGAAAACGTGATAAATAGTATTCAATAAAACAAAAGCAACCTTTAGTGCAAGCTATTTAACAGCATAAAAAAATCGCCATCCACAACAGACAGCGACTTTCGGGGTATATATACTTGCTAAGCAAGGATTGTTAGTACATAGAACGGAGTGCAGTAATATCATTTCCGTTAAACTCTCCATCTTCGTTACTTGAAAAACAGGCTAACATTATGGACGTGGAATCAAATCCAGTGGGTGTTCCCGAAATATGAATGGCTCCAACACCCGCAGACCCTTCGTTGACGTTTTGACCACAGCTTTGACGGCTAAACCAATCGGTATGACGGAATCCTACAGAGTGCCCAATCTCATGGGTTAGCACATGCTCATTCACATTCGTGCTATAGCCTGCTAAGCCATAAATCTGAACAAATTTATTTGGTAACCCACCACTTGGGAAACCTGCACTACCACCAGCGCTGCCAGGATTGTTGGCCGTGTTATTATACACAACCATGTCTTTGTTTTGATAATTTGTTCCGAAAGTGAGTGTAAAACTAATGGAAACACCACTTAAGCGATTGTAGTTATTGACGGCCCATTGCAAGGCAGTACGTTCTTTGTTGGACAGGGCAAAACCGCTTCCGGTATAACCTATTATGGATATGTTTCTTCCCTGACTCACCAAATTATTGGTTCGGTATTGTCTTGAATTTACACCATCCTTTGCAGCTTCTGCCATCGCCAATAATTGGGACTCTGTCATCACGATATCTTCTTCAAAAAAGAGACGCTCTTCGGAAGTTCCATCGGGGAAATAAAACTGACCGTACTTAATAAAATCTGTGTTCAATTCGATGGCTGCAGCAGCATCGATTACTTTTTGCGGCACTTCCTTCGTTAGGTTGGCCTCCGTTTCTTCAACGAAATCGACATCTTTGGTACACGAGACCAAAAATAGGCTTGCGCTCAAAAAACTGAGGAGGCCAATTTGTAATTTTCTCATTGTGAATAATTTAAGATTAATAATCTAGGCTTGAAAGACTAAACTACTAAATCTATAAGATATATGCAACAAATTACGAATATCTTTAAATATTATTCAATAATTTATTTTATTTTATGAGAATAATGTAATAAATGTACGGATTAACCATAATTGGTTTACAGGTATACCCGACAAAAAAAGACAAAATTGAAGTGAATTTTAGATAATTTCGGCAGACAAGCCAGCCTCTAATAATTTGCTACACCGAGGTTCCAAATCTTCAAAAGATCCGGATTTAACGGTGCATTTCCCTTTAAAGTGAACAATAAGAGAGCATTGATATGCCTGTTCAGAAGTATGTTCGCAGGCCACGATGAGGGTGTCAATGACATGATCAAAGGTATTCACCTCATCATTGTAAAGTACAATTTGATTCTCATGATCCTCTTGCTCTAGCAATAGGACCTCCTCAGCAACTTTTTCTTTGGTTCCCATGTCTTTACAAAATTACAAATTTTCTATGAAATTGGATGCAACTTGGCGGTAAGAGCACTTATCCTTGTATTCAGCAGCAAATCGTTGTTTAGGCTTTACTCAACTTGCTAGCCACCCAGTTGTTCCGTTCCTTATGTGAAACATAATCAAGTCCAACCATTTTACAAGCTTCCTTAATCATTTGTAAATCTTCCTTATAGAACCCACTGAGGAATAAAACTCCCGAAGCCTGAAGCGCTTTGGCATACACAGGAATGTCTTGCAACAAGATATTTCGGTTGATATTGGCAATGATGGTGTCATAGGTTGCTTCAGCAGGAATTAAAGCAGCGTCTCCCAGTTGCACCTTGATATGCTTACAATCGTTTCTTTGAACGTTTTCTTCGGAATTTTCCACACACCAATCATCAATATCAATGGCATCTATCCTTGTCGCTCCGCGCATTTCAGCTAAAATAGCCAACACCGAAGTGCCACAACCCATGTCCAAAACTGCTTGCTCACTGAAATCGTCTTCCAACAAATACGAGAGCATCATATACGTAGTTTCATGGTGACCAGTCCCGAACGACATTTTAGGTTCGATGATAATTTCATAAGGCACATTAAACGCTTTGTGAAACGGGGCCCGTACGGCACAGTGGTCGGTCACCACTATAGGATTGAAATTCTTTTCCCATTCTTCATTCCAATTCACTTGAGCAATCTCGGAATGGGTAAACTCTATTTCGAATTCAGAGGAAGTCAATATAAAAATAGCATCCAGAAGTTCCGCATTCCATTCGTTCTTTTGAATATATGCCTTCACTCCTGCTTCATTTTCAACGAAACTTTCAAAACCAGCTTGTCCTAATTCGGCAATTAGAATCTCAGTTCCTGGCTGACGGGGTTGTACGGTAAAATCGTATTCGATATAAACTTGGGACATGCGTTATTAAGAAAAGGCATTAATAATGGCGGCGAAATCTTGAGCTTTTAAAGCAGCTCCGCCAATTAATCCGCCATCCACATCTGGCTTGCCAAAAATTTCTTGGGCATTCCCGGGCTTTACGCTCCCGCCATATAGAATAGAAACATTATTGGCAATCGATTTATTATACCGATCCAGTATGGTTCCTCTAATAAATTCGTGCATTTCTTGTGCTTGCTCTGGTGAAGCTGTTTCGCCTGTACCAATCGCCCAGACGGGCTCATAAGCTAAGATAACCTGCTTCCAATGCTGATCTTCAATATGAAACAAGCCTTCGGCTAATTGTGTTTTTACGACGTTAAAGTGTTCGCCAGTAGCGCGATCGTCTAACTCTTCTCCAAAGCAAAAAATAACGGTCATATCATTTTCCAAGGCCGTGTTCACTTTAGCCGCGAGCATTTCATTTGTTTCCCAAAACATGGCGCGTCTTTCGCTATGTCCAAGAATTACTGTACTTACCCCAACGCTTTTAAGCATGGCTGCAGACACTTCTCCCGTAAAGGCTCCATGGCTGGCCTGATGCATGTTTTGGGCCGCCACCTCAATATCGGTATCTAACAACGCTTGGTTTGCACTTTGTAAGTTTGTAAAGGGTGGTGCAACGATCACCTCAACTTTTGACGATAATTTCTGTTCCTTCAATTCGTCCAGTAAGTCATAGGTTTGTGTGACATCACAATTCATCTTCCAATTTCCAGCTACAATTTTTTTTCTCATGTTTTCTCTGCGCAAGGCAGTGGGTTTTAGTTAAACGTCCTACTATCTTTTATTCAAGGAGATTAGCATGTGCTCCCTTTTTATGATTCTTAATCCATTCCAAAACAGCCTGTATTTTGACAATTTTTTCATCCGAAATCTATGCCCTTATTTTTGGATCTAGCCAACCGTAAATGATATCCACAAATATATTGATTAGAATAAACAATGTGGCAATAATTAGTACTGCCCCCATAATAATGGGTAAGTCCAAGGTGTTTAAAGCATCCACAATTTCTTTACCCAAACCATTCCAACCAAAGATGTACTCCACAAAAACAGCACCCGCTAACATAGAAGCGAACCATCCAGAGACTGCCGTGACTACTGGATTCAATGAGTTTTTAAGGGCATGTCTTCTTATAATGACCCCAAACGAAAGTCCCTTTGCTTTGGCCGTTCTTATATAATCTTGGTTTAAAACTTCCAATAATGAATTTCGCATCAGTTGGCTAATCACTGCCAACGGGCGGATCCCTAAAACTATCGCGGGTAGTATTAAGTTTTTCCACTGTATATAGCTTCCTTCGCCAAAATCGTCTACCTCATATAGACTGCCTGTCATATTCAAATTGGTATATTCTTGTAACACATATCCAAATAGCCAAGCAAATATGATCGCGCTAAAAAAAGACGGAACACTCATCCCAAAAGTACTGACCAACTGAATCAATTTGTCCACCCACCGATCCTTAAATAAAACAGAAATAATCCCTAGCACTATCCCAATAAAAATAGCAATCGTTATCGCGGACACCGCCAGCACTACGGTATTAGGCAAGGTCTCAGCAATTACTTGACTTACCTTTTTCCCGCTTTTCTGAAATGATTCCCGCAGGTAAGGCAACTTTAAGACTGCAGTGGTCTGTTGGGTGGCAAACAACTTGGTATACCTGTATTTATCTGCTGAAAGATAGGTGTAATCGTCATCTGAATTACTGTGAAAGGAAAGTGGTGAAAGGTCATTAATGTAGTAGGCATACTGCATAGAAACAGGTTTGTCAAAGCCGTACTTTTTCTTCACAATGGCCAACTGTTCTGCATTCTCATTTTGACCGAGCATCATACGAGCCGGGTCCCCGGGCAAAATATTAAATAGCAGAAAAATAACCGTAACGACTCCAAACAACGTTAGCATGGCATACCCTATTTTTTGAAGTACGTAGCCTATCACACGCTTATTGGTTAATATCGTCCATGGTTAGCACTTGGTATTCATAGTCATCACCATAAAGCAGCTTTGCATATTCCTCAACGGTCGTAGTGTACCCCAACGCTACGCGACGTTCATTTACAGTTTCTGGATTTTCAATCGGCCAGATAAAGCCACCCATCCCATCGCTATTGGAGCCTTGAGTTCCATATTTTTGAGGCTTGTTCTGACTCATTAATAAGCGATCTTCCATCATAGCCACCGCTCGCATAGAAAGCTCATCGGCTTCGCCCGCAGCCTTGATAAGCGGAAAATATTTTGGGATTTCGTCCATGTTGTGCTGCAACACATACCAAGCTGCTGAACTACTTTCTTTTCCCACCATAGAAGTTCCTGGGTAGCCCTTCGAATCAAATATCATAGCCACAAAAGCCATATTAGATTCGTCTAACTCGGTTTGTTTTGCCCAAATAGCATCAAACGAATAATCGTCGTCTTCTAAGCCAGCAGCTTTTGCCATAATAGCGCGCTCTTCTTCGGAGTTGGTTTGCAACAGGTTTCGATACCTTTGGTCCAATAAAGCAATGCTATCCAATTGCCGTTTTAATTCAAAGTCCAAATTAGGCATCGCACCGTCCAGTGTTTCCAACTGTAATTCGTCAATATCGTTCCAATGCATTTTTTGCATGATGGTTCCCTTTTGTAATCTCAAAATACCTGGAGTACTGCGAACGATAGTTTTAAGGGCCGTCATATCGCAGAAGTAAAACTTAAAATTAAGTCCTTGTGCTGTTGCAAGCGCTTCTGTTTCGGCTGTGCTTGACGCCGAAAGTCCAATTACTTTGTAGCCTTTTTTAAGCGCTTCGTTGGTTTTAGCACGAACACTTGCGTAGCCTGCTAATTCAGTATTGTCCAAATTGTAAGCAATCACCACGATCAAATTCTCTTCTTGTAAAAAAGTTTCCGTGAAATCTTCATCATTTCGTTCAATCGAGAAATCATGGATGGGCGGCTCGTAAGGTTCTCTTTTAAAACTGGTCTCTACCCCAATTCTTGTTCCACCTTCTGGCTTCGGATCTTGCCCAGTTGTATTGGTAATTACGGTCTTTTTACCATTCACTTCGTATTCCCATTGGTATTCAATGATGGGCGGCGGAGCATCCTCAGGAACCGTCATTCCTTCTTGTATGTTGGCACCCACATGATAGGGTCTGAAATCAATTATAGGCAAATGCATCAGCACATGGTAGGCTAGGCCAAGGCATCCAATGAGCGAGAGAAATACTAAGCTGCTTCTCACAATACTACTGAAGAATGGTTGTATGTATTTTCTTCCGAAGAACAAAATCAAAATCAATACCAACAGCACCACATCTTTCAAAAAGGAAACGAAGGGGTCTATTGCCAGCGCGCTGCCAAAACAACCACAGTCTGTTACCGCCCCTGTTACTGAAGAATAGAGTGTCAAGAAGGTGAAAAAGACCATCATGACTAACAAACTATAGAGTGTAAACTTTTTGGCATAGCCCAGAATAAGCATCACTCCTAACAGCACCTCAAAAATAAGAATGACCACCGATAGGCCCAATGAAAAGGGAATTAAAAATTCTAGGTTCAATACCTCGGCGGCAAAATAGTCCTGCAGTTTAAATGAAAACCCCATGGGATCCACCAACTTCACCATACCACTAATGATGAAAAATATTCCAACAAATATTCGGGTTATTCCAACTAGTATTCTCATAATAACTATTTATATGTTAGGATTAAAAGGCTTCGATTAGCCTTTGGCTTCTCCTAAATGAATCATTGCAAATACGGCATAATTAATCATGTCTTGGTAGTTCGCATCAATGCCTTCACTCACCAGCGTTTTGCCTTGGTTATCTTCGATTTGCTTTACACGTAACAATTTCTGAAGTATCAAATCGGTCAAGCTACTCACCCGCATCTCACGCCAAGCCTCTCCGTAATCATGATTTTTGTCGAGCATTAACTGTTTGGTTACTGCTATCTTTTCGTCATACTGCTTGGTAGCCTCTTCTAGGGTCAAATCAGGTATTTCCACGACGCCCAATTCCAATTGAATTAAGGCCATCACAGCATAGTTAATAATCCCTATAAATTCACTCACTTCTCCTTCATCAACTTTGCGCTCCGTATTTTGCTGTAATCCACGAATACGTTGTGCTTTGATGAATATTTGATCCGTTAATGACGGTAATCGAAGAATGCGCCATGCACTTCCGTAGTCTTTCATTTTATTGATAAACAACGTCCTGCATGTTTCAATGACTGAATTATATTGATTGGAGGTATGCGCCATAGTAATATGTAAGATTTTGCGTAAATTTCGCTTAAATAAATCAATTTAAAAAATTGTACACCCTCAATTGTAAAGATAGACTCGTTGACCTTTCCAAGCCCAAGGTCATGGGCATAATCAATGTCACTCCCGACTCATTTTATGCGGGTAGCAAGATGCAAACCGCAGAGGCCGTCCAGCGACAAGCAGCTCAAATGCTGACCGAAGGGGCTACCTTTTTAGATATTGGTGGTTATAGTTCTCGTCCGGGAGCAACCGATGTTTCGGAAGAAGAGGAATTAGGTAGAGTGCTGCCTGCTATTGAAACCATACTTAAACATTTTCCTGAGGCCATCATCTCTATAGACACCTTCCGATCTGCTGTTGCGGAAAAAGCTGTTGCTACTGGAGCTGCCATGGTGAATGATATTTCCGCGGGTATTTTGGATGAAGAGATGCTCAGCACCATAGCAAAGTTGCAAGTTCCCTATATCATGATGCATATGAAAGGGACACCGCAAACCATGACGACCCAAACCAAATATGATTCGGTGGTCAAAGAAGTGCTTTATTATTTTTCTGAACGCATTGCTGTGGCTCGAGCTGCAGGTATCAATGACTTAATTACCGATCCAGGTTTCGGGTTTTCCAAAACAAGATCTCAGAGCTTTACACTTTTGAACCAACTTGAATTATTCAAGGAGTTACAACTGCCGTTTTTAGTTGGAGTTTCCAGAAAATCGATGATTTATAGGTCATTAGAAAGCACCGCTGAAGAAGCACTTAATGGCACAACGGTATTGCATAGCATCTCGCTTTTAAAAGGAGCTTCCCTATTGAGAGTACATGACGTAAAGGAAGCTATGGAGTGTATTACACTTATTGGAAACATGAGGGACAGCCCTTAATTTTTAAAAAAATCAATTACATTTACAAAAACCCTCAATCCTTTGGAGCTACTTGATTTTTCAGAAATAAGAATCATAGATATTGTAGATGTGGTACTCGTTGCCGCATTGATGTACTATCTCTACAAGCTAGTGAAAGGCACTGTAGCAATCAATATCTTTGTAGGTATTGTGATAATGTATGGAATTTGGAGGCTCACGGTCTTGATGGACATGTTGCTTCTAAGTAAGATTTTAGGTGGTTTTCTTGGCGTTGGTATGGTCGCTTTGGTGGTGGTTTTTCAACAAGAAATACGCAAGTTTTTATTGATGATTGGTTCTACGAACTTCTCTGCGCGAAAGCGAATGTTGAAAACATTTAATCTCCTAGCTGAAACCGAAAGCACTACCAATATCAGCGCAATTGTAGATGCCTGTTTTAAAATGGGGAAATCACAAACCGGCGCACTCATTGTCATCAAACGCAATAATAATTTAGAATTTGTAAAAAATACGGGGGACAGCATGCAATTGGAAGTCAACCAACCCATTATAGAAAGTATTTTTTACAAGAACAGCCCTCTACACGATGGAGCTATGCTCATAGAGGACAACGTAATTACCGCTACCAGAGTTATTTTACCCGTTTCAAATGATAAAAATATTCCACTTCGATTTGGACTACGTCATCGCGCTGCGCTTGGCATTACTGAAAAAACAGACGCCGTTTGCTTGGTCGTTTCAGAAGAGAATGGGCAAATATCCTACTTAAAAGAAGGAGATTTTGTGCTGTTTGATGGGACCGTCGAATTAAAAGCTCATTTAGAAAAAGATTTAACTTTTTAAGGACCTATGGAGTGTAAAAATTGCCAATTTACTCTGAACGAAGCAGACAAGTTTTGTAATGATTGCGGCGCTAAAGTGATTCGGAATCGCCTGACCATCCGAAATCTTTGGGATGATTTCTGCGAACATTTCCTGAATTACGACAATCGTTTTCTAAAAACATTCATGGGCATGCTGACCCAGCCACATATTGTAATAGGCGCATACATCAACGGAACGCGAAAAAAGTATGTGAATGTGTTGAGTTATTTTGCCATCGCTTTGACCTTCTCTGGGATTCAAATTTTCATCATTCGAAAGTATTTCCCAGAATCTTTAGACATCAGTGCTATGATGCCGAGTAACGTCCCAAAAGAGTCTACCGATATCAATTGGGTCTATGACTATTTGTCTATCATTGCGATGATCAATTTACCGGTTTATGGCTTCATTGCGAAACTCACCTTTATTGGCTTAAAGAAATTCAATTATACCGAGCACTTGGTGATCATGACCTATATCATCGCCCAGTTTTCCATCATAAATACGCTCATACTAACTCCTTTGGTCGCCTTTTTTGGCTTCAACTTCTATCTGATTGGCTATATATCCAACTTTGTGATGATGATTTTCACCACCTATAGTTATAAGAAACTTTATCCGTTAAGTTTGGGCAATACTATGGCTAGGGTTTTAATGTTTTTTGTGGTAATTATTGTAATGGCTTTAGTATTTGGTCTGTTGCAGTTTGCGGTCATGGTGATTACTGCGGGTGGTTTTGAAGAATTTTTAATGCAAGTAAAAGAACAACAGGAAGCCGCCACAGGTTATATTGTTTCCTCTGCCATAAATTGGACTTCATAGAGGTTTTTGTAGAAGCCATTTTCTTTTTGCAATAATTCCTCGTGGGTTCCTTTTTCAACGATCTTACCAGCTTCCATCACTAAGATTTGGTCTGCCTTCTTAATAGTGGCTAAACGATGGGCAATCACAATAGACGTGCGCCCCTCCGTAATCAAATCGGTGGCGTTTTGAATCATTTCTTCGGAATAGGAATCGACAGAAGAAGTCGCCTCATCCAACACCAATATACTTGGTTTACTCACATAAGCCCGTAAAAACGCAATGAGTTGTCGCTGCCCAGATGATAACATTGCACCACGCTCCTTTACGTTGTATTGATACCCACCCGGCAAACTCGAAATAAAAGAGTCTACCCCAATTTCCTTGGCGGCAGCAACTACTTCTTCTTCTGTGATAGAGGTATCCCCCAAAGTAATGTTCGCAAAAATAGTGTCGGCAAAAAGGAAGACATCTTGTAATACAACGGCGATATGATTTCGAAGCGAAGCCAACTTATAGTCTTTCACGGATATGTCATCAATTAAAATAGTCCCGCTATTGATTTCATAGAACCGTGAGAGCAAATTAATAATGGTCGATTTTCCAGCTCCTGTTGATCCCACCAATGCGATGGTTTCCCCTGGTGACACTTTAAATGAAATACCCTTGATGACTTCTTCTCCTTCTACATATCCGAAATGAACATCTTTAAACTCAATCACTCCTTTTGTTTGTCTTAATTCCTTCTCACCTTCGTCCGCAATATGAGAGGAAGTATCCAAAATTTCAAACACACGGTTAGCAGCAACCATACCCATTTGTAGCGTGTTGAATTTGTCCGCTATTTGGCGTAGCGGCCGAAACAGCATTTGAGATAATGTGATAAAGCCCGTGATCAATCCAAGGGTAATAGGGCCTTCCGCTGTAGCATTCATTCCACCATACCATACCACCAAACCAATGGCGACTGAAGATGCCATTTCAGCAATAGGAAAAAAGATAGAATTATACCAAACGGTTTTGATCCAAGCCTTTTTATGTTTGTTATTGATTTCCTTGAACGCACGGTATTCTGCATCTTCTTGGGCAAAAACCTGCACTATTTTCATTCCAGTAATACGCTCTTGTACAAACGAATTTAAATTGGCTACCTGAGCCCTTACCTCTTCGAAGGCACTTTTCATCGCCCTTTGGAATACCCTGGTTGCATACAGCAAAAAAGGCAAGATGGTAAATACTATCAGCGCCATTTTCCAACTCTGAAATAACATCACTCCAGCAATCACAAACATCTTAAGCAGGTCACTGATGATCATAAACAATCCTTGGCTAAAAATACTTGAGATCGTTTCAATATCATTCACGGCGCGCGTCGTTAACCTTCCCACTGCGCTCGTATCGAAATACTTCATTTTAAAACTAAGCATCAGTTTAAATAGCTTGACGCGAATGTCTCTAATAACGTGCTGCCCTAACCAATTGGCGTAATAAATAAAACTGAATTGAAAGAACACTTCCAGCACCAACACCCCAACCATCAAAGCCACATAGAACACCAATCCGTTCCAATCCCTAACCAGAATGGCATCGTCAATGGTTATTTTCAGTAAAATAGGTGTTAGCACACCTAAAGCAGCCATCGCTATCGCAGCAAAACCAACAAAATAAAAGGTAAGGCGATACTTGTTTGTATACGCCAACAAACGCTTAAAGAGTTTAAAATCAAATGCATTTCCTGATGATGCCATATTGGTGTTACTTCATGTTGTACTTCTGAAGTAGTCTTTTATTATAATTTTATATGAGCTGGATAACTTACTTTGGTCAAGTACAACCCATGTGCTGGTGCAGACGTTTTTGCCTCACCCCTATCTTTACTTTGAATGATGCGATGGAAATCCTCTAGATTTATTTTTCCTAGTCCAATCTCCAACAACGTACCTACAATGGCACGCACCATGTTTCTCAAAAAGCGATCTGCAACTATTGTAAAAACCAATTGGCTTCCCACTTGGGTCCATTCGGCTTTTTTAATCACACAATGATACGTCTTTACACCGGTTTTATTTTTGGAGAAGCATTGAAAATCGTTATACTCAAATAACACTTTGGCTGCTTCATTCATTAGGTCCACATCCAATGGTCTGTAAATTAAATGCATAAAATCCAATTGAAAAGGATCTTTCACTGTGGTAATTAAATACTCATATTCTCGCGCCACTGCATCAAATCGGGCATGCGCATCCTCCGGCACTTGGATTAGTTTTTTAACTGAAATATCCTTCGGAAGTAAGGCATTGATGCGAAACATACGTTCCTTCACATCCAAAATTTCATCACTATCGAAGTGGGCGTATAACTGTCGTGCATGCACTCCTGTATCCGTTCGTCCAGCGCCAACGACCTTCATCTTTTCCTGAAATATCGTGGACATCGCAGCTTCCAACTCCTCCTGAACACTGATGGCGTCGGGCTGAATTTGCCAGCCATGGTAGTTTTTTCCGTTATACGCTATGTCAATAAAATATCGCAAGAATCGATTCAAAATTAAAAAACAAAAATACAAAATCGAGAGATGCGGTCAAGGTTAATCATTTCTTAAATGACATGGTCTGCGGAAGCAACTAAGTATAAAAAAATTAGGGAATAACTACTACCTTCGTAACTCGAAACCAAAAGCAATATACCACTTGACTAAAGTACTTTTATTAAGCGACACCCATAGTTATATAGACGACACCATCCTAAAGCATGTATCAAATGCGGATGAAGTTTGGCATGCAGGAGATATTGGAGATTTGAATGTAACGGATCAGATTAAAAAGATAAAACCACTCAGAGGAGTTTACGGGAATATAGACAATGCCGAAGCGCGCAGTGAATTCCCATTAGACCTAAAGTTTAATTGCGAAGGCGTCTCCGTTTGGATCACTCATATTGGTGGCTACCCTGGTCGTTACAACCAACGAATCAGAGAAAACATTCGTGAGCATCCACCGCGACTATTCATTTGCGGGCACTCTCATATATTAAAAGTGATGAATGATAAAAAACTGAAGCTCATCCATATGAACCCGGGCGCCATTGGCAAACACGGTTTTCATAAAGTGAGAACCATGCTACGATTTGTCATTGATGGAACACAGATTAAAGATCTGGAAGTGATAGAATACCCTCGATAGGTCCAAAGCCTTGTTGCATAAAAAAACCCTCAAAATTGGCATTTTTTGAGGGTTTCGCACTAATAATACTAAGTTCAGTTTTAGCGCAATCGATCCACAGATTTTACGAGGTCCTCGTCCCTTTTGATGGCTTTATTGGCCAACACTAAAAAAACGATAGAAA
>Ga0316204_10008675_pt1 | contig 13932 bp, 11 predicted proteins | sample 6monrhotite_MG_2_FD_205661 | JGI IMG/M metagenome (GOLD analysis project Ga0316204, IMG submission 205661) | Microbial mat bacterial communities from mineral coupon in-situ incubated in ocean water Damariscotta River, Maine, United States -... | ecosystem: Environmental > Aquatic > Marine >... | reverse complement strand
GGCTTTTTCTACTGAAATATTTTTTCGTTGGGCAAAATCTGCCACCTGGTCCTCTTTAATTTTTCCTAGTCCGAAGTATCGAGCCTCAGGATTCGCAAAATAGTAGCCTGAAACTGAAGCAGCTGGCCACATCGCCAAACTCTCCGTGAGCTCCACTCCTATTTGCTCTTTTACTTGGAGCAGCTCCCAAATGGTCTCTTTCTCTAGGTGGTCTGGACATGCCGGATAGCCAGGTGCTGGCCGAATGCCTTGATAGGATTCCTTGATGAGCTCTTCGTTATTTAAGTGTTCGCTCTTCATATAGCCCCAATGGTCTTTTCGCACTAGCTGGTGCAATTGTTCTGCAAAAGCCTCCGCCAATCGATCGGCAAGTGCTTTGACCATGATGGAATTATAATCATCGTGTTCTGCTTCAAATTTGGCCGCGAGTTCGGCCGTACCAAAACCGGTGCTTACACAGAAACAGCCGATGTAATCTTCTTTCCCTGTGGTCTTAGGCGCGATAAAATCAGACAATGCAATATTTGGGCGGCCTGCTGCTTTTTTACTTTGTTGCCGTAAGGTTCTAAAGGTAAACTGCCCACCATAAGAGACCCCATTAATTTCGGAAGGTTCCACAATCACTTCAATATCATCCTCGTTGATAGTATTGGCTTGAAACAACCCGAAAATCCCCTTTGCTTCTAGTAAATTTTCAGCAATAATTTGATCCAACAGCTGCTGCGCATCCTTAAAAAGCTCCGTGGCCTGAGCGCCAACAACTTGATCTGTTAAAATAGCTGGATACCGACCGTGCAAATCCCAACTTCGGAAGAATGGGCTCCAATCAATATAGGGTCTAAGGCTATCTAAATCCATAGATTCCACTATCGAAACTCCTAATTTCTGCGGTTTCACTGCTGTATTATTCTCCCAATCAATTTTGAATTTATTCGCTCTGGCTTGCGCCAAACTGAGGTAAGACTTAGTTTTTTGTCGATTCATAAAGCCTTCTCTAAAGATTGCATATTCACTTTTCAGCGCATCCTTATAATTACCGCCTCTGTCTTTTTGAAGCAGGTCTCCCACCACCGTAACTGCGCGAGAAGCATCATTTACGTGCACCACAGCATGTTGGTATTGAGGATCAATTTTTACTGCCGTATGTGCCTTGCTGGTGGTAGCCCCTCCAATGAGTAAGGGTACTTTAAAATTTTGTCGCTCCATTTCCTTGGCGAGAAAAACCATTTCATCCAGCGAAGGAGTAATCAAACCACTCAACCCAATGATATCCACTTGTTGTTCTTTTGCTTCGGAAATAATTCGCTCTGGCGGCACCATCACTCCCAAGTCAATAATCTCATAGTTGTTGCAAGCCAAAACCACACTTACAATGTTTTTTCCGATATCGTGCACATCACCCTTCACCGTGGCCATTAATATTTTACCGTTGGATGAGGATCCTTCGTCCTTGTCTTCTTCAATATAGGGTAGCAGGTGTGCAACTGCTTTTTTCATCACGCGCGCACTTTTAACCACTTGGGGCAAGAACATTTTTCCACTTCCGAAGAGATCTCCCACCACATTCATTCCTGTCATCAGATGCCCTTCAATCACCTCGATAGGTCGGGACACACTTAACCGGGCTTCTTCCGCATCGGCCACAATATACTCGTCCAACCCTTTCACCAAGGCTCGGGTAATTCTATCTTGAAGGGGTGCTTCCCGCCACGACAAATCTATTTCTCGTTCTTTGGCAGTTCCTTTGAACGTTTCAGCAAAATCCAAAAGTCGCTCCGTAGCATCGTCACGTCTATCTAAAATGACATCTTCCACTCGATCTAGCAATTCTTTGGGGATGTCATCATAAATTTCGAGCATGGCAGGGTTTACAATCCCTATGTTCATGCCCGCTTTTATAGCGTGATATAAGAACACCGAATGCATGGCTTCCCGCACGGCATCATTTCCGCGGAAGCTAAAGGAGACATTGCTCACACCTCCACTCACACTGCAATGTGGTAAATTTTCACGCACCCATCGCGTTCCCTCGATAAAGTCGATTGCATTCCTTCGATGTTCATCCATCCCGGTAGCCACGGGAAAAATATTGAGATCAAATATGATATCCTCGGGTGCAAACTTGACCTTGTCTACCAAAACATCATACGAACGCTTGGCAATTTCGATACGACGTTCTAAATTATCTGCTTGACCCACTTCATCAAATGCCATCACCACCACTGCTGCTCCGTAACGTTTGATCAATTTTGCTTGACGAATAAACTCCGCTTCACCTTCTTTCAAACTAATGGAGTTCACTACGCATTTTCCTTGCACCACCTGCAATCCCGCCTCAATGATCTCCCATTTCGAGCTATCAATCATGATAGGAACTCTAGAAATATCGGGCTCGGCAATGACCAAATTTAAGAAAGTGACCATGGCCTCTTTGCCGTCAATCAAACCATCGTCCATATTGATGTCGATAATTTGCGCACCTCCATCTACTTGATGACGCGCAATGGATAAGGCCTCTTCAAAATTCTCTTCCTTTATCAAACGTAAAAACTTCCGAGAGCCTGCAACGTTTGTTCGCTCCCCTACATTAATAAAATTGCTTTCCGGGGTCACAACGAGCGGTTCTAAACCAGAAAGTTTTAAATATCTTTTTTCGTTTTCCATGAACTAGCTTTCTTTGTTTAAGTTGCCGAAAGGCAAGTTATGTACGTCAATATTACCGCCAGAGAGGATGATTCCAATTTTTTTATGCTGAAAGCGATGCTTATCTCTCAACAAGGCTGCCACTGGAACCGCGCAGGAAGGTTCAATAATAATTTTTAATCGTTCCCACACCAATTGCAATGCGGCTACGATTTCCTGTTCTTCTACGCGAATTATTTCTGAAACCAACTGTAGAATGATTGGAAAATTGACATCACCTAATTGAGTTCTCAGTCCATCCGCAATCGTATCCGAAGTTGCATTTGTCTCAATCTTTCCTGAATGGAGGGATCGATATGCATCATCTACGGCGAAGGGCTCTCCGCCAATGACCTTAGTCTTGGGTGACAAATGATGCGCTGCCAGTGCAGTTCCCGCGATGAGCCCTCCACCTCCCACTGGTGCAAAAACAAAATCTAATTCGGTGTGCTCCTCCATCAATTCGGCTGTGGCCGTTGCATTCCCCAAAATGACGTTCAAATCGTTAGAAGGATGCAAGAAGGTAGCCCCAGTTTCGTTTATGATTTTTTGAGAGGCGGCTTCCCGTGCTGCTAAGGTCGACTCGCATACGGTGATAATTCCGCCATAATCCTTGACAGCAGCTTTCTTCACCGAAGGTGCATTTTCTGGCATGACGATATACGCTTTTACCCCTAGATTTCGTGCCGCGAGTGAAACCGCCTGGGCAAAGTTACCCGAGGAGTGTGTCACCACTCCAGCTTCTTTTTGGGCTGCCGTTAAATGCTCAATGGCATTGACAGCGCCGCGCATTTTGAAGGCACCCATCTTTTGAAAGTTCTCACACTTAAAAAACAACTGGGCGCCTGCCAACTCATTCAATAAAGTTGACGTAAGCACAGGAGTTCTATGTACAAATGGACGCACGCGACTACAAGCCGCTTCTAGTTCTAACCGACTTGGAATCATAAGTTGCTTTTTTCTAGTTGTACAAGCGGTCTTGGTTGGTACTTGGCAGCCAAAGTCGCTATCGCCTGAATGTGATCTGGAGTGGTTCCACAACATCCACCAATAATATTAATCAATTTTTTGTCGAGGTATTCCTCAATTTGTTGGGCCATTTGCTCCGGGCTCTCATCGTATTCGCCAAATGCATTTGGTAAGCCAGCATTGGGATAGGCTGAAACTGCTAGATTAGTTCGGTTGGCGACCACCTCCAAATGGGGTGTCAATTGCTTGGCCCCTAACGCACAGTTAAACCCAACGCTCAATAGGGGAATATGTGAAATTGAAATCAAAAAGGCTTCGGCGGTTTGACCGGACAACGTTCTTCCTGAGGCATCTGTAATGGTCCCACTTACCATGACCGGGACGTCAACAGCTCGTTCTTCTTTTACTTCTTCAATAGCAAATAAAGCTGCTTTCGCATTCAGCGTATCAAATATGGTTTCCACCAATAGTACATCCACACCCCCGTCCAAAAGCGCCTCCGCTTGATGTTTGTAAGCAATTCGCAATTCATCAAAGGAAATAGCGCGATACCCAGGATCATTCACATCTGGCGACATGCTAGCAGTCTTGTTTGTTGGTCCCATGGCACCCGCAACAAATCTAGGTTTATGTGGTTCAAGTTGGGTGAATTTTTCAGCTACTTCCTTGGCAATTTTTGCACTCTCATAATTTAATTCGTAGACCAAATGCTCCATTTCATAATCGGCCATCGCGATGGTCGTACCAGAAAAAGTGTTGGTTTCGACTATGTCGGCTCCAGCGGCAAAATACTTGGCGTGCACCTCCGCAATTGCCTTTGGTTGCGTAATGGAGAGTAAGTCATTATTTCCTTGAACCGATTTATGAAAATCTTTAAAGCGATCTCCACGGAAATCTTCTTCGGTAAAACGATAGCGCTGTAGCATGGTGCCCATGGCCCCATCAAGGACGAGTATGCGATCTGCTAGTGCTTCTTTTATTAAACTCATAGGTCTTTTCAATTTATTATTCCATATCTGCTGAAAACGTTCCGAAAATACCCACTTACCATATAGAAAACGATTACTTATTCGTCAAAATAAAGCATAGGTGTAATGCCCCAAGGTGTCGTTGCGGTATTAATAAATGTCAAGAAATGGTATAGGAAGGGTCCTAATTTTTGTGTTATCTACCCCGTAAAACGGATAGAATTTAGCACCTTCTCCGCGGAACGGAGGGTTGCTAAGGCTGCATAGGGTCTATTCCCTTCACCTTTCTTGATAACGTATCAGCATGTTATAGAACTATCACAAAGAAAGGTCATAAAATTGTTTTGACCAATCTTTTTACTAAAAATTTAAGAAGGTTGAAAATAGCAACAGGGTCTATTCCTGCGGTTTCACACTTCCAATTTTCGTTAAAGGATATTTGGTTCTTTCTCGGAAATAAAATCGTGAAGCGTAGTGTTTTCAAGGATAGACAATTTGCTATCACGTACTTGCAACATTAAGTGGTGCACGTTGCACATTGCTTCGTCTGGACAATCCTGACATGGTTCATAAAAATTTAGGCTTACGCATGATACCATGGCTATGGGTCCTTCCAAAATACGATAGACAGCGGCTAAGGTAATATCTTTAGGGTCCCGCAACATAAAATATCCTCCACCTTTGCCTTTCTTAGAGCCCAGCAAACCTGCTTTTCGCATGCTCAGTAAAATACGCTCTAAAAACTTTTTGGAAATATTCTCCGATTCAGAAATCACAGAAATCTGAACAGGTTTATTGGTTTCCTGCCTTGCCAAGTATCCAATGGCCTTGAGTCCATATTTTGTTTTTCGTGATAACATTCTTTGAATTTACATCCTAAAGATAACCGATTCCTATGCTACCTCTTTCCCGTTTATGAGAATTTGGTGAGATACTTGCACACTTTCTTCCATGGTGATAGAAACCGAACAATACTTCTCAAAGCTCAGTGCTGCCGCTCGAATTGCCTTTGCCGGAGCAATAGTACCCTCTAAAAATATTTTGACATGAATGCGATCAAAGGGTGTGGCTTCTTTCACTTTTTTGCGACTTCCTTCCACTTCAATATGATAGGCTTTGATTTCCTGTCGTTGCTTCTTTAAGATGCTGATAACATCCATAGCACTGCAGCTACCAACACCCATTAACAATAACTCCATCGGGCTAGCGCCTTTAGCTTTACCCTTCGGAGCGTCATCTATAAATACAGAAGCACCTGAAGGACCTTTTGCTTCAAAAAGGTAGTCGTCATTGATTCTATTTAAAGTAACTTTCATGGTACTCATTTTTCTGAATTATTTTTCTATTTTTTCAAACGAAGTAACTATTCCTTTGATCAGTGCTGAGCTAAACCCATTGTGTTCCATTTCATTTAAGCCCTCTATAGTACACCCCTTTGGCGTTGTCACCTTATCAATTTCCTGTTCGGGATGCGCTCCATTTTGAATCAACAATTGAGAAGCTCCTTTTACCGTTTGGTTTACAATATAGCTAGCCGTTTCAGCATCAAATCCAATTTGAATACCTCCTTGCACCATCGCTCTAATAAAACGCAGCACATAGGCAATTCCGCAAGCGCCTAATACCGTTGCTGCCTCCATTAGCTTTTCTTCTATACGCTGGGTCTTTCCAATCTCTAAAAACAAACTTTCCACCCACCCATAGGTGGTATCATCAGCCGTGTTGGCGCACAAACAGGTGAGCGATTCGTTGACATCGGCAGCCGTATTGGGCATGGCTCGAAATATGGGAATGTCCGCTCCAACAACAGTTGTTAATTCGGCAATGGTAATACCTGTTGCCAAAGAAACCAAGACATGCTTATTCCCATCCAAATGCGGTGCTAATTCCTTTAGAACAGCAATGGTGTTATGCGGCTTGAGGCCTAACAAAATGATTTCAGAGCGCACAACAGCTTCCTCATTGTTAGCCGTTACCACCACCCCCTGTGCTTTAAACGAAGCCAAGGATTGTATGTTTCGCTTGGTTGCTATTAGGTTTTTAGGCTCGACATTGGAGCCATCCAACAAGCCCTGCAATATGGCAGCACCTAGGTTTCCACAGCCAATAATGGCTATTTTTTTATGTGTCATTTGTTTCAATTTATAGCACTGCTCAATCTCAAAACATCTCCAAAAACCCCTCTTGCGGTTACCGCTGCACCTGCGCCAGCACCTTGAATAACAATTGGGTTTTCACCATAGCTTTCGGTATAAATTTCAAAAAGAGAATCACTCCCTTTTAACTGACCCAACATACTATTTTTAGGAACAGAGACTAATTTGACATCTAAAATGGCTCCACGGTTTTCAGACAAATCACCGTGTAAATCGCCAACATATCGCAATACTTGATCCTGATGCAAATTTCTTCTTTTTATATGAAACGGAACGTCTAAATCCGTCAATTGTGTCAAAAAAGATGACTTACTAACGTTCCGCAGGGGTTTGGGAATCAGGTTTTGAATGGAAACTTCTTCCAACTCACAATGCAAATCCAATTCTCTCGCTAGGATCAGTAGCTTCCTACCCACGTCATTCCCACACAAATCTTCTCTTGGGTCCGGTTCGGTAAATCCCTTCTGAATAGCATCACTCAGCACCGAACTAAAAGTCGCTTCTGTGGCGCCTTTTGAAGCATTCGCTACCGAAAATTCATTGAAAATATAACTAAGAGAACCAGAAAAAACACCCTTAATACGCGTGATGTTCTCGCCCGATACATGAAGCAATTTAATCGTATCAATTAGTGGCAATCCCGCACCCACATTGGTTTCATATAAGTACTCTTTGTTGTGTTGACGCAGCACTTCTCGCAACTGTTGATAAAAAGCTAAGGACTTCGTATTCCCAACCTTATTGGAGGACACCAAATGAAACCCGTTGGCAATTAACGCCTCATACTGATTGGTAAAATCAGTACTCGCCGTATTATCGATTGCTATTAGGTTTTCGAGTTGGTGTTCCTTTGTAAAATCAATTATTTGAGTAAGGGTATAGGCCGACCCCTTGGCTGCGAGCTCACGACGCCATTTAGGGTCGAGACCAGTGTTTTTAAAGAACACCGTTTTCGAATTCGCGACGGCCACTACGGCAAGGTCGAGACCTCGCCGTTTAGAAATAGTTGCTTGTGTTGCAATTATTTGGTCTATCAAATGACTACCCACCTTGCCATGACCAAAAACAACAATGTTAATCTTCTTCTTCTTGATTCGCTCTAGATCAATCTTTGCTGGAGCAACTTCTGGATGTGATATATACATAGTTCAGACTTTTTAAACAAATAAAGCTTCTTTCGCGGTAGCTACATTCTTGAAAGCGTTCGCCAAGTCCTTAATCAAATCTGAAGCATCTTCAATTCCGCAGGACAATCGAATCAATGAATCTTTAATCCCAGCGTTCAATCGTTTCTCTCTTGGCACCGACGCATGTGTCATTTGAGGTGGATGACACAATAAACTTTTCACACCTCCTAAGCTCTCTGCAAGTTTAAAATACTGAGTTGCGGTTACAAAATCATTTGCTGCGGCCACCGTATCTTCCTTCAGTGTAAATGAGACAATCCCTCCAAACAAACCGTTTTGTTGCGCTTTGGCAATCTCATGGTTCTTATGACTTTCGAGACCTGGAAAATGGACGGCTGCTACTGCTTCATGATTTACCAAAAACTGGGCTACCTTTACCGCATTTTCACTTTGCCTCCTGTACCGAATATCCAAGGTTTCTATACCTCGAATCGTTAAAAAGCAATCCCACGGACCTAACACACCGCCCGATGCGTTTTGCACAAATTTTATTTTTTCTGAAAGCCTTTCCGTCTTGGTTACTACCAAACCGGCCACTAAATCACTGTGCCCACCAATGTACTTTGTGCCACTGTGGATGATGATATCCGCACCCAAGGTGAGTGGTTTTTGTGCGATGGGACTAGCAAAGGTGTTGTCCACGACTAAGAGGGCATTTACACTTTTCGCGACGTTTGAAATCGCCTTGATATCCGAAATCTTCAAGGTTGGATTGGTAGGCGACTCGATCCAAATGAGCTTGGTATTGCTGGTTACGGCATGGGCTATGTTGTCAACTTCAGTGGTATCGACGTATTTCACAGAAATGCCCAACTTTTCATAAACATGGGTAAAAAGTCGGTACGCGCCTCCGTAAATATCGTCTACGGCTACAATTTCATCACCTGCTGAAAGCAGCTTCAAAACGGAATCGATAGCCGCCAAGCCAGTGGCAAAGGCAAAACCGGCATGCCCTTCTTCCAATTGAGCAATGACATCTTCCAACACCTTGCGGGTGGGATTGTTACTGCGTGCATAGTCGAAGCCTTTGTTAACGCCAGGGGCGTCTTGAATAAATGTGGATGTTTGATACACCGGCACTGAAATGGCGCCGGTGAGCGGATCACTTGGGATCGAATGGATAATGTTTGTTGCACTCATTTTTCTAGTTTTTGAGTTAATTAAAAATTTAAATCAAAAATTCAATCCTGTTAAAACAGGGTCTATAGAAAAATGTTATAAGAAAATCAGCGAATATGCAGGAAGCATTTCGTTTGAGTTATCTATCTCCGATGCAAAAGCAACGTTGTAGAATGTAGCACCTTCTCCGCTTTGAACGAAGGGTTGCTAAGGTATCAAAGGGTCTAATCCCTCCACCTTTCTTGATAACATTTCAATAAAGTTTTGAACTTTGTGAGTACAAAGATTGAGAAACAAAATTGACTTATCCAAACAATCGTTCAAAATTTATTTTGATAAGCCTGCCTTTTCTTGAATAATTTGGGGAATGGATTTCCCGGTAATATGGCTCTCCAACCATGATAAAATATCGAGGTACAAGAAACTCCGACGTTCGTAAGGATCGTCTTCAAATTCTTTTAATTTTACATATAATTTTTTGAATTCAGACTTTAATTCGTGCGGATAAATGTCTCCCAAACCTCTCAAAAATTTAATCATTTCCTTTTGCACCTGATACAAATCTTCCATTTTAATCAAAAACTTGTAGGTGCTTTTGATTAATCGATCCAAGTGGTAATCCTCTCCAGCTTCATAGTGGGCAACCAGATTTAAAATTCTAGAAAAACACAGCAAATCTTCCCGCATTTCAAGCGACTTATTATTCACAATTTGCTCTAAATACTCAATGCATTTCTTATTCTCACCAGCACCAAAATACAGGCAACCAATTTTGTAATAAAAAACCATGACGTGGTGTTCGTCAATGGTGCCACTGTGCATTTCAATTCCTTGAAGCACTTCAGAAACTAAAGGAAATCCTTCCTCAAAAGTACCTTCCATAAAATGTAAATTAATTTTATGTGAGTACTGATGCAAGAAGATAAGACTATCGATATTTTCACTCTTTGGAAAGTCATTCGAGCCAATCACCTCTTCCAACTTTTGCAAGGTTTCCCGGAACCTATTCACATCCTTGATATAGAATAGTGCTTCCAACAAATATTGTTTTCCACGTAAAAAGAACACTGGATTGAGCGCGATCATTTCTGGATGGTCGTAAAAAAGTTCCACCCATTTTAAGGAGTATTTATAACAAGATCTAAAATCCTGAATTAAAAAACTATACCACAAATAGGCCTTATACAACCACAGCTTTTCTCGAAATCCCAAATCTTCAATTTGGTATTTAGGCATTCGGTCATTGAAATAATTGGTGATAATTTGAAATTCCTCATCATTTTTTACATATCCCTGTTTCAAAAAGATTGAATACAACTGTAGCGACAAATTACTAAGCTTACTTGTTAAGACATTTAGCTGGCTCACATTTTTTGCTTGAACAGTAAGTTCATCGGCTCGGTTACTAATACTTCGAGTGATGTATTGCGACTCAATCACTTTTTCCAATTCTATGATTTCGTAGGCGATGTTTTTCTCTTCGTTCGCTAATGCCAAAGCTTTTACCTTATCAAGTATTTTAAGGCTCTGATTATACAACCCTTTGTGATATAAAATAGTGGCGAAATCTAGTTGCTCTCGAATTTGAATACGAACATTTTGATGCGAAGGGTTTAGCCGAAGGCTCACTAATATTTGTTTATAAAGATGTGCTTTCAGGTTGGAAAGCTGGCTTTTCTTAATCGCTTTATTTTTTAAAATTTCATTCTCATCATAGGTTTTTAATTTTTCCAGCGCATTAAAAAGGGTCATGAATTTGGCGTCATCATTCATCCCCAACCTGCCAACGTATAACTTGAATTGCCGCTTCTCCGATTTTGAGAGCGATTTGACCAAATCAAATAAATTATCTTTTTGAGCCTTGGGCATAATTAAATTATATTACACAATATGCTAATTATCAATTATTTAAATATAAAAAAATGGACTTCAACTCCGTAATCCAAGGAGGTTAAAAACTCCATTAAAGCACGCCAAATTATACATTCGTAATTCAATAAGAAAATTAAATCTGAAAAATGTCTAAAGAAAAGATTCAAATTTTTGACACAACGCTGCGCGATGGCGAACAGGTTCCTGGTTGCAAACTGGATACTGAACAAAAAGTAATCATTGCCCAGCAGCTAGACTTTCTGGGTGTTGATGTAATTGAAGCCGGTTTCCCTATTTCAAGTCCCGGCGATTTTAAGTCGGTGCAAGCTGTTTCAGAAATCGTAAAAAACACCATCGTTTGTGGACTTACACGAGCCGTAGAAAAAGATATCGATGTAGCCGCTCAGGCACTTGAAAAGGCGGTAAGACCTAGAATTCATACAGGAATCGGAACTTCAGATTCACACATCAAATATAAGTTTAACGCCACGCGAGAGGAAATTTTAGAACGTACCTTTAAGGCCGTTAGTTATGCGAAAACGTTCGTCGAAGATGTAGAGTTTTATGCGGAAGACGCTGGAAGAACGGAAAATGAATACCTCGCTCGCGTCTGTGAGGTAGCAATCAAAGCGGGAGCCACTGTACTCAATATTCCAGACACTACGGGATACTGTTTACCTAGTGAATATGGTGCCAAAATAAAATACCTCAAAGAACATGTGAAGGGTATTGAGAAAGCCATTTTATCCTGTCATTGTCACAATGATTTAGGACTGGCTACGGCCAATTCAATCGAAGGAGTAATTAACGGTGCCCGCCAAATTGAATGTACGATTAACGGAATTGGAGAGCGTGCGGGTAATACAGCATTGGAAGAGGTTGTCATGATTTTAAAACAGCACCCGTACCTCGATTTAGAAACCAACATAGACACCAAACAACTCTACCAAACGAGTCAGCTAGTATCCTCACACATGGGAATCTACACCCAGCCGAACAAAGCCATCGTAGGTTCAAACGCCTTTGCGCACAGCTCTGGCATCCATCAAGACGGCATGATTAAAAATCGAGAAACTTATGAAATCATTGATCCAAAAGAAGTTGGAGTGACCGATTCGGCCATTGTGCTTACCGCCAGAAGTGGCCGTGCTGCATTAGCCTATCGCGCACGAAAAGTAGGCTACGAATTAACCAAGCTTCAATTGGATGTGGTTTATAAAAACTTCTTGAACTACGCCGATCGAAAGAAGGAAGTAGAAGATACTGACATCCACGAAATCATAGAAACCTGCGAGGTATATCGTGAAATAATTTCAGCATAATATGAAACAGACTTTGTTTGATAAAGTATGGGACGCCCATGTCGTAGACGCCATTGAAAATGGTCCGCAGGTGTTATACATCGACAAGCATTTAATTCATGAGGTTACGAGTCCGCAGGCATTTCAGGAATTAGAAGAACGAAAAATCCCAGTGCTGCGCCCTGAACAAATTATAGCCACGGCAGACCACAACACACCAACGCTCAACCAACACCTTCCTGTTAAGGATGCCTTGTCCAGAAAGCAACTAGAACAACTTGCTGAAAATTGTAAAAAAAACAACATCACCTTATTCCAATTGGGCCATAAATACAATGGCATTGTGCATGTCATGGCACCCGAATTAGGCTTTACCCAACCGGGAATGACCATCGTGTGCGGGGATAGCCACACCTCTACCCATGGTGCCTTTGGTGCCATTGCATTTGGTATCGGGACGAGTCAGGTTGCACAAGTATTTGCCAGCCAATGTCTGCTATTGGAAAAACCGAAAAAACTACGAGTTACGGTCAACGGAACTTTGAAAGCGAACGTCCTGCCAAAGGATGTCATCTTATATATCATTTCTCAAATTGGAACCAATGCGGGTACGGGTTATTTCTGTGAATACGCTGGGGATGTTTTTGAAAATATGACGATGGAAGGCCGAATGACCGTATGTAATATGAGCATTGAAATGGGGGCTCGCGGTGGGATGATTGCACCAGACGAAACTACCTTTGCATATGTAAAAGGAAAAGAATTTGCCCCAAAAGGAAGGGAATTCGATGATAAAGTAGCCTATTGGAAAACCTTGCCCACAGATGCTGGGGCGAAATTCGATAAAGAATATTTCTTTGATGCACGAGATATTGATCCCATGATTACCTATGGTACCAATCCCGGGATGGGGGTAAAAGTCTCTGGATATATTCCGAAAGAAGGAGATGCGTCCTTTGATAAATCATTGCAGTATATGGGCTTTGAAGCTGGTGAAAGCTTGTTAGACAAACCCATCAATTTTGTCTTTATAGGGAGCTGTACGAATTCACGTATTGAAGATTTTAGAGTTGCCGCCAATTTTGTAAAAGGAAAGAAAAAAGCAGCCAACGTCACGGCATGGCTTGTGCCGGGCAGCAAACAAGTAGAGGCCCAAATACATGACGAAGGACTTCAAACCATTTTTGAAGAAGCTGGTTTTCAGTTACGGCAACCCGGATGTTCGGCTTGTCTGGCGATGAATGATGATAAAATCCCGCAAGGAGAATACTGTGTTTCTACCTCTAATAGAAACTTTGAAGGCAGACAAGGACAAGGTGCTCGTACACTATTAGCTAGCCCTCTTATTGCAGCTGCTACTGCTATTGAAGGAAAGATAATTGATATTTCTAAACAATTGAATTAATGGAAAAATTCACCACCCTACGATCCACCGCAATTCCTCTGGATATAGAAAATGTAGATACCGATCAGATCATTCCGGCGCGTTTTTTAAAAGCGACGGACAAGCAGGGCTTTGGAGCCAATGTCTTTCGCGATTGGCGCTATGATAAAAATGGTGATGTTACAAGTTCTTTTATTCTGAATGATCCAAATTACCGTGGCGCTATCCTAGTGGCCGGCAATAATTTTGGTTGCGGATCTAGCCGAGAACATGCGGCTTGGGCCTTAACAGGCT
>Ga0316204_10008674_pt1 | contig 13933 bp, 12 predicted proteins | sample 6monrhotite_MG_2_FD_205661 | JGI IMG/M metagenome (GOLD analysis project Ga0316204, IMG submission 205661) | Microbial mat bacterial communities from mineral coupon in-situ incubated in ocean water Damariscotta River, Maine, United States -... | ecosystem: Environmental > Aquatic > Marine >... | reverse complement strand
AATGTGTTGCGACTGTCGCGTTTGCGCCCGGCAATGTCAATTGGCTTGAGATTATTTCCACTAACTTGGACTTAGCATTGTATGGACCCGTACCGTAAAAGTGGAGAATTACCTTCTCGCTTAACTTGCCATGCTTTCATACTTCACCGAGCTGATGTTGCCCAGATATGAATGACGTCGACGCGGATTGTAAAATCTATTGATATAATGGAACAAGGCGTTTTGCGCCTGCTCCCTAATTTCATACTTTTCCCTCCATATTAATTCTGCTTTCAAAGATTTGAAGGACGGTTCTGCAGTGGCATTATCATAGCAATTCCCATTGCCGGATATCGAAGAGAGAAAATTGTGGACTTAAATAAGCTTTCGGTATTCGTTCGAGCAATACTGCGGGCCACGATCAGAATGATGAATCACGCCCTGTGGTGGTTGGCGTAACGCAATTGCCCTTTTCAATGCCTCTATGGGTAAATCCCGTTTGAGCCTGTTGCTGACGGCCCAGCCGATGACACGGCGAGAACACAAATCGATTATCATTGCAAGATCGAGCCAACCCTCTGCCGTCCAAAGATAGTTGATGTCACCTGCCCATTTCTGGCTTGGCTCCGTGGCCTGAAAATCTCCATCCAAAAGGTTCGGTCTCGATCTCGACAAAACCATCTATGCGCTTGACGCCCCTACTATCAATCTCTGCCTCTCAGTCTTTCCGTGGGCACTGTTTCGGTCTACTAAATCGGCGGTCAAACTCCATACATTAATGGATCTGCGCAGTAATATCCCGGCTTTCATCCATATTTCCGATGGCAAGCTGCACGACGTCAATGCTCTCGATATCCTACCACCAGAACCGGGAGCCTTCTATATCATGGACCGGGGTTATGTGGACTTCATACGGCTTTTTGTCCTGCATATGGCGGGGGGATTCTTCGTCATCCGAGCCAAATCCAATATCTAGTACAGGCGACGCTATTCGCGGCTGATAGACAAGTCGGGCGGCCTGCGATACGATCAAACCATTGTACTGACTGAAGAGAATACGGCGACTGGCTATCCAAAATCGCTACGCCGCATAAAGTATTACGATAAACAGACAAGAACAACCTTCAATTTTCTGACCAACAACTTCGCCATACCGGCGCAGACCGTGGCCGACCTGTATCGCTATCGATGGCAGGTGGAACTATTTTTCAAATGGATCAAGCAGCATTGTAAGAATCAAACGATTTTTTTGGACTTGAGAAAACGCCGTAAAAACTCAAATCTGGATCGCCATCTCCGTCTATGTGCTCGTCGCCATCATCAAAAAACGCATCGACATCGGGGCCGATCTCCACACAATTCTACAGATTTTGAGCCTGACCTTGTTCGAGAAAGCACCGATAATTCAATTGCTTGCATATACTGAAAACACAATGGCAGAGCGACACCTGTCTAAATCTATTGGATTTATTGTTCCTTTTTCCGGTTTTAAACTTCCGCTATCAGGCGGAACAAGGCTTCAGCGGTAAATTTCCAAAGCCTGTCTCCATAAAATGAGGGAGCCCCGTAGGGACCAGAGCCCTCATTTTATGGAGACAAACTTTGGACTACACGACGAGAAGTTATATGGTTTTTCATCACCGCTACCATATCGTCTGGGTTCCCAAGTACCGATACTAGGTTTTGCGCGGGAAAATACGCGAGCGGGTTCGTATCATCATCAAGTAGGTCTGCTCGGAATTGGGTGTAGAAATTGTCAGCGGCGTTCTTTCGGCGGATCATGCCCATATGTTTGTCGATATTCCGCCCCACATTGCGGTCAGTCAGTTTGTGCAACGGGTGAGGGGCCGTTCATCGTGCAAAAATCCAGCAAGAATTTCCCGAACTTCGTAAACCCTATTGGGAACGCCGGTTTTGGGCCAGGGGCAACATTCAAAGCCTTATTGACCGGCCTCCAGCTATGTCACGAACCTACCGGCATCAGACGGTAGTTGTTCAGTTTCCACCGTTCCGTAAAGCGGCTTGCCCTGCCACAGGCGCCAATAAGTTTGCTTGCTGAACCTCGGCAATTGTTTTAATAAAAAGCGGCTCGGTGTCGGGTTTCCATGGGCCGTTTTCCTAGGTGAGTATATTAATCTTGTTGTGCAAAATTCGGCACAGCAACAAGCTTATAGAACAGGGGCATAAATTGAAGGTTCGTTACGGTAAGGAACTCAACAGTTTCACCATGAAAAAGGGAATGGACAAAAGAACGTCCATCGACCTTATAAAGCAGTTTTCCGACTTTTGTACGGAACGCAGCGCACATGTCGAAACCTGCCCTATCTGTGATTGCGGCGATACCGCCGTGATTGCGGAAATCTACGGCTTCACCTACCGCGAATGCACATCGTGCGGCATGGCCTATATTTCCGACCGGCCCAGCGCCGACGATCTTGAGCGCGTTTACCGCTCGGACCTGTATGCCGGCCACACCAAAAAGATCTACGGCAGTCCCGATGTCGTCAATTATCGCCTGACCACCGTCGCCGAACCGAAAATCGAGCACATCGCCGAACGGCTGACGACGGAAAAGAAGGCCTGGCTGGATATCGGCTGCGGTACCGGCGAAATCATCAAGGTCGCCCAGGATCGCGGTTTCGAAGTGCTGGGCCTGGAAGCCAACAGTTTCGAACGAACCTTCGGCATCGAAAATTACGGCGTCGAGATCATCGACGAGTACATCGACGACACGACGATCAAGAACTACGGAAACGGCTACGGTGTGATTTCCATGTTCGGGGTGCTGGAACATATTCTCGACCCCCATTCGATCATTCGTAACTTGGCCAAGATTCAATCGGTCGGCGACAACCTGGTGATCGAGGTGCCGCACCATCCGTCGATTTCGGCCTACAGCCAGATGTCATTCCCCGACGATGTTGACCGCGTCGCCATGCCGCCGTTCCATCTGTACCTGTATTCGACCAAGGGCATGCAGACGCTGCTCGAGAAGTACGGATACGAAGTCACCGACGCCTGGTATTTCGGTCAGGATTTTTACGAATTTTTTAGCACCCTTGGTCTACATGTCGATGGCCTTCTGGAAACGCCGCTGGCCGAAAAGCTGTCGTCGATCATGAACAGTCTTCAGTTCGTCATCGATGAAAACAGACTTAGCGACCAGGTCATGGTCGTCGCCCGGCGCAAAGACTGATGGCCCGAAAATGGCTGGTAACGGGCGCGGCGGGTTTTATCGGCAGTAATGTCTGTACCGACCTGCTCGGTCGTGGCTGCCGGGTCGTCGGGATCGACAATTTCTCCACCGGCAAGCGCCAGAACTCGGACCGCCTGTCGGCCGGCCACTCAGACCTGTTTGAGTTCGTCGAAGGGGATATCCGCGACCGCGACGCCATGGAAAAGGTGCTTCAGGGCGTCGATGTGGTCGTTCATCTGGCGGCCCAGGTGTCGGTCCAGAAATCGATAGACGATCCGCTCGATACCGACCTCACCAATGTAAACGGTACCCTGAACGTTCTCGACATCGCCGGCAAATTCGGCGTCGGTACTTTTATCTATGCCTCGTCCTGCGCCGTGTATGGCAACAACGAAGCGCTGCCGCTGTCCGAAACTGAAATCCCCGAGCCGATGAGCCCCTATGCGGTGTCGAAACTTAGCAACGAACACTATGCCGGCGTGGTGACATCGCTGTATCCGCCGATGACGACCACCGGCCTGCGCTTTTTCAATATCTTCGGACCCTGGCAGGATCCGAGCGGTGGCTACGCCGCCGTGATCCCGAAATGGATCGACCTGTGCCTGTCCGATACGCAGCCGGTAATGTATGGCGACGGCAGCGCGACGCGAGACTTCTGTTGTGTCGGTAACGTCGCCGAGGCGATCTGGCAGATCGCCGAACAGGCCGAGCCGCTGCCACATGGCGTCTACAACATCGGCACCAGCGTCAGCACCAGCCTGAACGAATTGTTCGACGGCATCGTTTCCGCCCTGTCGTCCCGGGATGTTCGCCTGACCTTCAATGGCCCCGACCGCAAGCCCTGGAAAACAGGTGATATCCTTCATTCCTATTCCGATGTTTCCCGAGCCAGGAATGACTTTGGTTTCAACCCGAAAATATCGTTAAGTGACGGGATCGATCTTCTCCTCGCCACCGAATACAATAGATAGTCCGAGCACCAGCACGAACCATGAGCAAAAAATACAAAGCCGCCGTCATCGGCACCGGGCGTATCGGCATGCTGCACGAGAACGACCCGAAGCGCCTGAAGCCGGCCACCCACGTTGGCATGTGGGCGAACCATTCGCGGGCTGATCTGGTCGCCGTTTGCGACAACGACCCCGAAAAGTTCCCCATCGCCGAACAGCTTTGCCCGGGCGTCGCCACTTATACCGATCCTGACAGGTTGCTCAGTGAAACCAAGCCCGATGTCATTTCCATTTCGACCTGGCGCGATACCCACTACGAGATGATGAAGCTGGCGATGAAGCACGGCGTCAAGGTCATCGTTTGCGAAAAGCCGATCGCCGAAAAACAGGAAGATGCCGAGGAAATCGTCCGCGAAGCACGCGCTCAGGGCGTCGAGCTGCTGATCAATCACCGCCGCCGGTTCGATCCCCTGCTCTATCCGTTTCGCGACGACCTGAAGAACGGCCTGATCGGCGAGCTGCTGCAGGTCAGCACCTATTATGTCTACGGCCTGCTGACCACCGGTACGCACCTGATCGATGCGCTACGTTTTTTTCTGAAAGATATCGCCGGCGAGGTCACCTGGGTTTCCGGGTTTCCCTTCCCGAAGGAACACTTTGCCCCCGATGACGACTCCTGCCTGGACGGTTTCATCGGTTTCGAAAACGGCCTCAAGGTCAGCATTCAGTCCCTCAACATGAAGGACTACGATCATTTCGATTTCTATTTCTATGGCCGCAAGGGCAAGGCGCGCTTTTACAACATCGGCCGCAACATCGATATCTACAAGGTCATCGATTCGGTCGAACACGAAGGCTTCACGGAACTTGAAAACACCCCGTCCGACCGTCGCGGCGGCGCGCCGAGGGACCAATTCGGCCTCATGGCCGACAACGCCATCGATTGTCTCGAAGGCAAGGCGACGTCGCTGAGTACCGGCGAGGACAGTCTGAAGGCGCTGGAAACTCTGATCGCCATGCAGGAAAGCGCGCGCCAGGGCGGCAAACCAATCAATCTTTAACGGGGCGCAACAGTCATGTGCGGTATCGCAGCGATATTCGACCCGGTCGGGGCCACGGTTTCCGATCAAGTGATGGAAGCGATGGTCACGGCGTCCGAACACCGGGGGCCCGATGACCGGGGCGTTTATGGCGCCGAGGGTGTCGGCCTTGGTTCGTCCCGGTTGAGCATTCTCGACACCTCGCAGTTGGGCCACATGCCGATGGTCGAACCCGACACCGGCTGCCGCATCGCCCACAATGGCGAGGTCTACAATTTCAAGGAATTGCGTCAGGAGATCGGCGCCGAGGAGTTTTTTTCCGGCTCCGACACCGAAGCTGTGCTCAGGAGCTACATCAAATATGGCGCCGACTGCGTAAAGAAGTTCAATGGTATTTTCGCCTTCGCCATCTGGGACCCGCGCACCCGGCAACTGGTCTGCGCCCGCGATCACTTGGGCGTGAAGCCGTTTTTCTATGCCACCCTCAACGGCAAGACGATCATCGCTTCGGAAATGAAAAGCCTGTTCGCCGCCGGCGTTCCGCGCCGGCCCGACTATCGGTCGCTGCGCGATTATCTGATCCGGGGCGCTTACGACCACGGCGAAAACACCTTCTTCGAAGGCGTCAGGCAACTGCCTCCGGGCCACCGCCTGATCGCCGATGACGGCGGTGTCCGTATCGAACGCTATTGGGATCTGCAACAGCCCGACGATTGGGCCGCCGACCCGGACCGCAAAGACGAAAAGGCCTACGGGCAAGCACAGGAGCGCTTCCTTGAACTGGCCACCGATTCCATCAGACTGCAATTGCGCAGCGATGTTCCGGTCGCCCTGCATGTCAGCGGCGGTCTCGACTCGACCCTGATGTTGGCGATCCTGAACAAGCTGAACGGCGGCCAGGAAAACTTGAAGGCCTTCACCTATTGTTACGGCGAGGAAAAGTACGACGAACGCCCGCACGTCGAAGCCCTGACCAACGCCGTGGGCTGGTCGGCGGAATATCATCAACTCAACGTCGCCGATGTGCCGGAGATGACCGAACAGGCGCTGCATTTCCAGGAGCAGCCGTTTCCCGGCGTGCTGACGCTGGCGCGACATAATTTGGTTCAGGGCAGCCATCATCACGGCGCCAAGGTGATCCTCGAAGGACAGGGCGGCGACGAAATCGGCGCCGGTTATCAATACGTGTTCGGCCCCCATCTCAAGGACCTGGAGGCCGCCGGGCGAACCGATCTGGTCGAACGTGAGATCAATGCCTTCGCCCGTCGCAACGGTATTGAACGCGCGGCGGTGGAACGCATCGTCGCCGGCGGCAACGCCAACGCCGAAAATCCCGGTTGGTCGGCCGACGGCACCCGCTTCGCCAAGCCCGATTGCCTGTCCGGCGAATTCGCCGCCGCCGGCGAAGGCGAAGACCTGAATTTCCCCACCCCGTTCGATTCGAACCTGCTCAACATCCAGTACCGTGACCTGTTTCACACCAAGCTGCCGCGCATCCTGCGCTCTGTCGACCGTGCCTCGATGGCCTACGGCCGTGAAATTCGGGTGCCGCTGCTCGATTATCGTATGGTCGAATATGCATTCTCCCTGCCCGGCCCCTACAAGATCCTCGATGGCGAGCAGCGCTGCTTTTTCCGCGATGCCCTGAAATCGATTTTCCCGACGGCTTTGGCCGATGCGCCGAAACGCCCTGTCGTAGACCCCCAGCGTGACTGGCTGAAGGGCCCGCTATCCGATTGGGCTGGCGATATCTTTGCCTCCGATTCTTTCAAGAGCCGGGGAATTTGCGATTCCGGGGAGGTTCGCCGGGAGTTCGAAACCTATTGCGCCTCGGAAAGTCCGGCCAATTCGGTGCACATCTGGCAATGGCTCGGCGTCGAGCTTTGGTTCCGCCAGTGGATCGACGGGGCCACACCCTAGTGGGCCGATTGCGCTAGCCCGGAAACACTGGTAGTTTTCAGCTAAATATCCCCTATTTTCAACAGGATGATGATGACACACGAAGCTATTTTTGAAAAAGTTACGGGCGTTCTGCGCACGGTTCTGGAAGACGATGCGATCATGGCGAGCCCGGAATTGACGGCCGACGACGTGGAAGAATGGGACAGCTTCGCGCACATCCGCATCATCCTCGGCATCGAACAGGAATTCGGCATCAAGTTCGCCACCCCGGAACTGGCCCAATTCGAAAACATCGGCCAGCTGGTCGATATGATCGCCGAAAAAACAGGGGGCCTGTAATGACCGCTCTGGCAGAACCGCTTTCGTGGCTCTGGCTCGCGGCCAAGACGGTTTTCTTCCTGTGGATGTCGCTCAGCGCCGTAGAGATCGTCGTCGTCGCCTATCAGCAGTTCTGATGTCATGAGCGGGGGTCCCACCGAATTGCGAAATCGGCTGGTTGTCGCGGCATTTTACCTGATCGCCGGCATCGCCCTGCTGGAAATTATCTTCCGGGTGTTCGTTTTCCCTGAATGGAAATCGGTTTCCCTGGCGACGTTCGTCAAGCACCCCTTCTACGGCACCTTCCAAAAACCCAATCAGGTGGTGCGGCGCTTCAACCCACCGAATTACGACGTCGTCAACCGAACCAATTCGCTGGGCTTCCGCGACAGGGAAGAGGGCTTCGAGCGGGACCTGTCCGGCATCTGGTCGGCCGGCGCGTCCAATTCCTACGGCGGCTTCGTCGAGGACGACCAGATTTACAGCGCGCTCCTGCAGGCGCAGGGCTACCTTACGGCGAACCTGAGTTCCGAGGGTCACCGGATTGACAAGCAGGTGCGGGTTATCCGGCATCTGGCGTCTCAAGGCCACCGGCCGCGGGCCGTGCTGGTCGAGATGACCCTGAACAACGCGCTTGGCGATTACACGCAGGCGCTGAAGGAACTGGCACAGCCGCTGCCTGAGCCGGGCGTGGCCGAAACGGAAAAGCAGGCGCCGACGGCGAGCGTGCTGTTGATGGACAAGTTGCGTTCCCTGCGGGGGCTGGCGAGCGTCAGTTGGATCGGCGTCAAGGCGAAGCTGATCAACAACAGCGCCTTCTATTGCTGGCTGAAAGTCGGCATCAACAGCGTCCCCTGGCTCAGGGGCTGGACCCTGAAGGTCGGGCTGCGTGCCGATGTCGCCTTTGCCGACCCCGCGGCGCCGGACTTGATGGAAGACATCCCCGGCAATCCCAATGAAAAACTGATCGATTCGACGGCCGAATACGCCGCCGCTATCCAGTCCTGGGTCGGAGACAACGTCGATGTGCCGTTCGCCATAGTTCTGATTCCCAGCCATCATCACCTGAACAAGGAACGTTTCCGCCGTTACCGCGAGCACCTTGGCCGCAAGGAAGGCGAGCTTGATCCGACGCGTATTCACCGACGCTTGCTGGGCGAGCTGAAAAAGCGAAACGTTATGGTGCTAGATATGGAACCCGTCCTGATGGCCAACAGCGACCGCATGCTCAGCTTCCCCGATGATGGTCACATGAACGCCGCTGCCCACGCGCTGGTCGCCCGAGAAATTTTTCGCCGACTGCCGAGCCTGGGTCTGGAGCCCGATCAATGATTCCTGGCCTGGACTCACTGGTGCCAAACAGCATCGGCTACCTGCTGTTTGCCGCCGCCCTGGTCCTGCTGGCCTGGTCGCCGTTGCGGCAGTGGTTCGTGCACGGCCTGTCGGTCGCCGGGCTGGTCGTCGTTTTAAGCTGGCTGAGCCCGCCCGATGTCTTGGCGCTGATTGTCTTCATGGCCATTCCTTACATTGCCGCCGTCCGGGTCTGGGGGCGCAAGGAAATGTTCGGCGGAAGTGTCGCCGGGCTGGTTCTGGCCTGGCAGATTGTGTTGTTCCTGGTGGTCAAGCGCTATGCATGGTTCGACATCCTTGGCGTCCTCGACCACCCGGTGTCGATCATCGGCGTGTCCTACATCATGTTCCGGCAGATCCACTTGATCGTCGATGCCCCGTTTGCCGGGCATCTGCCGTTCGGGATTGTCAGGTACATCGCCTTCACGCTGTCGCCGTGGACCCTGATCGCCGGCCCGATCCAGCGTTATGACGCGTTTTGCAAGGGGATCGACGATGTTCGCCGTCCTGACACGGCCGATGTGCGTAAGGACAGCCACCGTATCGTCAATGGGCTGATCAAGGCCTTCGTCATCGCCCCGGTCTTCCTAGAACCCTCGCGGGTGGCCACACTGGCGCTGCCCGATGCCACGGTCTGGGATTTGCTGATCGTCTTCTATGGCTATCCGGTCTACCTGTACCTGAATTTTTCCGGCTACGTCGATATCGTCATTGGCGCCGCCCGGTTAACCGGCTTCACGACCCTGCCGGAAAACTTCAACCGGCCCTACCTGGCGCGCAACCCGGCCGATTTCTGGACCCGCTGGCACATGTCGTTCGGTGTCTGGGTCCGCCACTATGTCTTCACCCCGCTCAGCACCCGGCTGGTCAAGCACGCTCCGGCCCGGTGGGGCGGAGCGATGATGGCGCTGGCGGTGATGATAACGTTCTACCTGGTCGGCGCCTGGCATGGAACGACATCCAATTTCATCGTTTTCGGCCTGTTGCAGGGGGCCGGCGTGGTTGTTTCCTCGGCGTTCGGAAAGGCTCTGCGGCGCCGCCTGGGAGGTGACAAATACAAACGTCTGAATGCTCAACCTGTGATCCACTGGGCCTCGGTGTTTCTTTGCTTTCACTTCACTTGTGCGACGTTTATGGTGCTCAACAATTCGGCGGAAGAGATCACGAACGCATTGGCGACGTTCCTGTTTCAGGCCCCCGCCTTCTAGTCACTTAAGGTCTGTTGATGTCCGAGAACATTTTTTGCGTTGAGCCCGATCTGGAAATTCCGGATTACCTGACCAAGGAAATCGGGGCCAAGCTTGCCTATGCCGACGAGTCGGTCGTGTCGGTCGAGGTTGCCGAGGGGAAGGGCGGGATTTCGCTTGTTCTCAAGGCAGAACCCGACGCCGAACAGGCCGCCGCCCTGGAATCCAAGGTCAAGCATGTCGTCCGTTCGATGGCCGAAGGGTCGTTCGAGCCGCGGCTTCGCGTCGTCGAAGACAACATGGACCGCCCGACTGCTTACGACAAAAACCCGATGGAATATCTGGAGCCGAACCGGGAAGTCGTGTTCGAGGGGCCGGGCTATTACGCGCTGGGTCCGCTGCTGTCGGGTCTGATCGAATTTTTCGAGGATCGCTACAAGGCCGTGGCCGTCGACATGGGTGCCCGCCTCTACCGGTTTCCGGCGCTGATTTCTCCGTCCTACCTGGAGAAGGTCAAATACTTCGAGAACTTTCCCCATTCGCTAAGTTTCGTCACCCATCTGCGCGAGGACATCGACGTCATCGAGCGTTTTTCCCGCGAGGCCTGCTGTGAGGACGGCGCCGTCAAGACCGACGACGGCGCCTACGCTCGGGCCCAGGCGATGCTGTCGCCGACGGTGTGCCATCACCTGTACATGACATTGGCCGGATCGACCCTGCCCGAAGAAGGCATCGTCGCCACCGCCTACGGCAATTGCTTCCGCTATGAATCGTCGAACATGGCCTCGCTCGAACGCCTCTGGAATTTCTCCATGCGCGAAATCATCTTCGTCGGCGACGGTGATTTCGTGCAGGAAGGCCTGGACCGGGCGCGCGGGCACATGAACGCGATCCTGGACGAGATGGGCCTGGCCTATCGCATCGAAACGGCGACCGACCCGTTCTTTATCGGCAACTATCGCGACCAGTCGGCCTATCAAAGCGCCTTTGAGCTGAAGTTCGAGGTGCGCATGGCCCTGCCTTACAAAGGCGATACCCTGGCCGCCGGTTCCTATAACCGGCACAAGGACTTCTTCGGCCGCAGCCTCGACATCCGGCTCGCCGACGGCAAGGCCGCCGAGACCGGCTGCGTCGGCTTCGGCGTCGAGCGCCTGGCGTTTGCCTTTATCGCCCAGCACGGCCCCGAAGTGAAAAACTGGCCGGCGCCGGTGCGCCAGAACATGGAAACCTCGACGGCGAAGTGGCATTCGAAGAAAATGCCGGACTTTCAGGGACCGCCAAAATATTAACCAATATATGCTTTTAAAGAACACACGGCGCCCCGCGCCATCATGCAATTATAAGGACGCCTGGTTTGTCACGGTTCGAACAAACGCCGCACGCAGCGGCCCTCGCACAACATTTTGACCGCCTGGCCCCCCAACGGGACCAGTGGATCCGGGCGAACAGCTATTTCCACGACGAAGACGCCAAGTACATGCGCTTCCTGATCCCCGAGGGCAGTTCGGTTCTTGAAATCGGCTGCGGTACCGGGCAATTGCTGGCGGCACTGAAGCCCGAACGGGCCGTCGGTATCGACTTGTCGGAAAAAATGATCGAGCGGGCCAAGGCCAATCATCCGGACTTCACGTTCCTGACCGCCGACGCGCGGGATGAATCGGTGCTCAAGCAACTGGGCGAGCCGTTCGACTACGTCGTTATTTCCGATACCATCGGCCTGCTGGAAGACTGCCAGGCGACGCTCGAGGACGTGCACGCAGCGTGTGACACCGATACCCGGGTCATCGTCGCCTTCTACGGCTTCCATTGGGAACCGATCCTGAAGCTGGCCGAATTGTTCAAACAGAAGATGCCCCAGGCGGAACAGAACTGGCTGTCGCCGGCCGATATCCGCAATCTGCTGAAACTCGCCGATTTCGAAGTGATCGGCTCGGAATGGCGTCAATTACTGCCGAAAAAGCTGTTCGGGCTGGGGCCGCTGGTCAACCGGTTCATCGCCACCCTGCCGCTGATCCGGCGATTGAGCCTGCGCAACTACGTCGTCGCGCGACCGGTCCGCAAGCGTGGTTTCGATAACCTGTCGGCCAGCGTCATCGTGCCGTGCCGCAACGAAAAGGGAAACATCGATCCGGCTGTGACGCGCCTGCCGGAATTCTGCGACGATCTGGAAATCGTTTTCGTCGAAGGCCACAGCCAGGACCAGACCTACGAAGAATGCCTGCGCGTGCAAAAGGCCTACCCGGACAAGAAAATCAAGGTCCTGCAGCAAGCCGGGATTGGCAAGGGCGACGCCATGCGCGCCGGCTACGGTGCGGCCACCGGCGACGTGCTGATGATCCTGGACGCCGACCTAACCGTGCCGCCCGAAGACATCCCGAAATTCTACGACGCCATCGCCAGCGGCAAGGGCGAATACATCAACGGCACGCGGCTGGTCTATCCCATGGAAGACGAAGCCATGCGCTTCCTCAATCTGCTGGCGAACTGGGGCTTTGCCCGGATATTCACCTATCTGCTCAATCAGCGGCTGACCGATACCCTGTGTGGCACCAAGGTGCTCCGGCGCGCCCACTACGACAAGATTGCGGCGAACCGCATCTACTTCGGCGATTTCGATCCCTTCGGCGATTTCGACCTGCTGTTCGGAGCGACCAAGCTGAACCTGAAAATGATCGAGGTGCCGATCCGCTACCGTAACCGCCAGTATGGATCGACCCAGATTTCACGCTTCCGCCACGGCGTGTTGCTGATCCGGATGGTCTTTTTGTCATTCTTCAAGATGAAAGCCCTTTAACGTTTCGCATCGCCAAACGCATGGAAAATAACACCGACACTCTTTCGCAGGAACACCGCCGGGTCTGGCAACGCAAGCCGGCCCTGCGTGCGGTCTACCAGGACTTGTTCCGGCGTCTGGATGACCAGTGCGCCGACGGGCCGGTGCTGGAAGTCGGCGGCGGCAGCGGTAATTACAAGGACTGGAACCCACAGGCGCTGACCATCGATATTCAGGCCCTGCCCTGGGTCAACGTCGTCGCCGATGCTCATCGGCTGCCGTTTTCCGATCAGTCGTTTCAGTCGATCATCATGCTCGATACCCTGCACCACCTAGAACGCCCGCGGGTCTTCTTCGAAGACGCCCTGCGGGTGCTGCGGCCGGCCGGCCGGGTGGTCTTGGTCGAGCCGATGATTTCGCCGCTCAGCTATTTCTTTTACAAGTTTTTCCACGCCGAACCGGTCGATATGGGCGAGGACCCGTTGGCCTACAAGATGCCAGAAGCTGGGCGCGATCCATTCGATTCCAACCAGGCCATCCCGACCTTGCTGTTCCGTCGCGGCCGGCGGGAATTCGAAACCGTCTTCCCCGGCTTCACGGTACGCCAGTGCCGGGGCTTCAGCCTGTTCGCCTATCCCCTGTCCGGCGGCTTTCAGCCCTGGAGCTTACTACCGGCGTTTCTGGCGCCGGGCCTGCAGCGGCTGGAAAAGGCATTGGAAGGACTGCTGGCGCCGCTGATTGGTTTTCGCATGCTGGTGGTTATCGAAAAGGATAAGGCCGGGCTATAGTCCTACATAGCGGGGCCGTGGTAGGGTCTGGAGCGGTTTGAAGAACATACGGAAACGAACATCATGAGCAGCGGCACGGACCAGGGCGTTATTCGGCTTAAAAGTCAGGGCTTCCATTTGCCCGGCGAGCCCATCCGCCTTGCCGACGTTCACCAATCCGCCGAAATGGTCGAGATTATGGACGCCGCCGGACAGGAATTCACCTACCATGAAGACGGCTCATCGACCGATCTGGCCCTGGCGGCGGCGCACGACGCCCTTGAAAAAGCGGGCGTGCAGCCGAGCGACATCGGCCTGATCATATCGGCGCCGACCCTGCTGACATCCTACGGACTTGAGATCCCCGCCGTTGCGCTGCGGGCCGAACTTGGCGCCGTAAACGCCGAGTGCCTGAACATCGCCCAGGGTTGCACCGGTTTCATGGTCGCCCTGCGTCAGGCCGGGCAGTTC
>Ga0316204_10008673_pt1 | contig 13935 bp, 9 predicted proteins | sample 6monrhotite_MG_2_FD_205661 | JGI IMG/M metagenome (GOLD analysis project Ga0316204, IMG submission 205661) | Microbial mat bacterial communities from mineral coupon in-situ incubated in ocean water Damariscotta River, Maine, United States -... | ecosystem: Environmental > Aquatic > Marine >... | reverse complement strand
AGAGAGTCAATTGTTAAGACTAACTACCTTTTCAATTTCATCAATTTTGCAACACCATTCTACCTCTTTATTTCCATAGTCTCAATTGTTGCCAATATTATTGGGTTCGATAACCTTTCACAGGTAATTAATGATGGCATAATCCAATCATTGATTGTTGGAATGATTTTGGTCATTACCTACCTGAGTGTTCAAATGTTATTTTATTTATTTCTAAAAACCGACTTTGCTTCCAAATCCAGAGTAATTACCCAATATCAGGATACTATATTTAGTTGGTTTAAGCGTGCACTTGTAATATTTACAATATTCTTTTGGATTCGCTCTACTTTTCGAGGTTTCCTTTTCTGGAATTTATTTACAGAATCAATTCAAAATTTTTGGGATAAAGGATATCAATTTGGTGAAATCATAATTACAATTGGCGGAGTACTGACCTTTTTTCTTATAATAATTGCCGGATGGATGGTCTCGAAGATTGTGGAGGTATTGCTAAGGGATGAATTATTGAGTCGATTTAAACTGGCCAGGGGGATACCTATGGCGGTGAGCTCTCTTACACAATATATACTCGTCCTATTTGGGTTTATTTTAGCGATGGCTTATGTAGGTTTTGATCTTTCAAGTCTCGGGTTACTGGCCGGTGCATTGGGTGTAGGCATTGGATTTGGTCTACAAAATATTATTGGTAATTTCATATCAGGCTTGATTCTGGTATTTGAAAGACCCATAACTGTGGGAGATACAGTAACCGTCGATAATTTAATGGGAACCGTGACCAGTATTGGAATTCGTGCCTCCGTGATCCGTCTTTATGATGAGTCAGAAGTAATTGTGCCTAACACAGATTTGATATCCAACAAGGTGACCAATTGGAGCTTGTCGAACAATGTTAGACGACGAAAACTGGAAGTTTTCACTACCATGGATGTTGACCCGGATCGTGTTCGGTACTTATTGATTAATGCGGCCAAGGAGGCTGAAGATAGTTTGGGACACCCTGAGCCTGAGGCATATTTCGATGGAATTGAAGGACAATCTTTTCAGTTTAACCTTTATTATTGGTTAACGGATAATCTTTTTAAATGCGACTCCGATGTCAATACCAATGTGATCAATACCCTTAGGGAGAACAAGATTGAAATTATGGTGCCGATGAAGGTAGAGCTGAAGGAGGGAAGCTCAAGCTCTTCTTAGTTTTTTAACGAATCACTGTTAATTTCCTAAATAGTATTTAAATTTAAAATTCTAATTAAAAATTACATGAAAAGCATTCTCTTAACTTTAATTGCAGTTGGATTCCTTTTTATAGAGACCAGCGCACAGATCCGATCGGATTACGATAAAGATGTGGATTTTAGCCAGTATAAAACTATCCAGTTCCTTGGATGGCAAGATGGAAGTGATAAGCTCATTGATGATATCAATAAGAAAAGAATTTATGAAGCCTTTAAGAAAGAATTTACGGATAAGGGGTTCGAACTGGTGGAATCAGGCGGAGACTTGGGACTCACATTTTATGTGGTAATTGACCAAAAAACCAGTACCTCTGCTTATACGGATTATTATGGCGGAATGGGATATGGTAGTTATCGTCGTGGTGGCTGGGGCTGGGGCAATGGTTATTCGTCTACTACATATACCGAGAGCGACTATTTGGAAGGTACCTTTATTGTAGACTTTTACGATGCAAATAGCGAAAAACAAGTTTGGCAAGGGGTCTCTACCAGTACAATTAGTGAAAACGCTAAGAAGAGAGCAAAGAATATTCCTAAGCGTGTGGCTAAATTATTGAAGAAATTTCCTCCGGAAAAATAGAATTATAGAATGGTAAAAAGGGCATTGAAACTTTCGGATTTATCTCTTATTTGAATAGTTTCAAATTGAATCCCTTTTACTGATTCTTGAACTCTGGAAACTCTATCAGAAATGGATCAACCTTTAAGATTAATACTTGACAATTTTCTATTACCGTAAATCAGGTGGTTGGAATGGAGATGATTCTCTATGAATTTTCATAGCTCTACGGGATAAGATCAGGGCTACGATAAGGGATACCAGAGCTCCCAGCCATATTCCGGGAATCCAACTTATAAATAGAAAAAAATCATAAGCTCCGTGGAACAAGACGGCAGCAAGAAGTCCTAATAGCGTAAAGGAAATTACGGGTTTTTCGAATTTAGCTTTTCCTAAAAAATAACCCATCAAAATAGCAAAAGTAGCGTGAGCAGGTACTGCAGTGAACATTCTCATAATACCTACACTATATCCGCCTTGAAAAACATACATAATATTTTCTATTGTGGCAAAACCCATTCCAATCATTACAGTATAAACAATGCCATCGTAGGGCTCATTGAAATCTTTTTTAGGAAATATCAATCCTCTTGCAAAAATTATTTTACTAAACTCTTCTATTAACGCGACCAAGAAAAAGGCTTTAAAGGCCTGGTGACTAATTAAATTACTCTGAAGATTAAAAAAAGGGTATATGATCGAACTTAAGGTTAAGGTTACTGGGACACTTAAACACCCGTATACAAAGCTGATAATCAATAAACGAACCGGTTCGCGTTCGTGAGTATCTGACCAATAAATATAAAGCATTATGGCCAGGCCGGGGGCTAGGGCAAGTCCTAGAAGATTGAAGAAATCCATGCTTAAATATACATAATTCAAGGTTAGATAAAAGTTCTGTATTTATATCGGGTATTGAGTTTTACGAGTTGTTAATGTTATAACTTATTGGCTTTGGAAATACTTATTCTGTGGACTATCTTGGTAAGATTGGAGTATTTACCAGAGCTGAAAGGCGGTTTATTCTCGATCTTTGCAATTATATTATTTATAATCATTCTAAATTACAAAGAATATTGTTTAATTGGTTTGTTAAATAATTGATTAGAAGCTACTTACGGTAGAGTGCTAATGCGTGCTACCTAAATCATTTTTTTTGTGTTACTTTCTATTTGAAAAAAATGGCTTGCATAGTAGATTTGCAGAGAATGCATTTTACTGATTACGTAATTTAAACCAAACGATGCCCAACCACCACTTTTCAATCCGCACGCTAAAAGCATCAATTTTCACAGCCCTATTATTAAGTTTCTTATCCTTGAATGCGCAGGAGGCAGCAGTGTCTACAGATGAGGCTGCAATCGCCTCAGGAGAAACTCTATTTAAGGAAAATTGTATGTCATGCCACAGAGTCCACGAGAAACTGATTGGACCGGCGTTGAAAGAAATATATAACCGAAGAGACCTTGACTGGATCAAAGCATTTGTGAAGAATTCACAATCCGTAATTGCCAGTGGAGATCCATATGCGGTTAATCTTTACAATGAGTACAACCAGACAGTAATGACTTCCTTTGCTTTTGAGGATGTAGAAATTGAATCTATTGTGGCATACATCAAAGCTGAAACCGATAAAGGACCAGCAGTAGCTGCTGCCGCATCTAGCGACGGAGGAGAAGTGCAAAGTCAGGGAGGTGTGCCCGAAGGGTATCTTACGGCTATAGCCGCTGGATTAATATTTATTCTGGTACTTATCTTGATTGTTCTTTCACTGATTGTCTCCTTGTTGGTTCGTTTTCTCAAAACGAAGGATGAGATTTCGGATGAGGATAAAGAACTGGTTGATTCAAAAGTTAGCATAGGACAACTTGTAAAATCTAAAGCCTTCATTGGACTAGCAACATTCATATTTGTTGCATTGATAGGAAAAGTAGTTCTGGATGGTCTATACATGGTAGGGGTTCAACAGGGCTATGCACCAAAGCAGCCCATAGCATACTCACATGCACTACATGCCGGGAAATATGAGATTGATTGTAACTACTGTCATACCGGAGTGCGTAAAGCAAAAAATGCCAATATACCTTCTGCTAATATTTGTATGAATTGTCATTCGGCTATTCAGAATATTCAGGGGAAAGATGGAATCTCGCCCGAGATTCAAAAAATATATGATGCGGTTGAAAGCAATACCCCTATAGAATGGGTAAGAATTCATAACCTTCCTGATTTAGCTTACTTCAATCACCAGCAGCACGTAGCAGTTGGAGAAATTGAATGTGAAACTTGTCATGGAAATATTAAAGAAATGGAGGTAGTTGCACAACACGCCTCATTGACTATGGGTTGGTGTATCAGTTGCCATCGCGAGACGGATGTAAACACTCGTGGAAATGCATACTATGATAATCTGGTACAAGTTCATGAAGAACAGCACGGTAAGAGCTCATTGAAAGTCGAAGACATAGGTGGATTGGAATGTGCAAAATGTCATTATTAAACTAAGAATCTCTTTTTCCTAAAGATAACTAATGAAAGATACTCAAAAACGATACTGGAAAGGTTTGGAAGAACTGGGCCAGGACCCTGAATTTGTACAATATGCAAATAAGGAATTCCCGGAATATCTTCCGATCAACGTTAACAACGATACGGACGAAGACCGTGAAGGCAGCAGCCGTAGGGATTTCCTTAAAATGATGGGCTTTGGTATTGCTGCAGCATCATTGGCTGCCTGTGAAGCTCCGGTACGGAAAGCTATTCCATACGTAAATAAACCTGAATCTATTGATCCTGGTGTACCAAATTATTATGCGTCTACCTATGTTTCAGGAGGAAACTATTGTAGTGTCGTTGTCAAAACACGTGAAGGAAGACCTATAAAGATTGAAGGAAATTCTCTTTCTAATGTTTCTATGGGTGGAACCAATGCTCTTGTTGAAGCCTCTATTTTATCTCTCTATGATAAATACAGACTCACAGGTCCAGTAAAAAAGGATGGAGAGATTTCCTGGGAGGATATGGACCGGGCTATTAAAAGAGATTTAGGAGCTGCAGGTCAGATTAGAATTGTAAGTAATTCAATTGTAAGCCCCTCAACAAAAAAAGTAATCAATGATTTTCAGGCAAAGTATTCGGGTGCAACTCATGTGACCTATGATGCACAGTCAAATTCAGGGATAATCCAGGCACACGAAGAAGCATTTCAAAAGGCTGCCTTGCCTAGTATTGACTTTAGTAAGGCCAAAACAATTGTTAGTTTTGATGCTGATTTTCTTGGGACATGGATATCTCCAATTGAATTTACAAAACAGTACTCAAAAACTAGAAAGGTAGGAAAGAGTAAAAAAGAAATGTCTCGCCACTATCAGTTTGAGTCTAACCTCTCACTGACCGGGGCTAATGCAGATTATAGAACACCTGTGAAACCTTCACAACAGGGTATTCTTATTGCCAATCTATACAATATGATTGCTGCTAAAGCGGGAGCTGCTTCCATAAATGCCGCTCGATTTGAATCGGATTCTTTAGTAAAAGCCGCTCAGGATCTGTGGGCGAGCAAGGGTGCATCAATAGTTGTGTCTGGTTCCAATGATACAGCAGTTCAGGTTATGGTTGCCGGAATTAATAGTATGCTGGGAAATTACGGATCCACGCTTAATTTGGATAAGGCTTCCCATATACGTCAGGGATCTGATGCCAAAATGAAAGAATTTGTTTCTCAGGTTAAGGCAGGCACCGTAGATGTAGTAATCTTTCTGGATTGTAATCCTGTATATAATTATAAAGGGGGAGCAGAACTTGCAACGGCATTAGAAGGCGTCAAAACAGTGGTTTCAACTGCTGCAACATTAGATGAAACCGCATCACTGGCTACTTATGTTGCCCCAGGTAATCATTATCTGGAGTCATGGGAGGATGCAGAGCCAGTAGAAGGAACTCTGTCTCTTGGGCAACCTACAATTTCAAAATTATTCAATACACGTCAGGTACAGGAATCATTATTGACCTGGACAGATGCCGAACAAACTGATTATTACGAATATCTGAGAGCTAATTGGAAAGAGAACTATTTTTCTGCTTCTGATCTTCCGGATTTTGATATGTTCTGGGATAAATGTTTACATGACGGAGTATTTGAACCGAAGGCAACTGAAACATTAGAAGGAGATATTCAGGTAGGGTCGCCATTTTCAGGTGACGTGAATGCTGCAGCCTCAAGTATTTCTTCCAACTATTCTGCAGATTCTGCTGAATTAGAATTAGCTCTTTACTATAAAGTAGCTATTGGGGATGGGACTCAAGCGAACAATCCATGGTTGCAGGAAACACCGGACCCGATTTCTAAGGTTACCTGGGATAACTACATCACTGTACCCAGAGAATTTGCCAAGGAAAATAACATTGTAATGGTGGACTCCAAAACTTCATTGGCAGAACTTACGGTCAATGGAACTACTTATAAATTACCAGTTTTAGTTCAACCGGGTCAGGCCAATGGAACTATTGGAGTAGCATTGGGATATGGAAGAACGAGTTCTGGTAAGGTAGGAGACGGAGTTGGAAAAGATGTCACACCTTGGATTCAGGAATTAAATGGAAATAGTAGTCTAGCCATTACTTCAGGAGTAACCTTGAATATTTTAGGAGAGACTTATGATATCGCAAGAACTCAGACTCATGAGACCTTCATGGGTAGAGAGTCTGTTATTCAGGAAACTACATTGGCAAGCTTTGCCAGTGGAATTTACGAAAAAGAAGAAAAATTCAGACCTAAAATTACTACAGCGGAAGGGAAGAAGGATCCGAAGGACGTGACTTTATGGAAGGGCCATACTTACCCAAACCATCATTGGGGTCTGGCCATTGACCTAAACTCATGTACCGGGTGTGCAGCATGTACTGTAGCTTGTCAGGTAGAGAATAATGTGCCAGTAGTAGGTAGAGACGAAATTATTAACCGAAGGGAAATGACCTGGTTAAGAATTGACCGATACTATTCTTCAGATGGGAAGGATAACAAAACCATGGAAGAAGCGGCTGAGAATCCTGAAGTGACTTTCCAGCCAATGATGTGTCAGCATTGCAACAATGCTCCATGTGAAACGGTTTGTCCGGTGGCTGCGACTACCCATAGTTCTGAAGGGTTGAACATGATGGCTTATAATAGGTGTATTGGAACAAGATATTGTGCCAATAACTGTCCTTATAAAGTCAGAAGATTTAACTGGTTTAAGTACCACGATAATTCCCAATTCGATAAAAATTCATCAATGAATAATGATTTGGGTAAAATGGTGCTGAATCCGGATGTTACCGTGAGAGCAAGAGGAGTGATGGAGAAATGTACTATGTGTGTACAAAGAATCCAGTCGGGTAAATTGAAAGCAAAAGCAGAAAAGAGAAGGCCGATGGATGGCGAAATTAATACTGCTTGTGCTCAGGCTTGTCCTGCCGATGCAATTGTGTTTGGAGACATGCTTGATCCGGAAAGCAAAATTAATAAGGTCATTAAGGACGAAAATGCGGCTAGGGCCTATCATGTTCTTCAGGAGATCAGGGTTGACCCGAATGTCTCTTATCTGGCCAAAGTACGAAATAAAGAAAACGCTTAATAAACGCTTATATACTTCAAATTATGCAAGTAACTTCATCAGTCAGAGATCCATTAGTAACCGGGGGAAAAACCATCCACGATGTTACGGAAGACATTTGTAGACAGGTAGAAGCCAAGCCCAATAAGACATGGGGACTCGGAATGGTTGTTTCCATTGCGGTACTTATTGTAGGGGGAGGTGCTGTCTGGATGACCTTGTGGGAAGGAATTGGAATGTGGGGTCTGAATAAAACTGTCGGCTGGGCATGGGATATTACAAACTTTGTCTGGTGGGTTGGTATTGGACACGCAGGAACACTTATTTCTGCAATTCTATTACTCTTCAGACAAAAATGGCGTACCTCTATTAACAGGGCAGCAGAAGCAATGACAATTTTTGCGGTAATTTGTGCCGCAATGTTCCCTATTCTGCATATGGGTAGACCCTGGCTGGGAGCTTACTGGGCATTGCCACTACCCAACACCTTTGGATCGCTTTGGGTTAACTTTAACTCTCCATTACTTTGGGACGTATTTGCTATTTCAACCTATTTCTCAGTATCCCTGGTTTTCTGGTATATTGGGTTGGTTCCTGATTTTGCAACGATTCGAGATCGTGCCTCTGGAATTTCCAAAACCATATACGGTGGACTATCCCTTGGCTGGAGAGGTGGAGCACGTGACTGGATGCGTTATGAGTCAGTATCTTTAATTCTGGCCGGACTTGCAACTCCACTTGTACTTTCAGTACACACGATTGTATCGTTTGACTTTGCTACCTCAGTTATTCCTGGATGGCATACTACAATTTTCCCTCCATACTTTGTTTCCGGTGCGATTTTCTCAGGGTTTGCCATGGTGCTCACGCTGATGCTCGTTACCAGGAAGGTTTATAAGCTGGAAGACTACATTACCATCGGGCATATTGAGCTGATGAATATTATTATTATTGTTACGGGATCTATTGTAGGAATTGCCTACTTGACTGAGCTGTTCATGGCTTGGTACTCAGGAGTAGAGTATGAGCAATATGCCTTCCTTAACCGAGCAACCGGGCCCTATTGGTGGGCCTACTTTATTATGATGTCATGTAATGTGATTTCACCTCAGTTATTCTGGTTTAAAAAGATTCGGACAAATCTTACGGCTACCTTTATTCTTTCAATTGTTGTAAATATTGGAATGTGGTTTGAACGATTTGTTATTATAGTTACCTCACTGCACAGAGATTACTTGCCATCTAGTTGGGCGATGTTTTACCCTACTATCTATGATGTAGGAGTATATCTCTTCACGTTTGGCTTTTTCTTTACTGCATTTCTATTGTTTGCAAAGTTCTTCCCTGTGATCAACATGGCAGAAGTTAAAGCAGTATTGAAATCTTCTTCAGAAAGAAGCAATGGTAGTGCAACTGCCGCCGATGCGTCTTTACATTCATCATCAACTGAAACTGAAAATAATTAATATGGAAAGCGGCAAAAAATATATACTTGGAATTTACGACGACGAAGACGTATTAAAAGACGGCGTAAAGAAAGTTCGTGATGCGGGTGTACAAATTGATGAGGTTTACTCTCCATTTCCTGTTCATGGATTAGAAGATGTTTTGGGTTATAAAAGAACCCGGCTTCCAATAGCAGCTTTCCTGTTCGGTTTAACTGGAACCTCATTAGCACTAATCATGCAGATTGGAATGATGACTTATGACTGGCCTATGATTATTGGAGGTAAAGATTTTTTACCTATGCCAGCATTTATTCCTGTAACCTTTGAAATGACGGTATTGATTGCAGCCTTCGGAATGGTATTTACCTTCCTGGTGATTAGTGATCTTAAACCCTGGGCAAGTCCTAAGATTTATGATCTTCGCAGTACCGATGACCGTCATATTATGGCCATTGATATTGCCCGGAACAAATTGTCTCCGGAGAAAATAAAGAGTATACTGGCAGATGCCGGAACCACCGAGGTAAATGAAAAAAGTTTTGACTAGATCCATGGTAAATAATATGAAACTCAAACTATCAATCCTGTTCCTGCCCATACTTGGCTACATGATGTCGTCTTGTGGTGCCAAAGGAGATCATCCTGGCTATGAGTACGCTCCACAGATGTATCATAGTACTGCCTATGAGCCGCTGAAGCAGGTAATGCAAAAAGACAAAGGGATTTATGTTACTTCCACAGGTGAAGATGTAGGTGAATTCTACAACGGTAATCCTAATAACCCATTTGAAATGAGTATGAGGGAACCAGTTCCGAATACAGTTCGAAGATCAGAAGGGGGATACTTACCTTATAGAATTCCTAAAGATAGCCTGAATATGGCTGGGAGAATGTTAGTGAACCCTTTGGATAGCACACAGGCTATTTTAGATCAAGGGAAAGCACTTTATCTTAGGTTTTGCGAGCACTGTCATGGAGAACAGGGTAAAGGAGATGGTCTGGTCGGTCAGAGAATTGCCGGTGTACCCGTCTACTCTTCTGCTGCATTAAAGGATAAGCCTGGAGGGCACATCTTTCACGTAATTACTCACGGAAAAGGGAGAATGGGCGCACATAGTTCACAATTGAGCGAAGATGAACGATGGGCGATTACAAGATATGTACAGGTTTTACAGAAACAATAACTGATAAGCAACCAATCCAATGTTAGAAGAAAAATACGAATTTAAATCAAGCCTGAAACGAACGCTGTTCATTATAATGGCAGTAGGCGTGGTCTTATTTGGAATAGGGGTAATGCAAGTGAGTTCTGGCGGAGGACATCACGAAGAAGTAACTGCATCTACCGAAGCGGCAGTTGCCCATGATCACGATGCTCAGGCAGAAAATGCACACGGAGAGGAAGCCACTCAGGCAGAAGGAGAAGAAGTGCACGAAGCCGGAGGACATCATGAATATCACTGGACACAACGCTTATTTGCAAACCTCTGGATTAATAACGTATTCTTTATTGGGCTGTCAATTATAGGAGTATTCTTTTTTGCACTCCAATGGGCAGCTTCCGCAGGTTGGTCAGCAGGTATAATTAGAATTCCCATGGCCTTCGGAAGTTGGTTGCCGATTGCCTTCATCTTAATGGTGGCCGTCTTTGCTGCAGCAATGCCTAGTCATGCACTTTTTCACTGGCTGGATCCTTCCCTTTATATTGAAGATGGACCAAATTATGATTCTATAATTGCGGGTAAAAGAGGTTATTTGAATGTCCCTTTTTATGCGATTAGAGGTGTTGTGTTTTTTGGAGTATGGTATCTATTATTTAAGGCATTAAGGAAAAATTCACTCAACGAAGATTTAAATCCCTCAGATAGTTACTGGAGGAAGAATAGAACCCTGGCAACTATATTTATTATATTTTTTGGACTTTCCTCTTCATCTGCTGCATGGGACTGGGTTTTATCTATTGATACTCACTGGTTCAGCACCATGTTTGGATGGTATGTATTTGCAAGCTGGTTTGTTTCCGGTCTTGCAGCCATAACTCTGATTGTTGTATTTCTAAAAGAGGCAGGTTATTTGAAGGTGGTCAATGCAAACCATATTCATGATCTTGGAAAGTTTGTATTTGCCTTTAGTATTTTCTGGACGTATATCTGGTTCTCTCAGTTCTTGCTGATTTATTATGCAAATATTCCTGAAGAGACCTATTATTTCGTGGAAAGATGGAAATCGGATCACTATGCTCCGTACTTTTTCATCAATCTAATTCTTAACTTTTTCTTCCCCTTTTTAATGCTGATGACAAGGGATGCCAAGCGGCAGATAATCTTCTTGAAAATCGTTTGTTTTGTCGTATTATTCGGCCATTGGATTGATTTCTACTTAATGGTTACACCGGGAACTTTAAAGGAAAATGGAGGGTTTGGTTTCTTAGAGATTGGATTAATAATGATCTATGCAACTACTTTCCTTTTCGTAGTATTGAGAAGTTTGGCGAAGAATCCATTGGTGGCTAAGAATCATCCAATGCTCGAAGAGAGTCTACATCATCATATTTAACTAGTAATAAGATAAAATATCAATATGCTCAACCTAATTGTAATTGCCGGAATTTTATTGATCGTTGGGATCCTTTTGCTGATCTTCCGGATCAATGTATTGGTGGATATAGCCAAAGGAGATGAAGATAATAAGGAGACTAAAAGTAATGCCGTCAATGGAGCATTAATGCTTTTGTTTTTGATTGTCAGTTTTGGTGCCTTATTCTATTATTCCGTGGCGCATTGGGATCTTTATAACCTACCAGTAGCCTCAGAGCATGGATTGGTTACAGATCACCTTTTCTGGGTAACCATGGTGGTTACAGGGATTGTATTTTTAATTACCCAGATTTTACTTTTCTGGTACAGCTTTAAATACAGTTATAAGAAAAGTGCCAAAGCTTATTTCTTTCCAGATAATGCAAAACTAGAATTATTATGGACTATAGTACCTGCTGTAGCAATGGCTATTTTGGTATTCATGGGACTTAAAAGTTGGAATGATATTACAGATAAAGCCCCTGAAAACGCAGAACAAATAGAAGTAATGGGATTTCAGTTTGCATGGAAAGTGCGTTATGCAGGTATCGATGGAGAATTAGGAGGCTATGATTGGAGATACATAGATCTTGCAACCGGAAATGATTTTGGTTTGGATTTCAATGATGATCAGGCTATGGATGATTTTATGCCAAGAAAAATGTTCCTTCCTGTAAACCGTCCGGTTCTTCTGAATATACGAGCTCGGGATGTGCTGCACTCTGTTTATTTACCCCATTTTAGGGTTAAAATGGATGCTGTTCCAGGTATGCCCACAAAGTTTTGGTTTGTGCCTACCAAAACCACAGAACAAATGCGAATTGAAACTGAAAACCCTGAATTTACTTATGAAATGGGTTGTACTGAAGTTTGTGGAAGAGGACATTTCTCGATGAGATTTGAGGTAGTGGTTCTAGAACAGGATGAGTATGATGAATGGTACAAAGCACAAAAATCATGGGCTTCTCAAAATCAGGAGTTTGTCAATAATTTCAGGGGAATGGTGAATGCCCCGGCTACGGCCAAAAATATTCATGCAGAAGAAACTGAAGAAAATAAAGTAGAAGCGTCATTATATAATACCAAATAATATGTCATTAGCAGAAGTACATACCACGAGTCACTCTGATGCCCATGATGATCACGATCATGATCATCACGAGCAAAGTTTTGTGTCCAAGTATATTTTTTCTGAGGATCATAAGACCATTGCCAAACAATTTTTAATCACCGGAATTTTCTGGGCAGTCATGGGAGGTGCAATGTCTGTTATTTTCAGGTTGCAGCTGGGTTTTCCTGATATGCAGTTGGAATGGTTAAGGCCAATTCTTGGAGATTGGATTACAGAAAGCGGTAAAATTGATCCTGAATTTTATCTTGCATTGGTAACTATGCACGGTACTATAATGGTGTTTTTTGTGCTTACTGCCGGTCTAAGTGGTACATTCAGTAATTTCCTGATTCCACTTCAAATTGGAGCCAGAGATATGGCTTCCGGATTCATGAACATGCTTTCCTACTGGTTCTTTTTTGCTTCCGGTCTTATCATGTTCATTTCTTTATTCATCTCTACAGGACCTGCATCAGGAGGATGGGTAATCTATCCGCCACTTAGTGCATTGCCACAAGCGATGTCGGGATCGGGTTTAGGAATGACACTATGGCTGGTATCCATGGCCCTATTTATTGTATCTACGCTTCTGGGAGGGATCAACTATATAACTACAGTTATTAATCTAAGGACAGAAGGCTTATCCTTCACTAAGCTTCCGTTGACCATTTGGGCATTCTTTTTAACCGCAATTATTGGATTACTTTCTTTTCCAGTATTATTTGCCGCGGCATTGTTACTAATATTTGATCGAAGTTTTGGAACAAGTTTTTATTTATCAGAGATATTTATAGGTGGAGAAGCACTTCCCAATCATGGAGGTAGTCCAGTACTATTTCAACATCTTTTCTGGTTCCTTGGACATCCGGAAGTATATATTGTTTTATTGCCGGCTTTAGGGATAACTTCTGAAATAGTGTCTACCAATTCTAGAAAACCTATTTTTGGGTACAGAGCAATGATCGGTTCAATGCTGGGTATTGCCATACTTTCATTCGTAGTTTGGGCACACCATATGTTTGTGACCGGAATGAATCCATTTTTAGGATCCATCTTTGTCTTATTGACTTTAATTATTGCCGTTCCATCCGCTGTTAAAGTATTTAACTATCTGACCACCTTATGGAAAGGAAATATAATATTCACACCTGCAATGTTGTTTTCAATTGGCCTGGTGTCTTTCTTTATTTCAGGTGGATTAACTGGACTATTTCTTGGAAATGCTGCCATTGATATTCAATTACACGATACTTATTTTGTAGTTGCTCACTTTCACATTGTAATGGGTTCAGCATCCTTCTTTGGTTTACTCGCGGGGGTTTACCATTGGTTTCCTAAAATGTTCGGAAGAATGTTGGATGAGAAATTGGGCTATGTTCACTTTTGGCTAACCTTTGCTGGAGTTTATC
>Ga0316204_10008672_pt1 | contig 13935 bp, 17 predicted proteins | sample 6monrhotite_MG_2_FD_205661 | JGI IMG/M metagenome (GOLD analysis project Ga0316204, IMG submission 205661) | Microbial mat bacterial communities from mineral coupon in-situ incubated in ocean water Damariscotta River, Maine, United States -... | ecosystem: Environmental > Aquatic > Marine >... | reverse complement strand
GCACATGTTGGGGTTGTTGTGCCAACCCCAACTTTCCCTGTTGAGTTAATTTCATTACTCTGGACTTGACCCAATGCAAAAGTGACGCAGAGCATTGAGGCAAGAAATATTCCTGTTTTTTTCATAGCTGTATAATAGGTGGCGAGTATTTGGAATACTCTATTAAACTAGTATAATTGGCCTTAAGGGTGAATTAAGACCAATGTTGTCAGTCATAAGGTACAAATAAATTTACAATGGAATCCATAACAAAACTGAATGTCAATTAGTTAAGCCTCAGGTGGCGCCGTATGACAGCTACCCTTCCACTGGGCCTAACAGGTAAAGACAATTACATGATTGATCTTAGTAACTTAGCATCAGGATCTTATTTTGTGAGAATACAAAATGAACAAGGCATTAAGACAAAAACGATAGTTAAGAATTGAAATTAAAGCATCTGATATTGCCAATACTAATCCTACTTTTTTCCTGTAAAAAAGATAAAAGTATTAGTCCATGTAATCCCACTATTGTTGACTGCCAAGGTCAATGTGAAGAATTATTGAGAATTGACACATTGACCTTTGGCTATGTTCCGAGTAATCATGGTGTACATCATTATAATCCATTTTTTGATCCAAGCTCTAACGACCGATTCGTTTATCTTGAAAAAGATTATGGAACTGGTGTGACCCGATTAATGACTCATGAAAGATCAAGCGGGATTTCATCTGAAATATTGAGTACAGTTTCCTTTGCCAATGGCTTCCTAAACGAACCTAAATGGACTTCCACTAATTGGATTGTATTTACTACACTATCGGTTAAGAATGTTTGGAAAATAAGACCCGATGGTTCGGGTTTAACCCAATTGACATTATCAGGAAACTTCATTTTTCCCGAAGTGAATCCTGCCGGTGATAGAATTATAGCATTCGTTAATTCAATAGGTGGAGTTATTATGGATACTGCAGGCACTTTTCTTGATACTATTCAGGTTGGATTTCCTGCAACTTGGACATCATCAAATAGGATTTATGCTCCAGCTGGCGCTACCCTACCTGATTATGGAATTGGGTACTACGATTTTATAGCAGATTCGGTCAAACAGGTAAACACTTGGGGATATACGGAAGGACGGGATCAAATAGAGGCGATTCAGTGGTGTGCCATAGATAATCAAATACTTTACAGTCGGTGGAGTAATTCATTGTTCTTAGATCCTGAGAATTTTAGCCAAGCAGATACTACCAAAAAGGGGTGTTACAAACACTTCTTCGATGCTTTCGATATCAGTCCACTAGACGGTGAAATAATCGCTTCCAAACTCTATGTTGATAGTATCACGCCATCCCACGAACTAGCTATTAGTCGATATATAGTGACGTTCGACAAAGGCGGGTGCAACGAGACTGCGATAGAACTACCTTAAGGGCTAGTACTCTGTCCACAATAAAATGAGATTCCATTCGCCCTAGTTCTACTGTGACATTTTGGAACAATTGTCTGGGCTTAAAAAATCTCTTTTATAATTGCACAAACATTAGATGAATGAGCAACACTATCAACCTAGATTTAATTAAATCGATACGCGAACAACACAATTTCAAGCAAGCTGATATTGCCGATAAACTTTGTATGTCTAGATCAGCATATACAAAAAAGGAGAATGGCCATCGCGACTTTAGAAGGGGTGAGCTTGTAAGACTTGCACGACTATTTAGCACCAGTGTTGAAAGCTTCTACTATCCGCTTGCCGAAAATACAAACAGCATAAACCCTAATAATCTAGAAGCACTTGTGGCTTCGATGATTTTGGATTTGCGAATAGAGCATGAAAAACAAACGAGTTTAGCTAAGTACCGAGGGAGACCAGACTGCAGAGAGATGAATTATGCAGAATACATGGAACAAAAGTGGTATGAAAGCACAATCGCCAATGTTCTTGAAGCAATTGAAGATTATCCTGAATTAATCGAGGATCATGTCGAGTGGAATCGAAAGGAGCGGGAACAAATGAAAAAGAGCAAGTTCTATAACTTTAAAATCACATATGACGGTACACCAATGTACATGTGGGAAGTAACTCCAAAGTGGGTAGAATATTGGCATGCTGGTGATCAACATCCAAACCATCCTGCTTTTGATGGAGAATTCTTCGAGTACATCAAAGATAAATCGGAATTATGGATATCAGAATGGTGCAAAGATGAGCGTAATTTTAACCACTGTTGGGCCTTGATTGGATGGCCGCACGTGGAAATAGAGTATGAAGATGAAGAACCCGATGTGGACCAAGCATTTTTAGAAGATCATCCTTACGCAAAAATCCTTATTAGATATGGACTAATTGAATCTTCAACTCTCCGGAACAAAATAAAGCAACCAAAAGAAGATGGAAAAGAGCCTAATTGGTACTGTGGACAACGTAATAAGAGCACTTTCAGAAAAGAGCTGTTCTCTTCGATTTATAACAAGTATGACTTATTATATGCCTTGCTAAATGAGAGTGCAAAAAACGCAAACGGTCCTTACTATTAACCTATTTGTATGATACTACAGAATTTCACCTTTCGATAAATCTTCATCTAGACTCCCCAGCTTCTCAAACAAAGACAAAATGTCGGCTCCGTTTAGAATGTTGCCGTGGGCTATTGTATCTCTTTGATCCTTTAAGATTTTTATCGCATTATATGTAGTATTTCCTGATGGCTGCATGAACGTGACTTTGTCCATAAGGTTGATTCGTTTATTATCCAATAACAATCTATTAGCGTTGTTCTGAATATATGAGGAATATCGGCTATTATATTCGTTAAACAGAGTCTTTTCAAGTCCTTCTGTTGCACCATGATATTTCCTATTAATAGAAGCCTCCAGCTGAGTGAATGCATATAAATGTAAGGCTTGCTCAACAAATTTTCGTTTGCGCGAATACTCAACGGCTTCTTTCAATTTTCCATCAACTGAAGCTTTATATTCTGCGTTTCTCAGAAAATCTTCTAATTCATCGAACAGTATTGCTAATTCATTGTAAACGCTCATTTCTGTGCATGTATTAGTTGTGAAAATGTCTGCCGATTAAAAACGTGACCTACCTTATCATTTCTTAAAAACAAGTGCCAGTCAGAGGCTTCAAAGAAGTCTGACTTGTTAACCAGCTTCGAAATGGATTTTCTCCCAATAACATCAATCCTTCCATTTGCACCAATAATCCAAAGGCCGTATGGTTTTATAAACATCATCACGTTCCCGTTATGCAGTACCCTTCTAGAGGGCATATCGATTGCTGGCAGCTTAAAATCAACCATCATTTGTTCACTCATTTCAATATTTCCAGGATCGTCACAAGTCACGTTTTCCAAATTATCGCACCATCCCTCAATCTGTTCAAATAAAGATTCTACCCTTTCTTGCCAATTGCATATTCTTCTTGCGATGTATTCTCGTTCCATTACGTGTAAAACAACCTCTTCGCCTGCCAAGAGTTCTATATTCTTGAGGGTAATTTTAAGTTGCCACTTATCGGGTTGTCTCATGTTGACTGCAGGGACTCCTTGGAAATTCTCAAACATGCCTATTTCGATAACTGCTGGGTGAGTATTAGGACCTATATGTGCACCTAACGAATAATGCATACCGGAGAAACAAACACGTTCGTCTTCATTGGTCAATCCTTCGGCTTCAAGTAGTATGCTTGCCATAGAAATACGATTAACCCAACCTGTATCATTTGATTTGCTTTCAACTCGCGATAATCTTACCAGAGGTTTTTCACTCCTTAATTCAGTATCGTTCATATTTTCAACTTCAAATTTGATTTCCCTCATCTCTAATAGCTTTTTAATTGAATAGCCTTATACTCTCAAAGTTACATTAACAATTTGCTAACCTGCAATTAAGGTACTACCGATCTGTTAATCTTTCATTTGGATTGATCGGATGTAACGAGCGAAGTCCATAAAGCTAACATCTATCATTATCCAAACGAAAAACATTACCACAATGGCAATAGCCACAACCGTAAGCAGAACTTGCCACCATTTAATATTCTCTATTTCTATTTTTACCCTCATTTTACCTATAGCGATAAATGTTTCTTTTAAAGCCCTTTCTAATCCGTTAAAATCAAATGCTGACGGACTGGTTGAAATCTCCATTCTATATTAAGAGTTCGAAAAGTCGATTTAGTTTCATTTCGACTAAGTTCTTAAGATCATTTCAAATAATAAAGGACAGAATTACACGACTTATATTCTGGGAGATAAAACTTGCGTAAACCCAGTAAAAGAAAGGTCCTGGGCGTTATACCAAAATAGTTGAACTACTGAACAAACCGATAAAAGAGCCGCAGATCAAGGATGCAAATAGAACCTAACTAAAGAAGCCAGTTGAATACACAACTGGCTTCCAATATTCCTATTAGCCTTCGGGCTCAGGATCTACTCTTGTATCTCAACGAATAAATTCGATGAGTCACTTGAGGTTACTATTAAACTCCTACTGGAGTCATTTACTTCACAGTTGCTGCTACTGTGATTATCGATAGTTATGTGTTGACTATTATCGATTGAGATATGGAGGTCGGTTTCGCATTTCGGTGAAAAAGTTAATGTAACGCCAACGGTCATTAACATCATCAACATGGAACGAAACACCCCTAGAAGGATAAAAAGAAATTTCCCTCTACGCCCAATTAAAGACATAGATTAGAAATAACTCCTTTCCTTTTGTTGGTTGTTCAACATACTTATACATACGTAATTGAAACATGAATGGTTGCTGAAAAAACATAAACCGACTTTCTTTCTCAAGGGTCCTTGGTCTGGAACACACGCTCTTGAAACCAGGCGTCTTGACCTCTTTCCTTAAAATCCCGGTACAAGCCCACAACAACTTTTAAAACATCCAGATCCGCAGCAACCACATACTTGTGCGCTTGACGAATTGTTTGAACATTATATGTAAGCAAACTTTCTTTGATAAAGGAAATAGATTCTTCAGATGAAATAAAAACTCTGGAGCTAGAAATAGGAAAGATAAAATCCTGATCACCCAGATCGGCAAAGCGACTTGGCTCTGCTCGAAATATAGACGGGTTATCTCCTAGAAGCACTAAAGGATTGCTAAAGCTACGAACTTGAGCCATAATGGTCTTCTTGTGACCGAACTTAGCAATTTGCTCTAATGTGAATGGTAAAAGACCAAATCGTTTAATCTTTGGGAATATAGGAGAATCCGCTAAAGCTCGTAGATTCGGTGGAAGCTCATGGAAATCAATATCGTTTATGATTTGCTCTATCTTATCATCATTTGCAGGTGACCTCCAATAAAGACAGACCGCAAAGATCAAGAGTTCGGTTGTGTTTAATACGTCAAACTTTATTTCATCAACTGCAGTGTTGCGGAAATATCGAACTTGTTTGCTAAAATAGTTGTCGGTTTTGGAGTAAGCATAGTCTTCTAAAAAAGATGATTTTCCATGCTCACCAAAGTCAATTGTGTTCCGGTCATGGCCATAAAAAATAGCTCTTGGAGCTTTAGGCTGTTTGATAATAACATCTTCTTGCTTGTCATAACAGTAAACCCTCCCGTCCTCGTTGCAAAAACCTTTTGTGAAAAATTCAGGTATATAATGGTGTCGTTTCGACCCATAATGAAGAAGGTCATCCGTTGATAGTTTTTCTACATCAAATATGGGTTTAGATTCAGGCACGTATCAATTTAGCAATAGAATTTAAACTAGTGGATAATTAAGCTCATTTTCGGTAATCTTGGTGTCCTGTTTATGTTCTGGACACCCAAATGAAGCAAACACTAATGAAATCCATCAAACAACGTATTTCTACGTGAAAACACGCGCCTACGATAAATAACAAGTGAAACACATAATACAAACTATATTTTTACTAACTTTTCTTTAAGAAAACACATGCTGAATGTCAGACAATTAGCCCCTTGTTGGCAGTCTGTGACAGCTTCCCTTCCACTGGGCCGATTCTACAAACACCACCTGGTATAAACACCTATTTAAAAACAGGTATTTATACCAGTTGTGTAATTGCTTCATTTATACTACTTTACTCATGCATTTCAAGACCCACTTTTTCTGAAACCTGTCTTCACATATAGCCTACTTATTTTCTCATTATTGTTAAATATTGAGGGGTTTTCTCAGCTTAATGGAATTCAAAGGCCAGCGTACCCAACACAGGTTACATTGAGTACTACCCAATCCTATACATCTTCTGGTTATTATCAGCCCCAACCCAATCATATAGGACAAGGCGATAGGATGGTGTTACAAAAACAGCAACAGGCTCTAGCAAAACATAATTATCCGAAGATCGTCACCCCTGAGATGATTGAAAAGCAATATGGCAGCTATGCCAACTATGTTAAAGCGCAGAAATTCGCCAATATGAATCCAAGGCAAAAGTATTTGTATCAGGTTCATGCTCTGCTAAAGGAAGAGAGTATAGAAAGGAGAAAAGAACCTGAAAAATCACCGTATCGTGGGGTATTTCAATTTGCCGATCATTCAACCGAAGGTTATAAGAGTAGCAGATCATATTACCAGAAAGCCTATGACGAACTTTCCAAGATGTTAGAGGGTGAGGATGAATTGAATTTGAAACGTGCCGTTTATGGAATGGAAAATGCAGTACTCAGAGATCGTTTTTCTTATTCTGAATATGAGAAATTACTTAATTCCTTTATCGCTCAAATAAAGTCGTTTGCCAAAAAGCAGAAATTGGATTTAACCGACAATGTTTCGGTAAATTACGCTATTCAGAGGCTGTTTTCCGACACAACCATTAACTACCAAACTGGTGAACCGTGGCAACCCTTGAAATACGATTTTGATGATATATATGGAGATTCTGACCCGTCAAAATCGTTTGTGACTAAGCTGATTTCAGAAGGAACAGGACAATGTCGTTCCATGCCATTACTCTATATGATATTAGCTCAAGAACTAAAAGCAGAAGCCTATATTTCATACTCACCTAAACACAGTTATGTTCAATTCAAAGACGAGTCTAGTGGGTACTACAATTTTGAAACTACGAACGGATCACTGACCAGCGATCAATGGATTAACGGAAATGGATTTGTCAAGGTCGAAGCTCTAAAAAGTGGCATTTACGGTGATACGGTTAACTATAAACAGTTGGTAGCCCAACTCTTAACTGAACTTGCTACCACTTACAGGCTCGAACATGGTTACGATGAGTTTTATGAGGACTGCCTGAGAACATCGGTAAAACATTACCCTCATAATATTCACAACTATTTAGAACAGTCGAATATGGCAACAGCCAAATTTGATAAATCCATGTATGAGGTTGGTTATCCTAACCTGGAACAAATGGAAAGTTACCCGGAACAGAAATTCTACTTTGAACAGATGGTTAAACTTTACGATCTAATAGACAATCTTGGCTTCAGTGAAATGCCAAGGGAGGCGTATGAAGGTTGGTTAAAATCACTGGAAGAAGAGAAACAAAAACAAATGAACGAAGAATTGCAAAAAGTTATATTAATAAAACGGACAGATTGAGGCTTTTATTACAAATTATCATCCCACTATCTATGTGCTTGTGCGCTTGTTCAATTAGACAAGTTCAGAAGCTGGTAGATTCAGAGGTTTTGCAAGGATCGCAATTATTGTCTATTGAAGATTCAACGGTTTGGCAAAGAACACATCTATTGACGAATGACAATCCAGCGGATTGGATCAACACCAATTTACATTATGCTAGTGCCCTCTCGGAACTTGACAAAATGCTGAAAGGAGAACGTAAAACCAGCTTTAAAGAGGCTGTTTTCACTACTGAAAATGCATACTTTAATAATGAAATCGAGTCTAGCGTTTATAACGAAATTATAGATGATTTGGTAGGTATAATTGAGGCATGGATGAAAACAAATGTGCTGACCGATTATCCTTATTCGGACAGCCTACACTTTGCCAAAAACGGGGCGATTTTCAAGTTCATGACTGACACTGTCTTTTATCTTGAAGGTACGCCGCTACACCTCCCATTTGAATACGATTTTGACGACTTTTTCGGAAATCAGGATTGGACTAAAATGTTTGTCTCTAAGTTAATCGCTACCGGTGAAGGTAATTGTCATTCAATGCCATACTTGTACAAGATACTGGCAGAGGAATTGGGTACTAAGGCGTATCTATCCTATGCGCCTAATCATGTCTACATCAAACAGCGATGTAAAATGGCTGGTTGGTATAATACAGAACTGACTAGTAAAGTGTTTCCTGTTGACGCTTGGGTTATGACATCTGGCTATGTAAGTAAGGAAACTATAATGAGTGAAATATATATGGATACGTTAAGCGATAAACAATCTCTTGCCGCTTGTGTTATCGACCTAGCACATGGGTACAAACACAAACAAAGAATAGACTATCAAAATTTTGTACTGCAGTGTACCGAGCTTGCATTAGAATACTACCCCAATTACGCTGCTGCACTATTGCTAAAGGCTGAAACATTGAAGGAAATATTTGAGATTAAACGCAATGAAATGGGGGTCGAATATCCTTCCGAAATATTCCATCTTGAAGAACCCAAAGCTTGGTTTGAAGAAATGGAAAAAACATATGGTGAATTGGTCAAACTTGGTTATCGAGAAGTACCAAAAGATACCTATTTACAATGGCTTTCAGAATTAGCAAATAACATAGACAAATATGAAAACAAGAAAATCACTAACTTTAGTAAATAATGACTTATCCATGAGAACCTTATCATTCTTGTTTCTTAGCTTGTTTTCAAGTTGTCTTATTGGTCAAATAGAGCAGCCAAATCCGTTTAAGTCAATTGGCAAGGATGCTAAAATCCTTACCCTCTCGAATGGGAAATATCAGGAGTTCTTTTCACATGATACCTTGAGAAGAATAGGCTCGGTAATGTTTAACACTATTACAGGAGAAATAGAGTCCTTTATTGGTGAAGAAGAGTTGACCTCCGAAGATGCCCTTCGAGCAACTTTAGTTAGTCGCTGGTTAAGTCTTGATCCGCTGGCTGCAAAGTATCCCTCGATGAGTCCATATTCGTTTAGTGGCAATAGCCCTATTCTGTTGATTGACTCAGACGGGCGGAAGATCAAACTTTCGGCAGCCATTCGAGGCGATGTAACTGTTAGGAATAGGATAGTTGCAATTTACGCAGGGGTGATAAATGAGAATGGCGGGTTTAATATTGCAATGCAACTTGGGGTGAATGGAGCAGGTGAGCTTCAATTCTCGAATAGACGACAAAGGAATGCAGCTCAACAATTTATTAATGGAGTAGATCAAGCCTTAGCAGATGGTCAAAAACTTGAAACGGCTGATTTAAACACTTACACACTGCTTAAAATGATTACCGCTGAAGACGTAACTTACGAGACAGAACTAGGCGCACCAATCGAAACAGGTGGTTCTCTAGCAGCTCAAATTGCCGATGGAGATAATAAAAAGGTCATTTTCGATGAAGACATAATTAGACTTCCCGAAACAGTTGCTGAAGGTATAGACCAGTCTACGGCAACAAAGATTCCTAGACAGCAGTTGATTCAAGATGCAATTAAAAAGTCTCAGTCTCTGCCTAAAGCTGACTTAAACAGGGAGCTAACAAAGTTAATCCCAGATCTCAACGATCCGTCAAATGACCCTAGAGAGATTAAGGATGGGAGTCAAGATGCGGCCGGAGGACAAAACAACCCTAACAATCCTAATGATGGGAGTAACGGTAGGCCTGTGAGAGATAGGAGTAAATGGAAAGGTAATTCAATTTACCCAGAAGGAACTAGGCCACCCAGAAACAGAAATAGTAACAATCAATAGTGCCTTATCGCATTAAATATATTGTTGTTGCGGTTTTTATTAGCGTAAATATAACTTCCTACAGTCAACAAATTCTATCCGAATTTGACACTCTTAGAGTAGATAACTGCGTGATTTTGAATAGTGTTAAATTTAAGAAGGAAACTTTGATGCTTTCACCAGACGGAGTCGCCACCCTTGACAGATTAGTTCGTTATCTAATGGATAACACTAAAACGAAAATTAAAGTCACTGTACATACTGCGGAACTGGGTTCTAAATCAGCTAATTTTGATCTGTCATTGCAAAGAGCTAACAACGTTGCAAATTATCTTTCCAAACAAGGTATTAAGGAGCGAAGAATTAAATATTATGGGTATGGACAGTACCTTCCCCTGGTTAGCTCAAAAACGCCAAACTCCACTGTAATCAATAGTAGAATTGAGATAAGCGTATATAAGAAAACCTAACCACCTAGAATCTCGTACATATCAAAGTTTACTAGAAGGAGATTGTGAAAAATTGGATACTTGTAATGTACTGTGTTGTGGGTGGAGCTTCGTTAGCTTCATTCACTTTGAATAGATCCGACAATGGCGTGTACGCTCCTGAGGAAACAACTGCGAGTATAATTCGAAATATTTATAAAGACAGTAATCTGATCAAAAACGGGAGTTTTGAGAAATTTGACCAATGCCCACAAGGGTTAGGTGATTTTTTCGCATCGTCATGGAGCGTTGTGGGCAAAGGATCATCTCCAGATTTATTTTCTAAGTGTTCGCCAAATCAATCTTCTGCTAATCCTAGCAGTACTTGGGTACGTCTTGAACCATATAACAGCCATAGTTTTGCTGGTATAATCACATATTCTAAGAAAAAAGGGTATCGAGAATATATTGGAACAAAGCTTAAAACAAAATTGGTGAAGGACAGTACTTATGTCATTCGATTAGCGGTTAGTCAACCAATAATGTCAAGATGGGAAATTACCGAAATCGGCATTCATTTCTCTTCTAAATCTATTTTAAAGCAGGAAAACACCTTGCTAGAGGTAGACTCTTACTTGCCTATTCAATTAGATACAACTTCCTTAATCAATCGCTGGAGAATTTTGGAAATTGAGTATGTTGCTAACGGGTCGGAAGTCTACCTAACAATTGGAAATTTTAGATCAGACAACAAGACGGTAAAAAAAGCTATTCCCAATCGGAAATCCTCGATTTATAAGAAGACCCACTACTACGCGTATCATTGTATTGATGAAGTCGGTGTTTTTCTTAAATATCCTTCCAAAATTCCACACAATAAAAAGACTGAGAAAAAAAGTTTTGAAAAATTCAAGAATCTCGGATCAGGAAATAGCATTATCCTAGAAGATGTCATTTTTCTAGAGGATGAATATAAATTTTCCACGCAATCTGAAACAACCCTTAATTTGTTGGTGGAATACCTTAAGTCAAATATAAGCCTGAAAATAATTATATCTGGTCATACGGACAATGTAGGATCAGAAGCAAATAACTTGGAACTGTCCAAAAATAGAGCAAAACAGGTTATGTTGTACTTGACGAAAAGTGGCATTGGGATAACTAGATTAAAATATTTTGGGTATGGATCTCGAATTCCTGTAGCCAGCAATGGCATTGAATCAGGTAGACAACAAAATAGGCGTGTCGAAATTAAGTTGCAGCATTGAAAGCAAATTGAACGCGTTAGGCGGCCCTAGTGGGTTTTGGTCCTGTTTATGCTCGGGGACCCTGTGTGCGTGTTTTCACGTACATGAAACAAGTAAAGTATTGGTTATCTTTGGCCGTGCGCCAAATGAAGGGAGATAGACAGATTGAAGGTAAGGCAAGATATATCAGGCTTATGGTTGTTGCGAGACAATTTCTAGCACCTGACGAGGAAGACTGCTTTAGCGATGAGGCGATACACGAATTGCTGGAAGAAACCACTGAACAAGACGGAGGGGAGGGTCAATTGTACTTCTGGCTTGGAGAAAACTTCGATGAGTCTGACTATTTCAATGGGATCGAGGATCGAATCGTGGGGTCAGTATGGGCCGAAGTATTACTAACCAAATGCAACTAGTGCGTTCTAAATGAATTCCACATTGTTTGCAGTTGAGTCGAAATTGCCAGCTCTAGGCTATGTAGAACGTAATCGTCCTTCTCTGGAATTATAACGATTTTCCACTCGCGCATCATTACAGCTTGCATATCTTCTCTATAATCATCTAGCGGAAAATCTTTGCGGTCTTAGGTGTAGATCAGATGCAATATAGTCCATAACTACGCCTTGATTCTCATCAACCATTGGCAATATTCCAAATTCCGATTTAGAATATTTTTTCACAAAAAAGTAAAGCCCATCGAGAAATCGATGGGCTTTTTTTTGAGTCCAGTTGCCAGACCAGATTCAACCACTAATCGCTATGAAACAATTACCGCCCATGACGGCTGAAAAAACCTTAGTACCCAACATCATTCGGATCTATAATTAATCTTGGTAACACCACATTAATCATGTACATGTAAATTTCCTCTTGGGTGGCTTTGGCGAAATAAAAGAGCGCTGCATCATCTTGCTCCCAGTCATAACCAAGAGCCAAACAAGCTTCCATTCGCATCACTTCTTTTCTAGACATTTCTGCGTGATCTACATAGTACCTCTCCCCTCCTACTTTCAGCGCATCAAGTTCCTCTAGAACATATCCAAGAACTTTGTTATAAGAATCCAGTTTATACTGCTTTATGTACTCAACTACTTGGTGTAAATCACCGCATTCTACCTGAACATCTTCCGATTCATAATCATGCATCAAACAAATCAAGAAACCGCCCTCGGAAATTGAATCGGCACCGTTAATTATAATTGGTAGCCTCACCAGTAACCCGTATTCTTTTACCATTAGACTGTCACAAGTATCATTATGCCAAGAACAGCATTCTACCTCCTGCGAAAGCAGAGTACTGAGTACCTTCATTGTAACCAAAGTCCCTTCGGGGTCATGATAACCCGCAATATTTCCATACTTGTTCATATCAATTCAATTCTGAGAGTCGAAAACCGACCTCTGTTTTACCATTCGATCTTTTCAAAAACACTAGCGGATCGTATGTCCCTAGAGTATATTTACGGCTTATCGCCCCTGACAATACCCACTGCTCTCCGTTTCTATCGTATAGGTTAATGCTCTTATCTACAGCGATTTTCGCCCACCCCCTAGAGACAATTATATCAACTTTGTCTAAAGAAGCGCGTACCTCGATTTCGCCTTGAAATATTTTCTCGCTCATTTCACCTATATAATGAGTTTCCTCACCATCAGATTCCATTAAAAACAGCATGTAATACTTTCCATTCACTTCGTGCCTTAACACATGAGAACCACTATCAGCTAACATCACATCAAGAATCTCATAAAGAGATTTGTTGATTACCGTGTTAATCCCCTTGCAGTAGGCGTATACATTTACCAGAAAGAGCGTCTTGCCTTTGACTGGATGCAAATTCATTTGACTAAACATCCGTTACCTCCTCCCCTTTCAACAACATTTCAACCGTCACGCGCTCCTCTGAATCAGGTGCATCTACAGGCATTATTTCGCTAACCCCCATTATACAAGCTGCCATAACCACGGTCACAATTACAAGCACCCTAACGGCCTTAAATGCGAATTGAACAATCCATTTGAAAACCCCTAAGTAATCTAAAACCAAGTAGGCTATTCCTATTAAAACTAATCCTAACATCTTAAGCCTCCTTTCTTACTCTGCCAATGGCAAGATTCAACAGTTCATCACGATCAACTTTGAGTCCCTCGCAAATAGATTTAGTTAGTTTAACAAACTTCATTAGCTCATCATCTGTCCAGTTAGTCAATTCATTAACTGTTGGAAGTACTGGCTTTATCCGTAATATTTTCATCAATAATTTCATAGTAAAAAAGATTAAGTGCTCGTGCATTAAAACCCACTTACAAGCTCCGCTTAGACAATAAAAATGTTGTTCGCGGCCAATTTATTCTGGACAAATAGTGCTAGAAACTCTTGGAAGCATTCCTTAGAGATTCTTGGCAGATTTGCTTCAGGCGAAGCGGAAAAAAATTTGAGGT
>Ga0316204_10008671_pt1 | contig 13935 bp, 15 predicted proteins | sample 6monrhotite_MG_2_FD_205661 | JGI IMG/M metagenome (GOLD analysis project Ga0316204, IMG submission 205661) | Microbial mat bacterial communities from mineral coupon in-situ incubated in ocean water Damariscotta River, Maine, United States -... | ecosystem: Environmental > Aquatic > Marine >... | reverse complement strand
TGATCCTTAAAGAAATCGCAGGGCATTAGCTTAGGGAACTAAAGTTTTGTTAAGGGAGGCCGTTGTAATTCGCAGTCTTTGAATGAATGTCATCACTGCATGTCGCTTTATCCTCTAGGTTTTTTTACTGCAGATAAACGCCAGCCAATTAGGTTGGTTGTTTTATCTGCGTGCCTGGTAGGAGTTGTTATGGCACAAGGCCTGCAATTCAGTGCTGCTTTGTTTACCTGGGTGGAATCTCGCTATGGAGACGATGCGCGCGAGCGTGTGGAAGAACTGCAGACCATTATTCAGCGATATGGCAATGAAAGTGAGCTTGATAAATTAGAACGTGTGAACGATTTTTTTAATGATGTCGATTACAGTTCAGATAATGCTATTTGGGATCAAAAAGATTATTGGGCGACACCATTCGAGGTGCTTGGCATCAATCAGGCCGACTGTGAAGACTACGCACTGTCAAAATATTTTACACTGATCAGCATGGGTGTGCCGGAAGAGAAGCTGCGCATTTCCTATGTTAAGGCCGTTGTTCTCGGTGAGGCGCACATGGTGCTGGCTTATTATCCCAGTGAAGATGCTGAGCCGCTTATCCTGGATAACATCACCAGTCGTATCCGATTGGCCAGTGACCGTACAGATCTTGTGCCTGTATATAGCTTTAATGGTGCGGCACTGTGGCTGGCGGTAAATCGAGTGGAAGGTAAAAAAGTGGGTGGTTCTGACCGAATCTCCCGTTGGCAAAAATTTCAAACCAAGCTGCAGCTACAAATGGGTGGTTGAGTAAGGATGCAAACATGACTTTATCGCGACAATTGATATTGCTCGTTTCTTTGTTGGTGGTGTTGCTATTTCTGGGCACGTTTTTCATTAGTGCATACAACACTCGTGACTATTTAGAGACGCAGCTGGCTTCGCACTCACAAGACGCGGCTACATCGCTCGGTCTTTCTGCAACGACGCACGTGGCAGAGAAGGATAAGGCGATTGTCAGCTCGATGGTGAATGCGATGATTCACCGGGGTGATTATCGACTGATTCGTATTGAAGATTTAAAGGGTAATGCCTGGATAGAGCGTAAGTCTGAACTTGGTAACGGTGGTGTACCTGACTGGTTTGTAAGCATGTTCGAGCTTAAGCCGCCATCGGGTACGGCCACTATGATGTCTGGCTGGCGGCAGGTGGGCAAGGTGAGGGTGGTTAGTCATCCTGGTTTGGCTTATCAAAAACTGTGGACGACAAGCCGTGACATGCTGAGCTGGTTTGTCATCGGTGCTGTCTTGGTATTGCTCATTGGCTTGGTAGCACTGCGTATCATGTTACGTCCATTGAAGGATGTGGAATGGCAGGCTGACTCAATCTGCAATCGTGAATTTCCCATTGTTGAGCAGCGTCCATTTACGGTGGAGTTTCGTCGTGTAGTGGAAGCTATGAATCGACTTTCGTCCAAGGTCTGTCAAATGTTGACTGAATCTGAGCGTCTGGCAAGTCGCCTTCGTGAACAGGCGTATCAAGACCCAGTAACCGGGTTGGCGAATCGTCGACAATTTATGGATGTGTTGGCGCATCGAATTGATGATGTAGATGCATTGCATAGCGGTGGGATTTTACTGCTTCAGCTGAATGATTTTAAAGCATATAACCAGCAATACGGCTACCCTGCTGGTGATCACCTGTTGGCTAAGACAGCAGATTTATTACGTACAGAAACAGCAGATATGGCTAAGGTGACAACAGCACATCTGGCTGGTGCGGATTTTGCGATACTGGCGGAAGATATCGGCACGAGTGAATTGGAATCATTGGCTGTGAACGTGGCAGATGCAATGTCATCAATATATGCCGAGCTGGAATTACCCTCTGCAGATGTTGCTCATGTAGGTGGTATCACATATGCAGGCCAGTCGTTATCAGACCTGATGTCTGAAGCAGACCTTGCTTTACGGCAGGCTCAGACAGAGGGCGCTAATGCATGGGTAGTAAAAGTTTCAGATGATAGTTCTCAGGCCAGTCGAACAGCTAGTGATTGGTTTGCCCTGATTGATAGTGCCATACAGCAGCGCTCATTTACTTTGCTTAAGCAGCCTATCTATAGCACGCAGGGTAAAATACTATTGCACGAGGAAATATTTTTGCGTTTGATTGATCCAGATGACGTGGAAAATGCGATTTCTGCAGGTGTATTTATGCCAATGGCTGAAAATGCTGGTTTAGCGCATCAAATTGATCGAGCAGTGCTGTCCTTGATGGTTGATCAGCTGATGACTGCAGAACATAAGCACAAATCCGCAGTTAATATGTCGCCAGCAAGTCTTACTGAAGAAAGCATGCTTGATTGGGTGTTCGATTTATTGTCTGTGCAGCGGGGTGTCGCTAGTCAGCTTATATTGGAATGGCCGGAATACGGCGCAACTGCACATGTCTCTCAATTGCGCAATTGGATAGAAAAACTTGCACCTTTGGGTGTTCAGTTTTCGTTAGATCATTTTGGAAAAGGTTTTTCTTCGTTTGCCTATCTGCGAGAGTTAAAGGCAGATTACCTAAAAGTAGATGGCAGTTATTTGCAGTCACTTGAAAAGAACCCAGACAACCAGTTTTTCCTTCAGGCAATGGGTGAAATTGCCCATGGCCTTGATATGCAGGTGATTGCTGAATCTGTCGAAACAGAGGAAGTGTGGTTACAGTTGCCAGCGCTGGGCGTAGATGGAGCGCGTGGCTATTGGCTGGGAGCGCCAAGTTAGTTACTTAGACGGGTATTCAGCTCCTTTAGTGTCAAAATTTTTTACATTGGGAAAATGGGTGAATACTTAAATTGTTGATTTTGTTGGTATAATTTTATTGGCTTGCTTTATGCATCCTGTTTTAATGTAAGGCTTATATCAGAGCTAAGAGTTTTTTGTTTAGATTTCATGAATCTATATACTTTATAGTGTTATAATGCCACTGAATGTATACGACTGATGGCTGGGGGAGCGGCTGCTGATCGTGGTTTTAATAGATCACTGACTAGGGTGAATTACGATGTTGAAGAAAATTCAAATTATTGCCATGGCTGGTGCCATGTTCGCTGCTTCCAGCGCATCAGCTGCTTTTGTTGATGACTTGCTGGCAGCAGCTGATGCTGGCCAGTGTATTGAGACGGCTGCTGCGGGAATGATTACTGCCCAGGGCGCTGATAAAGCCGGTGATATTGTTGCCGCTGCCTTACAGGCTGCCGCACAGCGTGAAGAACAGCAAAAAGCTCTGGGTTGTAAGGGTGACTTTGCCGCTCAAGCCATTGCCGCTGGCGCGGATCCTGACGACGTACTTGGTGCGACGGCTGCGGGCTTAGGTGCTCCGGGTGCTGGTGCTCCTCCTGCATTAGGTGGTATCGGTGGTGGTACTGCCGGTGGTGGTGCAGGAGCTGCGAGCTCGTCTTAATGCCGAATGTAGGTGTTTAGCTAAAAGATAATAATTTAGGCGTGCCCGTTAAGAGGCGCGCCTTGTTTCGTTTTGCCGTGTATGAAATCGTAGAGCATCAGTATGCATAAAAAGGGAAGTGTTTTGTCGTATAGGGTTGCCGCTATTTGTCTGGGAGTTACTGTTTGTGGTCTTTCTCAGGCTGCCGCTTTAGGAACCTATAGCGTAAGTCCAACTGACTCGGATGACCGGATCGTTCCGGGATTTTATCCTAATGTCGAATTAGACCTTGGCTATAACGATAATCTCTTGTTAACAGAGACTAACAAGCAATCATCGCTTGTAGCTTATTTGAAACCAGAGTTGCAGTGGGTTGGCGTTATTCGTAAGCACCTGATTCGATTCGGTTATCAAGGGGAGTACGCTAATGTCTTTGATCAATCGAGTGAGAATTACCGGGATCATTTTCTTGGTGCTGATATTACCCTTGATTTGACGCCAAAATTCACCATGAATGCGGGTGCAAATTATCGCAAAGAGCATGAAGTTCGAGGAACCGCAGGAGCCTTGAATATCGGCACTCGGCCTAACCAGTGGGATCAATCGTCGGTTGAAGTTGAGGCTATTTATGGTCGACGTATTGCTACCGCGCAGATTGCTGCCAAATACGAATATTACAATCGCGATTTTACTAATAATGCACAGTCAACTCGTGACTACGACGCCAATATTTTTACTTTTGCGGCTTACTACAATCTTGGGCCTAAAACGCAATTACTTATTGAGCCAAGTTTTTCTGACTATGAATATGTTAATTCTGCCCAGGATAATACGGTACGTAAACTTCTGGCTGGTGTTACCTGGACAGCAACAGCGAAGACTACAGGTAAGCTAAAGATTGGTCGTTATTCAAAGGATTTTGACAGTGCTGCCTTTGCTGATTCTTCAGGTGCTAGTGCTGATATAGAGGTGGTTTGGGAGCCTAAGACTTACAGTACTGTAGTGCTAAAGATTTCTCGTGATGTGAATGACTCTAGCCTCGCTGGGAGTTCTTCTTATGAATCAAGCATCGCATCACTTGATTGGAATCACGATTTAACCGATTTAACCCAACTTCAGTTGGGTGCCGCTTATTCGGTCGATGACTATGATATCACTCGAAAAGATAAGTTTATTGATGGCTATATTGGAATTTCACGCTCAGTAACGCGGAATCTAACCCTAGGTGTACGATATGATTACGGTCAGCGCAAATCGTCGCTAGCGGGTAACGACTACAAGAATAATCTTGTGATGGTAGGCGTGAAAACTACTTTTGACTGATCTGTTGCTAGTCGATAAAACCGTAGGCTACTATTGTGAGTAGTCTACGGTTTTTTTATGTCTAACTCTCAGTGTTCGTTTAAATGGGATAGTTCTATGGCACTTAGTGTGTTCAAGTTATTGCGCAGTTTTCTTTTTCTGGGTGTGTTTTTGTTGGCGGAGGGAGTTATTGCCGCTGAGTATCGGGTCGAGGCGGAGGATGTTCTGAAAATAACAGTCTTTGATGAGCCAGATCTCAGCATTGATGAAGCGAGAGTTTCTTCTGACGGTATTATCGCTTTACCTTTAATTGATGAAATTTCAGTGAAAGGGCTTACGACGGAACAGATTGCTCGGCGCGTAGAGAAAAAGCTGGCTGATGGTTATTTAAAAAAACCTCGTGTTAGCGTGACAATCTTCGAATATCGACAGTTCTTTGTGCATGGAGCGGTGGAAAAGCCTGGAGGTTATAGTTATCAAACCGGGTTAACTGTGGAGCGTGCCATTGTGTTGGCGGGAGGGCTTACCGAACGTGCTTCAGATCGAAAAATCACATTGGTACGGGAAGTTGAGCCTGAAAAGGTCATTTCCGTGAATATGAATCAATTGGTACGCCCTGGTGATGTTATTTCTATTGGTGAGAGCTTCTTCTAGAATTAAATGAGTATGCATAACGTAGAAAATGATCGCGGAAACCCCGCTGCATCACCCTTCCTTCTGAGTGATACATCATCCTCATATCTGCAAGATACGGATAGAGATGGTGTTGACCTTGGTAACTACATACGAATCATCAAGCAAAATAAGCTGCGTATTTTTTTGTATGGTTTGTTGTTTGGTGCTTTAGGAATGTTGATCGGTGTTAAATCAACGCCGATTTATGAATCACAGGTGCGTTTACTGGCCGAGCCAGTAGAGTCAAAAGTTTCGAATAGTAGTCCATGGGTGAGTACGGCCCTGGTGTGGCTGTTTTATGAAACGCAAAAACAGGTTATCGAGAGTCGCAATATTGCGCTAAAAGTCGTCGAACAATTGAATTTGGTTGATTACGAAGAACAAAAGACTGCCGAATCACGTGAAAATGAGGTTAAGTTTTTTAACCTTGATTGGCGTTTATGGCTGCCTGAGCAATGGCGTGGTAATAAGCCAGTTCCTTTGTCTGATCAGCAAAAAACACAGGCTGCCGCTAATGCTTTGAGTGCGGCACTGAGTGTTGAAATTTCTAAGGAAAGCCAGATTATAGTTGTTAGTGTTGAGCATGAAGATGCCGAGATGGCCGCTAAAATGGCCGACACTGTTGCAGCGACTTATCGTGATTTTGGCTTGTCGGCGCGTTTAACCAAGGCGCGAGCGCAAACACAGTTTCTCAATAAGCAGTTAAAAGAGCTTGAGATTAAGGTCTCGGATGCTGAGGCAATTTTGCACGACTATCAGCAACGTGAGGGCTTGATTGATTCAGAAAGCCGCCAACAGATCGTTACCGCGCAGCTGGCTGGTTTATCTACTCAGCTCGTACAGGTTGAGGCAAAGCGCAATGAGGCCGAGATTCGTTATCGTGAAGTGCAACGACTGCAAAAATCCAAGGCGGGTTACGGATCAATAGCTTCAGTCATTCAAAATCCTTTGATCACGAATCTCCGGGGCAAGGAGTCTGAGCTTTCCCAGAGAGTTTCAGAGCTGTCGGAGAGGTATGGTGTTAAGCATCCTAAGCTCATCGCAGCAAAGTCTGAGCTAGCTGAGGCTAGTCGAATATTAAAACGGGCGGTAAGTAAGGTTGTAGGTAGCTTAAAACAAGAGTATCTGGTCGCTGCTCAGCAGGAACGTAAGATTCGGTCGATGTTGTCTAAGCGAGAGGGCGACATTCAGGGCTTGCAGTCAAAGAGTTTCGAGCTTTCTAAACTTGAGCGTGATGCGCAGAATGCACGCCAGGTGTATGAGCAGTTTCTTGGACGCCTGAGTGAGTTAGATGTAGAAAGTGATTATGATGTTTCCAACGTTAATATTATTGATATGGCAGAGGTTGCGGATCAGCCGATAAAGCCCAGAAAGGCGCGTCTGTTGTTAGGTGGTTTATTTCTTGGTCTGATGTTTGGTGTTTTCATGGCCTTTGTGCGTGACCGTATGGATACCACCTTTAAGGTTCTCGAGCATGCCGAGCAGACGCTTGGAATGCTTGGTTTAGGTATTGTGCCATTCCTTCGCCGCAAGGATATTCAGAAACATCCTGAGCGTGTGGTTGAAACTAATCCACATTCTCCGTTCGCTGAAGCGATAAATCACATTCGTACCGGGATCCTTTTTTCAAATATCGATCATCCTCCTAAAGTGGTCATGATTACCTCATCGACAGCCAGTGAGGGCAAAACAACTTTTGCAAGTAATCTTGCTTTGTCATTCAGTCAGATGGGGCGAACTTTATTACTTGAGGTGGATTTAAGAAAACCACGCGTTGCCGGTTTTTATGAAATTGAGCAAGAGGGCGGCGTTACTGATGTGGCGATGAACCCGGATCGTGCACAGGAATTGATTACACGTGTTGATCCTAATAAAGACCTGTACGTGTTGCCAGCCGGAAGTATGCTGCCGAATCCACTCGAATTTCTCTCATCCGAGGCTTTTTCCCGTTTGCTGGAGGCATTGCGTAAAAAGTTTGACTACGTGATTCTAGATGCCCCGCCGGTTTTACCAGTAAGCGATGCCATTGTGCTTTCTCGTCTTATTGATGGCGTGGTGGTTGCCATTAGAGCTGATGCAACAAATGGCAAGATGGCTAAAGAAGCGGTGAAGCGTATCCGTGCTGCACACATACAGCCATTAGGTGTTGTGTTAACTCAAGCGAGTGCTAAGCGTATGGCGGAATACGGTGGTCACTATTACACCGACCAGTCATATTATGGCCAGGATCAGGCCTATGGTTATGGTTATGGAAATTCAGCGAATAGCGCTGAGACAAAGAAAGGTGAATGATTCAGTATGACGGCTTATCTTGAATCTTTAACTCCTGAGGCTGAGGTCTCAGTTGGTGGTGAACGTATTGAGCTTACAATCTTCCCCTATCGAGTGGGACGAGAGTCTCGACTAGTCGCCTCTGCGGATGGAATGAAGTTGATGGAAAGGCGTAAAACATCAGCCTCACCAAGTAATGAATTGTACTTGATTGATGAAGGTCGGCCGCTTACTGTATCGCGTGCACATTTTCAGATCGAGCGTTCTGCCGAGGGGTATGTCATGCGTGATCGTGGCAGCGCTTTGGGTACCTATGTCGGAGGGACCCGTATAGGTGGTCGCGATATGGGTGGTGCCTGTCAATTGGTTTCAGGTGATGTCATTGTGGCTGGCACTTCGGAGTCACCCTTTGCCTTTCGTTTTTTGGAACTGGCTGAGTGATTGCATTCAGCAGTCAGTTAGTTGTTAAAGGCTGCCGATCTGTTGGTAATATGGGCCCCAAAAAATCAAGATTCCAGCAACAGCGGCAAGGTTGAGTCCGACGCGCAGGCGACGTACAGCACGTTTTTCTCCGCTTAGCTCGACCATGAAAACACGATTCATGAGTGCGTCGAGTAATAAAACAAAGAAAAGTATTACGACAACAGCAGGCACTACGTAGGCCGTAAAGATGCCAAATCCAGTGGGTTCAGCGTCAGCAAGACTTGCCAGGGGGAAGCAGAGCAGAGTGCAGCTTAGTAAGGCTAAGCGCATGATGCCGACACGAGAAAAAAGAGCCGATAGACTCATGATAGTTAGACTCCCTAAGTTTATTTTAAGTAAATATCAGGCCGAGCCTGATATTCAATAGCAGCATTGTACTATGTCTCAGCCAGCCCCAGAATTACTTGATCAATTAAATATCCTGATTGATAAACTCCGTGATGAATCGAGTCATTTTCAGGACAGTCATGAAGATACCCAGCAATGGTATAACCGTGGTTATGCAAATGGCATGGTGCGAGGCTTGATTGTTGTGCTAAAGAAACAGCAGCCAAATGGTTACTCATTGGATGATGATTCATTTCTTCAAGGGCATGAAGTTATGGCTTGGGGTAAAGCTTACCGTCATGGGGAGCAGGTCGGTGAAAAAGAAATATACGAAATTACAGGACATCATTAATGCGCATCGTTTCATTTAACGTTAACGGAATTCGGGCTCGCCCACATCAGCTTGAAGCATTGCGTGATCAATATGACCCGGATGTGATTGGCCTACAAGAAACTAAAGTGCATGATCCTGAGTTTCCACTTGAGATGGTGGAGGCTCTTGGTTATCAGGTGAGCTATTACGGACAGAAGGGGCACTATGGTGTAGCCCTGTTGTCCAAGCATCCCCCTATTGATGTTGTTAAGGGATTGCCGAGTGATGATGATGATTCGCAGCGTCGCTTGATTTCAGCGACTTTTGAAAGTCCAAAGGGAGAGAGCTTGAGAATTATTAATGGCTATTTTCCTCAAGGCGAAAGTCGACATCATGAAACGAAGTATCCACATAAGCAGCGATTTTACGCAGAGTTACAGGAGCTACTGGAAACAGAATATAAAGCTCAGGACAATCTAATGGTGATTGGTGATGTGAATATCGCCGCGCAAGATATTGATATTGGTATTGGGCCAGATAACGCTAAGCGTTGGATTCGTGATGGAAAATGTAGTTTTTTACCTGAAGAGCGTGAATGGTTAGAGCGACTGCGGTCGTGGGGCTTGCATGATACTTATCGCACGCTTTACCCAGAGATAGATGATGTTTTTAGCTGGTTTGATTATCGTAGTAAGGGCTTTGACCGGGAGCCTAAGCGCGGTTTGAGAATTGATCAGCTGTTAGCGACTGCTGGCTTGAATGATCGCGTAACTGATGCAGGTATTGCTTACGATATCCGTGCTATGGAAAAGCCATCCGATCATTGTCCGATCTGGGTTGATGTCGATATCTAATCGTTGATTGAGGCAAGAAGTGCTTCGCCTTCTGCTGTAATACTCGTTGTATGAATGTTTACCAGGTGGTTTTTCAGATTATCTGGGCTATCAATATGAACACGTAAGAAATTTGGCGTATAACCAGACCAGCGCAGTACTCCATTTTCTAAGGCCTGGGCTTTTCCTTCAATTAATACATCGAAATCAAGCGCCAAGTTTTTTTCCAGGGTTTCTCGTTTGTGTCTTGCCGTCAGTTTGTGTAGTTGTTGACTTCGTTCACGTTTGATCTCACGACTAACTGGCAGAGACAGGGTTGCAGCCTTTGTTCCCTCGCGTGCCGAATAAGCAAAGATATGTACGTGTGCAAATTGAATATGCTCGACATAGTCAAGAGTTTCTTGCCATTCCTCTTCGGTTTCACCTGGAAAGCCAACGATGATGTCGGTGGTAACGATGAAGTTAGGTACTTTCTCTCTGGCTTGCTCAATAAGTGCCGAGAACTCATCTGTGCGACAGCGACGTGACATTCGCCTTAGCACGCTATCTGCACCAGATTGAATGGGGAGGTGCAGGTGTGGCATAAGGCGCTTGTTACTAAAGAGCCGCCAAAAATCTGTGGGTAAATCCCAGGGTTCCAGCGAGCCGAGGCGTATCCTTGGAATCTGTGTGTTGGCAAGTACGGCTTCGATAAGATCGTCAAGGCTTAAACCTAAATCACTACCGTAGCCTCCGAGATGTACCCCTGCCAGTACAACTTCTTGTACTCCTTGCTTATGGAGTACATTAATTTCATCAACAATATCCGATAGGCTGCGGCTACGTTCTTCTCCTCTTGCTATGGTGACAATGCAATAGGTGCAACGATAGCGGCAACCATCTTGAACTTTGATAAAGGCACGTTGACGATTGCGTTGAAGTAATGCATTTTCACCTGGCTCAGTGGCAGAGTAAGGCATGGTTGGCAGTGAGAGTGCCTGTTGGGCTATCTCAACGAGACGATCCTTTTCCTGGTTGCTGACAACCAGGTCAACGCCTAATTCGTCTGCAGCTTGCTCTGGCGACAGTGCAGCGTAACAGCCACTCATGATAAGTTTGGCCTGAGGGTTGCTGCGCTGCGCACGGCGAATGAGGTTTCTTGATTTGCGTACAGACTCTTGTGTAACGGCGCAGGTATTAATGACCACTAAATCGGCATCACCAATTTCTTTGGCCAGCTCAAAACCCTTGGCGCGAAAATCTCGCGACCAAGTTTCCAGTTCGGCTTCGTTCAGGCGGCAGCCCAGGGTTTGTAAGTGAACGCGCATAGTCGTTGTGTGGTAGCGTTGAGCAAAAATGAATGGCTCGCCATTCTATCGGTTTCGATCTGAGCAAACACCTGATAAATATGGATATATTTTTACAACGACTTTTTTCACTTTTCATGGCTCAACCCGATTTATATCTTTTGGCTGCTATTGGTCTGTTGCTGTTAGTGATTTTAGCCCTCACTTGGATATTTCATCGTCAAATGAGTGTGCGGGACGAACGGATAAAGCTGCTGGGAGAGGAAACAGCTCATTTATTTGAGCAGCAGAATCTCTCTTTAATTACTACGCACAAGCAGACACAGGAGCTTGCACAACATGGATTGCAGGGTTTGCAGGGGATTATTACGGACAGAATGGCTGCTATGGAGAGGCAGTTGTTGCAGGATACAAATGTGCTTAAATTATCCTTGTTTGAGCGTTTCGATGCCCAGCAAAAGGCGGTAGCGGAGGCCCTGGCCGATGGACGTTTAAATCAGCAGAGGGAAAGTACTGAGCTTAAGCAGTTTACAGAAGCGGCACTTAATCGCCATCGAGAGGGTTTTGAGGTCTTGCAGCGTGAAGCCATTAAGAATCAGCAAGAAACTCTGGTTACTACGCTTGGCAGTATGGCTCAGCAGATCAGCGAATCATTTAAGCTCTCGTCAGATGAGTTGGGTAAGCGTGTTGATGGTTTAACGAAAGTTACAGATGGGCGACTTAAAGAAATCAGCGGTCAGGTTGAAAAGCGCTTAACTGAGGGATTTGAAAAGACTACGCAAACCTTTAGTCAGGTTTTACAGCATTTGACGCGTATTGATGAAGCACAGAAAAAAATCACTGAGCTCTCAAAGAACGTGGTGAGCTTACAGGAAGTGTTGACAGATAAGCGTTCAAGGGGAGCCTTTGGTGAAGTACAGTTAGAGGGCCTGGTTCGCAATGTGATGCCTGAAGACAGTTTTCAGATGCAGGCAACGCTTAGTAATGGAAGACGTGTTGATTGCTTGCTTAAACTGCCAGATCCAACAGGCAACGTATCAATTGATGCAAAGTTTCCCCTGGAGAGTTATCAGCGGCTTATGGACAATGATTTGCCAGAGGCTGAACGTAAGGCCGCATCGACTCAGTTTAGGAAGGATATTCGAAAACATATTGTGGATATTTCAAGTAAGTATCTTATTCCCGGAGAGACTGCAGAGGGTGCGGTAATGTTTTTACCGGCAGAGGCAATTTTTGCTGAGATTCATGCGCATTACCCTGATCTGGTGGATATTGCGCAGCGAGCCAAGGTCTGGATGGTTTCTCCTACAACCTTGATGGCGGTTCTGACAACAGCTCGTGCCGTGCTTAAAGATGATGCAACGCGTAAGCAGGTGCATGTCATACAGGATCATTTGCGTCGGTTATCAGAAGATTTTGGTCGTTTTCGTAAAAGGATGGATAACCTTGCGCGGCATATTAAGCAGGCCCACGAGGATGTGGATCAGGTAAATGTTTCAGCAAGTAAAATTATTGGGCGATTTGATAAAATCGACAATGTAGAGGTGCTTGAAAAGCCTGATGACTAAATAGTTTTTTCGAGCGTCTGTGTATTAATTGCAGAGAGCTGAGTGCATTTCATCTAAAAACTCAGCAATATCCGTTTTAGCCTGATCCTGTGTTATTTCGTATTCATCTGAAAACTCAGCTATGACATCGTTGATATCTTTTTTCTCTTGTAAAAGAGCCTGGGCGATTGTAGCTCCAGTATTGTTAAGGGAAAGTACCTGATGGCCTTCAAGGTCAAGTAAAACCCCACTGCCATCGGCTAGAAGGGTCAATTCAACGTTATTGCTGGAGAGGTATTGGGTAATTTTGGCTAGCTGTAAAGTTTTGCTCATTGGAGACTGATTTCACTTAAGTTAACGGACTGAGAAATTTGTAATGAGTCTAATTCACCTAGTAGTGCGGCCGGATCTGACATATTTTTTCCATTCAGACAGACCCAGGCGTGACCCTCTGGAGGAAGATTATTGTCGTGAGAGTGATTTTCGTAGAAACCAATATTTAATGTAAGTCCCGCGTGTCCTGATAATAAACGCCCCGTTGTTAATGCACGTATTAGACAGGACCCTGATAAACCTAGTCGATTCAGTGCCTTACAGACGATAATGACTGTTTTATGTATGTCTTCGGGAGAGGCTTTATAGCGAGGCAAGCGGGTAGCTTCTAGTGCTGCGTGAACAATAAGTAATGGTTTTTTTCTTACTTTTTGTGCTTTTAGGGCTATATATAGCGCAAGTACACTTAAAAGGACTGGTTGCATAGAAAGCACTTTGATGACTCACGTATGCTGCTTGGCTTACCTAGTTTAATTGAGCTGTAGGTGCTTTTGGAGGGATGTAAAAAAACTTGACACTGAGTGTAGCCGGTAAAAGAAGCTATATTAGTTTAGAAGCGTTTTGCCTGGAAATCAGAGCCGCCAGAGTTTGGTCCGCCTTTTATCACAGAATCCAGAGTCAGCGCCTTTAGGGCTGGCTTTACATAAGCTGTCTTTGGCTTTTTCTGTGATTCAATTTTGTCTTTAATGTCCTGCTGTTTCATTTTCATCTGTCCTAATTTATCCAGTTCTCAGTAAGTGTAGTTAAATAAGCTTGAAAGGGTGTCGCTTTTTTAACTCTGGATTTCAAATAAACTTAGTAGTTGGCTAGCCTTGCTTCTTTGAGCGCTTACTTGCTGACAATCCCGCAATGCCAAGTAACAACAATAAGGCGGTTGCAGGAACCGGCACGCCTGAAATTTTAAATGAGGCTTCTTGCAGTGCTGGAGTAAAGGTACCTGCATCACCTGCTGGATGATAAAAGGCATTACCTGCAAGACCATTGGTTGCAGCCCAGAAGACGCCACCGCCAGTGCTATAGGTTTGCAGGGTCAGCCAGTAATTAGTGTCTTTGAGGGCAACAACGGGCACGTGAAGGTCAAACTCTACATTGTACTCGTCAAAGCCAATGCCGGCGCTAAAGCCTGTGCTGGTGACTGTGAGCTCTGAACCAGCCATGTAATCAGA
>Ga0316204_10008669_pt1 | contig 13938 bp, 12 predicted proteins | sample 6monrhotite_MG_2_FD_205661 | JGI IMG/M metagenome (GOLD analysis project Ga0316204, IMG submission 205661) | Microbial mat bacterial communities from mineral coupon in-situ incubated in ocean water Damariscotta River, Maine, United States -... | ecosystem: Environmental > Aquatic > Marine >... | reverse complement strand
GGTCAATTTTATATCATCGTTAATGATCAGGATGGCGTCATGTTCTTTACATAAGTTTTTCAGCGTACTCGCCTGAAGCAGTCTTTTTTTTATGTCACCGCTTTTATCTCTATATTGTAAAACTGAAACACCGGCGGCAAGTGCGGCTCGCGCTTTTCGAAAGAAATCTTTCTCTGGCATAAGCTGTTCATTTGTAATGGCATAAAGCCCATGTAGTTTGTTTTTCATAAATAACGCTTAGGTATAAGTTGTCCGTGGCCTAGTGGCTGAGCTTTTTTTAATGTTGTGTAGGTGTAATCAAGTGCCTGTTGGCAAGCTATAGTGGGTTCTGTCTGTTTAGCAATTAATGCGGCGAGGCTGGATGCAAGAGTGCAGCCAGAACCATGATATTCGCTTTCAAGTCGTTGATATTTAAACGTTTCTAAGCACACAAGCTCACTGTAAAGTTCATGAACCACGTTCTTACTTTTTGAATGAGTGCCAGTGAGTAAAGTATATCTGGCACCCATAGCGTTTAATTTCTGCGCTGCATTTTGAGAGGTGAGTTTATCGCTGGTGAGGTGGTGGGCCTCAGGTATGTTTGGTGTGAGCATATAAGTATGTGGGATGATTAATGTCCTAATGGCATCAATCAGGTCGTTTCTGGAAAGAGTTGTGCCTCCACCAGCAGATAAAACAGGATCAAAAATTACCGGTATATTTTTATTTTTTTTAAGAATTTTATGTATGACCTCAGCTGTTTCGCTGGTGCCTAGCATGCCAATCTTAATAGCACTGACAGACATATCATTCAGTATAGCTTCAGCCTGTTGCAGAATTATGTCAGGTGAAATAGCCTCAAAATAGCTAACATTGTGAGTGTTCTGCACCGTGTTTGCGGTGATTATGGGCGCGGCATGGCATTTATGATTTCCTATTGCTTCTATGTCTGCCTGTATACCGGCACCGCCAGTGGGATCAAGTCCAGAAAAGCAAAGAACTATTGGGGTATTAGACTCTTTCATTTTGGATCAAGTCCAGAAAAGCAGAGAACTACAGGGTAACTAAAAGCAGTCATGTATTGGCCAGGTCAAGAAGGAAAAACAAACGGATTGTGTTCTTGCCAGTGTTAACAAACCTGTCGAGCAGACTGAGCAAGATCCATGATACGTGCTCGTATGAATTTGTTGCCCTGAGCATCAGGTGAGAGTTTCAAATAAGCGCTGTAATCAGCCAGGGCCGATGTGTGGCACTCCAGTTGATCATAAATGGCGGCTCTGGCTTTTAATGCGTCAGCCGGGTCACTTTCCATATTAGTCATAATGTCAGCGATAAGCAGCGCTTTTTCCCATCTTTCTTCCTGCATATAAAGATTACGCAAGTTGCGCATCATGCGCACAATTATTTCTCTATTACTGCAATTTCCTAAAACGCCATGTAAGCGAGATTTATCGATGTTTTGCCCATAATATTCTTGCAGGCGTTCCTCGATATCATCTTCGTTAAGTGATATGCCGCCAAAATATGGGTCAAGAACTATAGCGCCGTCGCTAATTTCAAGTTTAACTAAAAAGTGTCCCGGAAAGGATACACCGGCCAGAGGCAGGCCAAGTAAATGGCCCAGTTCAATATAAAGAATTGACAGGCTAATTGGAATGCCGAGCTTGCGGTCAATGACATCATTTAAGAAGCTGTTTCGAGCATCATAATATGAGTCTGTATTGCCCTCATAACCTTTTTCAATAAATAACACATGATTTAGCTGTTTGAGAATATCTGCAGCATTTGCGCTATCAGGTAAGCGATTATTAATCTCATGGGCAATGGCCTGTATTTTTGATAAATAAAAATCGATATCCAGGTCTTTGTATTCCAGGCGAGCAACCATTAAAGCGGCTTCCGCCAGATTAATGTTTTCATCGGGTAGTTGAAACAACTGTTCAAACGCAGTTCTAGCTGAATTATTTGTCATCGGTTTATGCTCTTATCAGGCTCTGGTTTAGTTATCCTGGAGTGCTACTTTCGATTTCTCATGCGGGTGCCATGTTCTAGCGAAAGTAATATCTCGTTTGCATCCAGTGTTGCAGGGAAAAACACCCCAGATATTTGAGCTCCATGTATGCTCGCACCTTCAAGCCTGGTATTGGTGAAATCAAGCCCGCGTAAATTACTCATTCTAAAGTAACAGTGACTTAAATCCAGGCCGTCTGCATTGAGTCCGGTGAGGTCAACACCTCGAAAATCTGCTGAGCTAAGGTCACAGGTTTCGCCCCTGGCACGACGCTCATTAAATTCTTCTGTTTTGCCTTCTCTCAGCAGGCGGTAAAGTTCATCGTCTTTAATTTGAGGTGTGCTACTAGGCATATTATGTCCCGAAAAATGTTGTGTTTAAAATTATAAAGTCTGCACTCTGGTCATCAAAGTGCCTGCGCTAATGATTCTAAGCCACTGATTTATTTGGCAAAAAAACAATTGCCGATAGCTTGCACTATCAAACTATAAAAAACTAAACCTGCTCTTCAGGGCTATATCTACAGTATAGCAGCAGTCTTATTCCCCGTGCAGAGTGATAATAATACGCCGGTTATGGGGGTGAGTGCGATGTTCCCATAGATAAATTCCCTGCCAGGTACCAAGTAGCAGATGAGCGGAGCTGAATGGGACACTCAGGCTGCTTTCAGTGAGAACAGTTCTGACATGTGCAGACATGTCGTCAGGCCCTTCGTCAGTATGTTGATAAAGTGGATCACCGTCTGGTGTAATCTTTGCCATAAATGATTCAAGGTCTTGGCGTACGGCTGGGTCAGCATTTTCACATAAAATAAGTGAAGCGCTGGTGTGTTGCACGAAAATATTAGCAATACCTGCTGTTAAACCAGATGATGTCACTAAGTCATTAATTTCACGGGTAATATTAACAGTTTCTCGGCCATGAGTACTAATGTTTAGTGTATGTTGAGTAATCATTATATGTTCAAATTAAAGCTAAAAACCTAGGCTGCGTGAATTTTTTTCAATAACTCAAGATTTAAGTAAGACTCACCGAAGTTGTTACCAGCCAGTGTATTAAACGCTTCGTCAGGCTCTCCCATATTATCCAGAACCAGAGAGGCACCATTAAAGTCATGGTTTTTAGTGTAATCGTTTATGGTGATAATGGTTTTTAAGTCTGCGCCGAGGGAAGATTTAATGCCATTTTCAGAGTCTTCGAAAGCCAGGCACTCTTGCGCTTTGAGATTAAGTTTTTGCAGAGCCCATACATAGATATCAGCGGCGGGTTTCTTCGCAGGCACAATATCCCCTGCTGCAATAACTTCAAACCAGTCAGTAGAGCCTTTTTCTAGTGCGTGTTCAAGTAATGCGGTAACGTTAGCCGGTGTCGTTGTGGTTGATATGGCAATGCGCATACCTTTCTCGCGGGCCTCTTCTATCAGGCGCTTTACTCCAGGTCGTAAAGGAATAGCTCCGGTTGAGAGCAGCTCTGTATAGTGAATGGTTTTAGATTTATGAAGGTCTTTGATGAGTTCAGGTGTATTAGCATCTGTTGGGAAATCGGTGTTGAATTTCTGCAGATAATAAGCCATACGCTCTTTACCGCCAGTAACAGCAAGTAATTCACCATACAGTTCAACAGACCAGTCCCAATCAAGGCCTGCCTGTTTAAAAGCGCGGTTAAATGCAACGCGATGGCCATCCCTCTCGGTGTCTGCGAGAGTGCCGTCAACATCAAAAATGAGTGCTTTTAGTGAAGCCATGTACCGTATCCAGTTATAAAAACACAGGCATTGTAGTAGAAGCGGAGAAAGAAAAATAGCCTATACTTATGAGTGGTTTTATAGTTTTAGAAAAAAACTAATAAGAGTCGCATAAAACAGCTCTTTAGTAGAATCAGGGCAAACAAAAAAAATTAAAATTCGACAAGGCCGATGAATAAAATAATTGAAACAGTCAAACGAGTTTTTTATTCCAGTTCTATAAAAAAGAAACTGATGGTCATCATTATGTCGGTGAGTCTTATTGGTATCGTGATGGTCGCTGCCAGTATTTTAATAAATGAGCTCATAAACCTTAATAAAATTCAGAGAATAAACCTGGAAGTGTTGGCAGATGTGGTGGCGGAAACTACAACAGGATATCTTGTGTTTGGTGATGAGCCGGGTGCCATGACAACTCTGGGGGCTTTGCGGGCAAAACAGCAAATAACAAAAGCCATAATTTTCAATACAGATAAAAGTGAGTTTGCAGCCTATTTGAGGGAGAAAAATGGTGTTGATATCAATTATGACAACATGATGAATACAAAATCCATAAGAGATGGAATCGGTGTATGGCAAGATGTTGTATCGGGAAATGAGGTTGTTGGTTATCTATATCTTGAATCAGATAATTCATTAATAGATACGTTTGTGAAAAAATCAATTATTGGTTTATTAATGATTGTAACTATAGGTGCACTAGTCGCATATTTATTAGCGTCAATACTGCAAAGATTAATATCTGAGCCAATAGAGCACTTAACGATGACCGCGTCCATGATCACAGCAAAAGAAGATTATAATTTACGGGCTGAAATAGAAAGTGATGATGAAATCGGTGTTTTAACTGAAGAGTTTAATAAAATGATAGCGCAGATTCAGGTTAGGAGTCTGGCATTAATAGAGAGTGAGAACAGGTTTCGAGAGGTTGTTGAACAATCGGTAGACGTATTGTTTTTGATTGATATGGATGGTGAGTTTATAGACGTAAATAATGCGGCGTGTAACACACTTGGTTATGAGCGTACTGAGATATTAAATATAAGTATTGTTGATGTTGATGAGAAAATCAAAAATAAGCAAGGCATTAAAAGTTTATTAAAAAGGCTTGAGAAAGAGTCGATGCTCGATTTTGATAGTGAGTATAGGCGAAAAAGCGGTGAAGTATTTCCCGTTGATATCAGGTTGGGATTTGTGAATACCAAAAGCGGGAGACTGGTGCTTGGCTCTGCTCGTGATATAACTGAAAGAAAACAGTCTCAGGATGAATTGCAGAAAGCTAATGATTTGCTTGAATTAAAGGTCAGTGAAAGAACGAGGGAACTTAAAAATACAAATATTGCGCTTTCGATTGCTAAGGAAAAGGCTGAGGCAGCGAACCGTGCGAAAAGTATGTTTCTTGCGAATATGAGTCATGAAATACGCACACCAATGAACGCCGTAATAGGGTTTACTGATGTGCTTGCTACAAGTGGGTTAAACGACAGGCAATTAGGTTATGTAAAATCGATTCAGTCAGGAGGTAGAAATCTACTGAGTTTGATCAACGATATACTAGATCTGTCGAAGATTGAAGCAGGGAAAATGAAAATCGAATCTAACCAGGTTTACATAAAACGTCTGTTACTGGATGTAGAACAGGTGTTTTTAATATCTGCGAAAGAAAAAGGCCTGGAGTTTGAGTTGGTAATTGATGACTCGGTGCCCGATGTCGTGATTACTGATGAATTACGTTTAAGACAAATTTTATTAAATCTGATAAATAACGCCATAAAATTCACGTACCAGGGTGGTGTTAAAGTGTTTGCGGAGTATGGAGTTTTTTCTAATGAAGAAATATTTTCAAGTTTGAAAATAACTATAAAAGATACTGGTATTGGCATACCGAAAAGTGATCAGAAAAAAATATTTAATATTTTTGAGCAACAGGATAATCAAAGTACACGTGATTTTGGAGGTGCTGGATTGGGTTTGGCTATAAGCACAAGGTTAGCAGAAAGGCTTAATGCTGAAATATCTGTAAATAGTAAAGCAGGTGAAGGAAGTTGTTTTGAGTTTCTTCTAAAGTCACCTGAAATTGGTAGTGAAGAGGTAGAGGCCGTAAAACAGGAAAACAGTTCAAGTATAAATTTTAAACCAGCAACTATACTTATTGTTGATGATGTTGAAGCAAATAGAGAGTTGATAAGTGAGTACATGTCTGATCAGCCGTTTACAATAATAGAGGCGTGTAACGGCGAACAGGCAATAGAAATAATTAATACGAACCGTAATATCGACCTGGTATTAATGGATGTTAGAATGCCAAAAATGGGTGGTGTTGAAGCTACGCAACTAATAAAAAAACTACCGGAAAATAAGTCTCTGCCAATAATTGCTGTGACCGCATCAGTGGTTGAAGATGAACGCGCTGATAAAAAACGTTCTTTGTTTGATGCGATTTTGTATAAACCTCTAAATAATAAAAATTTAATTTCATGTCTGAAAAAATTTATAGATATTGAAGTGAATACACAGGAATGTGTGTGTGGTGATGAATCGCTTTTTAAAGAAATGAAACTTGCGGGTGGTGCTTTTTGTAATGATATTATTGAATACATACCAATGCTTGAGCGAGCAAAAAACAGAGGAAGTTTTGGCGGTCTTGATGAAGTTCTAGATATGTTATGTGAGTTGGCTACAGAATTTAATATGACAGAATTTAAACAGTTGGTTACCAGGTTAAGAGTTGCAAATAAGCAGTTTGATATAGAGGAAACGCAAAAACTACTCAGTAAAATCACCTCAGGCATTAATTGTTTAAAGACGGAGGCTTCATGAATAGACGATTCAGGATACTAATAGTTGATGATGCGCCAAAAAATATACAGATAGTCGCCAATCTACTCGGCGAGGATGAATATGAGATTTCGTATGCGACAAATGGTAAGCAGGCGCTTGGTCATGTAGAGGAGTCAGAGTTTGATCTGGTATTACTGGATGTGATGATGCCGGGCATGAGTGGGTATGAAGTTTGTCGTGAAATTAAACAGGGTAAGCGTCATTCGGATTTGCCAGTTATATTTATAACCGCGAGGACAGATGAGGATAGTATTATTGAGGCGTTTGAAGCCGGTGGACAAGACTACATTACCAAGCCATTTAATTCTGCAGAGTTAATGGCAAGAGTTAAAACACACTTAAAGCTGAAGGCTTTTGAAGATTCACAGCAGGTGCTTATAAATAATGCACTTGCGGAATTGAAAAATCTAAATAAAGAAATTATTGAAACGCAAAAAGAAGTTATCTTTACCATGGGGTCAATAGGGGAAACAAGATCAAGGGAAACTGGTCAGCATGTAAAACGTGTTGCAGAATATTCCAGGTTGTTTGCATTGCTTTCAGGTGTTGATGAATATGAGGCTGATCTTATAGCAATGGCGTCCCCTATGCATGATATTGGAAAAGTTGGTATCCCCGACTCTATATTAAACAAGAAAGGAAGACTTGATGAAGCTGAGTTTGAGATTATGAAAACTCATGTGATTATTGGTTATGATATGTTAAAGCATAGTAATCGCCCTATTATGAGAACAGCCGCCATTATTGCGCTTGAACACCATGAAAAATGGGATGGCAGCGGCTACCCTAAAGGACTTGAAGGGGATGAAATACATCTGTACGGTAGAGTAACTGCGTTGGCTGATGTTTTTGATGCTCTTGGTTCAGAGCGTTGCTATAAAAAAGCCTGGTCTGATGAGAAAGTATTTGAACTATTAAGAGAACAGTCTGGGAAACACTTTGATCCGAGGCTGGTAGAAATGTTTTTTGATAACCAGGAAAAGTTTTTTGAAATTCGCACAAAATACAGAGATGTTCTTGAACATGAGTGAAATGTAGCTGCTTAGACTTGATCTGGTAACAAGTCAGGTAAGTTTAGGTATATGCTATCACGTAAATATTATTGATGATTTATAAGTAATAGCTTGTTATTAAATGACTGGCTTTGATTGAAAGTGAATCGATTTTTCTTTGCATTCTGGCGTCTTTGCGAAAAAAATTAAGCCCACTTAATAGCAGAGGTTGTCTTAAGTGTATGGTTGAATATAGCCTAATGTATGGCCTGTAATATCTTATCTAAAGTGTTGAAAATAAAGCACCTCATCGCAACAGGTTTATTTTTTTAGTGTCAGATTCTCTGGTGGTTTTTTTTGCAGGCAGTGTTTTTTTTACAAGTGAGATAATTCCTTCTGCAGTGGCCCGGTAGGAAGTTAGTTTTCCGCCTACTAATGTAATCAGCCCAGGAGTATCTGGTGAGCTAATTGCCAGGCTTTCTCTTGATTTTTCAAACGTTGATTTTGTGCTGCCTGGTAATGCTCTTAGTCCGGTGAAAGCGCTTTGGATATCACTCTTTTTAAGGTTTTGTTCGAAATGCTGGTTATAGGTTTTAAGCAGGTAGGAAATTTCGTTTTCTGTTGGACTTATTGTGTCAGGCGAGCCGGAAAAGGCTCTTTCTGTTGTGCCAATTAACGTGTTGTGTTCTTTCCAGGGTAAAACAAATACCGCGCGGCGATCAGATGCTTCCAGATAATATGCAGATGCACTTAACTTTTTGTTTATTACAATATGTGTTCCAGCTATTAAATCAATTGGCGGTAGTTTTAATGTTGGAACGATTTTGTCCTGGACCAAACTGGCCCAGGGGCCGCTGCAGTTTATCAAAAACTGACTGTTAACAGATTTTGCCTGGTCGTTTACTGTGAAGCTCACATGATGTCTATTGTTTTGCAGTCTGGAAGAATTGAACTCAGAATTATAAGTAACTTCTGCACCTAGACTCTGTGCGGAATTTATTACTGCCTGGGTAAGGCTTGTGTCGTCGGTTTGTGCGTCATAATATTTAAAAACTTGGCTTAGGCCTTCACGATTAAGCCCGTCGAGTTGTTTCCATTGGCTTTTATTTATAATTTTAAATGGTTTAAAGCTTAATGCTGAATATATTAGCAATCCAAGAAAGACTAGCCACGATGGTCTGGAGCTATGTGAGTAAACAGGGATGTAGAAGGGTAATAACTTTACCAGTTCAGGTGCATTTTCAAGTAGCAGTCTTCTTTCAGTCAGGCATTCACGAACCAGTTTAAACTGGCCAGTCTCAAGATATCTTAACCCGCCGTGAATTAATTTGCTGGATTTGCTTGAGGTGCCCATGCCGGCTTCAGGAAATTTCTCAATGACCAGAGTTTTATATCCACAGGCAGCTGCCGCTTGCGCTACACCGGCTCCCTGTATGCCTGCACCGATTATAATAATGTCGTAAGCTGAGTTTTCGTGCATAAGTGGGTTTGTCGTTTTTATTATTTTATTAACTCGTTAATAATTTTATCATATGCTCTAAAATTCTTTGAGTTTAATAAGGGGCTTATTCAGGTAGCAAATTAAGAGCCAGAACAGGGTGCTCTAGCATTTTGCATAAGTTTCGGGTTTCAATTAATGGCACGTTATGGCTTGCATAATGTAAAGCCAGCTCCGGGTCTGTAATATCGTACAGCATCCAGTGCCAGTTTCCGGGCCAGGGATCTGCATTTTTTGGTATTTTGCGATGGTTAATAATTAAATATTCAGGTAATAAGTGCTTTGCAATTTGATGACTGCTGTTGTCGTAATTATGTAATACCCATCCAGTTTGGAAATCACTTTGTTTTTTTGTGAATTCAATTGCGCCCTCATCAAATGAAATAATGATGCACTGGTTGCGAATGATGTCCAGTGTTTGTAGAAGATCAGTCATAATGTTTTCAGTGCCATATTGTTGTAGCGACTCTTCCTTAATTTCTACAAACGCCGTAGCTCTCGGGTATGATTGTAATAGTTGAACCACATCGGTTAACAACGGTATATGCTGGTTGAAAAATGCCATAGAAAATCGTTCTGGCTCATGTGCACGAATGTTTTTAAGTTCTTCGTAGCTCATCTCAAATAAATTGCCCTGAATCCCCGTAGTACGAAATAGCTCAGTGTCATGAAATACCACAAGTTGGCCATCAGCTGTACATTGCACATCAAACTCGATATAAGCACCGCCACATAACAGTGCTGACTCAAGTGAAATTAGTGTGTTCTCTGGGTAGTTTTCCATAATGCCGCGGTGTGCGACGAGATTTGGAATTGCCATTATTTATTATTACTCTAGTTGTTTGACGCGTATTAGAAGAGTTTAGTCATTGTAGCAGCGCTTTTGCAATTCTCCGACCAACTGCCGGTAGCGTTGTAAAATTTCAGGGTTGTTAGCGGGGTTAAACTGTGTTTCAACAATTAGTTCTTGCCATAACAAATGGTGTTTAGTGCCAACATTGTTATCGAGCTGGTTTGCCAGCCAGGCGCAACCACGGGCACTAGTTTCAGTTTCAGTAAATCTTTGTACATTTGCCTGTGAGAGATCAGCGAGTTTCTGGCACAGACCGTCAAGCTGAGCCAGGCCTCCACTGATAAAGATAGTTTCAGGTGGCTGCTTTAGTTGCTGGATATTATTAAAGAGTAAAAAAATAATGCTCTCTATAATTGCGACGAAGTATTCCGCCTGTGTTGGTTCATTGTCATAAATGATATCTGCTGCTGCTCCTGAGCACCACCATGGTGATCCAAGGCCTGATACCGTGTTAATGAAGACAGGCGGGGATGAGGTTGTGCTTAACCAGCCTGGAAGTTGTGTAAACACATTTTGTTCATTTGCTGGTTCTGCGTTTATGTTAAATTTATTTATTGCCCAGCTAATGGCGTTACCGGCTCCGTTGACGGTTCCTTCGGTGATGTATTGCACATGATTGTTCTGACTGCTTGCAATACTTCGTAGCAGCTTTGCTGGGTCATTAATCTCAGCCGATGTGGATAAAACAAATGCACCGGTGCCAATATTGATCAGTGCGTTGTTTTCCTGCATAGAGGGGTATGCGTGAAGCGCGGCATTCTGGTCACCAGATACAGCAGTCATTGGAATATTGAAATGTTTAAACTTGCCATAGTTATAAATTACTGGTTGGCAATCGGGTAAGAAGAGCCTGTTGATCTGAAACAGATCTAGCAGCTCAGCTGACCAGTCGAGATTTACTATATCGAATAAAAGGCTACGCTGTGCGTTACTATGGTCAATAATAAATGGCTGGTCTTCTAGCAGATGAAAAAGCAGAAAACTCGAGAGTGGTGCAATACACAGCTGTAGCTCTTCTGCCGCATGTTTAACGTCTTTATTGTTATGCAATAACCAGTGCATTTTAGCGGCTGAGTAATGCGCGGATAATGGTAGGCCTGTGATTTTCTGAATATTCAAGCCGGATGTTTTTATGGTGTCGAGAAAGCTCTGGTTTCTCAGGTCTCGCCAGCTTATTACCGGGGAAAGTGGGTCGCCGGTTTGTTTGTGCCAGGCGACTACACTAGAGCGTTGTGTGCACATGCAGCAATTGTGAATTTTCCTGGTTAGCTCTGTGGGTAGTGCCTCAACTAGTTTAAGTAAGGACCCCAGGATCTCGTTTGCATCCTGTTCGAAGCGGCCCTGTTCTGGCGAGTGTGAAGATATCTTTTCAGATTGAAGATAAACCAGCTGCCCTGTCTCGGAAAATAGCGCTATGCGACTTGCGTGAGAGCCCTGATCAAAAACCATTGTGAGAAGTTGCTGAGTATTTGTGGTTTGCATGGCCTAATTAAAGTATAAATTAGCGTTACATATACGCTATTTGGTCAAATATTTTCTACTGTGATTAGCTGATAAGCAAAAAAAATCTTGTCTGGCTTGAATATCAAAGATCGATAACCAAATAAGAAGGTGTTAATATTATATAAATTCATGCGCTTTTCTAAAAAGCGATTATGTGCTTGTCGTTCAGAAATATCATTATTCTGCGTAGCGCGCTCATTAAATTAGACCTCGACTGGGAGACATGTCTGTGGCCACTATCGAATTAAACGAAGAATCACTGGAAAAAACTGTTGTAGAGAATGATATTGTCATTATTGATTTCTGGGCTCCCTGGTGTGGTCCGTGTAAATCATTTGGCCCAATTTATGAAGAAGTGTCTGAAAAGCATACTGATATTGTATTTGCCAAGGTGAACACTGAAGATCAGCAGGCGATTGCAGCTCATTTCCAGATACGTTCTATACCAACACTTATGATTTTCCGTGAGCAGATTGTGCTGTTTTCAGAAGCGGGTGTATTACCAGCAAATGCACTTGAGGAGCTGATTGAGCAGGTGAAAGGTCTGGATATGGAAAAGGTCAAGGCAGAAATTGAAGCAGCACAGGCTGAGCAAAACGGCTAGTTAAGCATATACTCTGCCATAGAGGCTCAGAGGGCTGTAGCAGGGGGTGATCTCTGCTTTCTGCTCTGTGAGCTGGCGTCTCAGAGCCGCTCGTTTTAAATCCTGAATCAAGTTATTAGTTCACCTGAGTCCGGCTGCTTTCAGGTTCCCACTCCGCAATCCACGTCTCAACTTTATCAAAAGACTGGTCTGACAAGTTTGCTCTTAGTTTTTTATGAAGAATTTTTCGTTTTACCTGAATAGCTTCTGCCAGTTGAATATTGTTTTTTGCCGCGAGGCTTAACCACTTGTAGGCAAGCAGGTCATTTTTTTCAACGCCTTTACCTGAGTAATACATGTTACCTAACATGTGCTGGGCCGAGCTCCAGTTTTGACTAGCTAATGTTTTAAATAAATCCGCTGCCTTTTTAGCTGACTTATCCACACCGTTTCTGCCCAGAAGGTGGTTAAGCGCCTGTTGATAAATCACCATGGGTGCTTTCTGGTTGTTGTTTGACAGGGCGGTTTGAGGGCTGGACTGTAATGATGCCATCGCCAGATTGTGATGGGCTGAGGCGGATAAAACTTCAGCGCTTTCGCAAACAGCGCAAAATGTAATTGCCAGGCTGAATACAGCAGTAGATTGTAACCACATAATGAAAATCCTGCACAAAGTTAAAAGTTAAGTGTTTTTAGCTCCTTGATCTGTGACATGTTCACTCCTGGTGAAGCGACTAGAAAATCACATGTATCCTGTGTCTTTTATCAATTTGTGCTGGGCCGCTTTTAGTTAACGGTCCGCATGGGTAAGGGTTATGCACAGCACTGATCATTCCATGTTTAAAAAACACAATATAAACAGTATGTTATAAAAGTAATGTCAGGGAAAATGTGAAGAGCGTCAAGAAAGTGTAAAGATTGTTAGTGAATGTGAAAAAAGGGAAAAATTCTTTTAGTTAGAAAACAGCCACTTATATTTTTATAAGGTTGTCGGATATATTTACAGTTTTGACTGTTTTTTTTAAGCTTATGTTATCTGAATACACCAAAGTCTGTATATTGAAGGTTTTCAGACGTTGATCTGAAGGCCTCTCAGGCAAGGTGTTCAGGAACTCAGAAAAAACTGTCCAGTCTGCCTGCAGTGTCGGAATTATTTACAAAAAAAGACCGCGTTAAAGCGGCCTTTTTAGTGCAGATAATGAAACTACTTCATCTTTTTAAGCATCTGGAGCAGGTCTTTGTGCCATTTTGATGCGAATTGCTTACGCATCTTATCCTTGTTTAGCTCAATGTCCATCAGGCTCTTATTGCGTTTTTCAATTTGACTGATTTCTGCATTGACCTCTTTGAGCTGGGCCTGAAGCTCTTTCAGGTTTTCACGCATAAGCTGCATAACGTCAGCTGGTTTGGTCGATTTCTTTTTAGTTCTGGTTTTCACGCTAGCGGTTTTTTTAGTTGGCGCTTTTTTCTTTACTGCTGTTTTAGTGGGTACACCTTTTTTCTCTGGAGCCGCTTTGGCTTTTGGAGTGGCCGCTTTTTTGCTGCTTTTTTTCTTCGCTACTGTCGCTTTGGCAGCAGGTTTCTTAGCAGCGACCTTTTTCGGTTCTTTTGCCTTTACTTCGGTTTTTTCTTTAGCTTTAGTTTCGACAATAGCGGGTTTAGTAATAGCGGGTTTTTGTGCAGTCGGCTGAGTTGTGGCTGCAGGGGCGGCTTTTGCTGGGGCAGGTTGTGAAGGTTCTGGCTGTGCCGGTGTAGACTGTACTGGCGCTACTGGTTTTGTTTCTGCGGGTGCTTCAGCGGCGGGTTTTTCAGCGGCAGGGGCCGATTCTGTGGCTGGGGCAGGCACAGGCACTGGGGGTTTTGGCGCTGGTGCCGGAGTTCCCAGGTTGCTACTCATACGAGCGGCCTTTAAGGCTGTTTGCATGGCGGCAAAG